>Ga0153916_10002187_pt1 | contig 14395 bp, 13 predicted proteins | sample Opewatmetagenome_FD_109642 | JGI IMG/M metagenome (GOLD analysis project Ga0153916, IMG submission 109642) | Freshwater wetland microbial communities from Ohio, USA - Open water 3 Core 3 Depth 4 metaG | ecosystem: Environmental > Aquatic > Freshwater > Wetlands | place: USA: Ohio, Lake Erie...
CGCGACGTTCCGACCATCGATTTCAGCGGCTGGCCGATGGTGGTGCGCGCCGACATGCCCAACGACGTCGCCTATGCGCTTTGCGAGGCGCTCGCCCTGCGCCGCCGAGCGATTCCGACGGACAATTTCCGCCCCTTAAAGATCGCCGATCTCTGCGCCAACAGCGCGGAGGCTCCCTATGACGTGCCGCTCCATCCGGGCGCGCGCAAGTTTTATCGAGAGAGGGGCTATCTCAAATAGGCTAGGCGCAAAAAAAAGGGCAAGCCGGCACGAGGTCGACTTGCCCATGAGACTGCTTCGCTGTTCGAACCTAGTTCACTTCTTCCCGTTGCTCCCGAACAGCTCCGCGCCCCATTTCTTGGCCGTGGCATCGAGCACTTCCCTGCTCGATTCTGCGACCGGCGGAAAATCTTTCATCCATTCATAAGGCCTGGTGGCGTCGATGATCGCGCGGGAGTTGAAGCCTTTCTTGGACGGGTGGATAACCGGATCGAGGGGACCGCTCCAGCAGCGGCGCAGGATATCGATGTCCTGTTCCGGTTCGCAGCGGCTCGTCATCGCCCAGATGACGTCATCGGTATTCGACGGATCGATGTCGTCATCGACAACGACTACGAAGCGGCCGAGATAAGCGCCGGCGTGGCACTGCGAAGCGATGACCGCCGCTTGCTTGGCATGCCCCGGATAGCGTTGTTTGATCGCAACGCACATCATGAGGCGGCTGCCGCCGGAAACCGTGAGCCACACGCCTTTGACATCCGGCACGCCGGCTTTCTCCATTTCGTCCCAGATCAATGCTGAACGAAGATAAGAGCGGTACCAGCCGAGCTCCGCCGGCGGGCGGCCCGGAGGCGAGCCGAGGATGATCGGATCATTGCGGTGGTAAAGACGTTTCACCTGTACCCACGGTTCGGCACGCTCGGCACTGGCGTAATACCCCGTCCACTCGCCGAACGGACCTTCGACTTTGGGATTGTCGAAATGCACGTCGCCTTCGATGACAATCTCCGCGTTCGCCGGAATCGGCAGGCCGGAGTATTCGCCTTCGATCATTTCGAACGGCTCGCCGCGCACGCCACCGATGAACTCATACTCCGGAACGCCGTAGGGCACCTCGATGCTACCGATCAAAAAGGTCAGAGGATCATGACCGAACGACATCGCCATCTTAAAGGGTTTCCCACTGGCGGCGTACTTTTCCCGATGGATGCGGCCATGTTTTCCGGGGGAAATGTAAAATCCCACTTTGTCCTTGTCGTGGATCATCACCCGGTAGGTGCCGTAGTTGACCCAACCTTCGTCGGGGTCGCGCGTGATATCGACGCTGCCGGTGCCGATGTAACGGCCGCCGTCCTTGTCGTGCCACTTCGGCGTGGGGAACTTGAACATGTCGATATCGCCTTCTTTATAGACGTTATCGAGCAGCGGACATTTTTTGACGAATTTGGGGGGAATCGGCTTGATCTTCTTGTAATTGTCTTTCCAAATTTTGACGAAGTCCATTTTGGTATCGCCCGCCGGAAGCCCCAGAGTCATGGCCAAGCGTTTGCGTGAAGCCAAGGAGTTGGATAATAACCGGTAGCCTTTCGGATAACCTTTGATATCTTCGAACAATACTGCGGGGCCGTCTTCTTTGTGATGCACTAATTCGGTAATGGCACCGATCTCCAGGTTCCAATCGCAGCCTTTGAGTGTCTTCAATTCGCCCATCTCTTCCGCGATTTGGATCCAGTCTCTGAGGTCCTGATATTCCATTTTTCCTCCTGATTTTGTCAGCGAAACGATTCAGCGCGGCATTTTGAATTGGTTTTGACCTTAGCGAAAAAACGACGGGGGGTCAAGACGTGGATTTTCCTTGATTGACGGGAACTTCCAATTGAAAACAAGCCATTCTCATGCTACCCATTGAATGTGTCCGGCAAGCTCAAAACGATTGACGAGCTTAAAGTGATCGCCGCGCAAGCAAGAGCTGGCGGCAAGAAGGTGGTTTTCACCAACGGCTGCTTTGACCTGCTGCACCGGGGACATCTGCATACGCTTCGGCAGGCCAAGGCTTGCGGCGATGTATTGATAGTCGCGGTCAACAGTGACCGCTCGGTCCAGGGACTCAAGGGAGCGGGCCGGCCGATCTTTCCGGAAAGCGACCGCGTCGAGTTGATCGCGGCGATGGAAATGGTAGATTACGTCGTCTTGTTCGACGAGCCCGATCCCTATCGTCTGATCGCGGCCGTCACCCCGGACGTGCTCGCCAAGGGCGGTGATTGGAGCGCGGAGAAGATTATCGGCGCGGATATCGTCGAGCGGCGCGGCGGCAAAGTTGCCGTTATCCCTTATCTGAAAGGTTTTTCAACGACGGAGATCATTGAAAGGATACGAGGTTAATTCAAATGGCGCGAGCATGTACAATCTGTGGTAAAGGGCGATCCGTCGGTAACAACATCAGCCATGCCAACAACAAAACCAAACGTTCTTGGCGCCCCAATCTTAAGCGGGTCAGAGCGAAATTCGAGGGTCAGGTCAGACGGGCGTTGGTCTGCACCGACTGCATCCATTCCGGCCGCGTGCAAAAGGTCGCTTGACCGGTCGGCTCAGCCCGATCAGTGTGCCTCCCCACGGTTCTGATCTCGTTCCACCTTGCCGACGGTCTTGCCGCGCGCGCGGACGGCTTTGTAGACGCCCTTGACCTTCGAGATATTCTGCAAAACATCTTTTAGGTGCTGGGAGTTTTTAATCATCACTTCAAAGGTATTGAGCGCCTTCTCGCCTGAGAAGGTGCGGATTTGCGCTCGCGCGATGTTCGCGTCGGCGCTGGTGATGGCGGCACTGATTGCGGCCAGGAGCCCGGGCTGATCCACGCAGGTGACTTCGATCTTGACCGGCCGCGGCATCTGACCGTTTTCCTCCCACGATACTTCGATTTTGCGGTGCGGATCGCTTTCCATGACCGTTGGGCAGCCGACGGTATGAACGGTCACCCCCCGGCCGCGGGTGATAAAACCAAGGATGCGCTCGCCGGGCAAGGGATGACAACAGAGAGCAAAGCGCACCAACACGTCGTCGACACCCTTGACGCGAATGCCAATTCCCTGTTTCTGCCGCGAGGCCAGGCGAAACAGCGACTGCAGCGCCCCCTCCGCTTTCTTCGCCCCGCCGTCCAATTTCTCCGGTGGAAGCAGCTTGGCCAACACGTGGCGCGTCGTGATGCGGCCATACCCAAGCGCCGCCAGCAAGGACTCTTCATCTTTCATGCCCAACTCTTTCGCCAGCCAGTCGACTTTCCCCTCCCGGCAAAGGTTGGCATAGTCGAATTGATGGCGTTGCAGATCGCTCTCGAGAATCTCGCGCCCCAGGGCGAGGCTTCGTTGGCGCTGTTGGGCTTTGAGCCAGTTTCTGATTTTCGACTTGGCGCGCGGAGTTTTCACCCACTTGAGCCAGTCGCGGACGGGCGCCTGTTGCTGCGTGGTGATAATTTCGACCGTGTCGCCGCTGCGCAAAAGATACTTGAGCGAAACCAACTGGCCGTTGACGCGGGCGCCGGAGCAGTGGTGCCCCACTTCCGAATGGATGCGATAGGCAAAGTCGATAACCGTGGAACCCTTGGGAAAGTTTAAGAGGTCTCCTTTGGGCGTGAAGACGTACAAGTCCGTGGAAAAAAGGTCCTCTTTGAGGTTATGGAGAAATTCCTGCGGGTCCTGAAGATTCTCCTGCCACTCCAGCATCTGGCGCATCCAGGCGAATCGCTGGACATCGCTCATCCGAAAATCCTCGCCCTCCTTATAGCGCCAGTGCGCCGCGATGCCCTCTTCGGCGACGCGATGCATCTCATGAGTGCGAAGCTGGATTTCGATGCGCTCGCCGTAGGGACCGATCACGGCGGTGTGGAGCGATTGGTACATATTGGATTTGGGCAGCGCGATGTAATCTTTAAACCGGCCCGGTATGGGACGCCATTGGGCATGAATCACGCCGAGGGTTTCATAACATTCCCGCGCCGTGTCAACCAAAACACGGAAGGCGACCAGATCGTAGATCTGGTCGTAAAGCAGGTTCTGGCTCTCCATCTTCTGGTAGATGCTGTAAAAGTGCTTTGACCGTCCGGTCACCTCCGCTTCGATGCCTTCGGCCTCGAGCTTTTTGTTGATGATCGCGATGACTTCCTCGATATATTTTTCCCGGTCGCTTTTTTTCTTGGCGACGTTGCGCTTGAGCTGGTAATAAACTTCGGGATGGAGATATTTGAGCGCCAAATCCTCCAGCTCGCTTTTCACCCAGGCGATGCCGAGCCGGTGGGATAGCGGCGCGTAAATGTCCAGAGTCTCTTGCGCCGTGCGAATCTGTTTGTCGAGGGGCATATGGTCGAGGGTGCGCATGTTGTGCACGCGGTCGGCCAGTTTGATCAAAATCACCCGGATATCCTTGCCCATCGCCAGAAGCATCTTGCGAAAGTTCTCCGCCTGCTTCTCTTCCCGGCTGTTAAAATCGACGCGGCTTAACTTGGTGACGCCGTCGACCAGGCTGGCGACTTCGCGCCCAAACGTGGTTTTCAGCTCATCGAGGGTGGTCAACGTGTCTTCGACGGTATCGTGCAACAACCCGGCGGCGATACTCGGCACATCCAGCTTTAGATCGGCGATGATATCGGCGACCGCCGTCGGATGGATCAGATAAGGCTCTCCCGACAACCGCTTTTGACCGGTGTGGACCTTGGCGGAAAAATCGTAGGCCTTGCGGATCAGTTCGACATCCGCGGCGGGATAGTAGGATTGAACTTTTCCGACCAGATCGTTCATTTTTACGTCTTTGTTCATGGCGCTTTATTTACGCCTCGACCGTAGCGGCTCGATTCCCCACTTCTTGACGCGCGAGGTTCTCGCCCGTTCCGCGGCAACGATCGCGCTCAAGGTCCGAACCGCTTCCTCCACGCGTCGATTGACGATGGTGTAATCATAATCGATTGCCTCCCGGATTTCACCTCGGGCATTGGCCAGCCGGCGCCGGATCATTTCCCGGTCATCGGTTGCCCGCGCCCCCAGTCGCCGCTCCAACTCGCGCAGCGACGGCGGCAATACGAAAATCGACACGGCGCCGGGATAGGCCCGTTTGATCTTGCGTGCGCCCTGAACGTCGATATCGAGCAGGATGTCGTGCCCCGCGCGGACGGCGCGGTCCAACGGTTTGCGCGGCGTGCCGTACAGATACCCATGCACCTCCGCCCATTCGGCAAACTCGCCGCGCCTCTTCATCGCCTGGAACCGCCGCGGGCTCAGAAAGCGATAATCCCGCCCGTTCAGCTCGCCCGGGCGCCGCCCTCGAGTCGTGCAGGAGACCGACAATTTGACTTCAGGGTAAATCACCCTGACTCCGTTATAGAGCGTGGTTTTCCCCGCTCCCGACGGCGCCGAAAGGATAAAGATAATGCCCTGCCGCTTGATCAGTTGAGGCGCCCGTCGCTTCATTCGATATTTTGGGTCTGTTCGCGAATTTTTTCGACCCGCTCCTTGCCTTCCAGAACCAGCTGCACGACGGACAGCTGGGGCACCTTGGAACTGATCGTGTTCAACTCCCGTTGAACCTCTTGCAGCATGAAATCGATTTTTTTCCCCACCGGCTCCTTTTCCCGAACCACCGCGTCCAGCGCCGCCACATGGCTCGTTAACCGGACGATTTCCTCGTTGATATCGCCTTTCGAGATAACGCCGGCCGAGTCCGCTCCGCCGTTTTCCTGACGCCCGGAGTTTTCTCCGCTCCTAAGTGACGCCGAGGAGCGTTGCGCCCGGCCGCCCATTTCGTCCGCGTGCGCCGCCAAGGCGACGGCGACCCGCTTCAGATGGCGGATCTGGGACTGCATATCGGCTTTGAGCTGCCGCCCCTCTCTTTCGCGCGACGCTTCGAGCTTTTTGAGCGCGTCGACGAGAGCACCGAACAATCCCTGGCGCTCGCCCGCGGCATCGGCCTCGACCTCGCGCAGGTGGAAAAGGTCGGGCAAGGTGGCAAGCAGCGAGAGCTGCGGATCGCCGGCCAATTTGAACTTCTTCTTCGCCCGTCGGATCGACGCCAGATATTGGCCCAGGAGATCTTCGTCCATTTCGAGCCGGCGGCCCCTACCTTTGGCCGGATACCGGTTGATAAAAAGATCGATCCTGCCCCGCGAAATTCGCTCCCGAATCATCTTGCGAATCTCTTCTTCAAAGGAAAGGTACTCCCTGGGAACCCTCAGTTGAAGATCCAAATGACGATGATTCAAGCTGCGCGCCTGGACGGAAATCTTCGTCCCGCGCAGGATTCGGGCCCCCTCCCCATAGCCGGTCATGCTTTTCATAGTCGGTCCTTTAAACTTTGCTTGAGTTTTTTTAGCGACACCGCCACCGTTCCCACTTCGTCGCCGACCAAACCGGCGGCCAGGTTGGCCATCACCACGGCATCTTCGTAATTTCCGCCGCAGGCCAGCGCCAGGGCGCAGACCGCGACCACCGTGTCCCCCGCTCCGGTCACGTCGAAAATATCCCGCGGCTGGGTGGGAAAGTGCTTGACCCGCCCGCGCGCGCGAAACAGACTCATGCCGTCCGGCCCGCGGGTGATCAACACCGCCTTGGCGCGCCACATCCGCACCAGCCGGTCTCCCGCTCTCTCCAGCGTCGTTTCGTCCCGAATCGCAATCCCGGACGCCTCGCTCGCCTCATCTTTATTGGGGGTAATCAACGCCGGACAACGATAATGTCCGTAATTTTCTTTTTTCGGATCGATGACGCAGACGAGCTGCTTGGCGCCCACCAATTCGGCCACCGCATCGAGCAACTCCGCGTGCACCACGCCCTTGCCGTAATCCGAAATCACGATCCCGTCGTAGCGCGCGGCGCTTTTCCAAAACCACTGCCGCAATCGGGCAAGCGTCGTGCCGTGGATCGAGCCGGGGCGTTCCTGATCCAAGCGCACAATCTGTTGATGGCGCGGGCGGGCAATGATCCGGGTTTTTTGGATGGTTTGAAAATTCAGGTCGGCAATCACTCCGGCGGTCGAGGCCTTGAGCCGTTTGAGCTCGTGCAAGATTTTTTTCGCCGCGTCGTCCTTGCCGACGATCCCGCAGGTCGTAACCTTGCCGCCGAGCGAGCGGATGTTGTGGATGACGTTGGCGGCGCCGCCGAGACGGGAACTTTCCGCCGTCATGCGCAGCACCGGCACCGGCGCCTCCGGCGAGATTCTTTCGACGTCCCCCCAGATGAAACGATCCAGCATCAGGTCGCCGACGACCAGCAAATGAGCTTTGGAGAAATTTCCGACGATATCCAAGTAGTTTTTCATTTAACCCCGGCGCATGCCTCAAGATTTCGCCGACTCGGCGATCAACTCGTAATAATAGTCCTCGTTCCGCGCCGCCATCTGTTCCAGGGAAAAATGGCTCCGCACCGACTCAACGCCGCGCATGCCCATCGCCCGGGCCAGCGCCTTATCCCGCGCCAGCCGCGCGATCGCCTGCGCCAGCCCTTCAACCTCTTTGGGCGCGACCAGCAACCCGGTCTCGCCATCGGCGACCAATTCCACCAGCCCCCCCACGCGGCTGGCGATCACCGGCTTGCCGGCCGCCATCGCCTCGAGGGCCGCCACGCCCAATCCTTCATAAAGCGAGGGCAAAAGAAAAATATCGAGCTGGGACAAGAAGCCCGGCGTGTCGGCGACAAAGCCAAAAAAACAAACCTCGTCCTGTAGGTTCAAGGCTGCGGCCCGCTCCTGCAATCGATCGCGCAAAGGGCCATCGCCGGCAATCAAATACTTGATCTTATAGCCGCGCCGTTTCAGCAGCGCCGCGGCCTCAAGCAAATAACGATGGCCCTTGCGCTCCTCCAATACGGCGAGGGTTCCCACCACAGCTTCCTGTTCGGCGGACTCGGGCACGGCGACGAAGGGATAAAACTGCTGCGGATCGACGCCGCTGTGAATCAAGCGGATGCGCTCCGGCTCGACCCCCGCTTCGACCAGGAGATTCATGATGACACGAGAGATCGCAACCACGCCGTCGACCCTACGATTGTACAAAAGTTTTGTATACCAATTTTTCGCCTCAGGGTAGTCCATGCGGCGGGTGACCAAATATTTGGGACCCTGCGGCCCGCGGGGCAGCCATAGCGAAAGCGCGTGCGCTCTTTTCGTATGCAGATGAACGATGTCGTATCTTTCGTCGCGGATGAGGCGCCGCAGCGCCGGAACCGGCCTCAAATCCAAATCATTTCGAACCACCAGGGCGAGCCGTTTGACGCCGAGATGACCGCTCCGTTCAAAAAGCCGCCCGTGCGGATGGGCCAGGAGATCGTTGCGATGGCCCCTTCTCGAAAGGTAGGCTAACAGCCCGAGTACCTGAGCCTCCCCTCCACCCCAATTCCTTTCAGGATCGATATGGAGAATTTTCAGCAGGCGGCTATGGCCGCTTCCGCCCAACGTCGTCTTTCTCCTCCAGCTCTATTTCCCAAAGTTTAGCATACTTGAGAAAAACATAAACCGCGGCCGTAACGGCGACATAAAAACCGGCAAACCCCTCCATGAACCCGCGCTTGAGCACATAGGAGCGGAAAAAGCGAAAGGCCGGCCGCAGCAGCGCGTCGGCCAACCGCCAACGCCCGCCGCTTTTGCGCAGCTCCCGCGACGAGATGGAGGTGAAGCGATTGATTCTCTGAATATGATCGTCGATGTCACGGTAAGAGAAGTGGTGCAACGGATGCTGGAGACGGCGCACCGTTCCGTCGACCAAAATTTTCTCATGGGGATCGGAGCCGGCCCAAGTGGCCTTATCGCAACGGAACAAACGGACGTCGTAATCGGGATACCATCCGCCGCGCCGCCACCAGCGACCCAGATAAAAAACCAGCCGCGGCAAGGCGTAACCCATATAGCGGCCGCCATCGCCCTGGAGCGCCCGTGCAATCTCGTCTCGTAGTTCCGGCGTGACCCGCTCGTCGGAATCGACCAGGAGCACCCACTGTTTGGTCGCTTGCGAATGGGCAAAGGCTTTTTGGTCGCGGTATCCCGCCCACGGGCGTTGAATGACGCGATCCGTGTATTGCCGGCAAATCTCAACCGTGCGATCCGTGCTGAAGGAATCGACGACGACGATTTCATCGCACCAGCGCAGGCTCTCGAGGCAGTCCCTGATATTCTCCTCCTCGTTAAAACAAACCACGATGGCGGAAACCGTCGGACGAGCCGCTTCGCTATTCATAGGCGGAACCACACCCCGAAAGATAGGAGTTGACGGCGAAAAAATCAAACCATCGCTTCAATCACCCCGTTATAGGTGATATAAAATCACTGCATTCCACATCGGCAAGATGTCCATAAAAGAACTCCAAGACGTTTACCTCGTGCGCGGCATGTTAACGTTCGACGAAGTCGATTGTTTATACCGGCTGGGCCAAATCAACCATTGCAACGGCGTCATTGTCGAGATTGGCAGTTATAAAGGCAAATCCACGATCGCTCTGGCTCGCGGAGCGGCCAAGACCCACAACGCCAAGATTTATGCCATCGATCCGCACAAACCGCTGCCGGAAGAGGGATACTCGGAAGATACCGAAGCCGCCTTCATGGCGAACATCAAAAACGCCGGTGTCGAGGGCCAGGTCGTGCCCATGATCATGACGTCAGCGCAAGCCGCCGAGGGTTGGAACCAACCCATTCGATTGCTCTGGATTGACGGGGACCATCGCTATGAGCCGACCCGATTAGACTTTGCGCTCTGGGAGCCACACGTGGTTGAGGGCGGAATCATCGCCATGCATGACACGATTCGTAAAAAAGGGCCCAAACGGGTGCTCTGGGAAAATGTGTTTCGCTCCCAGCGATTTCAGGATGTCGTCATCATCGACAACATCACCGCGGTGCGAAAGGTCGGCAAAATCACCCCATGGGCGGCGCTAAAAAAGCTATCGACCCTCGCCCTACGGGCGATTTACATCGCCGCCCGTAAGAGCGGCGTTCCTCGCTCCAAGCCGTTCGGGCGCTGGTGCTTGAAAAAACTGACCGCTCAGCCCTGGTTGCCGTTTATTTTCTTGATTTTTTCTTGCAGCATCGCCCGGTAGTGATAGTACCTGCCCTTGGAGCGGTATTTTTTTCGTTCGTTGCGCGCCAGCGAATACCATCCAAAGGTCCAAACGGAGCACATCAAGTTAGGCACGATGGAGGCTAAGGATTGTTTTTTGAAAATCAATCGACTTCTTCCCTGCTGTTCGTGGCGCAGGCGAAAAAAATCTTCGGTCAGCCGCCGCCAGTCCACTTCATGATACACGCCGGCCCTCGGCTCATAGCCGATTTTGCCGCCGCCGCGGATAAGTCTTTGGGCAAATTCAACGTCTTCCGATATGCCCGAACGTCCCGGGCCCAACTCTTCATGGAAAAAGCCGATACGGGAGAACACTTCCCGGCGCATGGCCATATTGGCCCCCGTCAGGGTTTTGATTTCCCGCCGCGCCGGCGAATACTTAACGAAGTTGATCGTCCGATAACGGTGCTGGGCGCGCAGGAACCGTTCATCGTTCTCCAGCTCCGGCGGAATCAGAATGGGCCCCTGCATGGCGTCGAAATCTTTTTGCCGAAAAAATTCCGCCGCCACGGACAGCCACTGGGGCGTCACTTCGACGTCGTCGTCGAAAAAGGCCAGCACGGCTCCTTTAGCCGCGCGGATCGCCGCGTTCTGGGCGCGGCATTTACCCGCCAAGGGTTCGCGCACTTGCCGGACAACGATGCCGTTTGAGTCTTGGAAATCGTCCACGACCTTCTCGACTTCCGCCACCATGGCGTCGCCCCGCGCATTGTTGGCGACAATCACCTCGCAGCTCACGTTCGACAGGGCAAAATGCCGGCGGATGCTACTGAGCAAACGGCGCAATAATTCATGGCGGTCGTAGGTTGCGACGATGATACTGAAGTCCAATTGGCTCATGCTTGCTTTCCCGTCAAGCGCCAATGAAATTGGTAGAACCGATATTTTACCGAATAGGGGCATAAAGAAATGGCTTCCCCTATCGCCTGCCGCGCGGCGTTGAACTGTTTCCTCTTCCAGCGCCCTTTCGCCAACCGATAGTAGCGGTAAGCGGTGCGCCGGTCGACGGCGCACCGTCCCAGAAGGTCGCGCGCGTGGGGGCAGGTGGCGACCAGCTTCTCGATCACCCGGATGTTTTCGGAGAGCCGCAACTCCTCGTTGCGGCCGCTGTTGCCTTCGTGCTTGCGGTAAAGAAACACCACGCGATCGATATAAGACACCGGATAGGCCATGAACAAGCGAAAGGAAAGATCGAGGTCCATGCAAATCCGCAATGACTCGTCATGGCCGCCGACGGCGTCATAACAGGACCTGGAAATCAGCGCAGCTTGCAATCGCACGATGCTCTTTTCGAATAGGTCCGCAAGCCGGACGCCATCCTTGGCCAAGCGCTGCGACTTGTCACGCGGGATAATGGTATCGCGGCTATGTTCCGGCCCTCCCAGGTAGGCTCCGTTGGCGAACACCATGCCGCAGTCGGAATGTTCACGGGCGTAGCCGTACAGAGTCGCCAAATAGTCCGGCGTCGCCAGGTCGTCGGAATCCTGAATCGCGATCCAAGCGCCCCGAGCGTTGCGCACGCCCAGGTTGCGGGCGGCCGAGGGACCGCCGTTCTCCTGATAGTAATATTTGACTCTCGAACCGTAAGACTCGATGACTTGCCGTGTATCATCCGTCGAACCATCATCGACGACGATCAACTCAAAGTCCCGAAACCTCTGTCCAAGCACGCTTTCGATGGTCTCAGGGAGAAAATGGGCGCGATTGTAAGTGGCGATAACGACGGAAACTGGGGGTCTATCAGGCATGGCCTCGTGGACTTACTTCTGGGCACTGCTCTCGCCGCTATTTAGACGGCGGGTTTTACCCATTAAATATCCCCAACATTTCATGATCCGCCCCTCGGTCTTGTAGGCCTTCTGCGTCTTACCCAGCAAGCGATAAAGTCCTAAACGGAAACAATTGGCCAGGAGATCAGGTACGACACGGAATAGTATCGAATCGTTCCGATAAATGCTACGGCTAAGCCCCTTGCGATACTCGACCATGCGGTTGTACTCCCGTCCATAGCGATTGGGATTCAACTCATGGTAGACCACCGCGTGCGGGGTGTAACCGATTTTGAAACCGGCTTTACGAATCCTGATCGAGTACTCCGTGTCTTCACTAAAACCGGCAGCGCCTGGACCGAGGCGCGTGTCGAAGAAACCAACTTTTTCGAAGACCTCCCGCTTGAACGACATATTCGTGCCCGTGAGGCCACGGATTTCACAAATTTGTTCTCCATAGTCAACGTAGGGGATGTTATATTCGCGAATTTTATTGAGATCCGCAGACTGCCCGCCTGGATCTCGACCCGGCAGAACCCTTCCCTGCACCGCATCGAAAGCAGTCGATTCGTACGCTGCCAGATGCTTTTCGAGACAGTCCCGCTCGGCGACCACGTCGTCGTCCAAGATAAGAAGGACTGCCCCTTTCGCTTCGGTTAATCCAAGATTGAGAGCGTTGGCTTTGCCCTTTTTTTGTTCGTTGAGAATGATCAATTCAAACGCGCGGGCCTTTGCCAGTTTCCGCTGTAGCACCTGCGAGGTCTCATCCGTCGAGCCGTTGTCGATAATCAAAACCTCCGCCTCCATGGAGTTGTTTAAAGCAATCACGTCTAGGCTTTCGATCAGCCGATCAAGGCTATGGGCGCGGTTACGCGTAGGTATGACGACGCTCAATCTCATGGTCAAACCCCTTTAACTTCGACTGGACACGCCGACGCGAATGCCTGGTGCATGGCATTTCACGAACTTAATAAATAAACGATCCGATCAACGCAGGACTCAGGCGTGCTGCCTACTGTCCGGAGGTGAATTTCGGGCGCATCCGGCGGCTCGTAGTCGCTGTCGATCCCCGTGAAATTTTTAAGTTCTCCGCGCCGCGCCTTCGCATACAGTCCCTTGACGTCGCGGCGCTCACACTCCTCCAGCGGCGTATCGACGAACACTTCGATGAACTCGCCGGCATCAAACAAGCCACGCGCCAATTGGCGCTCCGCTCGAAATGGCGAAATAAAGGCGACGAGCACAATTAATCCCGCATCCACCAGAAGCTTGGCGACCTCGGCCACCCGACGAATGTTCTCCACGCGGTCGGCTTCGGTGAATCCCAAATCCCGATTGAGCCCGTGGCGCACATTATCACCGTCCAGGATATAGGTATGCTTGCCGTCGGCGTGCAAGCGCTTTTCCAACAGGTTGGCGATCGTCGACTTGCCCGAGCCCGAAAGCCCCGTGAACCACAGGCAGCGCGCCCGTTGATGCTTCATCTCGGCGCGCACGACCTTGGTGACCTCCAACGCTTGCCAGTGAACATTCACGGCGCGACGGAGCGCGAAATGGATGATCGCCGCGCCGACGGTCTCGTTGGTCAGCTTGTCGATGACGATAAACGCGCCCAAGCGCTTGTTCTCTTTATACGGTGCAAACGGCACGGAGCGATCGAAACTGACGTTGACCGTGGCGATCTCGTTTAAGCCCAGCGTCTTGGCGGCAAGATGGGCGCCGGTGTTGATGTCGAGACGATGCTTGATGTGGGTGATGCTTACACTCGCGGATTTGGTATGAATGAGAGCCGCATAAGGACGACCGGGGAGCAGCGGATGCTCGCTCATCCACAAAAGATCCGCCTCGAACTGATCGGCCGATTCAACCGGATTTGACGCGGCGGCGATGACATCGCCCCGGCTCGCGTCGATCTCATCCTCAAGCACCAAGGTGACGGACTGCCCGGCGGTCGCTTGGGCGCTGGAACCGGTCCCGACGACGATCTCTTTGACACGGCTGGCCACCCCCGAGGGGCTGATGCGCACGCTGTCGCCCGGCTTGACCGAGCCGCTGCCGACGCGTCCGGAGAATCCGCGGAAATCGAGGTTGGGTCGGTTGACCCACTGCACCGGCATGGCGAACGGCTGAACGGCCTCGCGTCCCTCGGTTGGAACGGTTTCGAGCCACTGCAAAAGGCTCCGCCCCCGATACCAAGGCATCGCAGCATGGCGCGGATCGACAACATTGTGACCTTCGAGCGCCGACAGCGGAATCGCCGTGATCGTCTCAAAGCCCAAATCCTGGGCGAAGCGGCGATAGGCAAGCTCGATCTCGTCAAAAACCAGCTGCGACCAGTCCACCAAATCCATCTTGTTGACCGCCAGCGCGACGTGGCGGATACCGAGCATGGAGACGATGCGGCTGTGCCGTTTGGTCTGGACCAACACGCCTTTGCGCGCGTCGATCAGCAACACCGCCGCCTGCGCGGTGGAGGCGCCGGTGGCCATATTGCGCGTGTACTGTTCGTGGCCCGGCGTATCAGCGACGATGAAGCAGC
>Ga0153916_10002188_pt1 | contig 14393 bp, 12 predicted proteins | sample Opewatmetagenome_FD_109642 | JGI IMG/M metagenome (GOLD analysis project Ga0153916, IMG submission 109642) | Freshwater wetland microbial communities from Ohio, USA - Open water 3 Core 3 Depth 4 metaG | ecosystem: Environmental > Aquatic > Freshwater > Wetlands | place: USA: Ohio, Lake Erie...
AGCCGCTGACGGCTGTCCAGAACCACACGCGCCGGCTGCGGCCCGGCATAGCCTTCGAGGCGCACGGTGAGTTCGGGATCGTCGGCCAGCGCCGTCCCCGCACCGATCAGCACCGCGTCATGCGCCGCGCGGAGACGATGCACGGCCTCCCGCGCCTCCGGCCCGGTGATCCAACGGCTTTCGCCCGAGGCCGTGGCGATCTTGCCGTCGAGCGTGGTGGCGAGCTTGAGGGTGACGGTCATGGGCCCCGCCGCTTCCGGCAGAGCGGACTATCGCTCATCCTCGCCGCCCTCGCTTAGACCTTCCTCGCCGAGGAAGCGGGCGAAGTCGCTGGTCTCGCGAAAGTCGCGGTAGACCGACGCGTAGCGGACATAGGCCACGTCATCGAGGGCCTTGAGTTGCTTCATCACCATCTCACCCACCGCCGAGGACGGGAGTTCCGTCTCGCCCATGCTCTCGAGCTGGCGAACGATGGAGGAGATCATGCGCTCCACGCGCTCGGGCTCGATCGGCCGCTTGCGGATGGCGATGGCGATCGACCGCGCCAGCTTTTCGCGGTCGAAGGGCGCGCGCCGGCCCGACCGCTTGACGATCGTCAGTTCGCGCAGCTGGACGCGCTCGAAGGTGGTGAACCTGCCGCCGCACTCCGGGCACTGACGGCGACGACGAATAGCCGCCCCGTCTTCCGACGGACGGCTGTCCTTCACCTGACTCTCGGCGTGGCCGCAAAACGGGCAGCGCATGATGTAGCCCCCTGCGGCCTACACTCGACTATTAGCTGTAGATGGGGAAGCGTTTGGTGAGCGCCAGGACTTCCTCGCGCACCTTAGCCTCGACGGCGGAATTGTCGTCGCCCTTAGCCAGGCCGTCCACCACCTCGGCGATCAGCTGACCGATGCGGCGGAACTCCTCGGTTCCGAAACCGCGGGTCGTGCCGGCCGGCGTGCCGACACGGATGCCCGAGGTCTGCACCGGCGGAAGCGGGTCGAAGGGGATGCCGTTCTTGTTGCAGGTGATGTGCGCCCGCTCCAGCGCCGTTTCGGCGTCGGCGCCCGTGACGCCCTTAGGCGTCAGGTCCACCAGCATCAGATGGCTGTCGGTGCCGCCCGAAACAATCTTCAGGCCGCCGGCCATCAGGGCGTCCGCCATGGCCTGGGCGTTGTCGATCACCTGCTTGGCGTAGACCTTGAACTCGGGGCGCAGCGCCTCGCCGAAGGCCACCGCCTTGGCGGCGATGACATGCATCAGAGGCCCGCCCTGCAGACCCGGAAAGACGGCGCTATCGATCTTCCTGGCCAGCTTCTTGTCGTTGGTCAGGATCATGCCGCCGCGGGGACCGCGCAGGGTCTTGTGGGTCGTGGTGGTGACGATGTGGGCATGCGGGATCGGGCTCGGGAACACCCCGCCGGCCACCAGACCGGCGAAGTGCGCCATGTCGACCATCAGGATGGCGTCGACGGAGTCGGCGATCTCGCGGAAGCGGGCGAAGTCGATGGTGCGGCTGTAGGCGGAGCCGCCGGCGATGATCACCTTGGGCTTTTCGGCCAGCGCCAGTTCGGCGGCCTGGTCGTAGTCGATCACCTGGTCCTGCTGGCGGACCGTATAGGCGACCGGGCGGAACCACTTGCCCGACTGGTTGACGCTCTTGCCGTGGGTCAGGTGGCCGCCGGCGGCCAGGTCCAGGCCCATGAAGGTGTCGCCCGGGGTCATGGTGGCCATGAACACCGCCTGATTCGCCTGGCTGCCCGAGTGGGGCTGCACATTGGCGAATTCACAGCCGAACAGCTCCTTGGCGCGCGCAATCGCCAGCGCCTCGGCCACATCGACCACTTCGCAGCCTCCGTAGTAGCGCTTGCCCGGATAGCCCTCGGCGTACTTGTTGGTCAGGACGGAGCCCTGCGCCTCCAGCACCGCGCGGGAGACGATGTTCTCGGACGCGATCAGCTCAATCTGGTCCTGCTGCCGACCCAGTTCCCGGGCCACCACATCGGCGATGTCACGGTCGGATTCGGCCAGGCCGCGGGAGAAGAAGGCGTTGGTCGAAGATTGGACGGGAGCGTGAACGGTCACGGGCGGCCTTTCCGGGAGGACTCATGGAGTGCGTCGAGGCGCGCTCTTTACTCCCAACCGCCGCGCGCTCCAACTGCGGCGGAAGCGTTCGTCTGGGAACCTACGCAATCCTGACGCGTTGCTCGAACACAACGTTACGCCAACCGGCCGTTTGGCGGCGTCATGCATAATCGCGCCAGGGGGAGTTTGATGAGTACAGACGGCCCACCCGAAGGCCTTTCGGGCGAGGACCAACTCCGCCTCGCCGCCGATATCGTCGCCGCCTACGTCACTCGCAATCCGATCGCCGCCGATGCGCTGCCGGATCTCATCCGCGCCGTGCACCAGGCCCTCGGGGCCATCGGCGGAGGCGGCGAGGCCGCCGCAGCACGCGAACGCCCCAAGCCCGCCGTGCCGATCAACAAGTCGGTGCAGCACGACTACATCGTCTGCCTGGAAGACGGAAAACAGCTCAAGATGCTCAAGCGCTATCTGCGCTCGCAGTTCGACATGAGCCCGGAAGACTATCGCCGACGCTGGAACCTGCCGCCGGACTATCCGATGGTCGCCCCAGCCTATGCGGCGCGCCGGTCCGCCTTCGCCAAACAGATCGGGTTGGGCCGCGGCGTCCGACGGGGCTCTTAGGCCGCTACGCCGCCGACACGCTTGATGTTGCAGCGCGTCCAGAGCGACTCCAGGGCGTCGGCCAGATGGTCCATCATCCCGTCCGTGTGCGACGGCGAGGGTGTGAAGCGCAGGCGCTCGGTGCCCCGTGGCACGGTCGGATAGTTGATCGGCTGCACGTAGATCCCGAAATCGCTGAGCAGGATGTCGGAGATCAGCTTGCAGTGGACCGGATTGCCCACCAGCACTGGGACGATGTGGCTGACCGACGGCATCACTGGCAGGCCGGCCTTAGCCAGGCGCGCCTTGAGCGCCGCGGCCCGGGCCTGATGAGCCTCGCGGACCTCATTGTGTTCCTTGAGCCAACGGATCGAGGCCACCGCGCCGGCGGCGAGCGCCGGCGGGATCGAGGTGGTGAAGATGAAACCGTCGGCATAGGAGCGGATCGCATCGACGATCACGGAGTCGGCGGCGACGTATCCGCCCATAACACCGAACGCCTTGCCCAAAGTGCCTTCGATGATGTCGATCTGCGCCATCACGCCATCGCGCTCGGCCACGCCTGCGCCGCGGGGGCCGTACATGCCGACTGCATGGACCTCGTCGAGGTAGGTCATGGCGCCGTACTTCTTGGCCAGCGCGACCGTACCCCTAATGTCGGCGATATCGCCGTCCATGGAATAGACGCTCTCGAAGGCGACGACCTTGGGCGCGTCTGCAGGCGCCGCGGCCAGGAGGCTCTCGAGGTGATCAAGATCGTTGTGCCGGAAGACCCGGCGCTGGTCCCGGCCCCCGGCGCGGATGCCGGAGATCATCGAGTTGTGGTTCAGCTCGTCCGAGAAAATGATCAGCCCGGGCAGGATACGGTAGAGCGTCGACAGCGACGCCTCATTGGACACATAGCCTGAGGTGAACAGAAGCGCCGCTTCCTTGCCGTGCAGGTCGGCGAGTTCGGCCTCGAGCTCGACATGGTAGTGCGTGGTGCCGGAAATGTTCCGCGTGCCGCCGGAACCGGCGCCCGCCTCGTCGATCGCCTTGTGCATGGCGTCGAGCACCACGGGGTTCTGGCCCTGACCAAGGTAGTCGTTGGAGCACCAGACCACCACGTCCTGCTCCTGGCCGTCGGGGCGGGTCCAGGTGGCGCGGGGAAACTCGCCGCGGTGACGCTTCAGATCCGCGAATACGCGGTAGCGACCCTCTGCGTGGATCCGGTCCAGAGCGTCGCGAAAAGCGGCCTTGTAATCCATGGACAACCACTCCGGCCCCGATACGGCCGTTCCCCGTTATTCCGCCCGGCTTGTCGCACCGGCGCCGAGCATTGTCTATAAGGCGACACGCCGCATTCGTTTGATTTGCGTCAACCGGCGCCGTTTCGACCCCACATTGGAACTGTTCTCGTAGGATTTAAGGGAGCTTGCCTCTCAGCAGTTCCAGAATCGCCGAGAAATCCTTCCCGCCCGCGCCCAGCCGGTCGAACAGGGCGTAGAGCCCTTCGGCCTGAGCGCCCATCGGCGTCGCCGCGCCGGACTTGGCTGCGGCTTCCTGGGCGAGTTTGAGATCCTTGAGCATCATGGCGGTGGCGAAGCCGCCTTCGTAGCCCCGGTTCGAGGGCGCGGCAGGCACCGGACCCGGCCACGGGCAGTAGCTGGTCAGCGACCAGCACTGGCCCGAGGACGCCGAGGCGATGTCGAAGAACCGCTCGGGCTCCAGGCCCAGCCGCTCGGCGAGCGCGATGGCCTCGCAGGTTCCGATCATCGAGATGCCGAGGAGCATATTGTTGCAGATCTTGGCCGCCTGACCGGCGCCGTGGTCGCCGGCCCGCATCACCACCCGCGACATGGGCTTGATCACCGCCTCGACGTCGGTGAAGTCGGCCTCGTCGCAACCGACCATGAAGGCCAGGCTGCCGGCGTCGGCCGCCGCCGTGCCGCCGGAGACCGGAGCGTCGGCGAAACGGAACCCCTGCCCCTTGGCCTGGGCGGCCACGGCGCGCGCGCTCTCCACGTCGATGGTCGAACAGTCGATCAGCAGCGCGGTCTTGGGCGCATGCGCCAGAATCTGCTCGCCATAGACCGAGCGGACATGTGGTCCAGCCGGAAGCATGGTGATCACGGCCGTGGCGTCCGCCACAGCCTCGGCGATGGAGGCGGTGGGGCGGCATCCGGCCGCCTTGGCTCGCTCCAGCGCCTGGGGCGAGAGGTCGAACGCCGCCACGGTCCGGCCGGCCTTGGCTTGGTTCGCGGCCATGCCGCCACCCATGTTGCCCAGTCCGATGAAGGCGATCTTGGTCATGCGTACCCCTATAATTGCGGCTTACGGAATTTGTAGACGAATTGATCGGTGTGGCCGCGCACGGCCGGATCGAAGATGATCTTGGCGTAGTCGTCCTTCGGATTGCGCAGCGCGTCGCTCTCGCCCACGAACACGAAACCGGCGGCCTCGAGTTCGCGGCGTACGATGGCCGGATCGATCCGGTGGAGACTGTCGGCGGAGGTCACGGGCGTTCCCGCCGGCGCGGCGTGGTCGAGCACCAGGTAGAGGCCGCCGGGCTTCAGGGCCTCGAAGATCGCCTTGTTCACGGCTGCCACGTCGAGGTTCAGCCGCGACTGATGCAGGTCGTGATAGTTCTGAGAAGTCCAGATCATGTCGGCCTTCTGCGGCAGCACCAGGGTCTGGAAGTCCGCGGCCACGACCTCGATATTGCCGTAGGCGGGATCGGCGGCGATGGCGTTCACCGCCGGCGGCTTCTCAGCCTTGGCCTGGCCTTCGCTGATGATCGCGAAGACCTTGCCGTCGCCCCCCACGGCCTTGGCGAAAATGCGGGTGAAGTAGCCGCCGCCCGGCAGGAAATCGCCCACCACCTGGCCAGGCTTCACCTCGGCGAAGGCCAGCATCTCGGCGGGCTTGCGATCGGCGTCGCGGGCCTTGTCCTCGGCCGGGCGAGCCGCGTCGGCGACTGCCGCGGAGATGGCGTCGCCCGGGGACTGCGCCGGCATCGCGTGTCCGGCATGGCCATCATGCTGCGCCCAGGCGCCGTGCGCTGTCAGGGCCATGACCGCAGCGGCGGCCAGCATCAAACGTCGAGACATCGCGCGTCCTCCCAGAATTGTCCTGGCCTCCACATTCGCCCCACAGGCGACCTGGTCAAGGCAGCGGCGACCACTCTTCCTGCGTCGGGAGAGGCGAGAAGATCGCGTCGATCATCGCGTCCTCCACGCCCGAAAGGGTGGGCGGGTTCCACTTGGGCGCATTGTCCTTGTCGACGATCACCGCGCGGACGCCCTCGAGGAAGTCGTGACGCTGCACGACGCGGGCGCCGACCCGGAATTCCATCGCCATGTTGTCGGCGAAACTCCGCATGGCCGCGCCCAGTTGCAGCTGCCGGAACGCGACCTTCAGAGTCTGAGGCGACTTGGTGGCCAATGTCGTCAGTTGGGCCTTGGCCCAGTCGGAGCCCTCGGCCTCCAGGGCCTCGACGATGGCCTCGACGTTCGGTTTCCCGAACAGGTGGTCGACCTGATCCTGGTGGGTGGCGAAGGGCGGTCGGCCGGCGTCGCCCTCGAATTCGGTGAGCAGGGTCTCGATAGCGCTGGGGTCGGCGATGATCGCGGCCTTCAGGGCGGGGATCTTCACGCTCTCCACATAGTCGGTGGCGATCCCGAGCAGCTCGCAGTCGGCCGCCTTGATCCGCGCGCCGGTGAGCGCGAGCCAGAGCCCGGCGTGCCCCGGCATCCGGGGCAGGTACCAGCCGCCGCCCACGTCGGGGAACAGGCCGATCCCCGTCTCGGGCATGGCGAAGGTGGTCCGCTCGGTCGCGATCCGATAGCGCGACGGCATGGCCAGCCCCACGCCGCCGCCCATGGTGACCCCGTCCATGATCGCCACCACGGGCTTGTCATATTCGAACAGCAGGTGGTTCAGCCGGTATTCGACGAAGAAGAACTGCCGCGCCAGGAAGCCGTCGCCGGCCCCGCTCTCGGCCAGCATGCGGATGTCGCCGCCTGCGCAGAAGCCGCGCTCGCCAGCGTGATCCAGCAGCACCAGCTCCACGGCCGGATCCTTGCGCCACGCCAGCAGCGCCTCGGTCATCTCCTGGCACATGACGGTGGTCAGCGCGTGCAGCGCCTGGGGCCGGTTCAGGGTGATCCGACCGACGCGGCCCTCGATGCGGGTCAGGACTTCAGGCTCGCTCATTGACGGAACATCTCCCGGGCGATGATGACGCGCATGATCTCGTTGGTCCCTTCGAGGATCTGGTGGACGCGCAGGTCGCGGACGACCCGCTCCAGCGGATAATCCTTCAGATAACCGTAGCCGCCGTGCAGCTGCAGCGCCTGGTTCGCCACCTCGAAGCCCGCATCGGTGGCGAAGCGCTTGGCCATGGCGCAGTACTGGGTGGCGTTCGGGTCGCGGTTGTCCAGGGCGTTGGCCGCCCGGCGCACCATCAGGCGCGCGGCCTCGAGCTCAGTGGCCATGTCAGCGATCTTGAACTGAAGGGCCTGGAACTCGGCCAGGGACCGGCCGAACTGTTTGCGCTCGGTCATGTAGGCCTTTGCGGCGTCGAGCGCGAAGGCCGCGCCGCCCAGCGAGCAGGAGGCGATATTCAGGCGGCCGCCGTCCAGCCCCATCATGGCGAAGCGGAAGCCCTCCCCCTCCCCGCCGATCCGGTTGGCTGCCGGCACGCGGACATTGTCGAAATTGACCTGGGCGGTGGGCTGCGAATTCCAGCCCATCTTCTTTTCCTGGGCCCCGAAGGACAGGCCCTCCATGCCCTTCTCGATCACAAGGGCCGAGACGCCTTTGGCGCCCTCGCCGCCGGTGCGGACCATGACGACATAGATGTCGGACACCCCGCCGCCGGAGATGAAGGCCTTGGAGCCGTTGACCACGTAGTGGTCGCCATCGAGCCGTGCGGTGGTCCGCAGCGCCGCGGCGTCGGAGCCCGAGCCCGGCTCGGTCAGGCAGTAGGAGGCGATCAGCTCCATGGTGGTCAGCCGCGGCAGGTAGCGCTTGCGCAGCGCCTCGTCGCCGAACCGGTCGATCATCCAGGACGCCATGTTGTGGATGGTCAGATAGGCGGCGGTGGAGACGTCGCCGTAGGACAGGGCCTCGAAGATGATCGAGGCGTCCAGGCGGCCCAGGCCCGAGCCGCCCACGTCCTCGCCGACATAGACTCCGGCGAAGCCGAGGGCCCCGGCGCTGCGCAGCACGTCGACGGGGAAGTGGTGTTCCTCGTCCCAACGCGCCGAATGCGGCGCGAGCTCCGCTTCCGCGAAGGCGCGGGCCGCCTCCTGGATCGCGCGTTGGTCTTCAGTGAGGTTGAAATCCATGGTCTGAGCGCCGTTTACCGTGACATCTTGAGCAACTGGCTCCGCTGGCGCACTCTGTCAACGACACGAAAGGTCAAGCGGAGCAGGACGGATGACCTACGAGGCTTCGGCCGGGCGCGGAAGCGAAACCGCGCGCAATATCGCCCTGGTCAACTACGGCCTTCTGTTCGCCGCCGTCTTCTTTGCGGGCGTTCCCGCCCTGATCGCCGTGATCATCGCCTACGCCCAACGCGACGAAGCCACGCCGACTCTGCGCAGCCACCACGACTTTCAGATCCGCATCTTCTGGATCGCCTTCGCGCTGACCCTGGCCGCGGGGATCTGCTTCCTGGCGGCGATCGTGAGCGGAGTCGGAGCCTTGCTGGAGTTCACCCGGGTCAACGGCTGGGACAGCTTCGACTCCATCCAAATCGACCTTTCGCGCCTCTCCATCGACGGGACCATCGTGGGCCTGGTGGTGGCCTCCATCGTGCTGACCTTCCTGGGCGCTGTCTGGCTCATCACGGCCCCGGCCTTCGGCTTCATCAGACTTGCATCCGAGCGGCCGATCGGTCACCACGCGGCATCATGAGCCAGCCGCCCCTCGCCGCCTATCCCGCCCTTCGTCTTCGCCTCCTGCGCCAGGCCGACTGGATACGCCGGCTCGTGCGCGAGACCGTCCTGACGCCCGCCGACCTGATCTGGTCGATGGTGGTGCATGAGGGCGAAGGCCGCGTGCCGGTGGCGTCCATGCCTGGCATGGAGCGCCTGTCCGTGGCCGAGGCCGCCAAGGCCGCGGTGGAGGCGCGCAGCCTGGGCATTCCGGCCATCGCCATCTTCCCGCACATCGACGGCGCCAAAAAGGACGCCCTGGGCACGGCCGCTCATGACCCGAACGGCTTGGTCGCCCGCGCCGTCAAGGCGATGAAGGACGCCGCGCCCGAGGTCGGGATCATGTGCGATGTGGCGCTCGACCCCTTCACCGACCACGGCCACGACGGCGTGCTGGAGAACGGCCGCATTCTCAATGAGGCGACCATCGAGCGCCTGGTCGAGCAGGGCCTGATGCAGGCTCGCGCCGGCGCCGACATCCTGGCGCCGTCCGACATGATGGACGGTCGTTGCGGCATCCTGCGGCGCGAACTGGAAGCCGCCGGCCTGAAGGACGTAATGATCATGTCCTACGCCGCCAAGTACGCCTCGGCCTTTTACGGCCCGTACCGGGACGCCATCGGCTCGGGCAAGCTCGGGACCGGCTCAGTCGAGAATCCCGGCGACAAGAAGACCTACCAGATGGACCCCGCCAACACCGACGAGGCCCTGCGCGAGGTGGCCCTCGACATCGCCGAGGGCGCCGACATGGTCATGGTCAAGCCGGGCATGCCATATCTCGACATCCTGCAGCGGGTGGTGGAAGCGTTCTCCATGCCGACCTTCGCGTTCCAGGTCTCTGGCGAGTACGCCATGATCATGGCCGCCGCCCAGAACGGCTGGCTCGACGGCGACCGCGCAGTCATGGAGAGCCTTGGCGCCTTCAAGCGCGCCGGCGCCGCCGGAGTCATCACCTATTTCGCGCCGCGCGCAGCTCGGATGCTCGGCGCTTGAGCCCAGTCGGAGTCGTCGACGGCCTCAGCCGGGACGCCGATGCTCGACGCTTGGCGGCGCCCGGGCCGGCTGACACCTTTCGCCTGCCCGCGCCCGCAGCCCCCTCTCCCGCAGGGGAAAGGGGGAGCCGCGCCGCTCCTGTCTCTAGAAGCGGTGGCCGACGCGCAGGCTGAAAGTCCTGGGCTTGGTCGGCACGATGTACGTCTTTTCACCACAAACGCCGGGCGTGCATTGGGCGGTGCGGTAGATGTCCCCGCGCTCGTCGAAGGCGTTGACGATGGAGAACTCCATCGACCAGGCGTCGCGCTCGATGCCGGCCGAGGAGTCCGCGGTGGCGAAGGATCCCTGCTTTCCGAGGATCGTGCGTTCGTCGATCCGCAGGTCCGCCCAGCTGGAGGTCTGGTAGACCAGGGCGCCTTGCACGTGGGTGTCGTAGCCGCCCAGGGTGAACTCATAGCGCGCCGTGGCGTTGGCCTTCAGCTTGGGCGTGACGGGAAGCGCCGTGCCCTTAGGCGCCAGGGGTGTGGCGCAGTTGGTCACCGCATTGCCCTGGGCGTCGAGATAGCCGCAATAGTTCTGGGTCAGCTCGGCGTCGGTGTAGGCGCCAGCTGCATTCAGGGTCAGGCCCTCGATGGGCTGCCAGGTGGCGTCCGTCTCCACGCCGTAGATCCGGGCCTGGCCGGCGTTGCGGATCTCGGTGAAGGAGTTGGCCCCAAGGACCGAGAACTGGAAGTCGTCCCAGGTCTCGTAATAGACGGCGCCGTTGAACTTGAGGCTCTTGCCGGCCCAGAGCGTCTTCCAGCCCAGCTCGTAGTTCTTGATGAAGTCCGACTTGTAGGGCGGCAGCGTCGCGCGCCGGTTCACCCCGCCGGGCCGGAACCCGGTGGAATAGGTCGCATAGACCATCCGGTCGTCGTCGATGTTGTAGGTCAGGTTGATTTTGTAGGTCTCGCCCGTCTCCTTCACCGACGCATCGAGGTTGGTGCAGGGGCCTCGGCCGACGCTGGTGGGGGCGAAGCAGGCCGCCTCCCCGGTCCGCGAGCTGTAGCCGCGCGAGAAGCCGAAGAAGCCCTTCAGCGAGTTCTGCGCCTTGAACTCGCGCAGACCCGCGTTCAGCGTCAGCTTGTCGGTGACGTCGAAGGACACCTCGCCGAAAGCGGCCGTATCCTTGTCCTGGCGATACTGCTCGGTGAGCCACAGGGTGCCCGGCCAGCCGGTCACGGAGATGTCGCTGCCGATCGCGTCGATCCGGTAGTTCTGTTCGATGTCGTGGGTGTGCTTCTGGTAGAATAGACCGGCCACAAGGCGGACGCGCTTGTCCTGCGGCGAGGCGATCCGCAGCTCGTGCGTTTCCTTGGTGAACTTGTCCTTGCCCAGGATGTACTGCGTCGGGTCGACCGGATTGCCCAGGTTGTCGGTGATGTAGGCGCCGGATCCGAACAGCGTGTCGTAGAAGAACGAATAGTCGGTGTAGTCGCTCTCGGTGTTGATCTTCCGTTCCATATAGGCGCCGGCGTAGACCAGATCGAAATTGGCGATCTTGCCCTCGACCGCCAGGGCCGCCTGATACCAACGGTCGTGCCCGCCTTCAGGCTTGAAGTGCATGACCTGCAGGTCGCCGACCGTCGGATCGTAGCCGAAGAACCCTTTGCCCTTGGTGTCCTGCGCCATGACGGTCGGCTTGACCGTCCAGCTGTCGTTGAGGTCGATCCGAAGCGCAGCGCGGCCGCCGTAGGTCTTCTTGGTGTTGTAGTCTTCCTTGGCCAGGCCGTTGTTATCGATGGTCACGCCGGATGTCGGGTAGGTCCGCGTTCCTGGCGCATTGTCGATGAAGCCGCCGACTTCCTCGGCGAAGGCCACCAGGCGGACGGCCGCGTTCTCCGCCACCGGGATGTTGACGACGCCCTCGGCCACATAGCCGGGCCCCCCGTGGTCGATCGCGGTGGCGGTGAGGTCGTAGCGCCCGCTGAACTTCCCCAGCTCCGGCTGGTTGGTGATGATGCGCAGAGTGCCGGCTTGCGAACTCGCGCCGTACAGCGTGCCCTGCGGTCCAGCCAGGGCCTCGACCCGCGCGATGTCATAGATATGGACATCCAGGGCGCCGCCAATGGTGGTGATCGGCGCCTCGTCCAGGTAGGTGCCGACGCTCGGCAAGGACCCGGAATGGTTTCCGTCCCCGCCGCTGGCCACGCCGCGCATATAGACGGTGGAGAAGCCGGGCGCGATGCTCTGATAGGCGACGCTCGGAAGGAACTTCACGTAGTCGGCGAAATCGTTGACCTGCAGCTCCTCGAGCTTCTTGGTCGAGAAGGCCGTCATGGCGATCGGCACGTCCTGGATGTTCTCCGCCCGCTTCTGGGCGGTGACGACCAGTTCCTCCACGGCGGAGTCCTGCGCCAAGGCGGCGGAAACGCCCGTAAGCATCGTCGAGGCCAGCAGCATCGCGCCGAACGCGCCACGCCGCAGTGCCTTCTGGTAAGGTCCAGAGTTCATCTTGAATTTTCCCCTCGGGCGGCGCCCGCCGACTCTTTTCTCAGATGCGACCACTTGCCGCTCCCAGCGGCCAAGCTGTCAACCTGTGCGGGCGATTCTCGGGCGCAATGTTGCGTCGGCGCCACCGGCGCGAGCGCCCATGCCGCGTCAGAGGTCAGACGCAGGCGCGTGCGGATAGGTGTCGAGCACGGGACCAAGCGCCGTCTTCAGGGGCTGGAGCCACGGCTCGAACCTCCGCCACTGATCGACGCCCTCAGTGAAGATCGGACGGCGAACCTGCTCGGAGCTGGCGGTGCGAACGGCGCGGTCGTTTTCGTGGAAACGCAGGCAGGAGTCTTCGAACGGCAGGCCGCAGTAGTCGAGCAGCGCGCGCACCTGCGTCTCGGGATCGGCCACCATCGCCTCGTAGATCACCCGATGGACGCGGCCGGGCAGCGCGGCGTCGAAATGGGCCATCAGCTCTACATAGTCGGCGTAGTAGCGCCCCAGGTCGGCGAGGTCGTAGCTGAAGGCCTGGCCGCGCGCGAAGTGCTGCTTGAAGGCCGAAAAGCAGCAGCCGAGGGGATGGCGCCTCGCGTCGATGATGCGGGCATTGGGCAGGATCAGCTGGATCAGGCCGGTGTGGGTGAAGTTGTTCGGCATCTTGTCGATGAAGAACGGCCGGCCGAGCCTCCGCTGGGCCTGCGTGCGCGCCAGGTACTCTTCGCCCAGCGCCCGGCACGCCTCGGCGTCGAGGCCGGCCAGGACGCTGGGATAGGCGCTGGCCTCGTCGCGACGGATGCGCCCGCCCAGGCGCTTGGCCATGGCCGGCAAGTCCGGCAACTCCATGGTGCCTTCGATCGCCGAGTGGCTGGCGAGGATCTGCTCCACCAGGGTTGAGCCGGCGCGCGGCAGGCCGACGATGAAGATCGGGGCCGGCGACGGGCAGCCGAAACCCGCCCGCTCCGCGAAGAAGCCCGGCGTGAACAGGGCGCGGGAACGGGCGACATGGGCCGAGGTCTCGTCGGCGTCGTAGTCCAGGCTGCGTCGCCGCAGGGCCGCCCCGTCGGTGTAGGCGGCGAAGGCGTCCTGGTCCTCGCCGGTGTCCTCGAGCGCCTTTCCCAGGGCGAACTGCAGGTGGAAGCGGTCTTCGTCGGAGAGATCGCCCAGGGTCAGGGCCCGCCGCATTTCCACGAGATCGGCGGCGTCGAAACGGAAGGTCTTCAGGTTGGCCAGACTCCACCAGGCCTCCCCGAGGCTGGGCTTCTGCTCAAGGCTGCGCCGGTAGGCGGCGACCGCCTCAGCCTGGCGGCCCACGGTCTTCAGGGCGTGCCCGAGGCTCATCCAGGCCTTTGGCTGCTGGGGGAAGTCGCAGAGCAGGGCCTGATAGATGGCGATGGTGCGGTCGTAGTCGCCCAACTGGCCCAGGGCGGCAGCCTGTAGATTGCGGTAGCCGGGATTGCGCGGGTCGGCCTCCAGGAGGCGGTTCACCTCCGCCAGGGCCTCGGCCGCCTTGGCCTGGCGATAAAGCACCACCGCATAGTTCTGGCGGGCGGCGTCGAAGGCGGGCGCCAGCTCCAGGCAGCGGCCCAGCAGGGCCTCAGCGTCCTCGTATCGCCCGAGCCTGGTCGCGACCTCGGCCAGCATCCGGATCGCCGGCACATCCGTCGGCCGCGACCGGAGGATCGCGCGCAGCTGATGCTCGGCCTCGGCCAAGCGTCCCTCCACCAGCGCCGCGCCGGCCGCCAGCAGGGCCGGATCGCGGGCCAGGCTTTGGATGTGCCGCGCCATGGCCGCCTCGGCCCGCCGGGCGTCCCCGGCCAGACGCTGCTGCTCGGACAGAAGACGCCAGGCCTCCGGCAGATCGGCCTTAAGGGTCACCGCGCGCTCTAGCGCCGCGATGGCCCCAGCGCCGTCGCCCTCGGCGCCGCGCAGACGGCCTAACTCCAGGTGAACGGCCGCCCAGCGGGGCTGTTCGCCCGCCAGGATCTCCAGCGCCTCGCGCGCTTCCTCGTCGCGCCCCTGCCCCGCCGCGGCCAGGGCCAGCAGCAGCCGCGCCTCGGGATGGTCGGGAACGACCTTGAGGATCTCGCGGGCCTGGATCTCCGCCAGGTCAGGGCGCGCCCCCAGCATCCGGCCCGCCTGGGCGAGCGCGGCGGCCACGGTTCCGACCGGTTGAGTGGAGTCCGTCATGAAGTCTCAGGCGCGAGGGCGGATAGGTCGTCGATCAGACGCGGGCCGGCGGCGTTGTCAACCGGGCCGCCGGCCCCGCCCGATCAGTTCAGATCCAGCGCCCGATTGAGGAACACGGCGAACTCGCCTTCGGACTCGGTG
>Ga0153916_10002189_pt1 | contig 14388 bp, 13 predicted proteins | sample Opewatmetagenome_FD_109642 | JGI IMG/M metagenome (GOLD analysis project Ga0153916, IMG submission 109642) | Freshwater wetland microbial communities from Ohio, USA - Open water 3 Core 3 Depth 4 metaG | ecosystem: Environmental > Aquatic > Freshwater > Wetlands | place: USA: Ohio, Lake Erie...
CCTTCGACTCGCTGGCTCGGAGCAGGTTAATCTACTGGCAGGGTTTACAGGTCCGCGTGATAGAGGTCGAATCCAAGTACTGGTCCCCAGGAAACGAGAAGGTGGAGAAGGCACTTCTTAGGCTAGGAGCCAAGAAGATCGCCGAGGGAGCAATGGAGGATGTGTACTTCTCTCACCCGAACCGAGACTTTGGGAAGACGGACGAGGCGCTCAGGCTCAGAAAGAAGCTTGACGAATCGGAGCTGAGCTACAAGGGACCCAGGATGAGCATTGATCGTGCAAAGGCAAGGGAGGAGATCAACCTCCGAGTTGACAACGCACTGACTGCGCAGAGAATCATTGAGAGATTGGGTTTCAAGGAGGTCTGTGTCGTCAAGAAGAACAGACGGAGCTATTGCCTCGACAAGCTGAGAGTCGATGTTGACGAAGTCGAAGGGCTCGGGGAATTCGTCGAACTAGAGGTCCTGACCGAATCTCCAGATAGATCATCGCAGCTCTTCGAGCTGGCAAGGAGGGAACTCTCCCTCGAGAAGTTCGAGCAGAAGACGTACCTTGAACTGATTCTCGAAAGGAAGACATGAACTAGAAAACGGAAGAGGCGAGGTTGTCCTCGCCATTTCTCGGACCGATCTCAGATCCAAATGGGCTCCGATCAGAGCTTGTTGATCTTCTCGGTCACGAATGCCTTGATGTTCGGATCGTCCGGAATCGTTATCGATTTCTTGTACTTCTCGCTTCCATCAGGTAGATAGTAACCTCTGGATACTGAGATGAACTCGCTGTCACCCTCTTCTGTTATCGCTTTCTTCCGCGCGACCTCCAAGAAGTTGTTCTTCCCAAAAGGTATCTTCTCGGCGCTCAACGTCTCAAACCGTACTTTTGTATCCTTCTCATCATCCATTCGGTTGCCCCCGTTCGATAGGCGCGTCTCGAATAATGTTGACGAATATAAAAGTTCGTTGAGTTAAACCTCAGAAACCGGGATAGATGGATATGTCTGGACATCCGTTGGTTGAACAGCGACCGCGACAATGTATTATAGAGCCGGAGCGGTTAGCGGAAATCGTGAGCGGTGATCAGCAGCAGCCACTCCCACCGAGCCCGCCTGAATTGTGCGTAAGGTGCGGGGAGCGGTTCAAAGAAGGAGCGATATTCTGCGAGAAATGTGGGGCCGTGAGGTCGTCCGTGAAGGCTGCGCCTCCAACGCTTCAGAATGATTGGAGGACTTGGGCGTTTCGGGGAGAGCAGTATAGCCCCGTCACCAGGAGAAGCACATGGCGCAGGACAGTCAAAGCGGTGATGGCCTACATGATGATCAGCGTGATTTTGAGCCTGATAGCTGGGCTGATCGCATTGGTGTACGGCGTAGGCATCGTTGCACCTGACATTCTTGATGATCCGGGCGGAATCGACGAGCACACTCTATTCATCGTAGTACCCGTATTCATCGACCTCTTCACCTTGTCCGGCTACGCCCTGTTCGCATACTACCTTCTAATCATTGCTGCGATAATTGCGTCCTGTTCTTGGGTGTTCTTCACGGGCTACAAGGTCTTCATGAGTGAGCTCACCATGAAGGCGGAGCCGCGCAAGCATAGCCAGATCTTCGAGATCTCAGGACTGATCTTCGTCGAGATGTTCGCCCTATTCGTAGTCGTAATGATCGCAGTGTTGCTGGGCATCTCTGAGACGGAAACGGGCGTCACTGGCACCACATCAGAACTCTTGTTCCTTCTGGCAAACGCATCCGTTTGGGAGGAGTTGATCGTCAGGGTCCTCATGATAGGCCTTCCGCTGCTTGTGATCGATCTAGCCGTCAGAAAGGGTCACAGAAAGTGGAAGAACTACATCTTGGGAGGAGGGTTCAGTTTCGGAACACCTGAGGTCGCGCTGTTGGCGGCTTCGGCTGTGATCTTCGGCTGCGCTCATTATATCGGTGGCTGGGAGGCCTGGGTCGTGCCCTGGGATGCTCTCGGAGGCATAACGTTTGGATACCTATTCCTCAGACACGGCTTGGCCGCGGCAATTGTACTGCATTTCGCAATAGATTACAGGGCAATGCCCGCAGAGGTGTTCGGGTTCTCCGAGTCTATTCTGATCGCCCTCATGTTGGTCTGGATGGCTTTGGGTGCGGTTTTCACAGTCTACTACTTGTTGAGGGTCGGCGAATTCTTTACCGGCAAGAAGTATCTGGAAGAACACGTCCAGCAATTAGTGCCATATCAGCTACAGCCGATGCCATATCCCCCCGTCTCGCCACCATGGTCGCAGAATCCCCGACAAACCAACGAGCCGTCTGCGCCGCCCAATCAGGCCGCGCAACAACCCGCACAGCCACAATCGGGATTTTCAGGAGGCTACATCTGTCCGTACTGTGGCTACACAGAGGCCAGGTGGGTCGACGGGAGATTCAAGTGCCTGAGATGCAACCGATTAGCCTAGAAGTGATTCAAGAGTTGACTTGCTCTCAGCGCCTGTCTCCAGATCCGTAGCCTCGATGATTATATTGCCCTTATAGGACTGCTTCAGGATGGACACCACCTTGCGGAGATCTGCGGATCCGTCGTCTATCCTGTTGTGCTGGTCCCACTGTCCTTCATTGTTGTGCAGGTGCACGTTTCCGAACCTGGCAACCAGCTCCAAAAACTCATCGACCTGCCCGGCAGTGTTCGCATGCCCCATGTCGAAGCACATTCTGACATCGGCCTCATTCAGCACCTCGAGAAGCTCCATCGCAGTGGAACAGGTTGCGTTCATGTTCGCGGGGAGGTTCTCCACGACAATCTCGACGGATTGGTCATTTGAGAATCTCGAGAGAGCTTTGATGGAGTCCTTCGTTTTCTCCAGACCTTTTCTTCTGTCCAGGAACGCGATCCCATTGACGAAGCCGGGGTGCACTGTCACCAGTGGGATCTCCAGTTTGTGACACAGCGCAATTGTCTCCTGGACCTCTTTCAGCGCGGCGAGTCTCATCGGTTCGTATACGCTCCCAATGTTGACGTCGCTCAGCGGAGCATGGACCTGGAAGTGCAAGTCATATGACTCGCGGCCATGACGGATTCCGTCACCGACGATCTCCAGGCGATTCTCGTCCTCGCTCAGCAATTCCCAGAGCTTGAACTTCTCCGAAATCTCCTCGAGCATCTTCATGAAGGGGGTCAGGCAGAAAGTCGGAGATCCAATGCCAATCATCTGCTCACCTTCAGCCCCGTTCGAGGGGCGATTTCATCAATCAGCGACTCCAAATCATCCGCGGTAATCGTCACCTCGATATCACCGAGCGGGTGTTCTTCTTCGGAGAAGGAGACCTTCCCGATCACAGCAACCTGTTTGTTCAGACGGAAAGATGTGGCTCGTCCGTGCATATGACGCCTCATCACCCGCCTCGCGGCGTCTCGTATCCGTTGCCTCTTGAGGAGCTCGGCGAAAACCTCAAATGACGATGCAACCGCTGTGATTGATCCCTCGTCGTTGAACTCGGCGTCCGGGAAGATGCTCTTCATGGAGCGGGTGATTCTATCCCTGTCTTCGGTGGGATAGCATGGCGCGCTCAGGCGGATTTCCCGCATGTGCCAGCCATACTTGAGAGGATATTTAACAGTGCGTCATCATATGCAGCCATCTGGTCTTCTGTGACGAATGGTCCGAGGCAAGTTTATTATCAACGTGTGTTCTAAGAAGGAGGAGATGAAGAAGAAGATTCTGAGAATGTTCACGCAGCATGGAATTCTGGTTGGCCCCGACGCCGCGGACGCGCTGGCTAGCTTGCCAAACGCCGAGGACTGCGCCAAATCGATTCTCGGAGACAAGAATCGGCCTCTCGTGCTCACTAGATCCGATGTGGAGAATTATGCCAACTGCATCTCGAAGAAGGCGGTTCCGTCCACTACTAGGCGTGAGGTGGCACCTGTCCCTCCTCCAGCTCGTGATAGGCCTCCGAACGAGGTCAACATACTGAAGGACATCACAGGCAATTCTACCTGCGTCGGCAACGTGATAGACTTCGCCAAGTTGTTCAACGACCGGTATCTCAGCTTGAAGAGAATCATTGCCCGAAGAAGGGAGATGTCTGGACTAATCGACATCTCCAAGGCCAAGAGGGTTCAGAGAGATGTGCGGTTCGTGGGAATTGTGAACGATGTTCGAATCACGAAGAATGGTCACACTCTTCTCGAGCTCGAGGATGAAGACGACAAGATACAAGTCCTCGTGATGAAGGGATCCCGAAAGGCGAACGAGTCCTACCTGAAGGACGAGGTATTGGGGGTTGTCGGTTCGTTCAGCAAAGATGGGGAACTCGTCGTGGCAAAGGAGACTATAAGGCCCGAGGTCCCCCTGAACAGCGGATTGACTCCGAACGGTTCCGATTCTGTTCTTGCCTTCGTCTCGGATATCCATGTAGGGAGCACTGAGTTTCTCAACGACGAATGGAACAAGTTCATCAGCTGGTTGAACAAAGACCCGCAGGCGAAAGACATAAGGTACATCGTCATGCCTGGAGACCTCGTGGATGGGATCGGCATATACCCCAACCAGGAGGACGAGCTACTGATTGAAGATGTGTACGCCCAATATGCAGAACTATCCAGACTCGTCAACATGATTCCGAAGAACATCAAGATAATCATGATGCCTGGAAACCACGATGCTGTTAGGCTCGCGGAACCTCAACCCGCGTTGCCCAAGGAAATCACATCCATGTTCGATCCGAACATCCTGTTCGTGGGAAATCCGTGCTATCTCGAGATAGAGGGGAGGACTATACTTGCGTATCACGGCAGGAGTATGGACGATTTCATAAAGAACGTCCGAAACCTCTCACACTCAGTCCCCGACGAGATCATGAAGGAGATGCTCAGGAGGAGGCACGTCGCGCCGATCTATGGAGAGAGGACCGCTCTTGCCCCGGAGCAGAAGGACTATCTCGTCATCGACCGCGTGCCGGACATCTTCGTGACCGGGCATGTGCACGCGTGCAAAGTGGCCGAGTACCGCGGAATCAAGTTGGTCAACGCCTCCGCCTGGCAGTCTCAGACCTCCTTTCAGAGGATGCACAACCAAATCCCCGATCCGGCCAAGGTTCCGATGATTAACCTTGGCACGGGAGAGATGTGGGTGGAGGATTTCTCATCTTAGGACCCGTCAAAGGTTTGATAAGTGGTCATTGTTCTTCACGGTCGTGCGCGACCTAGACCCCTTCTTCAAACCGAAATCAGTTGCAGTCATAGGCGCAACGCCGACCCCTGGGAAGATAGGGAACATCATCATTGAGAACCTATACAGCGACGGATTCCCAGGCAAGATATTCCTCGTCAATCCGAACTACGAAGAGATACTGGGTATGCCATGCTACCCAAGCGTCATGGATTGCCCTGAGACCCCTAGCATGGTGGTCGTGGTCGTCCCCGCCAAGCTTGTTCCAGATGTTCTGGAGCAGGCTGGAGAAAAAGGAGTGAAAGCTGCAACAATCATATCCGCTGGCTTCTCTGAAGGCGACGCCGAGGGAAAGGAGCGGGAGAAGCTAGTGCTTGAGAAGGCCAAGAAATACGGAATGAGGCTCGTTGGTCCGAACTCCCTCGGTGTGATCTCCCCTCATCTGAAGTTGAACGCATCCTTTGCGAGGATGGCACCCTTGGCGGGCTCGATCGCCTTCTTCTCCCAGAGCGGTGCATTCTGCACGGCAGCGATCGAGTACTCAGTCGCTGAGATGCTTGGTTTCTCAGCATTCGTGAGCTCTGGCAACAAGGCGGATGCCGATGACGCGGACTTCGTCAACTACTTCGCTTCTGACCCAAGAACGAAATGCATCGCTGCTTACATGGAATCGACGCGAAGAGGACCGGAGTTGTTCAAAGCTTTGGACCGAGCTTCTCGCAAGAAGCCAATCGTCATCCTGAAATCAGGAAGATCGCCAAGAGGAGCGAAGGCGGCGTCATCTCACACAGGAGCTCTCGCGGGCTCAGATGCGGCATTCGACGCTGTGTTCAAGCAGACTGGAGTATACCGTGCAAAGACGATGTTCGAGTTGTTCGATGCAGCTCAGGCGCTCGCTGGGCAACCGCCAATGGCAGGAGACGGCGTAGCCATAGTCACTAATGCTGGCGGAATGGGCGTAATAGCGACCGACTGCGCGAGCGATCTCGAATTGCAGCTTTCGGATTTGTCCCAAGGGACTCTGCAGGAGATTGGAAAGGTCTGTCCGCCGACGTGGAGCTGGGGCAATCCGATTGACATTATCGGAGATGCGGATACCGCGCGTTACGCGAATGTGCTGAAGGTGGTGGGCCAGGCTCCCGAAGTCAAGGGCATACTCGTCATCGCTGCAAGGCAGGCAGCGACGAACCTATTCCAGATAGCCAAATGGATTTCGATCACGGCGAAGCTCAGCGGAAAGCCTACCGTGGCGTGTTTCGCAGGCATTGAGGACCCCGAATCAGAGCATTTCTTGGATGGAAAGGGGATCCCTGTCATGCCTGTTCCGGAAAGGGCAATAACCGCGCTTCAAGCGCTCTCTGTCAGAGGGAAGTACCTGCAGAAGAAGGGTCTGGCCTAGGTTCCTCAACCGAATAATTCCATCAGGATGAGCACGAGCCCGATCCCTATGAAAACCAGACTAGATATGAAACCTATCCAGACGAGTTTCATCATCTTCTGTCTGTCTCGAAGCAACTCCTCAATCGTCAGCCGATCAAGCCTCCGCGGCCTTCGCCATCTTTCCCTTGATCCGCTTCAGCCTGAATGTGTTGTCCCGCTCCATCTCCTCGAGCCTGAACCTGATGAACCGCTCGATCTCTTCGAGATCGGGAAGCACTCTGAACTCGAGCGCGTTCACGCGGCGCTTGGTCCTCTCGATCTCATCGAGGAGCTTCTTCGCTGTCGTCTCGAGTTCGGCGGCTTTGACGACCGTCTCGACCAGCTTTTCGTAGGCATCTGTAGCTTCATCGATCCTTGGGGATGTGCCGATGATCCCGTACCCGCGCTCGTCCAAGGGGGCGACAATCCTGCTCGATTTGATGTCGGGCACCACGACGCCCATGAGGTTTCTGCTCCGCAGCTTGATCTCGGGATGACTGGATAGGGCGTACGCGGCAGATCTCACGGCTATTCCCCCATCGACGGCCGAGGCAATCGCTATCTTCTCCTGGGCGGCTTTGTACCTCGTCGCAATCTCCACTCTCAGGTCCTTCGCTTGGTCGAGTATCTTGAAGAATTCAAGGATGAGCCCGTCTCTCTTGAGCTTCAGAATCTTGTGGCCGTTCTTGGTCAACTTGATCTTCTTCGTGACCTCTAGAAGCTCTGACCTTGTTGGCTGGATTTCGCGAACAGGCATTGCCACATCACTTCTTCTTGGCTGTCGGGTGATACTTCTCGATCAGCTTCCTATCTATCTTGGTCAAAGAGTCCACTGGCAAAGCCGACAGAAGTTCCCAGCCTAGGTCGAGTGTCTGGTCTATGGCTCTGTCCTCGTCCTTCCCTTGACGGACGAACCTGTCCTCGAACGAATCGGCAAAATCGAGGAACTTCCTGTCCCGCTCCGAAAGTGCCTCCTTGCCGACAATCGCCACCAAGCCTCTGAGATCCCTACCCTCGGCATACGCAGCATAGAGTTGGTCTGATACCGCCCGGTGATCCTCCCTGGTGTGTCCAGCGCCTATACCTTGGCCCATGAGCCTCGACAATGATCGCTCGACGGCGATTGGAGGGAAGATGCCTTTCCTGTGCAAGTCCCTCGAAGCCACGATCTGTCCTTCCGTGATGTATCCTGTCAGGTCTGGAATCGGGTGAGTTATGTCGTCCCCAGGCATTGAGAGAATCGGGAACTGAGTGATAGACCCCGTCTTGTTCTTGATCCTTCCTGCGCGCTCGTACAAGCTGGCGAGGTCGGTGTACATGTACCCCGGGTAGCCTCTCCTGGCCGGAACTTCCTCTCTAGCCGCGCCTATCTGCCGAAGCGCCTCACAGTAGTTCGTGATATCCGTCAGGATGACCAGCACGTGCATGTTGAGGTCGAACGCGAGATATTCCGCCGTCGTCAAGGCGAGCCTCGGCGTCAGCAGCCTCTCAATCGCAGGGTCGTCCGCGAGGTTGAGGAACACGACCGCGCGTTTCAAAGCGCCCGTCCTCTCGAAGTCCTTCATGAAGTACTGGGCTTCCTCGCTCGTGATTCCCATGGCAGCGAAAACAACGGCGAACTCCTCTTTCTTCCCGACCACTTTGGACTGCCTCGCAATCTGAAGAGCTATGTCGTTGTGTGGAAGGCCCGATCCAGAGAAGATTGGGAGTTTCTGACCTCTGACCAGCGTGTTCATGCCGTCGATGGATGAGATGCCCGTTTGGATGAACTCCCTTGGATTGTCCCTCGCCCACGGGTTGATTGCCGCGCCTATGATCTCAAGTCGCTTTTCTGGGATAATCGGCGGTCCCTTGTCAAGAGGATCTCCGGACCCAGACAGAATCCTGCCAAGCATATCCTTGGACACAGGCATCTTGACGGTCTCGCCCAAGAACTTCACGCCTGAGGCTTTGTCGATGCCGCCCGTGCCTTCGAAAACTTGGACGACGACAACTTCATTGGACGAATCGAGGACCTGCCCTCGTTTCGTCGATCCGTCTGGGAGAGCTATCGTGACCAGTTCTCCGTAACCAATCGGCTCCGTCTTCTCCACGAACACGAGCGGCCCGGAGATCTGGCTGATTGTGTGATACTCCCTGACCATCCGATCACACCCCCAGTTCAGCGAACTGTTTGTCCATAGATGCTGCAACGGTCTTGATGCCCGAATCGATTGACTCCTCGAATTTCAGCTTGCCGAGATCGGCCCTACACTGCAGAGACACGACTCTGTCGAGGGGGACTTCCATGGATATTGCCTTCTTCGCGAGTTCTGAGTATTTCTTGATTGCAGCCATGTACTCGAACTGTCTTTTGAGCGGGCTATACGTGTCGACTGGATGGTAGGCGCTCTGCTGCAGGAAGAATTCGCGGATCATCCTTGCGACTTCCAGGGTCAGCCTCTGCTCTTCCGGCAACGCGTCCGAACCCACCAGCTGAACAATCTCCTGAAGTTCGGACTCCTTCTGCAGAGTCTCCATCGCCCAGAGCCTGATCTTGTTCCAGTCCTCGGACACATTCTTCTTGTACCAATCCTCGAGAATAGGGCTATACAGGCTGTATGACGTCAGCCAGTTTATCGCGGGGAAATGCCTCCTCTCTCTGAGCTTCGAGTCAAGCGCCCAGAAGACCTTCACTATCCTCAGCGTGTTCTGAGTAACGGGTTCGCTGAAGTCGCCGCCAGAAGGCGAAACCGCACCGATGACGGAGATTGAGCCTATGTGGCCTCCGAGCGTCTTGACTCTGCCGCACCGCTCGTAGAACTCCGAAAGCCTTGATGCGAGATACGCTGGATAGCCCTCCTCGCCAGGCATCTCCTCGAGCCTGGAGGATATCTCCCTCATCGCCTCCGCCCACCTAGAGGTCGAGTCGGCCATGAGCGAGACGTCGTATCCCATGTCCCTGTAGTATTCTGCCATGGTGATGCCCGTGTAGACAGATGCTTCTCTGGCCGCGACGGGCATGTTGGATGTGTTCGCCACGAGTACAGTCCTTCCCATCAAGGGTTTCCCCGTCTTTGGATCCTCGAGCTCGGGAAAGGTCGTAAGCACTTCTGTCATCTCATTCCCACGTTCGCCACAGCCGACATAGACGACGATTTGCGCATCGCTCCATTTCGAAAGCTGCTGCGACGTCACGGTCTTTCCGGTCCCGAACCCTCCGGGGATGGCTGCTGTACCACCCTTGGCGAGCGGGAACAGCATATCAAGCACTCGCTGGCCTGTAACCAACGGTATGTCAGGGAGTAGTTTGTCGATGTACGGTCGCGCGTGTCTCACGGGCCATCTCTGCATCAACATGATCTTCTGCCCGCCTTCGAACTCGCCCACCGAATCGTCTACCGTGTATTCTCCTTCCGATATGCTCTTGACTCTGCCCTTCGCATCTTTTGGAAGTAGCACCTTGTGGACGATATTCCCCTCGGGAACCTCGCCGACAATCATGCCTCCACGCAGCTCGTCCCCTCTCTTGACCGTTGGCTTGAACTTCCATTTCTTGCTGCGGTCCAGGCCGGGTGCTGTAACGCCTCTTGAGACGAAATCTCCCTGCTTGTCTCTGAGAACCGGGAGCGGCCGCTGGACACCATCGTATACGCTGGATAGGAGGCCGGGTCCGAGTTCAACCTGGAGCGGGGCGCCGGTGTTGACTACCTCTTCGCCCGGTCGTATCCCCGAAGTATCCTCATAGACCTGGATGACGGTCCTGTCGCCCACGAGTTTGATGACCTCGCCCATCAGCTTGAGGTCTCCCACAAGAACGACATCGTACATCCTTGGAGAGACTCCCTCCGCTGTCACGACTGGTCCCGCCACCCTGCTTATCTTCCCTTTCTTCTGCTCTGCCATACGAAACGCGCTCCCCTAACCTGATTTGTAAAGGTCAATCCCCATCGCCCTTCTGACCTTGTCCCTCATGTCGCCCTCTTCTTCGCCGACCGGGATGACGACAGGATCGACGCTTGCCATCATCCTCGCGCGCAGCTGATGCGGAAGCCGTTCGAGGTCCTTCGTGTGCACTGCGAGAATGCCCACGCTCTCCTCGTCAAGCACTCTGACGAGCGTCTCCAGGAGAGTCTCGGGGGTCACACTGTAAACCTTCCTTATGCCAGCTAGTCTGAACCCCGTGACGAATTCCTCGGATCCCACGACTGCGATCTCCAACTCACACCACCAACAGCTCTTCCATCACTTTCGTCGAGAGGCCGCTCTGCTTGCCTCTCGCTATTATCCTAATATTGTCCACCTCTACCTTCTTTCGAATCATGTAGTTGATAATCGGAAGCACTGAGAGAGGGTAGAAGTGACCGAACTTCTCACTCCTGCCAATCAACGCTTTGTCGAGTGCTATCGTGATATCTGAAAGCTTCTTGTCGTTCTTGAACCGGTCAATTGCTGGTTTCATTTCCTCGTACATCGAGTACTTCTCGAGGCCCTCAACTATTGCCGCCAGCCCCTCGGACTGTGCCATCGTCCTCAACTTGTCCATGTTGTACTCGATTCCGCCAGGAATGAGATACTTCGCTATCCTGTCCTCGGGAATTCTCTCGGCCTTCAGCTTGAGCAAGACTTTCAGGTTTGTTACGTCGATTTCGTGGCGGATGAAATCCCTGAGGAGCGCATCGGCCCTGTTCGTGCTCTTGACATCCTTCAGGAGATCGTAGTAGAAGTTCTTGTCAAGGTGGTCCTCCAGCCTTGCGAGGCGCCGGGCGTCGACGACATCGCGAACTAGCTCCGGGGTGACCGCAAGAGACGGCTCTTGAGCCACAGCATCCATGATCTCCTGAACTGAGCTCATAGCCACGAGCGAACGCAGATAGGACTCAGAGAACGCTCCCGCGGGCACTAAGGTGTCGAGTATCTCCTCATCAGATACATCGGAGGTCTTGCCCCTCACGATGGTCTTGATGTTGAACATGTCCCACCGTCTCAGGTAGTCGCTCACCATATCCCTCAGGTGACCAGTCGTGAAGCTCAGGATGGCGGTATATGTGGCGGCCAGGTTTCTCGTAACTGCGACCTCTACGAGGCTGGCCCCGGAGTATCTTGAGGCGTACTTCGTCATCTCTTCGCTGTATTGAGTCTCGCCCAGGAACCTGCCTATCTCATGCACGTCCATGACGAGGAGCCTGGAGTATGCGTCCTTCGAGAGAAGAAAACGCTTCTTGGCTTTGACCCTGGTGCATGCATATGCGTAGTTGCCTTTTGTACCGAACATCCCCATCTTCAACATCACCCGAACAGCTTCACGTAGATCTCCCGCAGTTCCTTGCTCCACACCTCATCTAGCATGCTCTCGAACCTGTAATCGAGGCGATAGTTGCGGTCCTTGCTCTCGAACACTAGGCCACCACGGCAGTCGAGCAGCCCTCCGTTCGTCACGCCTGAAGGAAGTTGCAGGACGGCCTTGTCTTCCTTGTTAGAATAGACGTAGCACTCACCCAGCTCCTTCTTCGCATTAGCAACCAGCTTTGCGTACAGCCTCTTCTTCTTGTCAACCGGATAAGCGCCCAGCGCGTCAAGCACTTGCTCCTTCAGGTCTTCCATGACCTGCCTCTGGGCAGCGAGCAGCGCTTTCTTCGATTCCAGTTCTGCGCTCGAAAGCTCCTGCTGCTCCATTTGTACGATAGCCGCTTCGGTTCTCTTCTCCGATTTCGTCTTGTCGTCAGCGATCTTCTTGTCCGCCAGGCGAAGCTGGTCGTCGCGCTCTTTCTCCCCGAGGCGGATGGTCTCCCGCTTCTTCTCCTCGCCTCTTCGGAGTATGTCCTCAACCACCTTGTTCAGGCTCATAGCTTCTCAGCTCCTTCGTGGACCGATTTGTCCCTGATTCGCTGGTTCGATTACATTGCCTACGTCTTGCCCAGCAGCAGGAACGCCACGACGAATCCCAGTATGACGATCGTTTCGGGCAACACCATCAGGACGATGCCCCTTCCGAACATCTTCGGGTCTTCTGCCGTCGCACCCACCGCTGCCGCACCAATCTGGGCCTGCGCCACACCAGTGCCTAGACCAGCGACTCCAATCGCTATGCCTGCACCGATCAACGCAAGACCGGATCCCATATCTAGTGCCATCTTTCTCTTGCCTCCTATTTCGTTGCCACGGAGTACTTCCGCTCGTACCTCAAGGGTTCGAAGTCAGTGCCTCCGCCCTCGAAGAATTTGAGGAAGAACTCGACATAGTTCAACCTGATAGCCTGGATACCCGCTGAAAGGGCTCCCAGGAAGAACACGAAGAACATTTGAGTAACGAAAAGCGCGAGCGCTCCAAGAATTGCGATCGCGATGTTTCCGCTCTCGAATATGAGCGGAAATAGCATCGTATTGAATGCAAGCGCCATTGCGCCCTTGCCCACGGCCAGGGCTGCAAGCCTTGCGTACGACACGAGATTGGTGAAGAGCCCTATCACTTCTGTCAGCGCCAGTGGACCCTCTGTGAACGGGAGGAAGACAACTCCCAACAATATCAGCAGCACGGCAGGAATCGATATCACGACCCCGATCAGGGAAATCGTCGAAGCCGGCATGAAGCCGAAGATGGTTGCATTCACGAATGTACTCGTCTCTGTCGCGCTGCCCGCAATGACCATCATCTCCTCGAAAAGACCGAACAGTATCACAATCCATGCGATCTTCCCAAGGGCGTGCTTCATGCTATGACGATAATGATTGAAGAAACCGAAAACGAGCCCCAGTGTCAGGTGCACCCAGCCTGCGAGGAGCGACAGCCCCAGCATTTCCTTCGTATCGTGCATCTTATCGAGCATCGGATGAATCGGTATGTTGGCCAAGACTTCCCAGGAAGATTCATCGCTCGCTTCTTCTGGTGGATGGAACGGGACACCGAACGCTTCGGCGAAGACCAACAAGCCGAACAAGCTCGCCACCAGACCCCCTGCTAAGACGATCGTGCCCAGTTTGTAGAGGTCGGGACTGCTCTTCAGCTTCCAGCGCATCACGGCTCCTAACGCCATCAGGCCCAGACCGAAGCCGAGATCCCCTATCATGAACCCGAAGAAGAGCGGGAATGTGATGAAGAGGACCAGAGTGGGGTCGATTTCCTCATACTTGGGCGTCGATACGAGATTGATGAAGAACTCGAACGGTCTGACAGATTTTGGGTTCTTCAGCTTGACCGGAGGCTCTTCGTCCTTCTTGGATGGAAAGGTCTGGACGAAGGCAAGTCCGCAACAGAGCTTGTCCAGCTGAGAGCGTACCTCATCCACCTTCGCGGCTGGTATCCAGCCGTCGCACACGAAGGAATTGGCGGAGGCCGCCATCCTCAGCGGTGTCTCGGCCTTCAGTACTTCTATCGATAGATGTTCCTCAGAGGCGACGATGAAATCCGCGAACTGCTTGCGGATTCCCTCGATGTCGTGCTGTATCCTTTCAAGATCCTTTTCGAGGTCTCGTATCTCGGCAGTGATCTTCGGGATCAATTTCTCAGGATTGCCCTTCAGCTTCGGAATACGCATTTCCTGAAAGCCGTGGTCTCCCAGTATCCTAGCCGCTTCCGCCCTTCTCTCATTGGGCAGAAACACCGCGATCGAAAAATCATCCCTCTGCTCACCCTTGAAGACCTCCATATCGCCGATCTTGTCTCTGAGAGCGGGCTCAGGATCTCGCTTGCACGTGCCAACGAGGACTGAGATACTCTCATATCCATCATATTGCTCAACGGGCACTTGGAAGGTCTTGATTGGCTCAAGGCCCCTGATCTCTGCCTCTTTCTCCCGGATGAGAGACTGTATCTTCAGCCTGGCTTCGGCCTTTGCAG
>Ga0153916_10002190_pt1 | contig 14384 bp, 9 predicted proteins | sample Opewatmetagenome_FD_109642 | JGI IMG/M metagenome (GOLD analysis project Ga0153916, IMG submission 109642) | Freshwater wetland microbial communities from Ohio, USA - Open water 3 Core 3 Depth 4 metaG | ecosystem: Environmental > Aquatic > Freshwater > Wetlands | place: USA: Ohio, Lake Erie, Old...
CCGCGGCGGAAGTGTTGCCCTTGATCCAAGCCTTCGTCGCCAAGGACGGCGTGCTCAAGGCCGCCGATTCCAAACTGATCGTGCGCACCACGCCCGCCAATCTAGCCGAACTCCGCACTCTGATCGCCCAGCTTGATACGCCGCCGCGCCGTTTGCTGATCACCGTAAAGCAATTATCGGGGGCGATGGAGCAAGATCGCGGCACAGCCGTAGAAGGCCAGATTAGCAGCGACAGCGAACGTTCCCGCATCGGCGGCCGCATCTGGCAGACGGAAAAGCGCGACAACGCCGATCGTGAACAACAGGTACAGGTGGTGGAAGGGGGCGAGGCCTTTATCGATGTGGGATGGAACATCCCGATCAGCGATTTTGCCATCGAACAGTCGCGTTCCGGAACGCGCATGGAGCAGCAAACCCGTTATGCCGCCGCCACCACCGGTTTCTACGCGCGCCCGCGACTCAATGGCGAGACAGTGACCGTCGAGATCAGTCCCTATCAGAGCGCCGTCGCGGGATCGGCCGCGCCGCCCGCCTTCAATGTGCAGGCGCTGCATACCACGGTCTCGGGAAAAATAGGCGAATGGCTGGCGATCGGCGGCAGCACGGCCAGCGTGGAGCAGAAGGATAGCGCGGTGATTATGTACTCCACCGACCAACGCGGAGAACAAGACCGGCGAATTATGCTCCGGGTTACGGTTGTGCCCTAACGCCCGCGCAAAACAATTGCTCAGTTCTTAAGTATTTGCTTCTCCCCCACGGTTTATGAGCGGCCTACCTTCTTCAGGTTGGATTCGCAAAGCCTCTGGTATATTATGGGATTGATATGCGGCTAAGGTATTTATTTAAGGGTATTTCGGAGGAACAATGCAGTCGAATGGTCTTGTGAGGTTAAACATTGGGGCGGGTGTCTCCTTTATCCCTGGTTTCGTGAATATCGACATCACCGACCGGGCCGACATCTGCCTAGATCTAAACCGCGAGCGCCTGCCCTTCGAGGATAACAGCGTCGACCTGATCTTTACCAATCATACCATCGAACATCTGGATGGCTACCTGCACGCAATCGGCGAGATACACCGGGTGCTAAAGCACGGTGGCGAACTGCTTGTCGGCGTTCCATATGTGACGCTCACCGAATTCAATCTGGTCAATCCCTACCATAAGCAGCATTTCAACGAATTCTCCTTCGATTTTTTCGACCCGGAGCGCCTGCTGGGCTCGGCTGCCGAAAGCGGAGGTGTGATGTTTCGCAAGGTCTGCCACCGTTTTCATTTCTTGCCGGAGTTCGCCAACGAACCGCCCGAAAAACAGGAATGGTTTCGCCGCCATTGCTTCAACGTGGTCCGCGAGATCATCCTCTGCGTGATGGCGATCAAGGATGTTAATAGGCCGCTCCCCATCCAGGCGGATACGGCGCAGCGGCTTATGCGCCAATACGACGAATGCTTGGCAGCGCGGGTTCCGCATAAAAACCCAGGCAGCGCGGGCCGCCGTTAGCTCTCGAGAGCGTTGCTACAGCAACCTCAACAATCGGATAGCGCGGCGCTTGTGTACTCCACCGCCCAACGCGAAGAACAAGACCGCCGGATTATGCTCAAGGTTACGGTTGCGCTCTAACGCCCGCGCAAAAACAGCTTGTCCAGCTCGTCCATGCGCAATTGCACCCAGGTCGGGCGGCCGTGATTGCATTGGCTGCTGCGCTAGGTGCGCTCCATATCCCTAAGCAGGGCATTCATCTCCGGCACGCTCAGTTTGCGTTGCGCGCGCACGGCGCCGTGACAGGCCGCGGTCGCCAGGATTTCATTGATATGCTCGCGGATGCGGGTACTGGTATCGTAGGAACAGAGATCGGCGAGCACGTCACGCACCAGTTGCGCCGCATCGGCACCGCTCAATAAGGCCGGCACCTGGCGGATCGCCAGACTGCCGGGGGCGATGCGATTCACTTCAAACCCCAGCTCGCCGAACAGCGCGCCGTGTTCTTCGGCAAGACTCGCTTCTTGCTGGCTGACCGTCATCGTCACCGGCAACAGCAAGGGCTGGGAAACGATCCTCCCTTCCGCATGCGACTGCTTGAGGCGTTCATAGGCAATGCGTTCATGGGCGGCGTGCATGTCCACCACGATCAATCCTGCGCTGTTCTCGGCGAGAATATAAACACCGTGCAGCTGCGCGATGGCATAGCCGAGGGGATGCGAATCCGCTGTCTGCTCGGAGTCGACGTCCTGCGCTTGCGGCCCCGGATGCAATGCCGCATAGGCGGCGATTTGTTCGCGCACCTGCAAGGGGATGGCGGACTGCAGCGCCGGCCGCCGCGCGACGGCCAGCGCCGCACCCTCCGACGGCGGCTCCGGGGAACGCGGCTCTGCCGTTACATAACGGTCATTGGCCGCGGCTGCGCCGGGCCGCAACTGGGCCAAGGCATCCTGCAAGCCGCGAAACAGAAAATCATGCACGCGGCGACCCTCGCGGAAACGCACCTCGTGCTTGCTGGGATGCGCGTTCACGTCCACCTCTTCCGGCGGTAATTCCAGATAGAGAACGAAGGCGGGATGGCGGCCGTGATATAGCACATCCTGATAGGCCTGGCGCACGGCATGGGCCACCACTTTGTCGCGCACCATGCGGCCGTTGACGTAAAAGTATTGCAGGTCGGCCTGGCTGCGCGAAAAGGCCGGCAGGCCGATCCAGCCCCATAGACGCAGGGCCCCCACTTGAAAATCCACCATGACGGCATTGTCCGAAAAATTTTCCCCACACAACGCCGTTATGCGCCGCACGCGCTCCTGCTCCGCCGCCGCCGGCAGGTTGTGGATGAGGCGTCCGGCGTGACGCAGCTGCACGCCCACATCGAAGCGGCTCAGCGCGATGCGTCGCACAACCTCCTCCAGATGGGTGAACTCGGTGCGCTCGGTGCGAAGGAATTTGCGCCGCGCCGGGGTATTGAAAAAGAGATCGCGCACTTCCACAGTCGTCCCCGGCGGATGGGCGACGGGCGCCGGTTCGCCATCGCCGTCGCTTTTCACCTGCCAGCCGCGCTCGCTATCGGGCGTGCGTGAAGACAGCGTCAAACGCGCCACGGAACCGATGCTGGGCAGGGCCTCGCCGCGAAAGCCCAGGCTCCTGACGGCGGCTAAATCATCGAAGCTGCGGATCTTGCTGGTGGCGTGCCGGCTCAAGGCCAGGGCGAGATCGTCGCGGTGTATGCCGTGGCCGTCATCGCATATGCGGATCAGGCGCATCCCGCCCTCTTCCACATCGAGTTCGATGCGCTGCGCCCCTGCGTCAAGGCTGTTCTCCAGCAACTCCTTGACCACGGACGAGGGGCGTTCCACCACCTCCCCCGCGGCGATCTGGTTGGCGAGTTGCGTGGGTAACAGGAAAATACGCGCGAGGGACATCAGGACTCCTTGGGATCACTGCCCGGTAGCGCGCATTATAACGCCGTTTTTCGCTTGCCTGCGTACTCCGCGGCGATCTTTACGGCAAACCGCGCTGCCATAGAAAGTAAATGATCATGAGCAGAACAATCAACCCCAGGTACAGGCCCCAATGGGTCTTCTTTTCGGCATAAGGATCATGCAGCGAACTCTCCGCGCCCTGCGGGAGTTCGGCGGTTTGGGTGAGCGTGGCACCGAAAGAGATGTTAATGCGCGTTTCGGTGTTGATCGCCCACCCGTTGGCGTCCAGGATCGGCGCCAGATTGCGGCGGCGCAGCTTCATATAGGCCAGCAGCATCGAGGGGCCGGACACCACCAGCACTATGCCGGCAACGGCGAGGGGCATCTGCACTAGGCTAAGGTTGAGAAACCCGGTAACCGCAGCCGCCACCGCGGTACCGATCGCACCCAGCGCCAAACCGATGGCGGCAAAAATGCCGGCAAACTTCGCAATATCGAACGCCTGCGCGGTCTTGGCCCCGTTTTGCAGGGTTTGGGAGCCGCCGGCGATCGCACTACCCGACTTGTCCGCCACCGCCTTGTCTTGCGCGGCGGCGAATTTCTCCACCTGCGCCGAAATCATGCGGGCGGCCCGCTTGTAGGGCGTCCAAAAGGCCTGACGCACACTGATAGGATGTTCAATGATCTTGACCACGGCGGCATCCCAGTCCCGCCCCTGTCGATCATAAAACACGCCGTTGCGGCCAACCATGAGATTGTCGACATCGCCGGCGGTGACGGCCGCGGCGATGGTGATTTTCTCTGCGGAACCGCTCCGCACGCAGTCGCAATAGAGCAAATAGGCGCCGCTGAGATTGGCCAGCGCGCCATGTTTGCCTGCATTGGCCACCCGCACGCACAGTTCGCAGCTACGGCCGTCTATGTACAGCGTCCCGGCCTGAAACACGGCCTTGGCCTTGCGACTGTAAAAGTCGCGGAAGGAAACAAAATTGTTCAACAAGGTAAAGAAGTCGCGGTGAAACAAAACGAGCCTGTCGACCTGGTCGATGGCAGCGAACTCGGCCTCCAATTCCCTGTCGCGGGCGATAAGCGCTGTGACGACTTCACGCGCATCGCCACTTACTATCTCACGCACGCGCATCAATTCCAATGCTTCCACCTTGCTGCCGCGCTTGGCTGCCCGCCAAGCCTCATAAGCGGCGAATTTGGCGCAAAGCCCGTTCCATTGCGTCTCGGTAAGGGTGCTGCCTGCGCCCAACAGGGGGACGACTGTCTGCGCTGCAAAACGCAATATTGCATCCTTCCAGGCCGGATTGATGCTGGCCTCTAGTGGCAAGGCCGCATCAGCGCTCACATGCGCAAGCGGCATTAAGGTCAACAATTCCGTACCCGGATTTAACACCGTGGTATGCAGCGCCTCGTAATCCTTGGCGGCGGGATTGAGCGCCGTGCCGGCCTGGGCATCGAAAGCAACCAAGCGGCAGCGCGTAAAGAAATCATCCACCTTGGCCCTGACGGCGCGCAGCGACGCGGCGGCGTCATGGCTATCTTCGCGCAACGGCAGGATGGCGGCATCGCCCTCGGCCTGACTCCACCACTCCGCATAGTCCTGCGCCTCGGCGAAGAAGGCGTCCACGTGATCCTGAGTCACCCCCATCGCGCCGCTGCGATCGGGCAGCGAACCGATGCAGCCCATGATGTCATCGATTATCTTTGCGATCTTGGGATCATCGGCGGACGCGGACGGCAATACGCCATCGCCGTTGAAGCGGGCATTGGCGAAGATGCGTGCGGTGTCGGCGGTATCGTCGGGCGTGATGACAGACTCCTCACCCTTATTCAGATTGGCCAGAATCCGGCGCGCCGAGGCCAGAATACGCCGGCCTTCGGGGGTGGAGTCATTAATATCGGTGAGCGACAACTCCGTCCTGCCGCCGGTCAGAACGTCAAGGTTCTTCAGACGCGCCCCCAGCCACTCCACCGAATCCAATATATCCGGAACGCGGATTTGACCGTCTTTATCCCTATCGAGATGCGCCAGCGTCCGTGCATTGAATTCAATACCGCTGGTAGGACAGCTCAGCACTGCCCACAGCTTTTGATCAAGATGCGGCAACGCCGCCACATCGGCACCGCTCTCCAGCAACACTTGATCGAAACCGGCGGTACGAACAAACCGCCATTGATGGGTGGCTGACGGTGAATCGTTACCCATAGAATCCCTCCTCGTCTGTCATGAAGGATAGCAGACGTTGTTGTTAACGGTAATGGAGGAGATAAGTATCGGCTGATATCACACGAATGGTGTGGATAGAAGGCGGCGGTGCGAAGGGCGACGGCAATTACGAAATCGCCATCGCTCGTCCTGAATAGCCCATGAAGTGATGAGCTACTTAAGTCCCGTTGTTGGGAGGAATGCGCAAGACGTTGCCTATATAGAGGCGATCACCCGACAAATTATTAGAGACGCGCAACCTATCCACGCTGACGCCATAGTGGTCGGCGATGGCGCCCAAGGTCTCACCCTTGGTGATGACATGACGGCGCATGGAATTCGCCATGGCGACCTTGGTGCCCGGCGGTGCGTTTTCACGGAAATATTCGTGCACGCCTTCCACGATGGCGGTCGCCAGCCGTTTTTGATACGCAGGAGATTGCAGATTCATCTCTTCCTGCGGATTGGAAATATAGGCAGTTTCCACCAGCATGGAAGGGATGTCGGGGGCCTTGAGCACCACGAAACCGGCCTGTTCCACCTGGTGACGGTGCAATTTCCCCACCCCGCGCAATTCCTGCAACACCTTATTCCCGGCATTGGCGCTGGCCTCGATGGTCGCGGTCTGCGACAGATCCAGCAGGACGGATTTCAAAACATCATCCTTATCATCCAGGCTGACGCCGCCGACCAGGTCGGCGGCATTCTCCTTTTCCGCAACCCAGCGCGCCGCCTCGCTGCTGGCGCCGCGATCCGACAGCACATAGACCGAGGACCCCTTGACGGAGCGGTCATCGATAGCATCGGCATGAATCGAAACCAAGAGATCCGCCTTGCTCTCCCGCGCCTTGGCAACGCGCTTGCGCAGCGGCACGAAGTAATCGCCGTCGCGGATCATGACGGGTTTCACGCCAGGCTCGGCGCGAAGCCGGTTTTCCAATTGGCGGGCTATGGCCAGCACCACGTCCTTTTCTTTCGTGCCGTTGGGCCCATGCGCGCCGGGGTCCACACCGCCGTGCCCGGCATCGATGGCAACGATGATATCCCTGAGATTCGCCTCGGGCGGATCAATTTTTACCGCGGCCGGGGCCTTGGCGGCGGCGGCCGGCGCTTGCGAAACGGCTACAGGCGCTACAGAAACGGGAGCCGCCTGCGGTACGGTCGCAGGTGCCATCTTCATAGGAGCCGCTTGCGGAGCCGGGGCAACGGGCGCCGCGGCCTGCGCCAGATCGACCACCAAACGGTATCCTTGATTCTCGGAAGGCTGTAATACAACGCTCTTGGGTGACGCCTTGGCGGCTAAATCAACTACGATGCGCAGATCGCGGCCGTCGCGAATACCGCTGCGCACGGCCTGCACCGGGCTGCCGCTGAAATTATTGGGGAGCGCCGCGGCAAGGCGAGCATCGCTGATATCGATCACAACCCGCGGCGGATTCGATAAAGCAAATACCTTATAAGTGGGAGAACCGCTAAGACTCAGCACCAGACGGCTGGTATCCGATGCGGCCGTAAGCCGCATCTCTTCTACCTTGACGGCCGCCGATCCCTGCGTCGATACCAGCAATAACAAAAGAGCCACGGTTTTTTTCATTGCTGCGTCCCTGTATGCGCTCGTTGCCAACATATACATGAGCCTGATGAATTTCGCAAGTATTTGACTTTGATCAGGCAGTTAAAAACTCATCTTGTCCCTTTTGTATAAGATGAAGCGCCATCTGCCTTCCCCCGTAATTTATCGGCAAGGCACAATGCAAACTAAAGGGCGGATAGGCGCTGCAAGATTGCATTCCCTGCCGCGGTGAACGATTCCAAAATGACATGGCGACCATCTGAGGCATAGTCGATGTCGAGCGTCACATCGGCGGGCGGGAGGAATCGCCCGCCCCGTTCCGGCCATTCCACCAGCATGATGGCATCGTCGTCATACAAATCGCGTATGCCGAGATGAGCCAGTTCCCCGGCCTCGCGGACACGATAAAGGTCCAGATGATAGATGCGCCGCGCGCCCAGCTCATAGGGTTCGATGAGCGTATAGGTGGGACTCTTAACCGGTGCGCCGTATCCCATCCCGCGCATGAAGCCGCGCACCAGGGTGGTCTTGCCCGCACCCAATTCCCCGCGCAGATATATAACGGCCGCGTTGCGGCAGGCCTGCGCCAGGGCTCCGCCCAGGGCGAGCATCTCCTGTTCATCACGAATGACGCGTCTCACAGCGGCGATACGGGATTCGCCGCATACCGCAGGTGCTCAAGCAAATCCCCCGCCATGAGGCCGCGCTCGCCATTTTTTGCCGCCGCGTCGCCGGCACGGCCATGGAGATAGACACCCGAAGTCCCTGCCTGCCACGGACTCAAGCCCTGGGCGAGCAAACCGGCGATGACGCCGGTTAAGACATCACCCATCCCGCCGCTGGCCATGCCGGGGTTCCCGGCATCGCACAGCGCCACAAGCTCATGGCCATCGCATACCAGGGTGCCCGCTCCCTTCAGTATCACTACCCCGCCGTAGCGCGATTGCAGTTCGCGCACCGCCCGCCAGCGGTCCGCTTGAATCTCCGCGCTGGACACATTCAACATGCGCGCCGCCTCGCCGGGATGCGGGGTCAATATCCAGTTATCACGGCGCAGCGGTTCTTGAGCCAGCCAATTCAAGGCATCGGCATCCGCCACCATGGGCAACCCGCCCTCCAGCAGCGCATCAAACAATTTCCTCCCCCATGCTTCCCGTCCCAATCCGGGCCCGATCGCCACTACGCTGACCTTGCTCAACAGGGGAAGCAACTCCTTGGCATCCTCCACGGCGCGACACATCAACTCGGGACGCGCCGCATTCAAGGCCGCGGCATGGAAGGGATGGGTCGCCAAGCTCACCAAGCCCGCACCCGTCCGCAACGCCGCCTCTCCCGCCAAGCGCGCCGCGCCCGCCATGCCCGGCGCACCGCCCACCACCAGCACATGACCGTGATGGCCTTTGTGGGCGGTGCGCGGACGCGGCGGCAATAACGGCTTTATCCATTCGTTGGTGATGCGGAACGCGGGATTGGAAACGCGGCGATATATATCAGCGGGGACCGCCAGATCATCGAAGATAATCTCGCCGCAATAATCCGGGCCCAGCCCCGTGAACATACCTTGTTTCAAACCGATGAAGGTTACGGTCTTGCTCGCGCGCACCGCAATGCCCAATTCATTGCCGTTGTCCGAGTGCAGGCCGGAAGGAATGTCCAGAGACAAAACCGGAACGCTTTGCCGATTGAGTAGCGTTATCGCCTCTTTATGCACCCCGGTCACTTCCCGATCGAGACCGGTACCGAATAGGGCATCCACAATCACGTCGGCACTCGGCCAGCGGTCCGCGGCAAAGGGCGATACCTGCACGCCTCCCTTGAGCATCGCCTCACAGGCCCGCCGGGCATCGCCGCGCAACTGGGCGGCCTCGCCCAATAAAATAACCTCCGTCTGCAAGCCCGCCTCCTGCGCGAGGCGCGCCACCACGAAGCCATCGCCGCCGTTGTTGCCGGTGCCGCACAATACCGCGACGCTGCGGGCACGGGGCCAGCTGTGCTGCAGCGCCTTAAACGCCGCCATGCCGGCGCGCGTCATCAAATCAAAGCCGGGGATACCCATCTCCGCGACGGCGATGCGGTCGAGCTCGCGCACGTCTTGCGCACGATAAAGGGCCTGGGGCAATTCACGCATGGACGCTATCATATAATGACTATGCACTCCTCACAAAAGCCAGGTGCCGGCAACGACTCCCGCGACTGGCCGGCGGCCGGTCGCCTCGGCACCAGGGCCTACATGCCGGATCTCAGAGATACACGCAGCCTTCCGGACGAACTCGTACCCAATTCCCTGCGCATCATCCCGCGCACATGGCTGGTCTCCCGGCGGATGCTGCGCCCGCCGCAAGCGCTTTGCAACGCGCGGAAAGCGCTAGTGCGTCACGTTACGCCCTGGGCCACAACCACCACAAGGTACTGCGTCACCGTTTACGGCAATTGGCGCGCCGCATTGAACGTGAAGCGGGGCCGTTCGAGTATCGCGCATTTGCGGACAGTGCGGCGGGCCGCCTCGGGACTAGAGTTGCGACCTGTAAGCAGCCGGTATCTGCTGGCGCAAGGTCTCTTTTTGTTGCTCCGGGATGGCCGCCATGGCAGATCGGTATGCTTCAAGCGCCTTGGCGTCATCCCTGGCCTCGGAAGACGCATAAATATTGCCAATCTTGAACCAGGCATCTGCTGCCAGCGCGGGCCATCTCTGCATGCGCAACGTGATCCCTTGAATCGCCAGCGGCCAGTCTTTGGTGCGTAGCCCCAGCAGATAGGCCACATTGGTCAGGTCGTAGTCATAGATGCCGTCTTTGAAATAGCCCTTAGTGAGTTTTACCGCTTCCACATCCTTACCGGACCGGCTGAGCAATACCACTTCAAGCGAACGCAAGGAAGCGGAGTTAGGTCGAATCGCCTTGGCTCTGGCAAGGTACTCTGTGGCCTTTTCATAGTTGCCTAATTGAATATAGCCAACCGCAATATGGGACAAAATAGCGACGATATTGGGCCGGGAGCCCGCCACTGACTCCCAGACCCAGATCGCGTTCTTCCAATCACCCCACTGGGCGAACGAATCCGCCACCATGACGGTGATTTTCCGGTAATGGGGGTTAATGGCCACGCCTTCGTGTACAAGTTGAAACGCTTTCTCCTTGGTTGCGTCCCACCGCGGATCCTGCTGATTCCCTGAATGCGAAACTGTGTACGCCAGATTGATGGCGCGCACAATCTTGCTTTCACACTCAGCCGCCTGCTGCGAAATGTAGGCCGCCAGCGCCAGGCACAGCAAAGCGCAGACCATCAAGGCTTGTGCCAGCTTCGGATTCCAGGGTAGCCGTGCTGCAAAGACACGACCCTCAATGCCGAGTCGCGCATCCGATGCGGCCAGAATGGCCAGCGCCAAAGCAAACAGCGCACCGGTACCCGCCAAGCGCCAGGGGAAACCGGCATTGCTCACGATCAAAAACGCCAGCAGACAAGCCAGCGTCAAGGCCCGAATTGGCGCTTCCTTCTGTCCCTCAAAACTGCGGTTACGCCAGGTTTTCCAGGCGGCCATCGTTAAATATGTCAGCAAAGCCAGAATAAAAAGCCAGCCTACCAGACCGTATTCGGCAAGCAGTTGAAGCAGCTCGTTGTGCGCGTAATATTCAATCTCAAGCTCGGTGTCATTGGACTGATACAGGGGGATATCAACCTCCCATGCACCGGCACCTACACCGGTCAAGGGCCGGGCCTGAATCATGCGGCCGGTGGCCTTCCAAATGAGAAGACGCTGCGAGGCGGAGCCTTTGGTAAATTCCTCTTTTTGAGTCAGAGAAATCGTTCTGGAGAAGGTCCACCCCAGCGCAGTGCGATATCCTTGATCGCCTATCAGCCGGGGATTACCCGACTCCACGGACCCAAGTCCAAAAAAGGTACATAACAGGGCGCCGATAGCCAGCACCTTTTGACCGCGACCCCACCCTGGAAATTCAAACTGCGCACGATACAGATACAGGATCACGGGCAGAACCAGACCCAGTGCGAGTATCGCCAGCAACGCCGAACGTGTGCCGGCCATCATGATGGCAACCAGATTAAAGGCCGTGAAAAATGCCCGCAGACTGATTTGGGCCGAGCCGCGCGCGCGCGCCAACAGAAACACCGAGAAGGGTATGGTGCAAACCACAAATTCCGCAAAGAAGTTGCGATTGATGAAGGTGGAGCCCGGGTAAGCTTCTTGAGGAAAGAGCCTGAAATCTACCCAGAACTGCAGCGCGGCCCACAAAGACGCCAGCACCGCGCCCCAGTGAATGGCCGAGGCCAACAACAGCACCCGCTCGCGTGTCAGGGTGTTCATGCCTACCCACAACAGCAAAGTGAAGACAAACCAGCGAATCGCCTCGACACCCGCCAGGTAAGTGTGCGACCAGACCATGCTGCCCAAGGCATACGCCATCAAGAGCAGAGGCAGCCACATCAAACCATGCCATTGCATCGGATCAAGCCGTTTGCGCTGCAGCCAAAACAGCAACAGTGCCGCCGTCAGCGTGCCAAACGAGACCACCATGGATTTCAGGGTATCCTGCAGCATCAAGACATTGGGCACGCCGATGGCTGGCGCCAAAAAAATCATCGAGGCCAGAACGATGACGACCCAGTCACCTTGGCAGGGCAGCATGGACTTCATGAGGCGGGGAACACTGTGTGGTGCGGTACCTGGGCCGGTATCGTGTGTATTTTCAGCCATGCTAACGAGCCGCCGTTATTGCCGATGCCGCACCCTACCACCGCACTCCGGGCACGAAGCCATGTATGCTTCGATACCCAAAACGCCGCGGTACCGGCGCGGATAATCAAGGTAAAACCTGGGATGCCCATTTCTGCGATCGCGATGCGCTCGAGTGCGCGCACCTCTTTGCTCACGATAAAGGGCCTGGGGAAATTCACGCATGGACGCTATCATATACCGACTATGTCCTCCTCACCAAAACCCGTCACCGAGAACAGCGCCCGCGACTGGATGCTGCTGGCGCAAGATATCAAAGCCTGGGGTCGCGCGCTCGGCCTGCAACAGGTGGGAATCACCGATACCGAGTTGGGGGAACATGAAACCCATCTGCACAACTGGCTGGCGGCCGGCTATCACGGCACCATGACCTATATGGAACGACATGGCGTCAAACGCAGCCATCCGGATGAATTGGTGCCGAACACGCTGCGCATCATCTCCGTGCGCATGAATTATCTCCCCATGGATGGGGCCTCTGCTGAATCCGTCTTGCAACAAGCGGAGACCGCCTATGTATCGCGTTACGCCCTGGGTCGCGACTACCACAAGGTCATGCGTCAGCGTTTGCGGCAATTGGCTAGCCGCATCGAACACGTCACGGGACCCTTCGGATATCGGGTGTTCGTGGACAGTGCGCCGGTTTTGGAAAAGGCCCTCGCCGAAAGGGCGGGACTGGGCTGGATAGGAAAACATACCAATCTCTTGCACCGCGAGGCAGGCTCCTGGTTTTTTCTGGGTGAGATCTATACCGACCTGCCCTTGCCCGTAGATGCGCCCGTCAAGAATCATTGCGGCGACTGCCGGGCCTGCATCGATGTATGTCCGACTCAGGCGATCGTCGCGCCTTATCAACTCGATGCCCGCCGCTGCATCTCTTATTTAACCATCGAGCTGCGCGGCAGCATTCCCGTAGAATTGCGCCCCCTTATCGGCAACCGCATCTACGGCTGCGATGATTGCCAGCTGGTGTGCCCCTGGAACCGCTTCGCCCGCTTGAGCGCCGAACCTGACTTCCTGCCGCGCCACGGCCTGGATGGGCCTTTGCTGGTCGAGGTATTCGCGTGGAGTGAACAAGAGTTTCTTGCCCGTACCGAAGGCTCGGCCATCCGCCGCATCGGCTATGAATGCTGGCTGCGCAACATCGGCGTCGCTCTGGGTAATGCACCTAGCGATGCCGCAGTGATCAACGCCTTGAATGCACGCCGCGACCATCCCTCAGCCCTGGTACGCGAGCATGTCGCTTGGGCCCTCGGCCGGCATACGCAGTAGCGGCGCGAATATCGCTGCCGCGGCACTCGCTAATAAGAATGTACGGGTTCTTTGGGCGCTCTTGGGCCGCAGGGAGCAATAGCGGAAAGCAGCGTGAGCACCGGGTGGTTGTCGATAACGTTTTGGAGGTCGTCCCACCCGCGATTGCGAAGAGGTAGCTCGTTGATGGCAGAATTAATCAAACCGGTGACTTCGATTCTTGCTGCAGTCATGGGCCCTCATCAGGCTATTCGCCTCGGTGCTATGCACCTTCCGTGGCTCATCGGTGGAGTTTGTGGCAACGCCTATTTAGGGATCTCCAAACAGGGATTGTCGATATGAAAGTACTCGTACATGTATCCATTAAGGTAACTGAGTTAAAGTTCTGATTCGAGACATGTGCCCGGCTCGTCGTCAGCGGGGATACTGACAATTAGGTATTACTGCTGACTCCAGAGTGTGGCTCCGATACCCCGATCGTGGCACACCCCACTGTCACGCTGGCGGCCAGGTCGGCGTTGCTCGAGCCGCCTTCATGCATCCTTGAGGATGCCAATGATCCGCTCTTCGGTAAATCGTTTGCGTTTTATTTCGGGGCCTCCTTAGGACAAAATTATGAGGAAATCCCACTTCACTCGTGGCACGGATTACGGGGGTACGGTCACCGTCAGCGGCGTACTCGCATTGATCCCTGTCGTTGGATCCGTCGCCTTGACCGTCGTCGGGCCCACGCCGGCGCTCGACGCTAATCCCCGACTGCCATCCGCATTACTGATCGTTGCGACACCCTGAGCCGACGAATCCCAGGTCACGTCGCTCGTCAGATCCTGAATGGTATTATCCGTATACGTCCCCGTCGCGGTGAATTGCTGGTCCGTACCCAACGCAATCGACGGATTTGCCGGCGTCACCGCCAGCGACACCAGTGCTGCCGGCGTGACCGTAAGCATCGTACTCGCGTTGATCCCCGTCGTTGGCTCTGTCGCCCTGACCGTCGTCGGCCCCACGCCGGCGCTCGTCGCTAATCCCCGACTGCCATCCGCGTTGCTGATCATTGCGACACCCTGAGCCGACGAATCCCAGGTCACGGAGCTCGTCAGATTCTGGGTGGTCGCATCAGTATATGTCCCCGTCGCGGTGAATTGCTGCATGGTCCCCAAGGCAATCGAAGGATTGGTCGGCGTGATCGCCAGC
>Ga0153916_10002191_pt1 | contig 14374 bp, 6 predicted proteins | sample Opewatmetagenome_FD_109642 | JGI IMG/M metagenome (GOLD analysis project Ga0153916, IMG submission 109642) | Freshwater wetland microbial communities from Ohio, USA - Open water 3 Core 3 Depth 4 metaG | ecosystem: Environmental > Aquatic > Freshwater > Wetlands | place: USA: Ohio, Lake Erie, Old...
ATCCAGTTGGAAACTACACTGTTGAAGTAGCATACGAGACACACTCAAACAGCACAACAGTGAACATGACAAGCAACCAAATGATCACACTGATGTTTTCAGATTATACAGCCCCTACGATCGAAAGCTGCAACCAAGTGGGAGACCAGAAAGATTACTTCGAGTTAGGAGAAACAGTACACGTGACAGGAGGCAACTACTCTCCGTCCACAACATACAACGTTTACATAGTGGTAGACGTGGAGACGTGGACCGATGGTATGGCTATTCCAGAACGGGTTCCGGGGTCCTTTGTCACCGTCTCCTCCAACATGAATGGCGATATCGCACCCACAGCTGAATGGACCACTCAGACAGTTGGCAAATTCGACATCGTGGTGGATGTCAACGGAAACGGCCAATACGATCCAGGAATCGACGCCCTAGACGACAACGACATAGAAGTGACGGCCGGATTTTCCGTGATACCAGAGCTTTCATCCTCTCTCCTCTTAACACTATTCATGATAGCAACTCTACTGATGATCGCAGTCCCCAAAAGTTTTATCCCAAAACCGCGCGCGCGTAAAGATGTGAGCCCGAAAGGACATTAAGCACAGTTGGACAGCTAAGTGAAAATGAAAAAAGAAAAAAAGCGCGCGCTAGCATGCAACAGGTCAAGATCGTAAGTACAACTTTTAAGCAAACTCGAACTTTCTATCTTCACACGTACCAAGTTCACGCAGATCCAAGACAAATCGGAGGTACATCACGGTCGGCAGAAGTTCCAAGACTTGGGTCAAGTCAGGCGTCAAAGAGGTTCAGGAAGAGTTGCTATGAAGATTGCTATAATTAGCAGGGGCTTTATAACGGATTTGGATGGGGTCAATAGATTTGTTTTTACGCTTGCTGACGGTTTGAATGAACTCGGTCACGAGGTACACGTGCTTTCCTATTCTTGCCATAATATTTCTCCTTCAAAACTTTCGTCATTCTCGCAGAGAATCTTTGATGCTGAAAGCAAAACGGAAATTCACACTCTTGTCGGAGCAACAACAACAAAGCCAACATGGTCAAGGATTGCCTTAACATGGATGCATGTTGGAAGCAAACTGCTCAAAGAGCTTAGTGTTGACGCAGTTGTAATCAATGGAATAATCCCCTTGCGAAGTGATGCAATCAAGCTAGCAGTCAATCATGGAATATTCCTTGGAGATTTCAGATTCATGACAGGGTTGAGAAGAAGATTCTATCTAGAAATGGCTAGAACCCTCTATCAACATAACGTTGACATTCCGGTTTGCGTGTCGACAAGTTTGAAAAAAGAACTCAAGAAATACTTGGGCATTAATTTCGTCGTTGTGCCTTTGCCCCTGAAATTTGATCTGTTCCATAATGCGACTTTGGAATCTCGAAGCAACGAAATTCTTCATGTAGGAACCCGTCCTGAGAAGAACGTAGAAACGTCGATCCGTACCATCAGAATGCTCAGGGAAAAGATGAAAATAGATGCTAGACTTGTCGTTGTAGGACCTAAAAACACCTATATCAAGAATCTTATGAAAAGGTACGAAAATCTAAGCTCAGGGTACATTGACTTCAGATTGGACATAAGCAGCGTAGAACTGAGGAGATTACTGGCTCGTTCGAGAGCACTCTTGCTACCCTCTAGGTATGAAGCCTTCTCTTATGCTGTTCTAGAGGCTTTCGCAAATGGTCTGCCTGTCGTGGTGTCTGAAGCTGTGCCTAGCGAACTTGTGTCAGATGGTCGGAATGGTTTTCGAGTACAAAGCTTGGAGGTGCCCCCCTATGCAGCAAGGCTAGCAAGTCTGTTTACAAATAACGCCTTGTGGAAGGCGATCAGTGCAGACGCAGTAGAAACAGCGAGGGATTACGCGCACCTCAAAATTGCTGAAAAATACACAGATATGATAGCGCGCGCCCAAACCTTAGCTGGTGAGCCGTTCGGCTCACTCGCACGTTCCAGACGATACGCCAAACGAAGCCGACACGAGATTCTAGAACGCTTCAAGAATCAACCAACCATCCCTTGATTCCCAACGCCTCTTGCGAAAACCCGACAGCTCAAGCAAACGCTTCAAAGGAACAGACTCAATACGACAACCCTGTATACGAACGCGAACAAACAACCGCACCTTACCCGCGCGCGTGCACGTCTGCAATGTGCAATTGACTATTTGCTGAACTGCACTTGACAAAAAGCCATAAGAAAACGCTTCAGCACTAGTAACGTCGGTTGGTGTCAAATTGCGAAGGGCGCTGCGCAAGTCATCGGTCCTGCCAATCAGGGTCGTAGAATGGTTTGTAGGTTGGAGCATTTCGTTTACCAATAAACGGAGAGCGTCAAGAGCACACGCGTTGCGACAATAGCGCGCGTTCGTTAAGAGCCTGGCCCCATTTATTTCTCTTAGCGGGCGCGTTGGGTGTTATGTGCATGGGCTTTGCTTTTCCCAAAGTTGTTACAGCCAGTGTCGTTGCCAATATGAATAGCAGAATTACATACGTCGCAGGAAACTCGGGAATGACTTGGTAAGAGTAGTACTGTCCAGCGTTGTTTTCTGTCATCAAGTTTCCAGAATAGTCATACGCTGTGATTTTATACGTCACCCAAGTGCCATAGATATGTCCCCAAATTACAGTCTCGTACAAACGGCTTGTAGAGTTATAGACCATCCGTAAACGCGGTTGCCACGAACTGCCATTGTCATAAGAATAGAATACAGACGCATTCTTTACGCCGCTACCGACATCCGTAATATTTGCTGAGACCCGGACCACTTGCCCTATGCCGATATCACTTGACGGACTCTGACTAACCGTGCCAATAGTTGGCGGGGAATTATCACGAACTGTAAGTGTCACGGTATCCGTTGCCCAGTTTCCTGCAGCATCCGTAACATTCAACGTCACCGTGTAGTTTCCAGGATCCAAGAAAGTGTAGGTAGGAGCAATTCCGCTTAGAGCTTTGGGCGTGCTATCCACAAAGGTCCAAACATAGTTTGAAATATCAACGTTGTCAGTGGAAAAAGTTCCATTGAAATATACAATGCTGCTTTCATTTACTGTCTGGTCCGGACCGGCATTGGCAACTGGTGGCGTAACGTCTCGGACTGTTACTGCCATAGTGTCTGTGTTCCAATTTCCTGCAGCATCCGAAACATTCAGCATTACTGTATAGATGCCAGGATTCGAGAAGGTATAGGTGGGAGCACTCCCCTCAAGGGTCTTGATGGTACCGTCGACGAAGGTCCAAGCGTAGCTCGTGATTCCGATGTTGTCGGTTGAGCCTGAACCATTGAGTTGTACCTGCGTATCTTCATCCACTGATTGGTCTGGACCCGCATCGGCAACTGGTGGAGCATGGTCTGGGCGCCCGAGGTCATAGTCAACTTGGACTTGATGGCTGCTGTGCGAGTATTCGAAGGTCAAGAGCCATGAATCACCGATTGAAAGTATCGAGAACTGTGTTTGTTTTCCGTCCAAATGGACCCTGATTTTTTCTGGATTGGGAACTAATGTTTTTGCCGCGGTCACTCTGACGTAGCCATTCGTGCCATCTGGGCCGCTAGCCAAGAAAGTGAGTGCCCAGTCAGTAGTGTTGAAAGCGAGTTCAGATATTGTGGAGTTGGACTCAACCGTGAAGACGAATTGGTTGCTATAGGAAATTGTGCTCAAATTTGTCGTGCTGTTGACGTAGGAGTGGGTTGCGTTTCCAGCCCATTCGGCTTTCAAAACGAAGTAGCCTGTGGCCGTCGGTATCCATGTTGCCGAATACTCGCCAGAGCCATCTGTAATAGCAGAAGTAATCGGAGTCCATGTGGTTATCCCGCTGAAAGTGTAATACAGTATCACTGTTTCTCCTGTCAGCGAGTGATTGTCAGCATCGTTCAGTCTGCCTGTTATGTTGACTTGAAAGCCGACGTACACCGTTGAAGAAGTTGTTGAAAGCGATAGTTCCGTCGGGATCTTGCCGTATGTCACCGTTGTTTCAGAGGATTCGCTGCTGAATGTCTTGTCGTCTCCTGTCCAGTTTACCTTCAAACCATAAATTCCCACTGCAGGCGGGGTCCAGTTGTACTCGTATTGGCTGGTTTCGTTTGTTTCAAGATCCACAAGAGTCTGCCACGTCGGTTCTCCATTTAGTCTAAACCAGACTGTAACATTTGATTCTGATCTTGAGGGATAGATTGAGCCTGAAAGCATGGTCTGCTCGCCGATTCGGAGTTCTGTTGGGTTTGCTGACAGAAAGATTTCACTAGGTATCTTGTCCACAACTATTCGTCTTGTTCTGAGGGCGGACAGGCTGCTGTTGTCCATGACGGTCAGAGTGACATTATAGATTCCTGCTTTAGAATAAGAGTGGTATGATACGTCGCTTGGACCAGAAAGCTCCGTTCCATCTCCGAAATTCCAATCGTAGTTCGTGATGAATCCGTCTAAGTCATAGCTAGCTGACGCATCAAAAGCGATTTCTTCGTCTCCCAGAGGTTGAATAGGAGAATACGTGAAGATTGCAACAGGTATGTCACTGTTTTGTCCCCAAGGTCTGATTAGCGGATAACGATCTTGGTTATTTGAGTCGATGATATATGGAGTATCGCCGATTCCATCACGGTTTGTGTCATTTCCATCGTAGTCATTCCAGTAATTGCCGCCGGAAGGATAACCATCATCCCATACGTTCACTGAATCAAGAGAATGAACTTGGGCACCGTTGTCAATAAATTCGTTATGGTAAATATCGTTATTTGAAGAAGAATTGAGATAGATACCCGCATTGCCGTTCGCTAGAACGTTGTTGTCGGTTATACTGTTAGCCTGCGCGCCATTGTTGATATAGAGGCCATATCTCGCATTGTAGCTAACATAATTCTTGTTGATTGTTGTTTCGTTGACATACGTGATAATGCCAATCGCGTTGTAGGTTACATTGTTTCTCGTAATCAAGAAGTCTCTCGTGCTGGGGGTAGTTCCTAGAATCCGAATACCTGCGTCGCTGTTGTAATGACAAGTATTTGCTTCGATCACGACGTCGTGACTTCCCACAAAGGATTCGTTCCAATCGTAAACGTAGATGCCATTAGCAAAATTGTTGGAGAAATCGTTGTCCATTATCGTGCAATTCGTAATCCCCTTGCCCAAGAACCCACTGTCACTATTGGAGAGTGCAACATTGTTGCCAACCAAAACATCCGTGATCATGCCTGGAGTCGAAAGCTCTTCGAGGACAATGCCATGACCATACCTGCTTACCTTTGTTGTTCCGCTGACATTGTTTCCGAATATTAATCCGTTTGAACTCGGTCCACCTATGCCAATCCCATTCCCATCCACCGTTTTCGCGCAGTTCACAACAAAGTTGTCTTTGATCGTGAAGTTGGTAAGATAGTCTGGCCCGATGCCCGTGTGAGGCGTGTCGTGTACATAGCAGTGTTCAACTAGCAGGTTGTCAACATAGTTGGCGTAGACCCCTTTGCCACTAGACAATCTTGTTCCATCTAACTGGAGATTCTTGATTTGAATATCAACGTAGTGTCCGTTTGATGTGCCCATTAGGAAGAATATTGTGCTGCATCCAGTTTCGCCAGCAAGAATCGTCTGCCAGCTTTCCCCCTCAGTCACGGTGCCATTTGATGGTGTGATGTTTCCCGTCAAGTTGTAGATGCCGTTTTTGACGAAGATTTTGCCGCCACTTGTTAAATTGCCATAAGCGAAAGCAAAAACTCGGGTAGCGTTGTCGCTTAAATAGTCAACCTGAAATGTGGTTCCGTTCGTCATCATATAGAACGAACCAGCATTGTCTATGATGTAGCTTGCTGGTTGAACGGGGTTCTCCACCACACCAATCGCTCGGTCGATACTTCCTAATGGTAGTATGCTAGTGACCAGAACTGCTAGAATGACAACAAAAATCATTTTCATTGTTCAATCTCCTGACCCATTCCCACGAGTGGCTATATGTTCGCGCAGATTTTAGGATTTCTCAATTGCCGGTGTTTGTTATTCTTTGGGCATACATTTCTATGACAACAATTCGTCTTTTGGCTCAGCATAAGGCGTGCGCCTATCTTCCCAAGCGCGCGCGCTAATTGCATCACGTCCCGTAATACTCTGAGAAAACTAGAACATCGTAGAGATCTATTATACCGTCATAGTTGAGATCTATCTTGGGATCCCAACCTGGATCTTTTGTGCGTAGATTTAAATGGCTCGTAAGTATTAGGGCATCATAGAGGTCAACAGATTCATCTCCATTGAAATCTCCTGCTTTTGAAGCTCCGGGGGTGTAAACCCATTCAACAAGCACCGATTTGTTGGCTCCAGTCACTGTCATGGTTCTGATCGAAGGATTCCATGACCAAGATACACCTTCAAGCCTCTGTACCCCGTCGATGTACACTTCTTGAGGGCTTCTGGTGCTGTTGAACGTATAGATCTTGGTTTCGCTGAGGCCGCTTGCAGACATGTACGTTTTGTTCAGATATATTGCCAAAGCGGTTCCAGTGTATTCTGTGGTCTTCGTCAAGAATGCGTTTGAATGAATCATTGAATCTCCGACCCTGTCATGATGCATCAAAAGTGACAGTAATGTGGATATATAGAATTCTTGCGCATGGAGATTGTGTTTCGGCACACCCCACCATTCGACAGTTAGAGCTGCGGCTCGATACTGATAGGCGGCGTAACTACCACTTAGACTACTGTACGGAGACATTTTTCGGACATTGTTGTATGCTCCAACCCATGTATCGTAGAATACCCCCCAATGTTTTAAGTCCTGGAACATTGAGTTGCCTTCACTGACGGCCCAATAAGAAAACGTTTCATAAGGATAGGAGGCAGCGGCATAAAGCACGTCCATTGGAAAGATTTCTCCACCTGTGTGCAGAGAGACGTAATTTGTGGGCGGGTAATTCTCCATTAGCCTCCTCAGTGCCCAAGCTTCAGGCTCAGTGGTTGTTTCAGCCGGTGGAAACTGCCTGTTAAGATCAATCCCGTGAGCGTTTTCATGCGTGTTGGCCACATAGCCGTCCGGATTCAGCACTGGTATGACTATTATGGTGTATTGAGTCAGCTTGTCTCGCCAATCCAAGTTGGATTGGTACCATTCTACAAGAAGCTCGGCAAATCTGAGTATGCCATGAGTTCCACCCTTTTCGTTACCGTGAATCGCTGCGTCTGCTATCAAGTAACGTGTGCCCTTACCTATGAAGAGGGCGTTTATTTGTCTCCCCTGAACTGAAGTTCCTATTTTCTGCAGCTTCACGATATCTTTGTATGTGTTGAAGTTGGACATCCAGCTGTATATCCAGTCAAGAGTTTGCCACTCCAGACTATTCGTCATCCATCTACTATATCGTCCGGCCTTTATTGTTGCTGCTTTGGCGATGGCTGGAAAAAGATGGTAGTTTCCAGCTTCGTAACTATTCGGACGAGTAACGTACAGATCCATGACGTAGAATCCTGAGTCAGGATTGTCCCCATGCTTATTGAAAAGTGCGACTTGACCTGTTCCTGCCTTTGCTATTACCGTTAGGTCTGAAAAAATCGACAGATCAGATGCTGATATCGTATCCAAGTAGTGCGTTCCGTTGTGCATTTCCACACGGTCACCAACGCGGAAATTACCCCAGTCAACCATATAGGCAGCCACGTAAGTGGAAATGGTGCGTATGCTTCCCCTGAGTGCTGGATAGAGATTATAGCAGAAATCAAATACATGAGCGATTACAGGTTTAGTCCTTGCGAACAACTTGACTGCTGAAAAGTTGTATTGGACTTCAACATTAGTCCATGTTATTAAGCCCGCGTATTGTCGTATACTGTCATAATCAACTATTTGATTGTGATGAAGGACCACGTAAGGTATGCTCTGGTTGCCGAAAAGCCAAAAGAGGTTCTTGATCTGAGGGATTTGATCTTCAGCTCCTACTATCGCCCAAGGGCCAGAAGAATCCTCCAAGAGGGTATTTGTGGCGCTGCCTAACGTTGTTGCAGCTACGTAGAAACCACTTGGCGCAATTAGGTAGCCTTGTGAAACGACCAATGCCGTGATTAGCAAAACAAGCAAAACGAGCCGGACTGACTTTTCAGCATGCATTTCTATTCTAATTAAATGACCGGATTGAGTGATAAAAGAGTTCTGGAATAATCCTCTAGGATGAACAGGAGAATGCTTGTGGACGTCGCACGCTAGAGACCCATCTCACAACCACTACTGTAGGGACATACAAGAGGAATACGAGCATGGAACCCAGAGACAGATTGTTTATGCCTACCATTTTGTTCGTGTAGAATGTGCCGTCATTTTAGGAAGCGTAGACAATCGTGCCACTCATTTGTATTTGTTGTGAGTCGCTATAAGGTGTTGGGGTGGGATTGGGTGTGACCGAAGGTGTGACTTCGACCGCTTCGGCAAACGATAGCAGCAATGGAAAAGCATCGTCGTAGATTTGGTCCATTAGCATTTGTGCTGCAACTGTGGGTGACTGTGTGGCAGCTTGAATAGTGGCAAGGTCCTGCCAACCCTCCAGTTCCCAGAGCCATCCGCTGACTCCGAAGGACATGTCGGAGTCAACTGCCAACATCCCGCCTGTGCCTATGGTGCTGGTAGGGTATGGGTTGTTCGATCTCAGCTGTGCGCTTTTCTGTTGGTACAAAGAAATGATTTGTTGTTCTAAGGCGGTGTTGCTGACGTGATATGCACGGTAGAGGCCATGGTGAGTGTTGACGTAGATTTTGGGTTGCCACGTCTGCCAGGCACGCCGTAAAACCTGAGTTTCCGGTTCACTCCCCGCTGAAGGACCACGGTAGTCTGCCGCGTTTGGGTCGCTGCTTCCACTTTGACCCCAGCCGTAGACGCCGTTTCTGTTAAGGTCAACTCCGTTAGCGTTGGGTTTATCGTCTGAAACATCCATGTTTACGATCGGAATGATCAAGTGGTAGTTTCGTTGAAGAATGCGTTGAGCTGTGGTGTCTCCAGATTCCAAAAGCCATTTGCAAAACGTGTAAAGAACTTCTGTGCCGCTGTCCTCTGTGCCGTGGCATTGTCCGTCGTACATTACTTTTCCGCCGGAGGGAGTGCCGATCTTGAACATCCAGATGTTCTGGCCTCGAACCGTTTTGCCTATGCTTTCGTAGCTGGCATATTGAGGGTGGGCATCGCACAGAGCTTTCCATTGCGCAATCATCGTGGTTTTGGGGAGAAAAGGGCTTCCGATGGCCGAGACTTGCTCTACATTTGCCAGAAAGAGCGAGCCCGTCACAGACAGCATCAATAAAAGCGATAAGGTCATCTTTTCAATCTTTGATCTTCGCCTAGTGCTGCCTCTCGGCATTGTTCGGGTTGGCTTGTGCAGCAATCTCAAATCAGACGCCTTGCGATTCAATATGACTTGTTTCATATATGCTTTGTTGCAGATGTGTACAACGGGAATACAGCAGAACAGTACCAGTTTGTTCTTAGCGTGCGACTGCGCTGACGGCCTTGGTCCAGGAGTTTTTTTTGAAAAGCTTTACTAGATTAATCTTCCCTATCAACATAAATATCTGATTCTACTGGTTTGCTTAGAACGTGCGAGTACTAGAAGGGAGAAGCAAAATTGATCAAAACCAGTAGAATTCATGCGTTTACCCCCATTTTACTACTTGCCTTATTGTGTCAAATGCTAGTAATACCAATGTTAAATGTTGTGCCATCGGCTCAAGCTGCCGATCCGACGATACTCACTACTCCTAAATGGACTGTGACTGGCCAACCTGAAGGCGAGTCTGGCGTGTTGATAGCCGACATCAACAAAGACGGGAGGGAAGAGGTGATTCGGGCCGCTTCTGGCTGGATCAGAGTATTCAGTGGCACTAACGGAGCAATACTGTGGCAGAAGTCGGATGCTGCTTTGTCGACGATGGCTAAGCCTCAGATGGCTGATCTTGATGGTGATGGTTTTCTCGAGATCATAGTGAACATAGCTCGCGGCGTCATGGCATATCGCTTTCCAAGCGGCGTGATAAGCAACGGCGTTCAATACTGGAGGCGTAACGACCTTAGCAGCTCTGCTAATCATTGGTCGAGTCCAGTGGTTGGGATTATTGATGGTAGTGGTCGTCCGACAGTATTCGTTGGCGGGGAGGATGCCGAGAGCGGTAATCTCGGGGGTCGGATTACTGCTTTGAGGTATGATGGAACAGTTTTGCGTCAGGCTTTCACTTGGAGGCCTTGTTTTGGCGGCTTGTCTTTGGCCGACACAGATAGTGATGGACATTTTGAACTGTTACAGGGAGACAGAAATGGCGGTTATAACGATGGTGGCTACGGAAGAGGCGTTCGTTGTTTTTGGGCAGAAAACCTGACCACAAAGTGGGAACGCCCCGAAGTTCTATGCAGCAGCCATTGCCCCATATTGGTAGACGTTAACAAAGACGGAATATTGGAAGTCATCGCAGGGCAGACAGGGGATCTTTGTGTGATTGATTCCAGGGACGGAAGTTACATACATCCCATTACGGATGATACTAATGCTTTCCCGATTCATTTTCAACCATCAGTTTACGACATAGACCATGACGGAAATCCGGAGCTGCTGATGGCTGACGGCCACGATAACACTGCCGACGATGTTGTCATTTGGGATTTGACTCAATGGAAACAGGACGGACGCGTGTCCATCGGCAAATGTTACTATGGCCCTAAGGCTGCCGATGTGACAGGCGACGGCGTCATGGAGCTGATTGCCTGCAGTTATGGCGGCATATACATTATTGACCATGCGAACTTCACTGTCCTAGACAGCGTGACCAATCTCGGTCCGAACACGTATGCGACCAGGCTAACCTATGCTGTGGTCAATGACATAGACGGAGACGGATTAGCGGAACTTGTGGTCTCAAGTTACAGCGGAAGTATCTGGGCGTTTGACATTCGCGCTCCAAAATCAAATCCGCGGGCAAGATCTGAGGTTCAGCACTACAGCGAAATGAGGCTTGGCGCCGCAGAATATGTAGGGGCGCCAGGAAACACGGCGAATCCACTGATTTTGAATGCCTTTCCATCAGACAAAAGCGCCAACGTGCCTCTATCTCTGTCCGCGTTGACATTTACTCTGAAAGACTATCAGAACAATCTAATGAGCTATAGTGTAACAACATCTCCAAACATTGGCTCATGGTCCGGCACTAACGTGGCCTCTGGAACCACGATCTCACTTGATCCTTCGTCTTTGAGCTACGCTACAACTTACACTTGGCGAGTAAACGTCACCGACTCGGCTGCTCACTTGACCAGCCGAAGCTTCAGGTTTAGAACTCAATTTGCGTCTGTTTTGAACACTGCTCCGACACAAGGAACTCCACGACTTGTTTCGAGTTCAACAACCCCTGCAGCTGGCGATACTCTGACCTGTTATAACCAGTCAACATATGACGCGAACGGCAACCCCGTTACTAATATTTACAATTGGTATCGGGATGATGTTTCGTACACCAATTTGCTTCTGCCGTTCGACACACGAAACGAGGTAACGGCAAAAGACTACTCTGGATACGGCAATGATGGGACAGTAAACGGTGCCACTTGGACTTCTGCGGGCAGGATAGGGGGCTGCTATGAATTTACCTCCGGCAGTAATATTGTTGTTCCTTATTCGACGCGTTTGGATGGTGGTGGAACATGGTCTGGAATAACCGTTGAACAATGGATTTACTTTTCAGTAGACCAAGACGGCACCAGAACGATAGCAAAAACGTTCAGCTATGAAATAGGTTTTCAATCGGGCTCTCCTAACCGATTATACGCTACAATCTGGACGAAAGGACAAGGGTGTAGCACGACATCCTCCTACACTCTTTCCAAGAACACTTGGTATCATGTAGTGATGACTTACAAAGACGGCGTAGGACTACGTCTATACGTTAACGGTGTGCTCAGGGCCTCCGGAGGAGGGTCAGGACAGGTTCAATCTGGGGCTACGATAGGTCCTTTCCTGGGTCAGAACAATCCTGAACCCCTGTACATAGGTTGGTTCAACTCCTTCAGAGGCAAAATCGACGAAGTCAGAATCTACCCCAAAGCCTTGTCACAGGCACAGATAACTCAACGTTATTCCGAGACGAGCGGCGCCAACTCAAAGCTGACTTCTCCTGAAACCGTCGGTGGAGTTTGGAAATGTCAGGTGACGCCTAACGACAGATATGCAGATGGAACCGCCAAAGTTTCCAACACGATTACCTTGCCTAACAGATCCCCAACTGCGAGTAATCTGAGATTTACTTCCAGAAGCGGTCTGCAATTCTTGACGACTGATGACTTGCGTGGTGCTTACGACTATTCTGACCCTGACGGTGATTTAGAGGCAGGCACAGAAATCCGTTGGTACAGGAATGGAGCCTTGCAGACATCGCTGAACAACTTGCTCGTTGTTCCCCAGACAGCCACATCCACGGGCGACACTTGGTATTTCACCGTAAGACCTAAGGACGGAAAAGTGTTTGGGACTACCAAAACGTCTAGCAGTGGAACTATCATTCAGAACAGTGCACCTACACAGGGGACGCCGAGCATTAGCGGAGTCAGGGATGACGCCAAACTAGTGTGCACGCCCCAGACGACTGCGGACGGGGACAATGACAAGGTTGCGAACATATACAACTGGTATAAAGGTGGCGCTTCATTCACCAATTTGCTCCTACCGTTTGACACCAACAATGGAGTTACTGCCGAAGACTACTCAGGTTACAACAACGACGGCACAGTATACGGTGCAACTTGGACAAGCAACGGCATTGTGGGCGGAGCCTACAGCTTCAACGGTGACGATGTCATAACCGTGGCAGACAGTGCAAGTTTGGGTAACGCTGGATCATGGAGCCAGATTACTGTCGAGTATTGGGTGTATCCCTCAGTGGATCAGAGAGGTGCCAGAATACTTAACAAAAATGGTGGAGCCGCAGGCGACAGCGGAAACTACATGACAGGCATCAATACGGATGCAAGTGGGCCCGCTAACGTCATATTCTTCGGGGTGACCGCGGCCGACGAGTATGAGGAGACTTACAGCAATACAGACACCGTGATACCTACAGGCAGTTGGAGCCATATTGTTGGCACCTACAAGTCTGGTGAAGGCATAAAACTCTATATCAATGGAGTCTTGAAATCCTCGACCGCCGGCATAACCGGCAAAATAGATGCCAGCATTGGTGAGCCTCTCTTCATAGGCTACTCATCCCGGACCACAGGAACCGCGAACAGATACTTTAACGGGAGACTGGATGAGATTCGAATTTATCCGACTGCTCTGAGCGCTTCACAGATATACCAAAACTACATCGACCAGAAAAACGGCCTGAGCAGCACAGCCACGATAGTACCGGAGGAGACTTCAGTCGGGCAAACCTGGAGATGCCAAGTGACACCCAACGACAGTTGGCAAGACGGAACAACGAGTCAGACAAGCCAGATAACCATTACAAGCGCAGGCACAGCGTATACATTGACGATAATCATAAGCGGTTCTGGTCACGTGAACTTAAGTCCAAGCAAAACATCATACAGCTACGGCGAAGTAGTTCAACTGACTGCGATTCCGAGCAACTATAGATGGGTATTCGATCATTGGGGCGGAGCTCTAACAGGAACTGCTAGCCCTGGAACCATAGTCATGAATAGTGGCAAAACTGTCTATGCCTATTTTAGGAAAATATAATCATAAACCACTAGTGCCGCAAGATTCTTAAAGGCGCGCGCTAAACGAGACCGCGCTTAGGAGGAGTGAACTATCTCGCAATCACCTTTTTCCTTACGTAGCGAGCGAGCGCGCTGCGCGCGCTAGCGCCAAAACTTAAACGAAGGGACACAAAGGCGGCTGCCTCGAGGAATCGTTTTTCAGGACAGAGGAAGAGAGACATCTTGCAGAGTACAGGAAAGCAGTTCCACATTTGATCGAGTATAGTACCCCGATGGAGCCGCGCGTGTAGCGCGGGCGCATTGGATTTGGCCAGCGCACGCGTAGATTTCGCTTTTCTTGATGCATTTTTCAGATTGTGGTAGTGTCTTCATCTCGAGTTATTTGTGCACCAAGCGCTGTTTCAAAAATCGCGAATAACACACCTTAGTTTCCCACTTTTGGTTTTTTTGAGGTGGTTAGGGTGATAGATGATTATTTCCTCAAAGTTATACAGGTCTTTGAGTTGCTGTTGTATCTGAGCATCCGTGCTATACTGATAGTCTCTTGAAACTACTATCTCCACTTTCAAAGTTTCCTTAGATTCTTGTACAATTTGGTATTCTAATATGCCTTTATGTTTTCTTACAAATTGTTCTACAAGGAGTGGAGCGATCTCCTCTCCTGATGGAGAAAGCAGGAAATCCCAAGTTCTC
>Ga0153916_10002192_pt1 | contig 14373 bp, 10 predicted proteins | sample Opewatmetagenome_FD_109642 | JGI IMG/M metagenome (GOLD analysis project Ga0153916, IMG submission 109642) | Freshwater wetland microbial communities from Ohio, USA - Open water 3 Core 3 Depth 4 metaG | ecosystem: Environmental > Aquatic > Freshwater > Wetlands | place: USA: Ohio, Lake Erie...
GACGACAATCATTATTACTTGCTCTTTCCTCTGAAAAACTATGCCGACGCAGACCTGTGGGTTAAAGCCTGGGGAGAGCTGAGACAGAAAATGGGGCCGGAAAACCTGCAAGCGCTCCACGGCCGCATCGTAGCCGCCGAGATCGAACGGGTTTATCAGTTCTGGTACTACCGCCCGGATATCTCATTTCTCCCCGGGAACGAACGCCTGAAGCCGGAAGAGAGAGGCTATTACACCTGGGATTTCGTCTCGGTCATCCCGGGTAAAGAGGGGGAATTCGAAGCCATCAACAAGGAATGGATCGCCCTCAGCAAGGCTAAGAACGCCCAAGATCCCTTCCACACCTGGGCCGGCGACCTGGGCACGAATATGCCGGTCTTTATCTGGGTGGAGTATGGCAAGAGCGCGGCGGACTATGCCGTCGCCGAAGAGAAATTTTGGAAGGCGATGGGGGAGGAGGGCGCCGCGTTGTCAAAAAGAACCCGGGCGTTGATCAAGAAGATGGAGTCGAAAACCGGGCAGTATCGGCCCGATCTTTCCTACGAGCCCAAGAGCAAATAGAGAGTTCCAAGCGGCGCTATCGTTTCTTGACATAGTAGCGGATGACCGTCCAGTAGTCCGACGGGCTGGCGGCCATCCCCGGGCCCTTCAGGTATTCTTCTTCGTGCGGGCCGGCGATCTCATAGCCGCTCTCCCGGATGAACTCATGAAGCTTCGCAATCGTCGGAGTTTCCTCAGCATAAGGGCCGACATGAAGGATCTCCGCAACTTCTCCATAATCCCAGTTTTCGATCCGTACCCCTTGTATGCCCTCGGGTAGCTGGGTGATGGAGTCGGGAATAGGCAGGCCGTAGAGACCTACCCACTGATTCTTGGGGTCGGTCGCTATGTTCAACCAGCGCGCCCGGGGAGCCGCCATGCGTACGCCCTTCAGGCTGAAGAACGTCTTGTAGAGAAGCCCAAAGGCGTCCTTACCGACGACATTGGGATCACCCTTGGCCTCGACCACTATCATCTTCTGCCGGGCGATCGTCGTGAGCCGCGGTGTCTTCAGGGACTCATAGGAACTCAGGTCCTGGGCAGCAGCCGTGCTGGCGATGAAAAGCCAAAGCACGACTATACCGACCGTGGCTATTTTCCTTGTCATGGCCTTCTCCTTAGTGCATGCGCCGGCCGTGCCCCTAGAGGTTCATTCGCCGCCGATCTGAAGAAGATTGATCCGGAAAGTCGGCGTCCCCATCCTCCTGCTCAGGTCGAGGTCGTCGGCGACCATTTCGATCCCGTTGAGCATCTCGTCCGCCGTCCCGGCGATGGTCAATCCCTTGACCGGGAAGGCGATTTTGCCGTCCTCGACCCAGAACCCGGATGCGCCGCCGCTGAAGTTGCCATTGACCGGGTTGATGCCGTAGCCGGTTACCTCTTTGACCAGGAGTCCTATCTTAGTCGCCTTGATGATGTCATCGGGCTTGGCTTGACCGGCGGCCATGTAGAACTGGTGGGGGCCTATCCCCGGGAGGTCTGTAAAACCGCCCCTCGAGGCATTCCCGGTCGTCTTGACTCCCGCCCGTTTGGCGATAATCGTGTTATACATGAAGCTCTTAAGTACGCCTTTGTCGACGATGATCCTCTTCTGGGTTGAAACCCCCTCGCCGTCGAACGGCTCGCTGGCGACACCCTTCTCGCGCGTCCCGTCGTCTATCAATGTGACCCATTCAGAGCCGATCTTCTGGCCCATCATCGTCCCCAGAAAGCTCGCTCCCTGCAGGACCCGCTCACCGTTGACCGCTCCCAGGATCCCGCCTAGAAGCGCATAGCCCACGTCGGCATGGAAGATGATGGCCGCTTTCTGTGTCTTGACCGGCTTGGGATCCAGCATCTCGTAGGCGTCCCGCGCCGCCTTGGCCGCCACCTCCTCGGCCGGCTTGAGGCCCTTGTAGGAACGCGCCCCGCAAAACTCGCCGCCCGAAGATTTCTGGTCTCCTTTCTCCGCCACCACCGAAACACCTAAGGAGCAGGCCGAAGACCGGTAGCTCTTGGCAAGACCGGTGGAGTTGGCGATGACGACTTCTCCCTCGGTTTCTCCGTATCTTGCCCCGTCGCTCTTGGTGATCCGGGAATCTTTCATGGCCAGCTGTTCAATTTTCTTGGCCAGCTCGATCTTCTGCTCCATCGGTATTTGGGCGATCTGGGGATCATAAAGACCCCCGATTTCGGTCATCCCCTTATCGTCTGGAAGCACATTGTTCGGGTCAGGCGTAGTGATTTTGGCGAACTCAATGGCCCGGCCGACGGCGTCATCGAGGGCTTTCTCTCCGAGGTCGTTGGAGCTCGAAAAGGCCATCCTCCCCCTAAGAAAGACCCGGAACCCGGCGCCATAGCTGGCCGCTTCTTCCACGGTCTCGACTTCGCCCTTGCGAACCTCAAGGCTGAGATTCCGGCCGTTTTCAATATAGACCTCGGCCGCGTCAGCCCCTTTTTTCAGGCACTTCTTGACCAACTGCTCGGCTAATCCTTTGTAGTCCATCGTTTTCTCCATCTTTCGCCCTTATCTCGCCCTCGACCCGCCAACGTTGATGCCCCGGATGCGGACCGTGGGTTGCCCCGCCGCGACTTCCGCCGCCTGGCCCTTGCCGCAGATACCGGGACCGAAGTCCAGGTCGTCTCCGACGGCGTCGATGCCCTGGATGACGTCAAGGCAGCTTCCGATGAGAGTGGCGCCCTTGACCGGGGTCGTCTTCTTCCCGTTCTCGATGAGGTAGACCTCCCGGCAGGTGAAGTTGAATACACCCGTCGTCGGGTTGACGCTCCCTCCGCTCAGGCTCTGAACATAAATTCCGCTCTTGGTCGAAGCCAGGATGTCGTCCGGCTTGTCCTTGCCGCGGTCGATGAACGTGTTGGTCATGCGGACGATCGGGATGTTGCGGAAGCTCTCCCGGCGGCCGTTTCCGGTCCGCTCCATCTTGAGCTGCTTGGCCGAGAGGATATCAGTCATGAACTTGATCAGAACCCCGTCCTGGATCAGGACGCTGCGCTTCATCTGAGTCCCTTCATCATCATAGTTAGTCGTGCCGCGGAAGCAGGGGAGGGTGCCGTCGTCTACCATGGTGAACTTCTCGCTGGCGACCTTCTTGCCGAGTTTGCCGACGAAGACGCCGGTTTCCCGGGCGATGTTGTCTCCTTCGAGCGGATGGCCGACGGCCTCGTGGACGAGGACGCCGCCCCAGCCGTTCTGCATGACCACGTCCATCTTCCCGGCCGGGGCATCCTTGGCTTCGAGCATGACGATGGATTCCCGGGCGCAGGTCCGGGCCGCATCTTCGGGCTTGAGTTCGTCGAACATCTCGATCCCGGAGTGCCTGCTCAGCCGCTCGCGTCCCATGTGGGAGGTGTTGTTGCCGACGCCGAGCGTCTGGACGATGAAGAAGAGGAGCGGCAGCTCGTCGCTCAGGCAGAGGCCCTCGCTGTTGGCGACGACGCGGCTGCGCACTTCGTCATAATAATTGATCGAGGCCATCTTTATCCGGGCGTCATAAGCCAGCGCGGCGTCGTGGGCGCGCTTCATGATCTCCAGTCGCTTTTCATCGGCGACCGTCTGGAGCGGGACCTTGACGGTGATATAGGACGGCCGGCTTTCCTCTTTGATATCCACCGGCTTAATGGTCTTCGCTCCCCGGGCCACAAAGGAGGCCACCTCGGCGGCCCGGATGAGTTTTTCCTGGGTGATTTCATCCGTGTAGGCGTAGCCGGTTTTGTCCCCTGAGATGACGCGCACGCCGGCGCCTTGGCTGATCCCGAAGACAGCGCTCTTGAACTTCCCCTCCTCGAGCAGGATGCTCCGGGAAAGGCGGTGCTCGACGTAGACTTCGCCGAATTCGCCGCCCTGGCTCAGAGCGCGGCGGATGACCGTGTTCAGGTCTTCGAGGTCGACTGCCGGCTTGGCCGCTGTGTCTCCGGCCAAGAGACTCCGGAGCAGAGCGGGCGTGGCCGCCATGGCCAGCCCTCCCTTTAGGCTCAGTTCAAGGAACTTACGCCGAGGGATGTCCTCGACGAAATAACCCTGGAATTTCATGATTATTCCTCTCGTGGATGGATTTGAGATACCCGTAACATGAAGTGGGATTATACCGGATCTCCAGCAGGAAATCCAAAATCAACCGATTGAGGTAGGCACCGCCTTATCCGTGATGACATGGCGAGTGCTTCGCGATAAGATGGTGAAATGAAGGGAGAAAATCCATGGCCCGGAAAAAATGGATCGAGATCTTGATTCTTTCAACAATCGGTTGCGTCCCCCTTGCTCTCGGCGAGCAGAAACCCATTCCCGCCAGGGCCGATCTCGAAATCGAGGGCCTGATCCGGCCGGTGGAGATCATCAAAGATAGGTGGGGAATTTCCCATATTTTTGCGGAGAACCAGGACGACCTCTTTTTTGCCCAGGGCTTTAATGTCGCTTCCGACCGCCTGTTCCAGCTTGAGCTCTGGCGGCGTCAGGCCACGGGAACGGCCGCCGAGATCCTGGGAAAGAAAGCGGTCCAGCGCGATATAGGGGCGCGACTTCTAAAATTCCGGGGCGACCCCCAGAAGGAGCTGAATTCCTACCATCCCCGGGGAGAGGAAATCGTTTCCGCCTTCGTCAAAGGCATCAACGCTTCTGTGGATCGAGTGTTGAGCCAATCGGACCTTCTACCGATAGAATTCCGGCTCCTCGGAATCACCCCCGGCCACTGGACGCCCGAGGTCGTAATTTCACGGCACAATGGTCTTTTCGGCAATGCGACCTCTGAGATCTGGCTGGCCCAGGGGGTTCGGGCAATCGGCCCGGAAAAGCTCCGGGAATTCCTTGACCTTCATCCCGGGAATCCTGATCTCAGGCCGGCAGACGGCTTGGACCTCACGCTCATAACTGACCGAGTGCTTGCGCTTTATGAGGAAGCCAGGTCAGCCCTCCGGTTCGCTCCAGAGGATATCGTCGACTCCTCAGCCCGAGCGTCCGCCCTGGACCCGAGAACCCCGGCCGCCTCGTGGCCTTTTTTATTTGAGCCGGTCCCGTCACTATCACAGGGGAGCAACAACTGGGCGGTCAGCGGCCGGATCACCAGGAGCGGCTTCCCCTTCCTGGCCAACGACCCCCATCGCGCGCTCCAGATTCCTTCGCTCCGCTATTGGGTCCACCTGGTGGCGCCCGGCTGGAACGTCATCGGCGGGGGCGAGCCGGTCCTGCCGGGTGTTTCCATCGGACATAACAGCTTCGGCGCCTGGGGTTTGACAATTTTTTCGACCGATCAGGAAGACCTGTACGTCTATGCCACCGACCCTGAAAACTCCGATCGCTACCGATACTCCGACCGATGGGAAGAGATGACGGTCGTCTCCGAGAAAATCCCTGTCAAGGGCGCCGCTCCTTTCGAGGCGACACTCAAGTTCACTCGTCACGGCCCGGTTATCTATGAGGATACAGAACATCACCAAGCCGTCGCCCTGCGCGCCGCCTGGCAGGAGACCGGATGCGCTCCCTATTTGGCCAGCCTGCGTATGGACCAGGCCGAGAGTTGGCCGGAATTCCAGGAAGCCTGCCTCAAGAACCGGACTCCCTCCGAGAACATGCTCTGGGCGGACCGAAAGGGAAATATCGGCTGGCAGGCAACGGGCCTCGTCCCCATCAGACGGAACTGGCCGGGATTGCTTCCGGTTCCGGGCGATGGGACGTACGAATGGTCGGGCACCATCCCGGCTTCAGAGCTTCCCTCTCTCCTCAACCCCGAGTCCGGCTTTATTGCGACGGCCAACCAGGATAACCTGCCGGAAGGCTATCCGCACCGGGTGGGTTTTCTTTGGTCCGATCCTTTCCGTTTTCTCAGGATCTCCGAGGTTTTGGGCTCGGGCCGGGCGACGAGTCTCTCGGACATGATGAACCTGCAGCAGGACGTCCTCTCGCTGCCCGCCCGCCGCCTGGTCCCTCTTCTCAAAGACCTCCACGCATCAACTCCCCTTGTACAGAAAGCCATGGAAATGCTGAAGGCCTGGGGTTTTGACTTGTCGCCGGAGTCGGGAGCCGCGGCCGTCTATGTCGCCTGGGAGAGGGCCGTCCTGGACAACCTGAAAAATGTCCTTCTTCCCGAAGCGGTTCGTCCGGTCCTTAGGCAGCTTCCTCTCCTCAAAGCCATCCGCTGGCTCGAGGCACCCGACAGCCGCCTGGGACCCATTCCTGAAGCCGAACGGGACCGCCTGCTCATCCATTCCCTGGAGCAGGCGGTTGAACTCCTAGTCAAGACGTTCGGCCCGGAGCCGGTGCGATGGCGCTACGGAGATTCCAGGTTCCATCATGTCCGAATTGACCATCCACTGAGCGACGCACTCAAGGAAGATTTCCGCCTGCGGTCCGACCTGGGTCCTCTTCCTCGCGGCGGCAACGGCAAGACCGTCAACAACACCTCCGACGCCGACAATCAGACCTCTGGCGCAACGTTCCGCATCATCGCGGACCTCGCGGATTGGGACCTGTCGGTGGGGACCAACGCTCCCGGCCAGTCGGGCGATCCGAAGGATCCTCATTATTCTGACCTGCTGAATCCATGGGCTGAGGGAAAGTATTTCCCGGTTTATTTTTCCCGAACGAAAATCGAGTCGGCCGCGGAAAAGACCATCCGGCTTGTGCCTATCAAACGCCATAAATGACGCTCTGCATAAGCCCGTCCGTTTGAAATCGCCTGGGGAACGGCTGGCCCCGCGGGGGGTCAAATCGACCGGGAAAGAGTGGCGGCCAACCTGATGGCTTCGACCAGGCTCCGCGGATTCGCCCGGTTTTTCCCGGCGATATCGAAGGCCGTGCCGTGGTCGGGAGAGGTTCGCACGAAGGGCAGACCCAGGCTCACGTTGACGCCGCTGTCGAAGGCCACAAGCTTAAAGGGAATCAGCCCCTGGTCGTGGTAAAGGGCAATGACGATGTTGTCCGGGTACCCCACGGCATTCCTGAAAACGACGTCGGGCGGATAAGGACCGCTTATCTTGATCCCCTGCCGGAGTGCCTCCTTGATGGCAGGAGAAATCTCCTCGGTCTCTTCGCGGCCCAGGAGGCCGCCCTCTCCGGCGTGGGGGTTGAGTCCGGAGACCAGAAATGCGAATCCCCCCGGCCGAACCCCCTTCAGGCTCCTGTGGAGGGACAGTAAAAAACCCAGCAGGCTTTCCCGGTTGACTTTTTTCAGGGCATTTTTCAAAGAGACGTGATGGCTTAAGAGGGCAACTTTGAGCGTCTCCGACCAGAAGGCCATGATGGCCCCCGGGTAAAAGTGGTTCAAGTAGTCGGTATGGCCCTTCCAAGGGATGCCGGCCAGCGCCCAGGAGGACTTGGAAATCGGAGCCGTGACGATGGCTTGTAGACTTTCCTTCCTGGCTTCGGCGACGGCGGCCTTGAAATAGCGGAACGAGTCCAGCCCGTTTTTCGCCGAGGGCACGCCCCTCTTAACTGTCCTCAACGAGCTTGGGACTTCATGGAAGGTCAGGGTCCCTGGCGAGGCGGATGTCTCTGACTTCAACGAGTCGAAATCAAAATGAATGCCGAGAGCCTTCTCCTCAGCCCGGAGGACGCGCGCGGAACCGAAAAGTACATATTCGGCTTCAGGCAGCTCATAATCCCCCGCCAAGGTCTTGAGGACGATCTCCGGGCCTATGCCCCCCGGGTCGCCGAGCGTAATCCCGATCCTCCGAAGAGTCATCGGCTCTTTTTCTTTTCCTCTTCCTCTTCCTTGATGTCCTCCGTTTTGTAGAGGTACTTGATGTTGGCCTTGTAGACCAACAGGTTGGGCGCGTCGTCGCGGTTGAGCTTGAAGCAGTTCCGGTCGTACCACTCGATGTATCCCTCGATGACCTGGCCGTCGACGAAGGCCACAGCCATCTTGGTCTTCTTGTTCATCTGCTTGAGGTAGTAGTAGTTCTCGGCGTGAGTATCATAAGGCGGGTGCATTTTCCGTTTTTCAGATTCGTGGCGCTCTTTTTCTCGTTCCCGGCTGTCCCGGATCTCGGCCAGGTTGGGTCTGATGAGCCTTCTGTTCATAAAAATTCTCCACCTGTTGGATTGAAATAAGATCTTCGCTTGTTCCATATTTTATCATTTTTTCGGACTGACTTCAATGCCCGGGAGGAGCGGCTTCAGGGCGTCGTACCAATTCCGGGCCAGGAGCCGATAGCCTGCGCTCGATGGATGGACATCCGGGAGAAGCTCCGGCGACCTCAGAAAAAGCCCGTAGTTATCGACCAGGGCTAACTGCTCTTCGGCGGCAATCTTTTGAATCAGCGGGTTAATTTCCCGGACCACCCGGCCGGCCGACTTCGGCCCGAAGGGGAAAGAATACCGCTCAGGAAGGGGAGGGATGGTGGCCAGGAGAATTCTGGCCCTTTCTCCCCGGCGGTCGGTGAACTCCCGGAAAAGGCCGATGATCTTCCTCATGTTGTTTGCGAAGGTGTCGGCCGGCGTGTGATCGCCGTCCACCCGGACGTCGTTCGTGCCCAACTGGAGCAGCACAAAATCCGGATGTTCCCGCGCAAGCGCCGGTCCCCGCTGCTTCAGATAGCGCCAGAATTCACCCGATGTGTTCCCCTTGCGGCCGCAGTTGACGACTCGCGTTCGCCAGCCCTCCCCGGCGAGCAGGCGGTGAAGGTGACGCGGGTATTCGGAGTCCGTCAGGCTGTCTCCGGCGCAGAGGATGATGAGACCGCGAGGAGGAGAGGAACAGGCGGTCAAAAAAACAACGATCAGGGCCAGGAGGCCGGCCAGGCAGGTCTCCCGCTGGCGCCGTAACCGAACTCCTTCGTTTCGAGAATATTTCGTCTTAAACCCTCCACCAGTAGGAGAACTTGATGAAATAGTACCGGCTGGTGCCCCGGAAGAATCCCTGAATATCCCTTTCCCGGTTGTCATCCACCCCGAGATAAAAAACTGTGCCCGGCCGGTATTCATAGCTGAGCAGGGCGCTCACATAAAGCGCCCTGTAATAATCGTTGTAGTCGGTGATCAGCCTCACCGAGAACGGGCGCGAAACCTGATAACTGATGCGCTGGGAGATGACGTTGACCTTGTAGACGGCTTCCCCGCCCCTGCTCTTAAAAAACCTGTCGTTTCCCAGGCTGTAGGATACGTTTAAGTTGGAGAGCGGCTTCAGGATAAGCCACATCTCCAGGCCTGTCTTGTAGCCAAGATAAGGGTTGACGTCGTAGTAAATGCCGTCTCCGAAGTTATACCGGATCTCCGCGCCGAGCCAGGACAGCGGCTCGGAGCCGAGGCCCATCATTAAGCCCTTTTGATAAAAATCAACACCTTCATAGCGCTCCAAACCCGAAGAATACCACGCCCACATGTACGTCTGACGCCAGCCGCTCAAGAAGCAAGAAACAGAGTATTCATCGTCGGTCAGAGTCCCTTTGAAATCATAGATCCTCCGGTATTCGACCGACGGCCGGATGGAGACGATCCATTCGTTCTGAGGAAGGAAGGCGTAGCCGGCCCGAGCGCTGAAGGACTGGACGTCTTTCCTCCGGAAAAAACCCAGCGACGCCTCGAAATCCGGGGGGATACTGCTGTAGTCGGCCGAGATCTGGAGATGCCGGGAATTGTGGCTGAGACCGAGCGTAAAAGCGGGTATGAAGTCGGTCTTTTGGATTCCCATCTTGGTCATCGAACCGACCGCCTGGAAGGAGAAGCGGTTATACCTCATGAACTTGAAATGGCTGTCGACCCCGGCCACCCGGTTGTAATTCGAGGTCAGAGGTCCCCCCGGAATCCCCGTCTCCTTATCCGTGGCGATGACCCCGATATAAGACTCGGAGAAGAGGTCCTTCTTCAAACGGAAGATGTTGACCAGGGAGCGATAGAGCGGTCCTTCGGTTTCCCCATCTTCTTCGTACGCACTGGGCTCGGAGAGTGTGATTTGGGGCGAGTTCAGGTCCATGGAACTGAGGAGGCCGATGGTCGTTCCCTTGCTCTTCCCGGTGAGTTTGACTCCCCATTGGGGATCGACGATGTTTCGGGTGTAGACCAGCTCGAAGGGAGTATCGAAATAGTCCTTTCCCTCCAGGAAGAAAGGTCTTTTCTCGGGATAGTACAGGGCATAGCGCTGGTTGACATCGATCTGCGGCATATCAGCCTCGATCTGGCTGAAATCCGGGTTGTAGGCGGAATCCAGCACCATGTCGGAGGTCAGCCCCCATTTGAAATTCAGGCCGCCCTGCGGGTCGAATTTCCGACCGGTCGCCTTGAGTCCGGTGACGACGGGCATGACCTCGATGTTTTTTCCCTTGGCGATTGGGCCGTGGATCTCCAGGGTTCCGGTCTGGACCAGAAAGCCGTTGCTGTCGCGCGTGTGCGGCGGCCAGTAGATCTCTTCGTTCTTCCGCGGAATCGACCGCTGGATCTTGATCCCCCAAGTCTGGGAACTCGCGTTCGGGAACCTCAGGCTCTTGAAGGGAATGGCCATTTCCACGGTATAGCCGAGCTCATCCACGTGGGCATCGGCCAGAAAAAAGGTATCCCAGTTGCGGTCGAACCGGTCGAACCCCATGCGGCGCCGGCCGCTGCCTTCTGTCAGGATGCCGTCGGTCTGGATGCCGCAGGGGTTGATTTGAAAGACAAAGGCCCGTTTCTTGTCGTTGAACGTATCGAGATAGACGGTGATGCCGTCGTCCGCCGGGGCCTTATCCCGCGGGGTCAGACAGGCCCGGATGGCCTTGGGGTCGGAATCAAAGCACCGCAGAGCCACATAGAGATATTCTTTGTCGTGGCCCAGATAGGCCTTGGTCTTCTCCGAAGGCGTCCCTCCTTCTAAGGGCTCGAACTGGGTGAAATCCTCAATCAGGGTGCCGGTCTCCCAGAAGGGGTCATTGAGCAGGCCGTCGATCCTGGGAGGGGAAGGAAACACGGGGATGTTGATCGCATAGGTCGGGGCCGCCGGCTTCGCCGCCTTGGGGGGATTCGCGGCCAGAGAGAGGGGCAGGCTCAGCAGGCCGAGGGCATAGGTCAGCAGTGATGTTCTCAATCTTTTCCGCACTAAACTTCGGGCTTATTAGAGGGAACGTTTTCCGGCTCAGGCCGGACCCGTCATTCTACTCCTCGGCAGGAATCCCATCAACGGCTGACCATCACCTGTTCAACGCTGATATTCTTGTTCTTAAGGCTGGTGCCCGTGGCCCTCTCCAGGCTGGCAATCGAGATGGTGTAGTCGACGATCGACCGCAGCTCCTGAATCCGGGTGTTGCTCAGGTCCCTCTGGTAAGTAAGGACGATGAAGTTCGTGCTCAGGCCGACTTTGAGCTTCTCTTCTTCGGCCTGAAGCTTTTTCTCCGCCAACTCACGGGCGACGCGGTAGGATTGGACTCTTTTGTAATTCGTTTCGACAGAGCGGACGCCATTCCGGATCTCAAGGTAAATGATCTGCTCCTGGTTCTTCAGACGCAGCATTGCCTGCTCGAGCTCAAGCTTGGCCTGGGTATGGGCGGCGCGCGAGAAAATCGTGTTCAGCGGGACATCCAGAGTCAAACCAACCGACCAATTCCTGTACTTGAGTCCAAGGGCATCTTTCATCGCCTCCCTCGCCGGCCCGGGGACGATGCCGACGATGACACCGGAGAGAGGGTTGTCGTTGAGGTAAAGGATCCTGTCTCCGGAGATCCCTGGGCTGTAGTACGACGCCGTCAGGTCGAGACGCGGCAACAGTTGGTTCTTGGTGTAGCTGACGTTGAGGTCCTGGGTTCGCAGATCGACTTTGAGCGACTTGAGCTCGGGTCTGTTCTGCATAGCCGTGAGGAGGGCTTCCTCGACGTCGACCTGCCGTTGCTCGAATTTGGGGAGGTCAACAGGCTTGATCGGCAGGGCCAGCTTCATTTCGTCCTCGGAGAGGTTGATGATTGTCCGGAGGCGGTCTTCGTTGTTCTTGACGTCGGCCTCGGCCGAAATGATGTCGGCCTCCCGGGTGGCCACTTCTGCCTGGGCGCTCAGGATCTCGATGGGCGCCAGCGTGCCCACTTCCACGGCCCTCTGATTCTTGGCCAGGAGGTCCTGGGCGAGCTTGAGGGACTGCTGCCTCACCTTCAAATTCTCCTGGCTGTAGGCCAGGTTCCAGTAGGCCTCTTCGACCGTGTAGGCGATATCGGCGATCGTTTTTTCCAGGTCGATCTCGGATTTCTCGTAGCTGTTCTGGCTGATGATGATGTCATTCCGGGTGACCTTTATCCCGAAATCCCGGAGCAGCGGCTGCCGATAATCGAACCGGAGTGTGCTTCCATAACGGGGGTTGACAGTTTGGAAGCGGCTGTTGCTCTTATTTTTATAATTGATCAAGGAGGCCGTCAGCGTTCCACCCGTCGGAATGAGCTGCTGGATCGAGGCGTCATAATCGTAGTAGTCGGTGATCGTCGTCCCCGTTGTCTCGAGCCAGGAAAAGGAAGCGCTTTGATTGCTGCGATCAGAGACGCCGAATCCGAGAGTGGGGAGAAATTTCTCCTTGGCCCGGGCAACCGAGTAGCCGGCGATCTCCGGGCTCATGACCTGGATGGCGACGCCATAGTTGTTCTTCAGCGTGCGGAGAATCGTATCCTCAAGGGTCAGGGAAAGGACCTGCTCTGTCTTCTCCTGGGCCCGGGAAGCGGCCGGCCAGAGCAGGACCAGGACAGCAAGAAGTCTGACTATTCGTCCTAGCATTTGCTACCTCCAGAAATTGGGTCTCATTCTTAATATACGTTTATTCATAGCGTAAAGCGTCGATCGGGTCCAATCGCGAGGCCTTGCGGGCCGGGTAGAACCCGAAGAAAATACCAACCGAAGCCGAGAAGCCGAAGGCCATGATGATTGAACTGGGGGAGACCGTCGTCTTGAACTCGGAGAATATCTTGATGAAATGAAGGATCTTGGACAGCCCGATGCCGAAAAAGACGCCGATCAGCCCTCCGAGAACGCTCAAGACGATGGCCTCCGTCAAGAACTGAAGCAGGATGTCCTTCTGCCGGGCGCCCACGGCCATGCGGATGCCGATCTCCCGGATCCTCTCGGTCACCGAGACGAGCATGATATTCATGATCCCGATGCCGCCAACGAGGAGCGAGATCGAGGCGATGCTGCCCAGCAGGATGGTCATGATCTGGGTGGCCTGGGCCGCTCCCTCGGCGATCTCTGACATGTTCCGGACCTGGAAGTCGTCCTCGGCGCCGGGGGCGATCTTGTGCCGGACCCGCATCAGCTCCTCGATCTGGGTTTGGGCTTCTTTCGTCCGCGCCGCAGACACGGCCGAGATATCGACCGAGGAAATGTATTCCTGTCCGGTCAACCTTTTCATCACCGTAGTGTAGGGCACCGCCATCATGTCGTCGCGGTTGAACCAGCCGCCAGATTCGCCTTTGGACTTGAAGACGCCGATGACCCGGAAGGGGATAGCCTTGACGCGGATGATCTTGCCGACCGCGTCTTCGCCCTCAAACAGGCTTTTCTTGACTTCGCTCCCCAGGACGCAGACTTTGGCCGCCGTCTTCACATGGCCCTCGTCAAAATATGTCCCCTGGTCCAACTCCCAGTTCCGGACCTCGGGGTACATGGCTCCGGTTCCCTGGATCGAGGTGCTCCAATTCTTGTTGCCGTAGACCACCTGAGCGCGCGTGCTGGCCGAAGGAGACGTGTATTTCACGGCATCGCATTGCGTCTCTATGGCCGTCGCATCCTCGGGCTTGAGGGTGTTGAAGCCTCCGGAACCGGAGTGCACGCCGTGCGAACTCCTGCTCCCGGGGGAAACAAACAGCAGGTTGGTGCCCATGGAGGCGAAGCGGTCCTCGACGCCGCGTCTGGCCCCTTCTCCGATGCTGACCATGGAGATCACGGCGCCGACGCCGATGATGATGCCCAGGGCGGTCAGGAACGACCGCATCTTGTTGCGAGCGAGCGCCCGTAAGGCAACCCGGCTTGTGCGAAGTATGTTCATGGTTCGTTCTCCTGTTTATCTGGCCCGGTCTTCACAGCCTTCCCGGCCTTTCTCTTCCCTGATGATCTTCCCGTCCCGCATGTAGATTCTTTTTTTGGCGTAGCAGGCGATGTCGGGCTCGTGAGTGACCATGACCAGGGTGATCTTTTTATCCTCATTAAGACGAGTGAAGATCTCCATGATCTCAGCGCTCGTCTTGGTATCCAGGTTTCCGGTGGGCTCGTCGGCGAGAATCAACGATGGGCTGTTCAATAGAGCCCGGGCGATGGCGATCCTCTGCTGCTCGCCGCCCGACAGCTGGTTGGTCTTGTGGTGGGCCCGGCCTTTCAAGCCCACGGATTCCAGGGCCTTGAGGGCCAATTCCGTCCTCTGCTTGGAATGAATGTGGGAGGAATAGAGGAGCGGGAGCTCGGTGTTCTCC
>Ga0153916_10002194_pt1 | contig 14371 bp, 13 predicted proteins | sample Opewatmetagenome_FD_109642 | JGI IMG/M metagenome (GOLD analysis project Ga0153916, IMG submission 109642) | Freshwater wetland microbial communities from Ohio, USA - Open water 3 Core 3 Depth 4 metaG | ecosystem: Environmental > Aquatic > Freshwater > Wetlands | place: USA: Ohio, Lake Erie...
ACGATAAGCAGCCACATTTTGTTTTCGACATCACCAAACGGATATTGGGCGATGACTTGACGAGTAAACGCATTGCTCTATTAGGATTAGCTTTTAAACCCGATGTGGATGACTTGCGCGAAAGTCCAGCAATTGAGGTTGCGAAGATGCTAAGCCAGGCTGGGGCGATCGTCAGTGCATACGAACCCAACGATAAGAATGCTGATATTACAGGTGTTAAAACTACTAAAACATTGGCAGATGCTATTGCCAATGCAGAGCTATTGATATTGACAGTCGGGCATAAAGAATTTAAGGAACTGGATGCGTTCAAGCTGCGCGATATAACCCCAGCTCGCCTGGCATTGGATACCGTTGGAGGCTGGGATCGGAAAACCTGGTCGGAAGCAGGCATGAAATTAGTACGATTAGGTGTGGGTAATCCACGATGACTCATTCCATCCATCATTCCTGATAGGATGCATATAAATCGGAATGACCTCTCATGAAACGCGACATTTATTACCGGCTGATCGAGGCACGCAGGTACGCTATGATTGGAGGGCTGGCGTATTACCTGTTGAAACTCCTGGGAGTGGAGATCCCCCGACCGGTGATTATTGGGTCGGATTTCGAGCTGGCTCACGGAGGTTTTGGAGTTGTGATCCATCCGAGCACGACCATTGGCGATCGAGTGAAAATCTACCCCGGGGTAACCCTGGGTAGGGCAGATATCTACCGCCCGGCTACACAATCCCGCTTCGAAGGGATAATCGTTGAAGATGACGCGATCTTATGCCCGGGTGCAAAGATATTATGTAAAGAAGGCATTTTACGCGTGGGCAGAGGAAGTGTGGTGGGAGCAAATGCGGTGCTCCTGGAATCGACCGGTGCTAACGAGATCTGGGCGGGTGTACCGGCTAAATATATAGGAAATCGGGATGGGGAGAGTTAATCGAGCTGGCAGGATATGCCTGGTACCGAAAGTATCAGGGGTCGGGGGAATGGTATCCTTCCAGGAGATGCTGGTAAGGGGACTGGCTGAACATGGCATTGGGGTAACCTACAATCTAGCGGATACACCTTATGCAGCCATCCTCGTGATTGGAGGTACACGTAACCTGGTGGGATTGCGGAATGCCAGGCGAAAAGGTGTGCGTATCCTTCAGAGATTGGATGGGATGAACTGGATCCACCGCAAGCGGCGGACCGGTTGGCGGCACTTCCTGCGCGCTGAGTATGGCAATCTTATTCTCGCGCTGATCCGTTCCCGAATGGCAGATCAGGTCATTTATCAGAGCGCTTTCTCGCGTGAGTGGTGGGAACGGGAACATGGGGCAACCAGGGTGGAATGGCGAATATTGCATAACGGTGCAGACCTGGAAATCTTCACCCCTGAAGGCAAAGGAGACTTGCCGGAGGATCATGTGCGTATCCTGTTGGTTGAAGGCGCCATCGGTGGAGGGTATGAATGGGGTTTGGAGACAGCCATTCACATGGCAGAAGGATTGGTTAAAAGCTTTCAGCATGAAGTTGAAGTTCAGGTAGTTGGACGGATCTCGAGCAGCTTGCAGAATGAATGGACAGGTAAGACAGCCATACGCCTTGAATTTTCTGGGTCAGTACCACACGAGCGGATACCTGAGCTGGATCGATCTGCTCACCTGTTATATGCCGCCGACTTGAACCCAGCCTGCCCCAACTCGGTCATCGAAGCCATGGCATGCGGGTTACCCGTGGTAGCATTTGCCACTGGTGCCCTCCCGGAATTAGTCACTCAGGAGGCAGGCATACTGGTGCCTTATGGTGGTGACCCATGGAACCTGGATACTCCTGACATTGATGGATTAGCTCAAGCCGCCAACTCGATAGTAATTAAGCAGCACGATTTCCGGTTGGCAGCCAGGAGGCGAGCTGAGGAAGCGTTCGGACTTGACCGGATGATAGAAGGTTACCTGGAAGCATTGAACCTATGATAAGCGATGCTTTTCCTGGCCGGGTAGGGTTGCAACAGCGGGTGATCCCTGGATACCGGGCTTTGTTTCTAGATACGCTAGCTGAACGCTGCCTGGGCGGATTATCGGTATTTGCGGGCCAACCTCTGCTCAATGAGGGGATCCATCCTGCCGAAAACCTGAAAATTGCCCAGCTAGTGCAGGGCAATAACCGATATTTCTTTAATCCAGCATCTCCCCTTTTTCTATGCTGGCAAAGCGGATTTATAAATTGGCTTGAGAAGTGGCAGCCTGAGGTGTTAATCGTGGAAGCCAACCCGAGATATCTGACCACGCGCCAGGCAGTAGCCTGGATGCACCAAAGAGGGCGAAAAGTGGTCGGTTGGGGGTTGGGGGCACCTGTTATCACCGGACCGCTGGCAGGATTACGCAGGTGGGAGCGGAGTAGCTTCGTGGGTTCTCTGGATGCGATTGTTGCGTATAGCCAACCTGGTGCGGCGCAGTACCGTGCGATGGGATATCCTGCGCAGAAGGTATATGTGGCTTTCAATGCGGTGGAATCTGCTCCTCTTGCTGCATTACCTGAGCGATCCATTGATTATAAGGAAAGAAGCAAAGTGTTGTTCATTGGGCGTTTACAAACCCGCAAACGGGTGGACCTGTTGCTGCAGGCCTGCGCATCACTAACATCCGAACAGCAACCGAAGCTGGTGATCGTGGGTGATGGACCCGCGCGGCTCGAGCTGGAAAACATGGCCAAGCAGATTTACCCCCAGGCTGAGTTCGTGGGCGCGAAACAAGGGGCAGAGCTTGAGCCACATTTTGCAAAAGCTGACCTGTTCATCCTCCCAGGAACGGGGGGCCTGGCCATCCAACAGGCGATGGCCCATGGACTGCCCGTGATCGTGGCACAGGGAGATGGCACCCAGGATGACCTGGTGAGGAATGATAATGGCTGGCAGATCCCGCCAGATGACCTTCCGGCCTTAACTGAAATCCTGCGACGGGCTTTATCCGATCGTGCCCGGTTGAGGGAGATGGGCAAGGCTTCCTATCGAATTGTAGCGGAAGAGATCAACGTCGAAAAGATGGCGGGAACATTCCTGCTGGTCTTGAATCGCCTAACAGGTCATTAATCGCGAGTGGTGATCGGCAGATAGAGATTATGGATCTCCAGGCAAGGACTTCCCGGATCGAGCGGATCGATCGACCCGCTCAATATGGCTCGCTCCACCAGGCGTAATTGCGTGCGTACATCGGCCAGGATAAATGGATCGGTCTCATGGAATGGAGCTAATTCCACCCCTGCATCTGAAAGATCATAAATTATCGTGCCAGAGGTGAACGTGCCGGAAATCACATCAGAAATTGTATTGAATACCGCGTTGTCCGTACGCTTCGTGGCACTGGTCAGCAAGTGATCGGAGCCAGGCACAGTACCGCTCATGAATACGGTGAGGTATTGGTCGGTATCTACTCCAATTGCCCATACACCCGACTGCGTGGCAGTGAGGAGAGCGCCATTACCCGTCCCACCGGCAACGGCAAAAATCACATCTGCTCCCTGGGCAATCATGCCTTGAGCAAATTGTGCTCCTAAGTCGGGATCAGTAAACACATTGGTGTAGCTAATGATGGTGGTGATCTCTGGATCGGCACATCCTGCCCCGTTGCGGTATCCTTCCGTGAAGGTTGTGACTGGTGGTATTTCCATACCGCCGAGGTCACCGATAGTTCCGGATTGGCTCATCCTGGCGGCTAACGTGCCTGCCAGGTAACCAACTTCTTCAGAAGAAAAAAGAATCCCCCGTAAATTGGATGGGTAATTATCATAGGATCCATCAACGATGGCGAATTTTATTGCGGGATAGGATGGAGCTGTGCTCGATATGGCATCAAACAATGGATAGCTCACCCCGATGCAGATATCATTGCCATCCTGGGCACACTGTTGGACCTGGGGCTCATAATCTGACGGATTTGTGCTGGTGTAAACAGAACCAACGACATCCAGCTCATTTTCAGCCCGTAACAGCCCCTGGTAGGTCTGCAACAAAAAACCATTATCATCAAAATCTGCGACACTGAAAATCATCCCAGCTTTGATTGTAGATGCTTCGGCTGATGCAGCTCTCAACCCTGTGATCAGGGCGACAAGTAGAAGTATTGCGACTGGTATTACTAGGCTGAGATATATTCCTTTGATAAATTTAGTCCTTAATCTCCCAGATATAGATCCGTCATTATTTTTCATGTTATTCTCCTCACCCTGGATCCTACTTTTTATATGGAATAGATTTTGCCTGCTCTTAATCCTCTACGAATAAGTATTTTATATCTTTTCCCATAGTTGTCAATTTTTTCGCTTCCAAATCTAAATTCCCCACTGAAAGGCGGGGTGTGAACACGACAGCCATAGCCATGGATCAAGGCCTGCCTGTTACCTGAAGATTAAAGGCAATCCCAAAACCAGCAAGATTGACCAAACCAGATATGCACCTGCAGCCCTGCTGAATACATTTTGTAAACGGTCGTGCCAGCCAGCGAAGCCTTTTCGCAGCTGAGAAATCACCAGCGATGCGAGGATGACAATATTGATTATGTTCCAGCCTATGATGGCAGTGCGGTTTACAGTGAGATGGTCAAGGACCGTACGGTAGACAACTGCTGACAGAGCATAAAGGCTGATCAACAGGGTCAGGATGGCGACAACGATGATCGCCCGGCGCAACCAGGTCTGCAATTGTGCGGACAGGTCATCCACCCTGAGGGGGGTGGTAGCGATCAAGAGGCCAATAATGGCGAACTGCATCACATTGTAGACGATGAGCAAATTCCGGTTCTGGAAGGGGGCCATGAAATTAAATGGAATCACGAAGATATATATGATCAGGACCAAAATGGTGAGAGGCAGCATGAGGCGCATCATGGTGAATATAAACCTGCTCAGGCCCTGGCTGAAATCCTGAGCTTCGGGAGCCACAGAAGGATCGTACATGGTGGCAAGGGCGAGGATGGGTAATAACCCAAACCCACCGAAACCGACCAGGCGTAAAACAATATCTGCCGGGGCGATATTCAAGGCAGAAAACAGACCCAGGGTGATCCCCCCAAAGACGATACCAAAAATCAAGTATAAACCAGCGGCAATCATCACCTCGATCGACTTAATCAGGAATGGGAAGCGGCTGCTGTGGCCCGAGCGTAAGCCCGTGGTGGCAATGCCTATGCCAATCCAGCACAGCAGTGGGAGCTCAATCGCCATCAGAACGAGGTAATCACGGCTGGGGTGGAAGGATTGGATAGGAGCGATCAAGAGCACGTATACCGAAACGACGATGATCCCGAGTGCAGCGATGGCAACCTGGCGGTAGTTCTTTTTAGAAACGAGCGCAAGGAATACGAGGGCGGGGATCGTGCTGATGGGTGCCCAGAAGACCATGTAATAGGGTAAACGATCAACAAGCATCCATTGCGGAGCTGAAATTGCCCACAGGGCCAGCCCGGTGATCACCCCGAAGACGATTGCCAAGCCCCAATTAACGGACCGCCTCGGTTTAGCTATCGGCAGATGCTCGAAGCGATAGCGCCAGGCAGATAAGAGCACATTCTCGGGAGAACTGGCGTATGCCTCCTGAAAATCAACCCGAAACTCGGCTTCTTCATTTGCCATGACTGCTTGTTGGTAGAGATGTTCGAGTTTTTCAGGGTCGTTCATCTCCGATTGGATTTCGTGGGTGTATTTCATGCGCTCGCCTCCATTAGAAATTTTAGATGGCTACATACAAATAACGCAGTGGTGAAGAAAGCATGACAGGAGGATTTGCATATCATACCAGCGTTTCAATATCTCTTCAGGGTGGGTATTGCAATTCTGAGCGTTGTGTTGTACCCTCTAGCGGATGAAATTATTATACATCGCAGATGGCCGTTCTCCCATTGCAATTAATTGGATCAGCTACTTTGTCCAGGGTGGTCACGAAGTACATCTGGCGTCAACTTTCGCCTGTAAGCCGCTGCCCGGACTTGCATCCCTGAGCTTCGTCCCAGTGCCGATGAGTGGAAGTTACGGATCGCCAGATATTGCCAGTGCGCACCCGAGGTTAGTGCGCAAATTCATCCCGGTGCGATGGCGAACGAAGATACGACAATGGCTGGCGCCCTGGACACTGCCACAGGCAGCTAAAGCACTACGACAAGTTATAAAACGAATACAGCCAGACCTTATCCATGCGATGCGCATCCCGTATGAGGGAATGGCAGCCGCCATGGCCATGGCAAACATCGATGCTACAGCTGGAAAGCAGAATAAGCATCCTTTCCTGATCTCTGTGTGGGGCAATGATTTCACCTTGCATGCCAAATCGTCGTCAAGCATGGAGACACTCACCCGGCGAGCGCTCCAGGCTTGCGATGGGCTGCACGCAGATTGCCGACGAGATTTGAGGCTGGCCGGGGAGCTGGGATTTTCAAGCCACAAACCTGCTGTCCTCCTGCCAGGAGGGGGTGGAATTAATTTTAAGACCTTTTTTCCTGCGGAGGTGAATGAGCCATCCGTACCGGGAGTATCGCCCATGGAGATCATCAACCCACGCGGGATAAGGGCATATGTGAGGAATGATACCTTCTTCCATGCCATACCCCGGATTGTAGAAAAATTCCCAGAGATCTCTTTCGTATGCCCGGGAATGGCGGGTGAAAAACAAGCCCAAAGTTGGGTGGATATGCTGCCAAACGGTGAGGTGGTGAGATTGCTGCCCGTCCAATCACAGGTGGAGATGGCAGGCTTATTCAGGCGGGCGCAGATCAGCGTATCCATCACTGAACACGATGGGACGCCCAATTCATTGCTCGAAGCGATGGCATGCGGCTGCTTCCCGATCGCAGGAGACATCGAATCGCTGCGGGAATGGATCACCATGGGTGAAAATGGACTGCTGGTGGACCCCGGCGACCCGAGAGGGCTGGCGGAGGCGATCATAAAGGCAATCGGTGAGGCTGAATTGCGGAAGATAGCCAGGGAACGGAACCTGCAGCTGGTGAGGGAGCGGGGGGAGTTTGGGAAGTGCATGCGGGAAGCGGAGGGGTTCTATGAGGCGCTGGTAGAGGGGAGAGAGGTAATCAGGCAATAAGGCACCCAGGTAATTAGGAATCAGGCAATCAGGTAAAGGTCAATCAGGCGCTTCGTGATCAGACCATCAGGCAATTTGACGATAGGGCTATTATTTAGCCTGGATAATTGAATCGCGAAAAAAACAAAAGCATTCAAATAATCTTCGAGGAATCAGGCTCTCAGGCAAGTGGGTGATAAGGGCAATGGGCACTCAGGCGCACAGTGATCAGGTAATCCAGCAGTTGGGCAGTCAGGTGATAAGGAAAACAGGCATTCAGGCATGCAGGCAAATGGGCGAGAAAGTTTATTTTATAACCCGGATAATTGAATCGCGAAAAACAATTGGTATTCAATTCGATCTGGCCATTATATCTACGGGTAACCGTCCACGAATAAGCGAACGCGAATACGCGAATGAGGAAGGTAATTGAGGGCGTTGAGATTGGAATTGCCTGAAATGCGCTGCAGTAATTGGTATTGAACCTTTTTAGGCATGGGGTTTTCGTTTGGTTAAAATAACACATATATTCAATCCCTGGTTGGATAGGAAGAGCTCGAGGTTTATTCTTTATAATTGCTGGCGAATTATATGTAATTACTCACGAAATTTTTTTATTGGCCTTTCTTTATTCTCAGTGTAAAAGTTCGGTTTGCTTGGTCGGGCTTCGAAGTCGTGATAGGTTGCAGAATCATAGAAACGCCCTCCTCGCAATGACGCCTTTTTGTGAACTCGAGTAAAGTAGATCTGATTGGAGCAATAACCTTAACTCGATCGGTGAGTAATTATAGTTGTATTATAGCACAAATGTTCTAATCCACAAGAGGTTTTAAGGATTTTGCGAATATTTTAAGATTCCTGGGATGGAAATGGATGAATTAGATCGAGATGACCCCTCCCAGCCTCCCTGGTCAGCAAATGGCAATTAGCATTTAGCTGTTAGTCTAAACAAACAACATACAGTACCAAGCATGAAAATGGATATAGATAAGGAATTATCCACGACCTCGCTCATTAAAACCATTGGCGATGCTACATTGCAAAGTACAATCCTTGATAAAAGTCTCAATTACGCTAATGCTGCCCCCTTCCGGACCTGCCCCAAATCTGCAATTTTAGATTTGGGGGAGGAGTATAGATAACTGCCTATCTTGGTCATGGAAAAGCAATTAGATGAGGGGACCTAAATTTATGGTCAGGGAAGCGGGGTAAAACCTACCTGGCCGTGTGGTGCATGCCCTGGTTGGGGCTGGAATCCAGGGCGGAGGATAACTCACTGACCATGGCAGCACCGTGGCGATATTGGTAGGGCCACATGCTGCGCAGGTGAAAAAAAGCCACGCGGTCACCATCGGCAAGGACATGCTCCAAATCCGGCTGCACACCGGGCAGGGCACTCAAATTCCCATTGATAAATGTAATCCCCCGGGCTTCGGTGGGCATTTTTAATGTGTGGAGCAGGTCTTCGACCGTGCTGCCATTGTCCAAGACCAGCTGGAGATTAGCAAAGCTCTCCTGATCCGCCTCGCCTCCGAAACGCGCCAGATCACCATACAGCCAGGTATCGATGATCATCTATATGGACTTAACCTCCGCCGATGGGGGGGAAAATACCCACCTCGTCATCTGAGCTAAGGACGCAATCGAGGTCGCGTATCAGACCGTTGATGAATGGGACTTTGATCTCTTCAGGTGGGATACCCAACAAATCGACTAATGCCTGCACGGTGGCTGACTTGGGCAAATCAACCCCAAAAGGGGTGCCTGGTAGGCCACCGGGAGAAAAGCGAGACAGAGAGGCAAAAAGCTTGACAGTGACGCGCATAGAGGAACCTTCTAGCGGAAAACCATTTATAACATTAATTTTCATTGTCCAAAAAGCAGGGCGAAGCAATGTTTCGAAGACTACATGTGAGGTCTACGACATGCTTCGCCCCTACATCTGGAGATGACATGCTTGGAAACATTTCTAATTGGACAACCCCAATTGCACACCTTCTTTACAATCCTTTAAAGACTGAGTCGAGGGCTTCGTCGGAAACGTCGAAAACCTGGTTATGGGGTGGAAGCGGCTCGAATTTCATAAATTCGGGCACGCGATCCGCTTCCTTGCCAATACCAGCAGCCTCATTGAACTGGCGTTCCTTCCTGAGAACCGCGGCACCATAAGTAAATACGTCGTCATTGGTCCACTTTGTACCCAACACGCCGTTGCACTCTTCCACCATTCCCTGAAAACCCGTGGCGATGTCGAGGATTGGGAAGGCGATGAACAAGCAGTGACCGCATGAGTCAATGAATGCGGTGGCGCTCTGGAAGGTACGGCTCAAATCTGCCTTGCCTTCAGGGGTAAGAGGATCAACCTTACCAGCCACACCCAGAATCTCAGGGGCGATGGTGTAGCCGGCAGTATGATCGGCGCCCATGGTGGTGGTGGCGTATGTGATACCGATGCCTTTTATGGCGCGTGGCTCGTATGCCGGCATGGACTGGCCTTTGACCGTTGGCACATGGGTTATACCATAAACTTTCCCAGTGAGCTCGGTGCCGCTGCCCAGGATACGACCAAGGGGAGTGCCTTTACCCATCTCACGTACCAGCTTAATGGCACCTTTGCCATCTCCAAAGGGGATGACACCCGCCTGCATGGCCACCGCCAGGGTCGTGCCAGTCTCGATGGTATCGAGACCATAATCATTGCACAACCTGATCATCTCGGCGATTTCGTCGAGGTTGTCGATACCGCAATCGGCACCCAAGGCCCAATCCGACTCATACTCCACGCACGAAGCATGTTCGCTGCCATCTTCCTTATACCAGGTGTTGGAGCACTGGATGATGCAGCCGGGGCTACAGGCATGGTTATAGAGCTCTTTACCCAACCGTTTTTTATTGCCTTCAAAGATGGCCTCACCAGCAATCCTTGCAGCACCTTCGAAGCGACCGCTGGTGAAGTTGCGAGTAGGCAGACCTCCAGCTTCATTCAGCACGTTGATCAGGACCGCAGTGCCATACGCGTTCAGAGCACCCTTGGGTTTAGTCAGAGCGTGTGTCTGGATCGAATCGATGACTTTCTTTTTGCCCACATCGAACTGGGCCTTGTCTGCGAGCTTGACACCGGGAGCGCCTTTGCGATCGAGGACAATGAACTTCACGCCTTTGCTGCCCATGACAGCACCCAGGCCGCCGCGACCGGCATAGCGCGTGGCACGTCCGGACATATCGTTGAACACTACGCCTGAATTGGCATAACCACGCTCACCGGCGATGCCACAGCCACTGATCGAGACGGTTTTGCCGAAGCGTTTGTAAACCTTCGGGAAGACGTCCATGAGCGGTTTTTTGGCATAGGCTTTAGCGTTGAAGAATTTAACCTTGGGCTTGTGAGATTTATCCAAGGCGACATGTAAACCCCAAAATGTACCTTTTTCTTCTGGCTGACCTTCCAAAACCAAGGCCCTGATATTCATCTCTGCCAGGTCGGCCCCCCATCCAGCACCGGCGTTGGATTCTTTAATCCCACCGGTCAGAGGTGATTTTCCGCCAACCGAGATACGAGCTGACGTGGGTGCAGAGGTACCCGTGACGATACCGGGTGAAAAGACTAACTTATTATTTGACCCCAATGGATGGCATAAAGGCGGGACTTCTTCAGCGACGATGGTTGAGGTGAGTGCTCGCCCGGCCAGATTTTTATACGCATCTGGTAATGCTTCCACCCTGTACGACTGATCATTCATGTTAACGCGGAGAATCCACATATTATCCTCCAATGACTTGTGATTGAGTTGTCAGTAAACTTTCTACGGCGGCCGGACAAAATGCAAGTTCACGAAGATGATATCTAGTCTGTTGCACCTCCGATCTATTCAATTATCTTCTACTATAGGGTAAGCAATTATTACTATTCTATGCCGTAATAGAGGGATTGTCAACAAAGTACTGGACGAAGAATTGACTTAAAGTTATGAAGCTATTAGTTATTAGAGGTTAGAATTTAGTCTACAGGAATGACATTCACTACTGGCACGAAAAGGGATCAAGATAAGGAGCCATCGGCGAAAATTGACTACGAATACGCCAATAATGCCACCTACCGATCTCGAGGACAATCAATCGTCTTGAAGAGGAAAAAGGGGATCACATCAATGCTGAGCGGTCGACAAGCGGGCGACCAGGCAGGTTTTCCCATTCTTCCTGCAGGATCTGGCGGATGTGGGCAAAGATGGTGGAGGTGGGGAGATGCTCGGGACAGGCCTGTTCACACATGCCACACCCGGCACAGGAGACCAGCCAACGCATCACACCACCCCGATCGTAATGTCCATCGGAAAGACGCTCAGGTCGATCGATTGAGCAGATGGGGCAGGCGTCCAGGCACTTGTGGCAATCTCCGCAACCCTCCAGCTGGTGAATCAGGGCATCGACATCCACCGGTAACAATGCGCCCAGACCGGCATTAATCCGTTCGAGGGTGCGATAGTGGCGATCGGAAATTTTCGAAGTGATGCGCTCATGCTGGGTAATGAGGGCCTGATCAGCTATCCCATCGGTTAATTTCTCGGGGTGAAAGGATGTTGTCAGGGGGGTATCAGCGATGGTGAGAAGCATCTGCTGGCGTATGGATAAGCCAAGGACATGGAGATTAATGTCAGCCCCCCTGGCCTCGGGCGAGCGGCAGACCTGGCAAGCTGAACGATACCTGTAGGGAGTGACCCCTCCCTGACGGGCGAATTTCAAGGCTTCGTGCGCCAGCTCGTCATACGCGGCGGCAGGGATCTGCTCCTCTTCTGGAGGTTGTTGGCGTAAACGCTCCAGGCGCCACTGGTATTCATCAGCAGGCAAAGTGCCCAGACAGTCGACACTGATGGTAAGCAAGTCGTCTACCTTGAGCGGGACATGCCTGGCCATCTCGGCGAAGGCGCGCATCTCGCAGGGCCTGAGGAGTGCCCCGACCCTCGTGGTGGAGTGATCGGCAAGCATCTCGGGGATCAGCCTGGCAGCGTTGACCTCCATGAGGGGCCGGAAAGGATTAATGCCGGCCAGAGTGGCGCGGTCGGTGATATAACGGGGCATGGCACTGGACTGACCATCGCCATCCATGGTCACCAGCATGCCATCCAGCTGTGCTGCCTGCCAAATTTGGGTGATAAAGCCACGCAGCTTTCCAAGGGGATCACCATGAGTTTTTAGAGACCAGTAATTATCCATCATCATACCTCCCGCAGCGACCTTCTTTCAGGGTTTAACCGATAACTGCCTTTCCAAGACTTCAGCAATATCCATCACCTGTACCTGGTCACCCAGACCCTTAGAGCGGATGGCATCATCGAACATCAGCAAGCAGTAGGGGCAGGCAGTGGCAACCACATCCGCCTTCACCTGCAGAGCTTCCGCAAGGCGGCGGTGATTGATGCGGGTGTTCGGATCGGTCTCGAGCCACATCTGACCACCGCCCCCTCCGCAGCAGAAACTGTTCTCAGCCCGGCGAGGCAACTCGACGGGATTCACCTTGGCCTGATTCAACAGCTGGCGAGGGGCCTGGTAAATTTGATTGTAGCGACCGAGATAGCACGAGTCGTGATAAGCCAGGCGGCCTTTAATACCATTACCATTGGGAGAAAACTCATTGGCCAGGGGGAGCTGGGCCAGAAATTCGGTGTAATGCAGGACGGGATATTTGGACCCAAACTGGGGGTATTCGTTCTTGAGGGTATTGAAGCAATGCGGACATTGGGTGACAATACGGTTGAACTTGATCTTGCCCATGGCTTCCAGGTTTTGCTCGGCGAAGACCTGGAACAAGTACTCGTTACCCATGCGGCGGGCAGTTTCACCGCAGCAGGTCTCATCAAAACCCAAGACCCCGAAATTCACACCGGCCAGGTTCAGCAAGTGGACAAACGAGCGGGCGACTTTTTTATTGCGGTCATCGAAGGCGGAAGCGCAGCCGACGAAATACAGCACGTCAGTTTCATCGCCGGGGGCAAGCTCACGCAGGTTCAGGCCGTCGGCCCAGCTGAGGCGGTCTTGAGCGGGGATACCCCAGGGATTCCCCTGGCGCTCGATATTGCGCAGGGCATCGGCGACCGACTTGGGGACCTTGCCGGTAGTAAGCGACTGGTAGCGGCGTAGATCGATGATCTCATCCACCGGGTTGACGAAGGCCGGGCAGCGCGAGGTGCAGGCGCCACAGGTGGTGCACTGCCAGGGGTAGGCATCGGTAAATGCACCGGCGAAGAGCTCCTGGGTGGATGGACCTTTGGAATTCTCGAGGGAGGCGACCATCGTCTTGCGCAAGGTCTGGATAAGGGTGCGGGGTGAGTAAGCCATGCCACTGAGGTTGGATGGGCAAACTTCCTCACAGCGGCCGCAGTTGACGCAGGCATCGAAGGATAATAGCTGCTGGGAGGTAAATTCGGAGATCTTCCCCACGCCCAAAATCTCGGCCTGGTCGATATTCTCGATCTTCTCCAGCTCACCCGTCTTGCGCAGCGGGCGGAAGATGACATGCAAGGGGATATAGACCAGATGGCGCATCTTGGTGAAGGGGAGGCTAGCGACCAACACCAGGGCTACGGCAGCATGGATCCAGAAGAAGACGTCATGCAATTGGATGGCAGCTTGAGGGGTGAGGCCCAGGCTGGCAAACCACTTCGATACCAGATTCCCGATGGGGGACCAGGCAGCCCAGGCGGGGTTGGTGGCCAAGAGGCGGGTGGCTTCCATTGAATAGCCGAGCAGAGGGATAAGGGCCAGAAGGCTCAAGGCAAAATAGTCATCCCAACGGTTTTCAAGCGTCTTCGGACGGAGAACCAAACGGCGAAAGAAGGCCATAATGACCCCAACCAGGATCATCATACCGGCGATATCCATGACCAGCTCGTAGATCAGGTAAGCGGTGCCGCGCGGGAAAGTGATCACCCAGGGGAAGAACAACAGCATGTTCAGGATATTGATGATGGTGCCTACAACCTGGATCGTGACTCCAATGTAGATCAGCTTATGCATGACGAGTGGATAAGGCTTTTGAAACATGCGCAGCTGGAAGACGGCATGGAGGATGAAGTCGCGCAGGCGTGGCCAGGCTTTTACGATCGCCGCAGGAATAGCTTGCCGGGTGGTCTTGTTATCAGGTTGAGCGCTCGCCTGAGCGGTCATGAAGCACCTCCGATAAAAATCTCGTTGTTGACGACATTGACGGAAATGACAGTAAGAGCGATGGGGGGCGGCCCGGAAACCCCGTGCCCATCGAGAGGATCAAAATAGCCGTCATGGCAGGGGCAGTAGATCAGGCCCTTGGCTGAATCCCACTTGACAATGCAG
>Ga0153916_10002195_pt1 | contig 14366 bp, 12 predicted proteins | sample Opewatmetagenome_FD_109642 | JGI IMG/M metagenome (GOLD analysis project Ga0153916, IMG submission 109642) | Freshwater wetland microbial communities from Ohio, USA - Open water 3 Core 3 Depth 4 metaG | ecosystem: Environmental > Aquatic > Freshwater > Wetlands | place: USA: Ohio, Lake Erie...
GAACTTGGACACAGCGCTGCAGGATGTCGTTTCTGTCGCCAGCGTCGGCGTCGCGTACCTGAAGTCCCTTCTCGGGGAACGGGGGATGGAGGACAGGATGCCGAAGACCGAACCCGGCCCCATGTACGAATAACGCCCTGCGCGGGAACATTTTCTGTCAGAGGAAGGGGATGAACTGGAGATCCCCTTCTCCCCCACGGTGCCGCCTCCCTTTCCCCGGGAGGAGGAAATGCCGGGACACACGGTTTCCCGTCCCTGCTGCCATACGCAGCGGTCATCCCGGCGGAGGGCGGATCAGGATTCCAGGTTGAACTCCTTTGTCTCCCTGGCCAGGAAGTACCCGAGGATCACCCGGATGATGACCACCATCCCGAGGAGGATCAGCTCTTCCCGCGTGGGGTTCAGGACAGTGGTGAGCACGTCCCCCGCGATGAAGAACTCCAGGCCGAAGACGACCCTGTCCGTGAACTACCGTCGGATCTTCGTGTTCGTGGTCCCGGTTTTCCGGGGGAGACGGAGGATCACGGCGAGGGCTGCCGCAAGCCCGCCCCAGATGATGAGGGCGGCACCACACACGGAAAAAAGGTTCGCAAAGAAGTGCAGGATCACGGTGACGAGAGGCCAGTCCATACTAGGGATGGCGGCGCGGGATGATATGAAGGTTGGGAGGAGAGGGCCAACCGGACCCCCCGCTGTTCAGCGGTGTGCCCCCACGCGCTCCCCGTGGCCTCCCCCTGCCTTCACGAACTCGTACAGGTGGTGGGCGTAGACCACGAACCCGATGAAGGCATGGATATACTCCCTCCCTGCCCGGATGTCGTCCGGGAGATGGTCCTTCGTCTCCTTCACCCTGCGGAACCGGTGCTCCAGGTCTTCCTGCACCGTTTCAAGGATGAAATGGACCAGTTCCCCGGGATCTCCGGTCTCGATGGCCCGCTCTGCCCGGGGGACCACCGACCCCTCGTCCAGCCCCGCGGGCTTCAGGCCGGTGTAGGGAGCTCCTTCCCCTGCGCGGTGCAGGCGTACGGCCGTCTCAAAGAGCCAGTTGTCCGCCACTTCCTGCGCTTCCCCTCCTGCCCGTCGGGCATTGATCGCCCGTTCAAACACGCTCCTGAGTTCCCGTTCCGATTCCTCCGGCACCCAGATCAGGAGGTATGAAGGGTTCCCGGTCTCCAGCGCCCGCCGCGCTGCTTTCACGACGGGCCCGTCCCTGGTATCACAGTGGGGTGGCATACGTCATTGCCTCCGGTAACGAGGATACCCTTGGCACGGTCCGCCATCAAGGTATCGCCGGATCCGGTGAGTCCCTCAGGGAGGGGCCATCCAGTCCTCACCGGGGGAAGTGTTCACGGCAGGGGTTGCTGCCTCATGCGTTCGGCGGGGAGGACCGGGGAGAAGCGAGTTCCCCACTCCCCACCACCACAGGAACGAAGGTTCAGACCTTCCCGTACCTGAGCGCTCCTTCCCTCGGGCAGACCTCCAGGCACCGCCCGCAGAGGTAGCATTCCGCCTTTGCGGCGTTCTTTCCGGCCTCTCCCGTGGGGCAGATCACGTCGCACTTCCCGCAGTTGATGCACTCTTTTGTCCGGCGGAGCTTCATGCGGGCCCGCGAGGCAGCGAGCGCAAGGATCGCGCCGATGGGACAGAAGAGCCGGCAGAACGGCCGGTAGATCACCGATGCCACTGCGAGGAGCACGAGAAACACAAAGAACGAGACGGAGGCCACCTCAAGGGAGAAGAACTCCCGGATGCCGAAGAAGCGGAGGAGGGCCATCGAGAAGAAGAGCGCTGCCGCGACGAGAACTGCCAGGAACGCGAGCCGGAAGAGGATCAGGTACCGCTGCGCCTTCGCCGTCTTCTCCTTGGGAACCGGTGCACGGGACGCGGCCTCCTGCACGGCCCCGATAGGGCAGAGGTACCCGCAGAAGACCCTCCCGGCGATGAGCGTGATGGCGATGAAGACCGCGAGGATCACCGCCAGGAAGAGGAGGGGTGCGTACACTCCCGTCCCTGCCCCCGCAAGGACCTCCTGGAACTGGAGGGGTGCCAGGGGGGAGAGGATGAGAAATCCCAGCAGGACGGAGAGAATGAGGAACAGGTACCCCACGCGCCGGGTGAACCGCCCGGTGGCCAGCAGGTACGCGACGACCGCCGCGCCCGCCACCGCGTAGATGAGCCCGACCATCTGGAACTGCTCTGCAGCCATGGAATACACTCCTCACCGGGAGGAGAAAAGGGAGACGGTTTCCTCGTCTCACACGTGGGGAATGGAAGTGTGGCGTGCGATGTCGCTATCCGTGGTCGCGAGATCCCGGAGGGAGAGGGCATGGACGTCGGTGTGGCCGCAGAGCCGGGCGAACTGCTGGATCTCCGCGGTGGAGACCCGCAGGAAATTGCCCAGGCGCTGCGCTGACCTGTCCACGTCCAGCCGGGCCCGGAGGGCCGGGTCCTGGGTGGTGATACCCGTGGGGCAGCGGCCGGTGTGGCAGATCCGGAACTGGCGGCAGCCGCAGGCGATGAGGGCAGAAGTACCGACTGCCACCGCATCCGCGCCGATGGCAAGGGCCTTCGCAAAGTCAGGGGAGATCCGCAGGCCGCCGGTGATGACGAGCGTGACCTGCTGCACCCCGCGCCGGTCCAGGTGCTGCCGGGCCCGGTGCAGGGCAAAGATCGTGGGCACGGATGTGGCAGCCTTGACGAACTTCGGAGCGGCCCCGGAAGCACCGGGCCGGCCATCGATGGTGATGAAATCGGGTTTCGCGGGGAGGATGGCATCCAGGTCCTCCTCCACGTGCCCGGCCGCGATCTTGACCCCGACCGGCCGCCCCCCCGACTCCTCCCGGAGCCACCGGACCTTCTCCTCCAGGTCCGCAGGGGTCCGGATGTCCTGGTACGTGGCAGGCGAGAGGATATCGGTACCGGGGGGAAACCCCCGGATCCGGCCGATCTCCTCCGTCACCTTCTCTCCCGGGAGCATGGCGCCCAGGCCCGGTTCCACCGACTGGCCGATCTTGATCTCGATGGCATCGGCGGCCATCAGGTTCTCCCGGGTGATGCTGTACCGGTTGGGCACGTACTCCAGGATGTACCGGTACGCGTGCCGCCGCTCATCGGGGTGGATACCCCCCTCTCCTGACCCGATGGCGGTCTTTGCCGCCGCGCTCCCCTTCGCGAGGGCGATCTTCACCTCCCGGGAGAGAGCGCCGAAGGACATGTGGGTGACGAGAATGGGTGTCTCCAGGACCATCGGGTGCTCCGCCCCGGGACCGATCACCGTCCGGGTGTTCACCGGCACCGTCGCTTCCACCGGAATCCGGTCGATCTGGGCGCCGAGTATCAGGATCTCGTCCCAGGAGGCCACGGGAAGGGCGGTCCGCATCCCCTCGATGACGGACTCACCGGTCTCGGCCATGGATACGATGTCGTCCAGGTACCACTCCGGGTGTTCCCGCTTCGACCGGATCTCCCCCTTCTCCTCCAGGATCGGGAGGAGGTGGGTGGGATCCGAGCCGCAGATGGGACACTCCCACTTCTCCGGGAACTGCGCCGGTTCGGTCCCCGGCGCTATCCCGGTCCCCGGATCGCCCTTCCGGGGATCATATTCAAACGTGTTGCAGACATTGCACCGGTACCGGGTCATGGGGATACCTCTGTACCTGGTGTGGGGCAGGTACCTGCAAAATCCTTTGCCCGCGTCCCTGGCTTACACGGAGGAGGGAGGAGTGCCGGTGACCCGTGGCTCCGGGTCAGGCATCTGGATGTTCCCCCACGCTTCCGGCACTGCACCGGAGGATAACCCGGCGGGGAGGGATCAGGGATCAGCGCCCTCCCATGGCCACAGATACCTTCATCCTCCCTGCCGTCCTTTTATTATACCCGGGAGTTGTGAACATTCCGAGAGACCCCAAGAAAGATTCCGACGCCACCGATCCCAACGCAGTGGACGAGACGGGAGCCCCCATCGTCCGTGTCCGGCTGCCCAAGCGGTGGGCACGGGAGCAGTTCGCCATTGCCGAACTGATGATGGGAGCGAACCATATCCGGGTCCGGTGCATTGACGGGGTCACCCGCATGGGCCGGATCAAGGGCAAGATCAAAAAAAGGGCCTGGATCCGCGAGGGGGACACCCTGATTGTCGTCCCCTGGTCCTTCCAGGACGAGAAGTGCGATATCATCTACCGCTACCTCCCTCCCCAGACCGACTGGCTGAGGAGAAACAGGTACATCTGAACGGGCCGGTGCGGAAGGAGCCGCCTCCCGCACCGATCAGGACAACTCCCTTTTCTCGCTGTTTTTATTGACGGATTCCCCGGGAAGCGGGAGCGTTCTCCCCTCATTCTCGGAGAAAAAAGGAGGTTTTCAGTAGTTCTCGCACCAGACCTCGAAGTAGCTCCGGGGATGAGCGCAGGCCGGGCACTTCTCGGGGGCCTCGGACCCCGGGAGCACGAGACCGCAGTTCCTGCACTTCCACTGGGTGGAGGCATCTTTCTTGAAGATCGTTCCCTTCTCCAGATTCGCAAGGAGTTTCCGGTACCTCCGTTCATGGGATGATTCCACCTTCGCGATCTGCCGGAACCTCCGTGCTGCTTCCGCAAATCCCTCCTTCTCCGCCGTCTCGGCAAAACCAGGGTACAGGGTTCCCCACTCCAGCTTCTCGCCCTCTGCCGCCTCGAGGAGATTCTCCTTTGTGGATCCGATCACGCCTGCCGGATAGGCAGCGGTGAACTCCACGTTGCCCCCTTCCAGGAGAGTGAAGAAGAGTTTTGCATGCTCCTTCTCGTTGTCAGAAGTCTCCTGGAAGATGGCCGAGATCTGCTCATAGCCCTCCTTCCGGGCCACGCTCGCAAAGAAACTGTACCGGGTCCGTGCCTGCGATTCCCCGGCGAATGCCGCGAGAAGGTTCTTCTCGGTCCTGCTGCCTTTCGGCTTCATGGTGATCATCCTGTAGGGTTCACCCCGACGGGACGAAAGCCATCACCGCGGGGAGAATACTGCACAACGCCATTCGCGCCCCGCGCACATATGGGTATGCTCCCTGTCACGACTCCGTGCATCCTGGCAGGTTTCGTATCTGGCATCTGTGAGGGACGCACTGGCTGATACGTTCATTCCGGGCTGAAGGAAATGCATCGCCATACGCAGGTTGGCGAACCGGAAGAATTCTTCCCCCCGCAGTCCGCGGAAAAAAGCGTAAGAGAAGTGGCGGAGATGAAGAGAGGGGCCGGGTTCAGGCCTCTGCCTGCTCCGCCGGCTCGTCACCGGACTGGGTCGCCGAGCAGGCCCGGATGCAGTCCCGGAACCCCTTCCGGAACTCCTGCCAGAGCCGGTGGAGCTCCTGGTTTATGGTCTTCAGGGCGTTCCGGTCCCTGTTCTCCAGGGCTTCTTTGAGGGGATCGCGCTGCCCTTTGACCTGGGCAAGGATGTCATTCAGCTCCGTGACATCGCAGCCGTGCTCATCCAGTACATCGATGACGGCTTCGGCCTTCTCCACGTGCAGGTCGTAGATCTTCAGCCGGTAGTCCCTGTGCACGTTCCAGAGGTCGTCCTCCAGCCCGGGATCAACCTTTCCCATCCTGCCTGCCCGCTCTGCATTCACAGCGGGTGCGGCCGCGGCGGGCAGCACGAGCATGCCGGCCAGGCAGAGGGCAAGTGTGGCCATTGCGAGCGTGCGTGGTGCGTTCATGGTGTGTCAGTCTCCTTTTCTCTTTCTGTCTTTATGGGGGTGGTGTGTGTGCCCCGGATCCCTCTCTCTCCGGGTCAGCAGATATATTCGTGAAATGGGGCGGGTTCCCGGGTGGAACCGCCGGGTGGAAGGGTGGAACCGCGCGGTTAGCTGAACTCATCCCTGCCGTTCCATCTCGTGCAGCCCCAGGGGGTTCCTGTCCGGGTCCCGGAACACGGCGAACCAGCCGAAGCCAGGGATCGGTGTCTTCCCGATGAGTACCATGCCGCCATTCTCCCGGATCTTTTTCAGTGCCGCATCGACAGACTCCACGTGGATGTAGCAGAGGGCTGTCTGCCTCGGCATCTTCCGGGGCATCAGGCCGCCATCGATCCCCGGTTCTCCTGCCGGTTTCGTGGTGATGGCGTAGTAGTCCATGCCAGGGAGACGGGTGATGGCCCAGCCGAAGGTCTTCTCGTAGAATGCCTTCACCCGCGGCACGTTGTCAGCCGGTAGCTCGAAGTAGATGACAGGATTGGGCATGGAGGAGGGATACATCCCCCGGTGATTAAAGGATGGTGGATGAGGAGGGGGAAGAAGCTGACAGGGATCGTCTCATGTAGCAAAAATCCCTTCAGTGAAAAGATGGAGAGAGATCTCATGTCCGAAACAATCAATTCTGTTTAATTTAAACAATATCAATTGGTTATTATTCGATAAAATGTAAAATCTTGCTATTGACTTTGTAATTATCTTCATTATACTCTTGTATTATCCCCGATTGTATTTCCATTCGTTTTACTTTTAGAAAATTTTATCATTTGCCATTACAATCCCCTAGCTACTCTGAGGGATAGCAGTCACATGGGAAGGTGAGCGATCCACCTTTCCCCAGATTCAGGGTTCCCAGAGTGTGGTGATCACAATCGCCACGGATCTCAACCAGAGACTGATAAAAGGAGGGGAAATATGAGGAGAAGAGGTATTGCATTCATTGCATTGATCATGCTCTCGCTCGTGTGCGTGACACCGGTACTGGCAGCGAAGCCTGCCAACAATCTCGCGGGTGCGGTGAAGTATCCCTGGTATCTCTCGGGAGAAGTGATGGCGGTCCCGCCCTATGGATGCAGGGACATACCGGGATCAGATACCGCCTCGAAGCTGATCGTCAACCAGCCGAACGGCATGGTGGAGGCCACTATCACCGGGGCCATGAACGGCCTTCACCCGGACACGGTGTACACGGTCTATCTCTCCGGGCCATGGACGAGGGACACGAAACGGTGGAACCTTGTCGGAGACTGGACGCTGCGATTCGTGTACGGGGGTAACTATGATCACGACATGACGGTGACCCTGCAGGAGGATCCCGTCTGCGGGGTTGGAAGTGCCTTTGAAGGATTTGGGATTTTCGTGCCCGACACATTGTACACCTGGACCGTTACAGGGACGGTAGCTGGCAATGCTGTTTCCTTCCACATCCTTTACACCGGGACAAATGCTGGATACTATGTGGATGCCGTGGGGACCATCGCCGATGACGGTACGATGAGTGGCACCTGGTCCAATCCTTCACAAAGCGGAACCTGGTCATCAACAGCCGGGCATGCGACACCCACACCGATCGGTTCCGGGTGGCCGGGGCTCTTCACCAGCACCGTCCCACCGTTCACCTTCGCGACCGACATGTACGGAGAAGGGAGCTGGCATGTGAACCTGCGGGCCGAAGACTTCCAGGGAGAGCCACCCTACTCCCTCTCGGTCTGGATCAACGAGGCCGGGGGGACAATGCTCATCAGCGACAACTTTGATGTGCAGGTGCCCCCTGCAGACTAATTTTTTCTTGGGCGATCCCATTTTTCAGCATCCACATCCACAATAAAATCCACCGGATTCCCCGGATTGGGCTATTCCACTGAAGGGAAACAACATCATGCAATGAGACATTGCAGGCTGCGAATTCTCCCGGCAGCCTGCGGGTGCGGTGCAGCTTTTTCAGCAAAAAGGATCACGCCGAGGGCGCGGGGGAGGCCGCCCGCACCCCCCGCCACCGCATCCCCCACTTCACCAGCTCCGGCACGATGAACGCCGTGGATGCCAGTGCCATGACAATCCCCCAGTCACGGAGGTCCAGGGGCACGGTGTCAAAGATGAGCCACGCCGGTGCCCATTCCGTGATGAGTACCTGGGTCCCGAAGCCGAAAAAGAACGCTGCCCAGAGCCAGCGGTTCCGGAAGAGGCCGGTCGCGAGCACCGGGGTGCTCCCTGATCCGCTGGAGGAGAGGGCAAAGAACTGCTGGTACATGATGATGATACAGAAGGCCATGGTCCCGGCCTTCGCCGCCATCCCGACGTCTCCGCCCAGGTACCAGGTGTAGGCGCCAAGGACGACGATGGCCAAGAGGAGCCCAACCAGCACCATCGCCGCGCCGAAGCGTGCGGTCAGGATGCGGCCCTTCGGATCCTGGGGCGGCCGTTTCATGATGTCGGGATCGCCGGGGTTCATGGCCAGGGCGAGAGCCGGGGGGCTGTCGGTGATGATGTTCATCCAGAGGATCTGGATGGGGGTGATGGGGCTCGCGAGGCCCGCCACGATGGCCGTGAAGATGGTGATGAGCTCGCCGATGTTGCAGGAGAGGAGGTAGTTCACCGCTTTTAAAATGTTCGCGTAGATCACGCGGCCCTCCTCGACGGCCCGCTCGATGGAGGCAAAGTTGTCGTCGGTGATCACCATGTCGCTCGCCTCCTTGGTCACCTCGGTGCCGGTGATCCCCATCGCCACACCGATGTCGGCCCTCTTGATCGCCGGTGCATCGTTCACGCCGTCGCCGGTCATGGCCACGATCTCATCCCGGGACTTCAGGGCGTCCACGATGCGGAGCTTGTGCTCGGGAGATACGCGGGCGTAGACCCCCACGTGCTCGACGAGGCCTCTCAGGTCGTCTTCGGTGGCCGTGTCCAGCTCCATCCCGGTCATGATCCCGCCGGCCCCGCCGTAGTCCAGGTTCAGCTCCCGCGCCACGGCCCCCGCGGTGGTGGGATTGTCGCCGGTGATCATCACCACGCGCACACCCGCCTCCCGGCAGGCCTGCACCGCGGTCCTGGCCTCGGCCCGCGGGGGGTCCATCATGCCGGCCAGGCCGATGAAGACGAGATCCTGCTCCACCTCGGCATCGGGGATCCCGGGGTCGGGGAGGTCGCGGTACGCGAAGCCAAGCACCCGGAGGGATTCCGAGGCCATGGCGGTGGTGGCCGCAATGACAGCGTCCCGGTCCGCCGGGGTGAGGTCCTTCTCACCGCTGTCATGGAGCACCCGCGTGCACTTCGCGACCAGCACCTCGGGCGCACCCTTGACATAGGCGCGGTGGCGGTAGTCGACGGTGCGGATCACCGTCATCATCTTCCGGGCCGAGTCAAAGGGGATCTCCCGCGTGAAGGCGTGGGCAGCGAGGAGCCGGCCCTGCTCGAGCCCGGCTTTCGCGGCAACGACAAGGAGGCACGCCTCGGTGGGATCGCCCAGGATGGTCCCCTTCCCGTTCTCCGCATTGACCGAGAGGCTGCTGTTGTTGCAGAGCACCCCGGCCTCCAGCAGCTCCTTCATCCCGGGGACCGCGAGAGCAGCGATGGTGCTCCCGGTACGCTCCTCGATGAAGTCCCCCCGCACCGAGTAGCCCTCGCCCGTGACCCGGAGAAAGGTCCCGTTCACGAGGACCCGCCGCACCGTCATCTCGTTCTTCGTGAGCGTCCCCGTCTTATCGGTGCAGATGACGGTGGCGGCGCCCAGGGTCTCCACCGCGGGGAGGCGGCGGATGATGGCGTGCTTGGATGCCATCCGCTGCACCCCCAGGGAGAGGGTGATGGTCAGGACGGCGGGGAGCCCCTCGGGGATGGCTGCGACCGCGAGGGAGACCGCGACGAGAAACATCTCGAACGCATGCTGGCCCCGGAGAAGGCCCACAAAGAAGATCACCGCGACAATGATGAGGGCGGCAGCGGAGAGCTGCTTCCCGAGGTAGTTCAGCTTCCTCTGGAGGGGTGTCGACACCTCCGGTTCCTCGGCCACCACCTTCGCGATCTTCCCGAGCTCGGTGTGCATGCCGGTGGCGGTGACGAGCGCCTTCCCCCGCCCGCGGGTGATGACGGTGCCCAGGAAGAGCATGTTCACATGGCAGTGGATGGTCTCCTGCAGCTCGCAGACGCGGCCTGCGTCCTTGGGGACAGGCACCGATTCGCCAGTGAGCGGGGCCTCGTCCACCTCCAGGGCAACGGTCTCCAGCAGCCGGGCATCGGCAGGGACCCGGTCCCCTTCCCCGATGAGGACGACGTCACCGGGCACCAGGTCGCGGGCATCGATGTTCGCCTCGGCCCCCCCGCGGATGACCCGTGCCGTGGGAGCAGTCATCTTCTTCAGCGCTTCCAGCGCCTTCTCGGCCTTGTACTCCTGGACAAAACCGATGACCCCGTTCAGGACCAGGATGGCCATGATGGCCATCGCGTCCAGCCATTCGCCCAGAATCCCCGAGATGATCGCGGCCGCGGCCAGGATCACGATGAGGAGGTCGGTGAACTGCTGGGCGAAGAGGAGGAGGAGGCTCTGCTTCTTCTGCTCCTGCAGGCGGTTCGGCCCGTGCTCGGCGAGGCGGGCCTTCGCCTCGGTATCGGAGAGTCCCTGCGCCCCGGAGCGGAGTACCTCCAGGGCCCGGTCGACGGAAAGGGTGTGGAACATGGGTGGTGCACCTCCGGATCCCAGGATTCCTGGCCTTACGGGTCCCTGACGGGCGGCCATCTTTTCGGCAGGATGCAGGGACATCAGGCTGCCGCCCTGCTCCCTGACGTTCCGGATGCCGCTGCGGCAGAAGACCTGGCGAAGCGAGGAATAAGTTTCCGGGAGAGTTAAGGGTTGTGATGCGGTTCAGGGGAGCCATTGACGGTGCGGAGGGGTTGACGCCCTGCGCCGGGAATGCCCGGGGGCGCAGGAGACCGGGATGATGCCCCCGCCGTTCGGGCATGGTCAGGAAGGACGGGGCGTTGGGTATGATATCATCCCTGCCGGGAGGCGCACCCAGGGATGACAAAGGGATACCATGACGGGGAACAGGGTGGGCACAGGGACGTGCCCCGGGGATGCTGCGGGCGGGATCCGAACCCGCGACCTCCAGATATCCCAGATGATGGCGCCTCCGATTCGCCGGAAAACCCTATGAGTCTGGCGCCCTAACCAGCTAGGCCACCGCAGCGCGAAAGTTGCATTATAGAGAGGAAACCCGCAGGGATAAAGATTCTGATGAGGGGCCTGGGAGAAGGATGCGGGCTCCGCTCCCATGCGGGGACGGGCTATCCTCACTGGGAGAGGGCACCGGGAGGGGACCTGCCCCCTCCCGCACCCACCCTGGAACAAGCCCGTCCCCTGCACCACGGAGCACAATCCCGTCCCTGTGTTCACGACAGCGGGATGATCACGATCTTCGGTCCTTCCATGAGGCTCCGGAGTACCGGGTCGCTGTTGCCGAGCCTGTCCCGGAACTCCCCGGGGGTGAGCAGGAGGGAGCGGATCTCCCGGCCCAGGTGGCGCTCCATCTCCCGGACCACCTGCCGGAACCGGCCCTGATCCGCATCGCCCATGACAAAGAGGTTCAGGTCGCCGGTCCAGACACCACCCTCCCGGGCGGACGGCCCATAGAGGAAGGCGTACCCGATGCCTTCCAACCCTTCCAGCTGGCGCCGGATCAGGGGGACGAGCCCCTGGGTCTTCAGCACCAGCCCCGAGAGCTCAGGATACAGAGGAGAGAGGCGGTTCACGGAATAGAACCGCTGCTTCCCCCGGGTGGTGCTGGTGACGAGGCCCAGCTCTTCCAGGTTCCGGAGCTCCCGCCGGATCGCGTTGATGTTCTCTTCGATATCCCGCTCCATCCCCCGCGGGTAACGCTCCCGCTCGGGGTCCAGGAGAAAGAGGGTGAGGAGCTTCACGCGGGTGCCGGAGGTGAAGAGCCTGCGAAGCATTGAGTAAAATAAGTATTCAACTGAATAAATATTTTACTCATTGATCTGGCCCGGGGATGTTCAAGGGATACCATGAACGTGATTCGACCCACTCCAGGTGAGGAGAGCCAGCGCCGGTGGGGAGAATACGATGGAGGCCAGGGATACACCGAGGAAAGGATTGTCCCTCATCCGGTCTTTTTCCTGCCAAAGGAACGGCGGGCGAGCAAGTACACCAGCACCCCCGCCGCAATGATCCCCAGCAGGATCGCAGCGCCCAGGTACACGCTCTGCAGGAAGGCCTGCTGCAGGAACAGGGTGCCAAGAGCGATCCCGAAGGAACCGGCCACAGTGCCGATGGCGATGGCACCCATCACCATCCTTCGGCTCATGCCCAGCAGCCTTCCGACAATGGACCCCCGCACTCCCCCCGAGCCCAGCACGGGCACCATGACAAGGATCACGATCCCGAAGAAGTAGAGGCGGGAGAGCCAGGGTCGCTCGCCCAGGAACTCCCGGCCGCCCTGGATGAACCGGGTGATCCAGGGACCCAGCACCGGGATCCGTTCAGCGAGATCAAAGTTCCAGACCATGAAGAGCCCCACCTCAAGGTCCACCATGGCGATGGATCCGGCTACGGCCCACCAGGGGTAGCCCAGCAGGATCCCGAGAGGGATGATCGTCTCCTTGCCTGCCGGCGGGAGCTCGTAGGCCAGCATCAGGGCAGCGACGGCGATCATCGTTCCATTCCCGAAGGCCAGGGAGAGGGCAAGGAGGTGGAGGGCAAGGATGAGGAACGGGATGGTCAGGCGGAGTGCCCGTTCCGGGAGCCGGTGCTCTGTGAAGATCGTGTCGGTGTCATTCCACGCGGTCTGCTCCAGGGAGGGTCACCTGCCCGGTCTCTCCGGAAGAATCGGGTCTGATGCGGTAAAGGCTTTGCTGACCGGCCTGGAACGGTTGCTCCGAAAAATTCCAGGAGACCTCCTACCGGGCTATCCTCACGGGGGAGGGTCCGGGAGGGGGTCTCCCCCTCCCGCACCATATTCAGATACTCCGGAATTCCCAAAATCCCGGAATTTCCTGTCCCACCGGGAGGACAGGAGGGGACTTCGGCTCCCTCCCGGACCCCACCCCCACAGGAGGATAGACGGATCCGTTCCTGTGCGGAAATTCAGTCCTGCTGACCTTCAGAAAGAGAGGAGGATTGTCCCCAAGGCTCACTTCCCCGGGTTCCCGCCCTGCTGCCGGGCGGCGAGGTACGCGTTCACCGCCGCGGTGATGGCCACCACCTCCTTCCCCTGCTTCAGGGAGGCGGCCAGCGTCGCCATCCGGGTCTCGTCCTCCCGGACGTACCGGTCCAGATGTTCCATGACCCCCTCGTCCGTCAGGAAATGGGTGTGGGTCGCACCCTTGATGAACTTCGGGTGGTGCATGAGGGCCAGGTGCAGGGGAAGTGTGGTCTTCACCCCCAGGATCACGTACTCGGAGATGGCCCTCCGCATCCGCTGGATCGCCTCGGGCCGGTCCATGCCCCAGGCGGTGAGCTTGGCGATCAGGGAGTCGTAGAGAACCGGTATCGAGTAGCCCACATGGATCCCGGAGTCCAGCCGGATGCCCGGGCCGCCCGGCGAGCGGTAGCGCACGATCTTGCCCGGGTCCGCCTGGAAGTTGTTGAGCGGATCCTCGGCATTGATCCGGCACTCAATGGCAGCCCCCCGGATGGTGATGTCCTCCTGGTCGAAGGGGATGTCCTTCCCCGCTGCGATGGCCAGCTGCTGCTTCACGATATCCACCCCGGTGATGGCCTCGGTGATCGTGTGCTCCACCTGCAGGCGGGTGTTCATCTCCATGAAGTAGTAGTTCCCCTCCGAGTACAGGAACTCCACGGTGCCGGCATTCGTGTAGCCGGCAGTCTTTGCCACCCGCACGGCGGACTTGGACATCCGGTCCCGCAGCTCCGGGGTCATGATGGGGCAGGGGGCCTCCTCGACGAGCTTCTGGTGCCGGCGCTGGATGGAGCACTCCCGGTCAAAGAGGTGAATGGTATGGCCGTTGGAGTCGGCCAGCACCTGGAACTCGATGTGCCGGGGCCGGACCAGGTACTTCTCGATGAAGACTGTGGCGTCGCCGAAAGCGGACTGGGCGATCCGCATGCCGGCCTCGATGGCGGTGGCGAGGGTCCGGGGATCGTTCACGATGTGCATCCCGATGCCCCCGCCCCCTGCCGATGCCTTGACGATCACCGGGTAGCCGATCTCGTCGGCCACCATCGCCGCCATCTCCGGCGTGGTTCCCTCCTCGGTGCCGGGAAGGACAGGGACGCCGGCCTTTTTCATCATCCTTTTACTGCCGATCTTGCTGCCCATGGCCTCGATGGTCCGCCAGTGGGGCCCGATGAAGATCAGCCCCTCGGACTCCACCAGCTTCGCGAACTGGTGGTTCTCGGCCAAAAAGCCGTAGCCCGGGTGGATGGCCTCCGCGCCGCTCTTCTTGGCGATCTCCACGATCCGCTCCTTGTTCAGGTAGGACTTGGAGGGGTGGGCTTCCCCGACGCAGAAGGCCTCGTCCGCGTACTTCACGTGGAGCGCGTTCTGGTCCGGCGTGGAGTAGATCGCCACCGTCTCGATGCCCAGTTCCCGGCAGGCCCGCATCACCCGGATGGCGATCTCGCCCCGGTTCGCCACCAGGATCTTCTCGAAGTGGCTCATCGGACCACCAGGAGGAC
>Ga0153916_10002196_pt1 | contig 14363 bp, 10 predicted proteins | sample Opewatmetagenome_FD_109642 | JGI IMG/M metagenome (GOLD analysis project Ga0153916, IMG submission 109642) | Freshwater wetland microbial communities from Ohio, USA - Open water 3 Core 3 Depth 4 metaG | ecosystem: Environmental > Aquatic > Freshwater > Wetlands | place: USA: Ohio, Lake Erie...
CACGATGACGGGGTGGCCCGGGTTGAGCGGGTCAGGCTGGTCCCAGGTGAAGAACGCCTTCCGGTTGCCCTTGAACCGGACTTCGACGAGCGTGCCCACGGTCAGCGGGCGGTGAACTGCCCCATGCGCAGGAACTTCCCCGCACGCTGGGCGAGCAGTTGGTCGGGGGGGATCGGGGTCAACTCGTCGACCGCGTGGCGCAGGGCCTGGCCGAGCGCCTGGGCGGCGCCGTCGGGGTCGGCGTGCGCACCGCCGTCGGGCTCGGGCACGATGACGTCGATCACGCCCAGCTCGAGGAGGTCGGCCGCGGTGAGGCGGAGCGCCTGGGCGGCCCGCTCCTTCTGCCCGGCGTCCTTCCACAGAATGGCGGCGCACCCCTCGGGCGAAATCACCGAGTAGACGGCGTTTTCCAGCATCAGGACGCGGTCGGCGAGTCCGAGGGCGAGCGCCCCACCCGAGCCGCCCTCGCCGATGATGGCGGCCACGAGCGGCGTGCGCAGGCGCGCCATCTCCTCGAGGTTGCGGGCGATCGCTTCGGCCTGGCCGCGCTCCTCGGCGCCCAGGCCGGGGTAGGCGCCCGGCGTGTCGATCAGCGTGATGACGGGAGTAGCGAAGCGCTCGGCCATGTGCATCAGGCGGAGTGCCTTGCGGTAACCCTCGGGGTGAGGCATCCCGAAGTTGCGGCGGAGGTTCTCCTTGGTGTCCCGCCCCTTCTGCTGGCCGACGACGATGACGGGCCGGTCGCCGAGCCGGGCCCAGCCGGCCACGATGGCGGGGTCGTCCCGGAACAGGCGGTCGCCCTTGAGCTCCACGAAGTCGGTGAACACCGACCCGAGGTAGTCGATGGTGTAGGGCCGCCGGGGGTGGCGCGCCACCTGCACCCGCTGGATCGGCGACAGGTCGCGATAGATCTCGCGGCGCAGCTCACCGAGGCGCTGCTCGAGGGGCGCGATCTCCCATTGGACGTCGAGCCGCTGGTCGAGCGCAAGCCGCTTCAGATGGGCGATCTGACGCTCGAGGTCAAGCAGCGGCTTCTCGAAGTCCAGCTCGAACGCCATGGTCACCTCGCCTTCGTGAGCCGGACGCGCTCGGCCCCGAGCACACCGCGGAGCGCGTCGAGCAGCGGGCCGCTCAGGTCGACGCGCAGGCCGCGGGCGCGCAGGCGCGCGGTGGTCCCGTTGCCGTCACTCCAGGTGACGAACACGGGAGCCGGGCCCGGATGGGCGACGCACAGCGCACGCACCGCGCGGGCGGCCTCGCCGTCGGGCGCGCCGCTCCCGCTCCAGCCCAGCTCCACCCCCACCTGGCCCTGCGCCCGCAGATCGGGGAGCGGCACGGCGTCGTCCACGATGAACGGCGCGCGGTCTTCGCCACGGTCCCGCGGGCTGTAGCTCCCCGTGAGCAGCAGGGCGGCGTCCGGCAGGATGACCCGGGAAAGCTTGCTCCACGCCTCGGGAAACACCAGAGCCTCGGCCGTGCCGTGGAAATCCTCGACCGTGAGCCGGGCGTATTCGGCCCCCGTCTTCCGGCTGATCTGGCGCTTGACCGCCGTCACGATCACCGCGGCGGTGACCTGATGCTCACTCCACGTCCCGAGGGTGGCGGTGGTGCGCGTGCCAAACAGCGCGACCTCGTCGCGGAACGGCTCCAGCGGGTGGCCCGAGATGAAGAAGCCCACCACCTCCCGCTCCTTGGCGAGCCGCTCCGCCTCGGTCCACGGCGGCACGTCGGGCAGGGGGACGGAGGGTGCCTGCGGCTCGGCGTGCGGGAGGGCGCCGAACAGCGAGCCCTGCCCGGACTCGCGCTCGCCCTGCCGCAGCTGGGCCTCGCCCAGGGCGACGTCGAGCGCCGCCAGCAGCTGCGCCCGATGGCCGCCGAGCTGGTCGAGCGCGCCGGCCGCGATCAGCGACTCGATGACGCGCTTGTTGCACAGCCGCAGGTCGACGCGGTCGCAGAAGTCGGCCAGGCCGGTGGACGGCCCCCCGCTCGCGCGGGCCTCGAGGATCGACTCGATCGCGCCCCGACCGACGTTGCGCACCGCGCCGAGTCCGAAGCGGATCTCGTCGTCCGCCGTCACGGTGAATTTCCAGCCCGACTCGTTCACCGACGGCGGCAGCACCCTGATCCCCATCTCACGCGCTTCGTTGATGTACTCGACCACCTTGTCGGTATTGCCGATCTCCGACGACAGCAGCGCGGCCATGAACTCGGCCGGATAGTGGGCCTTGAGCCACGCGGTCTGGAACGAGATGATGCTGTAGGCGACGCTGTGGGACTTGTTGAACCCGTAGCGGCCGAACGTCTCGATCTGGCCCGCCAGGTCCTCGATGACACGGCGGTCGTGGCCACGCGCCGTGGCGCGCTCGACGAATCGGCCCAGCTCGCGGCGGATCAGCTCGGCGTCCTTCTTGCCCACGGCCTTGCGGAGCACGTCGGCCTCGGCGAGCGAAAAACCCGCCAGGATGTTGGCGATCCGCATCACCTGCTCCTGATAAACGATCACGCCGTAGGTCGGCTCGAGCACCTCCTTGAGGGCGGGGTGGGGGAAGCGAATCGGCTCCTCGCCCCGCTTGCGGCGGATGAACACGAGGTGCATGCCGGAGTCGAGCGGGCCGGGGCGGAGCAGCGCGTTGGTCGCCACCAGGTCGTCGAACCGGTCGCAGCGCATCTGGCGCAGCGTGTCGGTGGCGAGTGGCGACTCGAACTGGAAGACCCCGGCGGTCCGGCCCGTCCGGAGCAGGGCATAGACCGCGGGATCGTCGAGGTCGATCGCGTCGGGGTCGACGGTGACGCCGCGGCGCTCCCGGATCGTGGCGACCGCGTCGTGGATCACGGTGAGCGTGCGGAGCCCCAGGAAGTCCATCTTGAGCATGCCGACCTTCTCGAGGCCGATCATGTCGTACTGGGTGATGATGGCTTCCTCGTTCGGCGCGCCGTTGCCGCGCTGGGGCGCCGTGCACACCGGCACGTATTCCTCGAGCGGGCCGGGGGCGATCACGATCCCGGCCGCGTGCACCGAGGCGTGACGGGACAGGCCCTCGATCCGCTGTGCCAGGTCCACCACGCGGGCGGCGGTGGCGTCCGCCGCGACGAGCGCGCGCAGTTCCGGGACGCGCCGGGCGGCTTCGGCCACGGACAGGCTGAATGCCGGACCCGAGGGGACCAGCTTGGCCATGCGGTCGGCGTCGGCGGGGCTCACGCGCAGCACGCGCGCGATATCGCGCAGCGCCGCCCGCGCCTTGAGCGTGCCGAAGGTGATGATCTGGCCGACGCTGGACCGGCCGTAGCGCTCGCGCACGTACTCGATCACCTCGCCGCGCCGCTCGAAGCAGAAGTCCACGTCGATGTCCGGCATGGACACGCGCTCGGGGTTGAGGAAGCGCTCGAACAGGAGATCGAAGCGGAGCGGATCGACATTGGTGATGCCGAGGGCGTAGGCGACCAGCGAGCCCGCGGCCGAACCGCGTCCGGGGCCCACCGGTATGCCGCGCGCGCGGGCCGCGTTGATGAAATCCTGGACGATCAGAAAGTAGCCCGCGTAGCCGGTGGTCGTGATGACGTCGAGCTCGTAGGCGAGGCGCTCCGCCGCCGCGGCGGGCAGGGGGCTGCCGTAGCGCGCCTCGGCGCCGCGCGTCGCCAGCTCGACGAGCAGGTCGTTGTCGGTGGCGTAGGCCGCCGGCCTGGGGAATTGCGGCAGGTAGTAGCGTTTCTCGAAGTCGAACTCGCACAGGTCGGCGACGCGCTGCGTGTTGGCGAGCACGTCGGGGTGGCTGGGGAACAGCGCGGCCATCTCGCTCTCGGACTTGACGTAGCTCTCCTGCCCGACGAAGCGGAACCGCGTGGGATCGTCGAGGTCCTTGCCGGTGCCGATGGCGAGCAGGCAGTCGTGCGCTTCGTGGTCCTCGCGGCGCAGGTAGTGCGCGTCGTTGGTCGCCACGACCGGCAGCCCGAGCTCCTGTCCCAGGCGCAGCATGCCGTCGCGCACGATCCGCTCTTCGGGAATGCCGTGGTCCTGGATTTCGAGCCAGAAGCCATCCGGTCCGAAGCACTGGGCGAACCACTCGGCGGCGCGCTTCGCCTGCTCGTAGTGCTGCTGCCGCAGGTACAGGGCGATCTCGCCCGACAGGCACGCGGCGAGGGCGATCAGTCCCTCATGGTGCTGGACGAGGGCGTCGTGATCGATACGGGGCCGACGGTAGTAGCCCTCGAGGTAGCCGAGCGACGACAGCTTGATGAGGTTGCGGTAGCCGGTCGCGTTGCGCGCGAGCAGCACGAGGTGCGAGTAATTGGCCGGGGCGTCTGGCGGCTTCTCCCGCGCCTGCCGGGGTCCGAACGCCACGTATGCTTCGCAGCCGATGATGGGCCGGATCCCCCGGGCCCGGGCGGTCTCGTAGAACGACCAGGCGGCGTGGAGGTTGCCGTGGTCGGTGACCGCGAGGCTGTCCATGCCCAGCTCCTTGACGCGGGCGACCAAATCCGGAATCCGGTTGGCGCCGTCGAGGAGCGAGTATTCGGAGTGGGTGTGGAGGTGAACGAAGGCCATGGAACGTGAGTAAGCTACCGCAGGCCCGCAGTGTTGTCAAAATGGACTCGAGCGGCGTATGTTCATGTCATTCCGTAGGTTACAGGGTAACGCCCAAGGGAGCGGCGGAATCATGCAGATGACGCTGGGGAAGGGAACGCGCCGTGCGATCGGTTGGGGGAGCGTCGTGGTCGCGCTCGCGGCGTGCGGCGGCGGCGCGGAGCCTCTGCCGGAGGCTGCGACCCTGGAGATCGTGGCCGTCACGAATGGGCAGGCGGCGCCGGCGGGAGCGGTGCTGCCTCAGGCGCTCGCGGTGATCGCGCGGGCGACGAGTGGCGTGACGGTGCCGCGGGCCCGCGTGCGGTGGACGGTGACGGCGGGGACCGGGGCGACGCTGTCCGATTCGGTCACGCTGGCCGACGGGCTGGGGCGAGCGGAAGCGGTGCTCCGGCTGGGTCCCGCCACCGGCGAATACCGCGTGCAGGCCGCGCTCGCCGCGCTGCCGGCCCAGGCCGTCGTGTTCACGGCGACGGCGGGAGCCGCGCCGACCCTGAGCGGCGTCGTCCCCGCGACCTTTTCCGCGGGGGATACGCTGCAGCTGAGCGGCTCGGCGCTGGGCGCGACGGCGGAGGTGGAGATCGCCGGCTCGGCGACCCGCGTGCTGAGCGGCAGCGCGACGCAGCTCACGGTCATCGCGCCGATCTGTCTCGCGCCGGGGGCCGTGTCGGTCAGGGCGCAGGTGCAGGGCGCGTGGAGCAACGCGCTGCAGGCCACATACACGTCGCCCGCGGTTCCCTTGGCGCTGGTGGTGGGCGAGTACGCGTCGTTGGACCCGGCGCAACTGGCGGGGTGCGCCGCGTTCTCCGACGCCGGGCCGAGCGGCGCGGAGTACCTGCTCGCCCCGCAGTCCACGACCGGCACGCCGGGTGTGTCGGCGTCGTATCGGCTGCAGGGTGATTCCGTAGTGGTCGTGCTCAGCGCGGCCGAGCCGCATCCGACCGCCGTGCCGTTCGCAACGCGGTTCCACGACCTGCTGCGGGCCCAGGAGCGTGCGGCGTCGTTGCTGCCGCACGCGCCGGTGACGGCCGCGCTGCTCGCGCCGAGCGCGCAGGTGACCGTGAAGGTGGGCGACACGCGGACCTTCCAGGTCTGCACCAACATCCCGTGCTCGGCCGCGACGGATTTCTCGGCGGTGACGGCGCGGGCGGAGTACGTGGGCCTGCATGCGGCGCTGTTCACTGACGACTCGGCCCCGGCCGGCTTCACGGCCGCCGATTACGACTCCGTCGGCGCGATGTTCGATCAGGACCTCTACGACGTGGACACCCGTGCCTTCGGCTCGGAGTCGGACATCGATGCCAACGGCGTCGTGATCGTGCTGTTCACGCCCGCCGTGAACCGCCTCACGCCGCGGGATCAGTGCGCTACGTCGGTGATCACCGGCTATTTCTTCGGGATCGATATCGACCCGTTGTTCCAGCAGGACTCCCGGTCGAACAAGGGCGAAGTGTTCTACGCGATGACGCCCGACCCGGGGGGCACGGTGACGTGCAACCTGAGCACGGCGACCGTGCGGCGGCTGGTGCCGGTGACCTTCATCCACGAATTCCAGCATATGATCAGCTACAACCAGCACGTGCTGGCGCGCGGCGGCGCGTCGGAGATCCTGTGGCTCAACGAGGGCCTGTCGCACACGGCCGAGGAGCTTGGCGGCCTGCACTTCGAGGCGCTGGGCCGGAACGACCTGTTCTCGCAATTCGCGATCGGGAACCTGTACAACTACTACCTCTACCTGCAGGATCCGGGCGCGGTGTTCCTGCTCCCGACCGAGGGCACCGGGTCACTGGAGGAGCGTGGGGCGTCGTGGGCATTCCTGCGCTGGCTGCGGGATCAGTACGGGGAGGACCTCACGCGCCGGCTCGACGAGACCGACCGCACGGGCGCCAACAACGTCGTCACCGCGGCCGGCGAGCCGTTCAACAAGCTCGCCGCGCAGTGGTTCCTGGCGAACTACGTGTCGGATCTGCCGGGATTCACGGCGCCCGCGCGGCTGACGTTCCAGACGTGGCATTTCCGCACGACCTACCAGTCGCTGCACGACCAGCTGCCGTCGCGCTTCCCGCTGGCGTTCCCGCTGGTACCGCCGCAGTTCGACGGCGGGACCTTCGCCTTCAACGGGACGCTGCTGGCGGGCTCGGGCGACTATTTCCGCGTGGTGCAGACCGCCGGCCAGAAGGGGTTCACGGTGCTGCTGACCGGGCCGGGTGGGGCGGCGCTGCCGGCTGCGATCGGGGCGCGGCTCAATGTGATCCGGATCAAGTAGAGCCCCGGGAAGCTCCGGGGCGCGGGCCGGGGGCAGAGGGGGCAGAGGCGGGAACGGGAGCAGGGGGGCAGGGGGCGAGCGTGCGCGCAATCGGCGTGATCACGGGGGCGCTCGCCGTGCTGTGGCCTGCGGGGGAAGCGCGGGCGCAGGCGGCGGGGGCCGACGGCCCGGTGATTCTCCGGACGCAGAATTCCGTGCGCGGCACGGGGCTGAACGGCGCCGGCGCCGCACTGATGGGGGATGCCGCGTCGGTATTCTCGAACCCCACGGCGCTCGCCTTCGCGCCCCACCTCGCACTGGAAGCAGGGTTTTTCGCCGGACCGTTCGATTCCTACCAGACCACGGGCGCTTTCACCTTCCGGCTGGGGCAGTTCAGCGTGGGGGGCGGGATGAAGTACTTCGATTTCGGCTCCGAGCCGGAGATCGTGCCCGATCCCGCGACCGGCGGCATCACGGGGCTGCCGACCGGCGCCACCGTGAGCGCGCGGGAGTTTCTCGGGGTCGGGAGCCTGATCTACCGCTGGGGGGCGCTGGCCGCCGGAGGCTCGGTCAAGCTGGTCGACCAGCGCGTCGCCGACGTGCAGGACCGGGGCGTCTCCGGCGACCTCGGACTCACGGCAGCCGTGTTCGACATCGCGGCACTCGGATTCGCAGTGCAGAACGTGAGCGGCAACTGGCGCTCCGCCAGCGCGCTCGCGATGCCCCGGCTCACCCGGCTGGGGTTCACGATGAACTACGCGGACCCGCAGGAGACCTACCGGTTGCTGTCCACCCTCGAGCTGCAGTGGCCGCAGGAGCGGCACGCGCGGTTCGTGGTGGGGGTGGAGGGTGGTGTGGTCGTGCACGGGATCGGCATCCTGGGTCGTGGGGCGTACGGGACCAGGGAGGCCGGGACCGACACGTCCCATTTCACGGTCGGCCTGAGCCTCGCGTTCGGCGGCCTGACCGTGGACTACGCGTACGAGCCGATCGACCTGCTGGGGGACGGCTCGCAGCGCATCGGCCTGCGGCTCATTCTGTAGCGTCCCTGCTCGGAGCCCCGATGCACCGCAGAGAACGCAGAGAAGTCAGCATTCGCATCTGCCAGGCTCTCAAGCCTCGTGAGATCAGTATCCGGCAGTCCTCGGCGCGCTCTGCGTGTGCCGCCGTGCTCAGAGATGCACCGCAGAGATCGCAGAGAACGCAGAGAAGTCAGCGTTCGCATCCACCAGGCTCTCAAGCCTCGTCAGATCAGTATCCGGCGGTCCTCGGCGTGCTCTGCGTGCTCTGCGGTGCAACAGGTCCGTCGGTCATTGTGGCTGATGAAGGCGGGTGAATGAAACTGCTCCCGACTTCGCGTCACCGCCGGTCCGCCTGGTGATGGCCGCGCGCACTTGGCGGCTCGTGGGCCTGATCGTGCTCGGGTTGGTCGCGGCGCTGGTCCTCGTGATCGCCGTGGCCGCGGCGGTCTCGTCCGACGTGCGGTTCGTGCTGCGCGGCACCTACGAAGAGGCGCGCATCCTGCTGCGTCGCCGGCCGCTCGCCGATCTCGTGAACGACCCGGACGCCCCCGCCGCGTGGCGCGAGAAGGCGGCGCTCGTGATCGAAGCACGGGTGTTTGCCGACACCGCGCTGGGTCTGCGCGTGGGGGATACGTACACGACGTTCGCGCGCGTCGGGCGGGACACGCTGCTGCTGGTGATGTCGGCGAGCCCGAAGGACGCGCTCACTCCCTATCTCTGGCGCTTCCCGATCGTGGGGACGGTGCCGTATCGCGGCTACTTCTCGCTGGCGAGCGCGGAGGCCGCGGCGCGGGCGTTCGCGGCGCGTGGCTACGACACCTACCTGCGGCCGGCGAGCGCGTTCTCCACGCTGGGCTGGTTCAGCGACCCCTTGCTCTCGACGGTGCTGGACGGCGATCGCGTGGGCGTGGTCGAGACCGTGCTGCACGAGTCGGCGCACGGGACGCTGTACGTGCCGGGCGCCACGCCGTTCGACGAGAGCTTCGCCTCGCTCGTCGGGTATCGCGGGGCGGAGGCGTTCTTCCGGGCCCGGGGCGATACGGCGGCGGCGGCGCGGGCGGCGGCGATCTGGCGGGACGAGGTCCGGCTCTCGGCGTTCTACGCGCGCCTGGCGGACAGCCTCACCGCGCTGTACGGGTCGGGGGGGCGCGACAGGGCTCTGGAGGAGGGGAGGGCGCGCATCTTCGGGGCGGCGCGGGCCGAGCTGGCGGGCACGCTCGGGGAGCAGCTCGAGGTGTACAGCGGTGCGCGCCTGGCCGAGCGCCCGCTCAACAACGCCACCGTGATCGCGTCCCGAATCTACCGCACGCGGCTCGACGTGCTCGAGGCCGTCTACCGGCGCGCGGGGGACGTGCGGCGGGCGGTGGCGCTGATCGCAGGTGCGATGCGCGCGCGGGGCGATGCCGATCCGTTCGCCCTGCTCGACGGGCTCCTGGAGGGCGGCGGTCCGTAGAGTATATTCCCCGTGGTTTGCCGACGTGCCGCCGCCCGTTCGCTCTCACCTTCACCCACGCACTGCCATGACCGACTTCAAACCGTTTGTCGATGCCAACCAGACGAGAATGCTCGACGAGCTGAAGGCGCTGCTCCGGATCCCGAGCATCTCGACCGATCCCACGCACAACGCCGATTGCCGCAAGGCCGCCGAATGGCTGGGCGACCACCTGCGCAGGCTGGGCTGCAGCGTCGAGTACCTGGCGAGCGAGACGCACCCCGTCGTCTGGGCGGTGGGCCCGGCGGCGCCGGGCAAGCCCACCGTGCTGGTCTACGGGCATTACGACGTGCAGCCGCCCGATCCGCTCGGCGAATGGACCAGCCCGCCGTTCGAGCCCACGGTGCGAGACGGCAATCTGTTCGCCCGCGGGGCGACGGACGACAAGGGCCAGGTGTTCGCGGTGGTGAAGGCCCTCGAGGCCGTGCTGGCCGCCCGGAAGCCGCCGGTCAACGTGCGGTTCCTGCTCGAGGGCCAGGAGGAGTCGGGCAGCACGATCCTGTTCAATCTGCTCGCCCGCGAGCCCGAGCGGGTGCGGGCGGACGCGGTGATCGTCGCGGACACGCCGTACTACGCGCCGGGCTGGCCGTCGGTCGAGACCGGGCTGCGGGGGCTGGTCTACGCGGAGATCAAGGTCCGCACGGCGAAGAGCGATCTCCACTCGGGCCTGTACGGCGGCGTGGCGCCGAACGCGCACGAGACCCTGGCGCGGATTCTCGCGGGGCTCAAGGGCGCGGACGGACGGATCAAGATCCCCGGCCTGTACGAGGCGGTGGAGCGGCCGTCGAAGAAGGTGCGCGACGCCTGGGCGAAACTGCCGTTCAACCTGCGGCGGTTCATGAAGGATGAGGTGGGGGTGAAGGCCCTCACGGGGATCAAGCGCTACTCGGTGTTCGAGCGGATCTGGGCGCTGCCGACGCTCGAGATCCACGGGATTATGGGCGGGTTCACCGGCGAGGGCGCGAAGACGGTGATCCCGGCCGTGGCGACCGCGAAAGTGAGCCTGCGGCTGGTGCCCAAGCTCACCGAGAAGAAGGTGCAGGGGATGCTGACGAAGGCGGTGAAGGCGCTGACCCCGCCTTATGCCGACGTCAAGGTGACCTTCATCCACGGCGCCAACCCGGTCCTGGTGGACGTCGAGTCGCAGCCGATCGCGGTGATCGACCGGGCGTTCCAGGAAGTCGAGGGCCGCGGCGTCGTGCCGGTGCGGTCGGGCGGCTCAATTCCGATCGTACCGGAACTGGCCAAGGAGGGCGCCCCGGTAGTGCTGTCGGGCATCGGGCTGCCCGACGACCGGCTGCACGCACCCGACGAGAAGATCGCGGTCGAGCAGGTGTGGAAGGGCGTGCGGGTGTTCGCGCGGTTCTTCGAGCTGATGGGCGAATAGGTCCCCGATTGGGAGCTCGATGACGAGTCTGGGGCGCCCGGGGAGTTCCTCCGGGCGCTCCGGCCTCGGCGGACTCGACGCCCGCCCGCGATAACACGCTACCCACCTGGGTGCTTCGGCGCCGCGACCGCCGGGCCTTCCCGCCCTCCGGAACTCTCCCCGGTCGCCTTGTTGCCAAGCGGACTCCTGGGACGCGACGCTACGCGCTGCCGGTCAGCGGCGTGAGCTCCTCCAGTTGGGGCGTTTGGCCGAACACCTCCGCGAAGCCCACGATCACCTGCTCGACCGTCCGGCTCCACAGGTCGCGGGGGGCGCGTTCCGCCAGCTCGCGGGCCACGCTCGTCATCACGACGTCAGGGATGCCGCACGGCACCATGAGATCGAAATAGGAGAGGTCGGTCGTCACGTTGAGCGCGAATCCGTGCCACGTGACCCACTGCCGCACGTGGATCCCGATGCTCGCGATCTTGCGGCCCGCCGTCCACACGCCGGTGGCACCCGTGCGGCGCTCACCGGGCACGCCGAGCGCGGCGAGCGCCGCGATCACGGCGGCTTCGATCCGCCGCAGGAACCAGTGCAGGTCCTGGCGGTGCTCGTCCAGGCGGTAGATCGGGTAGCCCACCAGCTGTCCGGGGCCGTGGAACGTGACGTCGCCGCCCCGCTCGACCTCGAACAGCTCGACTCCCCTGGCCGCGAGGAACTCCCGCGGGGTCGGCAGGTGCTCGGGCCGGAAGCCGCGCCCGAGCGTGATGACCGGCGGGTGCTCGACCAGGAGCAGCAGATCATGGGGGATCTCGCCCGTGATGCGGCGCCGGGCCAGGTCGCGTTGCAGCGCGAGCGCCTCGCCGTACGGCAGGCGACCGAGCGCCGCGATGCCGAGCGCCGCGCTCACGATCCGGCCTGGCGGCGGTTGTAGCGCACCGCCAGGACGGCGAGCACGACCAGCACACCCGCGTAGCCCATCAGGCCGGAGCGGCCGGCGAGCATGTCGGCGGGGGCGGCGAGGCCGGCGAGCATGAGGGCGCCGGCCACGGCGAGGGCGGCGGTCACCCCGCGCCGCCAGGCGTCGGGGATCGCGCGACTGAGCGACCAGCCGAGCGTCGCGGCGGAGACGATGCCGGCGAACAAGACGAGGGGGAGGCTGTCCCGGCCGGCCGCCAACGCCGCGCGGAACATGGCGAGCCCGAGCAGGATGACGGCCCCCCCAGCGGCCGCGCCGGCCGCGAGGGCGCCGAGCGCAATGCCGATGCGGTCGGGCGGGCCGGCGTCAGGCATTCATCATCCGCCCCATCGAGTCGAGCGCCGCTTCCGCCACCGCCTCCGACAGGGTGGGATGCGCGTGAATCGCGAGTTCGACCTCCTCCACGGTGTACTCGTTCTCGCGGGCCACGACCAGCTCATGGATCATCTCGCTGGCGTGCGCGGCGACGATGTGGGCACCGAGGATCTCGCCGTACCGCTTGTCGCGGATGATCTTCACGAACCCGTCGGTCTCGCCGGCGGCCCGGGCGCGGCCGCTGGCGGTGAGCGGGAACTTGCCGACCTGGTAGTCGAGCTTGCGCTCCTTGCACTGCTCCTCGGTGAGGCCGATGCTGGCGACCTCCGGGTGGCAGTACGTGACCGACGGGACGTTGTCGTAGCGGATCGGGTGCGGGGTGTGGCCCGCGATCAGCTCGGCCACGACCACGCCCTCGCGGCTCCCCTTGTGCGCGAGCATGGGTGGGCCGGCCACGTCGCCGACGGCGTAGACGCCGGCGGCCGTCGTACGGAGCTGGGCGTCCACCTTGATGAACCCGCGGTCGGAGAGCTGGATACCGGCCTGGTCGAGGCCGATTCCCTCGACGTTGACCGCGCGGCCGACGGCGACGAGCACGGTCTCGACCTCGATCGCCTGCGTCTTGCCTCCCGCCTCGACGTCGAGCGTGACCTTTACCGGCTCCACCCGGGCGCCCTTCACCGCGGCGCCGGCCAGGACCGTGATGCCGCGTTTCTTGTAGACCCGCGCCAGCGCGGCGGACGAGTCCGCGTCCTCGAGCGGGAGGACGCGGGGCAAGACCTCGATCAGGGTGATTGCGGAGCCGAACGCATTGAAGATGTCGGCGAACTCCATGCCCACCGCGCCGGCGCCGACGATGGCGAGGCGAGGCGGCACCCGTTCGAGCAGCAACGCTTCGTCGGTCGAGATCACCGACGTCTTGTTGAGCTCGAGACCGGCCTGGGCGAGACCCTTGACGCGGCTGCCGGTCGCGATCACGAGGGCCTTGTCGGCGGTGTAGACGTCGTCGCCGACCTTGACCTGGCGGCCGGGCTGCAGCACGCCAGTGCCGCGAATCACGGTGACCTTGAACTTCTTCATCAGGAAGTCGACGCCCTTGGAGTTCTGGTCCGCCACCTGGCGCGAGCGTTTCATCGCCACGCCGAAGTCGAGCGTCACGTCGCCGACGCCGACCCCGAGCGCCGCGGCGTCGTGCTGCACGAGCCGGGCAACCGCAGCCGAGTGGAGCAGGGCCTTGCTGGGAATGCAGCCGATATTGACGCAGACGCCGCCCAGCTTCTCGCGCTCCACGACCGCCGTGGCGAGGCCGAGCTGGGCGCAGCGGATCGCGCAGACGTAGCCCGCGGGCCCGCCTCCGAGGATGATGACATCAAAGGTCTTGGACACGGCCGTACCCGTCCTGACGATAGACGTGAGCTACCAGACGATGGCGAGCGGGTTCTCGAGCATGCGGGTCACGGTCTGGAGGAACCGGGCGCCGGTGGCGCCGTCGATGACGCGGTGGTCACAACTCAGGGTGACCCGCATCCGCTTTCGTACGGCGACCGCGCCGGCCAGCACGACCGGCTTCTCGGTCACCGCCCCCACGGCGAGGATCGCCGCCTCGGGCGGGTTGATCACCGCCGTGAACTCGTCGATGCCGAACATGCCGAGGTTGGAGATCGAGAACGTGCCGCCGGTGTACTCCGCCGGTTGCAGCCGCCGGGCGCGGGCCCGGTCGGCGAGGTCGCGGCTCTCGGTCGCGATCTCGCGCAGCGACTTCGTGTGGGCGTCGCGGATCACGGGTGCGATCAGGCCGTCGTCGATCGCCACCGCCATCGAGAGGTGCACCGCGTCGAAGTAGCGGATCGAGCCGTCCTGCCACCAGGCGTTGCACTCCGGGTGCTGCCGCAGCGCGAGGGCCGCGATCTTGGCGACGATATCGTTGAACGAGATGCGGACGTCGCCGAGCGCGTTCAAGGCGTCGCGCGCTTCGGCCGCGCGCTCCATGTCGATCTCGACCGTGAGATAGAAATGCGGCACGGGCCCGAGGGACTGCGCCAGCCGGCGCGCGATGGTCTTGCGGAGCTGGCTGGGGACGACGTCGTGCCATCCCTTCCCCTCGCCCACCCCGCCGGGGGCAGAGGGGGCAGGGCCGGCAGGGGCGGCAGAGATGAGGGACTCCACGTCCCGCTTGACAATGCGGCCGGCGGGGCCCGAGCCGGTAAGGGCCGCGAGCGCGACGCCCTTTTCCCGGGCGAGCCGCCGCGCGAGCGGGGAGGCCTTGATCCGTCCCGCCGCGCCCCCCCCCGGGGGTAGCGGGGCAGAGGGGGAGGGACGGGTTTCAGTCTCCATCCCCGCCCCTCCCCCCCTCTGATCCGGG
>Ga0153916_10002198_pt1 | contig 14353 bp, 13 predicted proteins | sample Opewatmetagenome_FD_109642 | JGI IMG/M metagenome (GOLD analysis project Ga0153916, IMG submission 109642) | Freshwater wetland microbial communities from Ohio, USA - Open water 3 Core 3 Depth 4 metaG | ecosystem: Environmental > Aquatic > Freshwater > Wetlands | place: USA: Ohio, Lake Erie...
ACCCCCCCTCCCCCCACGTGCACGCACATAACAAGACAGCAACCACACCAACGAATAGAGTTCAAGCTGAACGGTAGCTGAACCGTGGCTGCTCAGTGGCTGAACACATCCAAAACAAACCCGGGAACAGCCCCAAACCACAAAACAAACCAGAAAAACGCTGAAGCCACCCCAAACCAGGGACAGGGGGAGGGGATCAACACACCACACGCGTGAACCATGGTAGCGGGGGGTAGATTTGAACTACCGACCTCGGGGTTATGAGCCCCGCGGGCTAACCTGGCTGCCCTACCCCGCTGCCCATCCAACCTTACCCCCCCATAGTCTTATAAATCTTCCATCCCCCCCAAACCACAGAAAAAATGCCCCGCCCAGACCCGAAACGCATCGCAGAACAGCGCATAGAGATACTCTTCAACAGGGCGAAAGAGACATACGGCACAGACCAGGCCCTCAGCCGCAGATACGTCCAGCTCCTGAGGCGGATCGCCCAGAGGACCAGGACCAAGCTGCCCACCCACGTCAGGCGAGGCATATGCAGAGGCTGCGGCTCCATCCTCATCCCCGGAGTCAACAGCCACACCCGGGTCAGGCAGCGCCGCGAACCCCACACCGCAACCACGTGCCACCTCTGCGGCCACGTACACAGGATACCTCTCAGAGCGAGGTCGCCGACCTAGGGCTCTTCCCGATCCTCAAAAGTCTTGGCAGCGCGAAGGCGGCCAGAAAAACCAGGGCTAGGAACCCCAGGAAGACGGGGCTCAAGGTCGCGACGTTGCCAAGATAAACCATGTACCAGCACCTGGCCACCGTCCCGATCACAGTGAGGGCCACGTAACGCGGGAAGCTGACCCTGAGTAAGCCCGCAGCCAAGCTGAACGTCTTGTAGGGCATGTACTGGACGCTGCGCGTGATCAGGGTCGCAGCGTCCCCCCACCTGGCGAGCCAGCCCTCAGCCTCGGCAAGGTCAGCCTCGCCCACCATGATGTACCTACCGAGCGCCAGAACCAGGGGCCTCCCAGCCGCGTAGCCCAGCCAGTACCCCAGGACTGCCCCCACGGATGCACCCAGGCCGCCGGCCAACCCCGCCGTCAGCGGGTCCAATCCGAGGGCCCCAGCCGGGAGAAGCACAAGCTCCCAGGGTATAGGAGCCACCGATCCTGCGAGAAACATAACTGCGGCCAACCCCATGTAGCCGTTCCCAAATAGCCCTGTGAGCGCAGACAGAGGATCAACGGCCGACACTACCCGGCCACCTCCTTGTAGACCTCCTCGATCCTGCGGGCCACCCTGGGCCAGCTGTAGTTCTCCTCGGCTGACAGGTGGGCGCGCCGCCCAAGGTCCTCGGCCAGCTCGGGGTCCCCTAGGAGGGTGTTCACCGCCTCGGACAGGCCCCGGCTGTCCCAGGGCTCGAAGAGGAGCCCGTTCACGCCGTCGTCCACGATCTCGGGGACTCCCCCGATCCTGGAGGCGACGATGGGCTTGCCCGCGGCCATGGCCTCTATGAGGGTTATGCCGAAGGACTCGGCTGAGACTGAGGGCAGCACGAAGACGTCGCAGAGCCTGTAGAGCCACGGCAGGGCCTCGTCGCTGACGTACCCCATGAGGGTCACCCTGTCCTGCAAGTCCAGGCTCTCCACCAGGAGCCCCAGGAACCCTGCCATGATCCCCTTGCCGGCCACATATAGCCTCGCCCCGGGGTGCCTCCTCAGCACCCTGGGCATGGACTCCACAAGGAGGTGGAACCCCTTGCGGAAGGCCAGTCTACCCACCCCGAAGACCATGGGGTGATCGAAGCGGCCGGGGTCCACCACGCTGCGGTGGACCGGCCTGGGGTCGTGGAACCTCCCCACGTCGACGCCGTTGGGGATCACCGTCGCCCGCCCCCTATCCATGAACCTCTCGATGAACTCGGCGGCTGAGCCGCTGACAGCTATGACCCTGTCAGCCATATTGATGTATCGTTTAAAGGGCAGCAGCTGGCTCATTGGTCCCCAGATCAGGTCAGAGGAGTAGGCGAAGGTTATCGAGTGGTTCGTCAGGACGCTGGGCACGCCCAGGCGGTCGGCGGCCTCCAGCGACAGGAGGGGCGTGGGCGTGAAGGCGTGGTGGGCGTGCACCACGTCGAAGCCCTCCCGCTTGATGAGGTTCCTGAGGTCACTGGGGCTTGGAGGCATGAGCACGTGCTCTGGGGCCGTTAGCCTCTTGGCCCTGATCTCCCGCACCCCCTCGGGGTACAGGTCGCCCTGCGCCTCGCTCCTCTCCATCTCCTTGGTGACGATGACCACCTCGTGGCCCATCATCTTGAGCTGGCTAGCTAGGCCGAGGATGTGGGACTGGACGCCGCCCACGGACGGGTAAACCCAGTCGCTGCACAAGGCGATCTTCATCCGAGCCCCCTAGATAACACAGGGTCGGGGAGACGGATAAAACATGCTCAAGGGTCCACCCAGCCGCGCGGCTCGTCGAACCCTTTTAACGGCTCGGCACGCATATCGAGCCAGACAGGAGCATCGAAGCAATGACCCTGACCCTCATCAGCGTCGGCCTCAGCAGCCACCTAGACCTCTCCCTGCGCGCCATAGAAGCCGCCAGACGCGCACACCACGTATTCGCCGAGACGTACACCATGAGGCTGGACACGACAGTGGAGGCCCTAGAGAAGACTATAGGGAGACCCGTCACACCCCTGTCACGTGGAGGCTTGGAGGAGGAGGCCCCCCGGCTCCTGGAGGCCGCCGAGAACTCCGACATCGCCATCCTCGTAGGCGGAGACGCTCTGGCCGCGACCACCCACGTGAGCCTGCTTGTGGACGCGGCCAAGAGAAGCATCCCAGCTAGGGTAGTCCATGGGAGCAGCGTATTCACCGCGATAGCCGAGACCGGCCTCAGCCTGTACAAGTTCGGCCGGACCGTCACAGTCCCCCTGCCCGACAAGGGCCCCGTGGACACCGTCCTCCGCGCCCTGAAGGAGAACGCCGAGTACGGCCTCCACACCCTGCTGCTGCTGGACCTGGACGTCCCCGCGGACGTGTACCTAACAGTGCCGGAGGCCATCATGAGGCTGGAGGAGTCGGGGAGGTTCCCCATGAACACCCTCATGGTGGCAGCGGCCAGGCTGGGCTCCGACACCCCGATAATCCGGGCGGACACCGCCCTGAACCTCAGAGCAGCCGACTACGGTGACCCGCCGTACGCCCTGGTCGTGCCCGGCCAGCTCCACTTCCTGGAGGAGGAGGCCATGCAGGTGATCGCGGGCTGCCCCCCCAGCCTACTGGAGGGCAGAAGCGTGCAGGGTGAGGTGGACGGCCTCGTTGAGAAGTACATCAAAGGGTGCCGGGGCGTCCTGGAGGCCCTCAAGGTGGCTGAGCTACCTGTGGAGGTGAGGGAGGAGGCGGTCGCCAGCCTCCTGGACCACGTCAGACGCTACCTGGAGGACGCCGAGTACTACAGGGTCGAGCAGAGGCCAGTGGCCCTAACCAGCGTCGCCTACGCCGAGGGCGTCCTGGACGCCTTAAAGCTTTTAGGCTTAGCCGACTTCCAGTGGTGAAGATGAAGAAGGTTCTCGCAGCCGGGGTCTTCGACCTCCTCCACTACGGCCACATACGGTACCTAGAGGAGGCCAAGAAGCTGGGCGGCCCCGGCGCCAGGCTCACAGTCATCGTGGCCAGGGACGAGACGGTTCGCCGCATGAAGGGCCAGGACCCCGTAATCCCGGAGGACCAGCGCAGAGCCACAGTGGAGGCCCTCAAGGTCGTGGACGAGGCCCTCCTGGGCTTCGAGGACATGGACCTGGACCGAGTCATCCAGCAGGTGAAGCCTGACATCGTCGCTGTGGGCCACGACCAGGACGCCATAAGAAGCCAGGTCGAGAAGATAAAGAAGGCCAAGGAGATGGCATTCGAGATCGTTCAGGTGGGCCGCTTCGGCGAGGAGGACCTGAACAGCAGCAGCAAGATCAAGAGACGGATCGTCGAAGGGGCAAGAACGAGAGCCTGACCCTGTCCCCGTCCGCCAGCCCCAGGTGACGCCTGAGGTACAGAGGCGACACGATCTCCATTATGTTGAAGTCGTGTATGCTCCGCTCGGCCACTATCAGGGCGCCGTCAACCTCGCCGTTGATGGTCAGTGGGTAGCATCGGCACGCCCCGAAGGCCCGCTCACCGTCCTTGAAGCCCTCCAGCCTCACGCTGGGGAGCCTCTCCAGCTGCCTCCTCTTATCGAAGTCCTCCTCCCCGATCCTGACGTTCAGTGTGCCTGGGAAGGGGTCGAAGCCCAGCTTCTCCACTATCTGGCTCCTGTAGCCGTCCCTGCTGATGTAGTAGGCTCCCTCGAAGAGGCCGCTCACAACGGTGCCCTCCAGCTCCACGGCGTTGGCCTCCTGGCCCTCCAGGTGCCACTTGAGCTCCTGCAGCACCAGGTCAAGCTCGTTGAGGCCCCTCTCCGTTATCTGGACACTACTGCCCTCAGGGTCTATGCTGCGAGTCAGCAGTCCCAGGCTCTCCAGCGTCTGCAGGTGCCTGGAGGCTGACTGCTGGCTTCCCCCGGTTATGTGGCTGAGCTCAGTGGTGCTGAGCCTCACGGAGGCCCTAGTGGCCCCCAGACGCATCAAAGTGTACAGCGTGAACCAGATGTGTGGCTTCATTCTATCCTTCAATGTCTTAGAAAAGGGGTAAGTGGGCCTTATTTAACCCTTTTTTAGGTAGCCTATCCCTTGGCCACGGCCATGGGTACGCTCATCATCACCTTCTTGGCGAGGCCCACCCTGTGGCTCACGTCGGCCACCCTGTGTATGTCCTTGTAGCTGTCGGGGCTCTCCTCCTCCACGACGTGGCTGCTGGCCGCCTTTACGACGATGCCCTTCCGGCGAAGGTCGTTAATGATGTCGTTGGCCGTGAACTTGCGCTTGGCGCCCGACCTGGACATGACCCTGCCGGCCCCGTGGGCCGTGCTGGCGAAGCTCAGCTCCTCCCCCTCCTCGGTTCCTCTGAGGAGGTAGCTGGCCGTGCCCATGGTGCCCACTAGGAGCACGGGCTGCCCGGTGCTCTTGTACTCCGGGGGCAGGTCGCTGCGCCCGGGGCCGAAGGCCCTGGCCGCGCCCTTCCTGTGAACCACGCACTGGACGCGTTTACCGTCCACGGTGTGCTCCTCCTTCTTGGCGGTGTTGTGGGTCATGCCGTACACCATGTCCATGCCCATGTCGTCGGCGCTCCTCTTGAACACCTCCTCGAAGGCCTGCCTGACCTGGTGCATTATGATGTGGCGGTTCACGAACGCCCAGTTGACGGCGCAGCTCATGGCCTCGTAGTAGTCCTGGGCCTCCCTGCTCTTCACCGGGGCGCACACCAGCTCGCGGCTCGGGACCCTGATGTTGTACCTGCTGGCGGCCCTATCCATGACCCTGATGTAGTCTGTGGCTATCTGGTGGCCGTAGCCCCTGCTGCCCGTGTGGACCCACACCACGACCTGGTCAGGCCCCGTGATCCCGTACACCTTGGCGGCCTTCTCGTCGAACACGTCCTTGACGCAGGCGATCTCTATGAAGTGGTTGCCTGCGCCGAGAGTCCCCAGCTGGGTGGCCCCCCGCTTCTTGGCCCTGTCGCTCACCTTGTCTGGGTTTGCCTCCTTCATGCAGCCGCCCTCCTCGCTGTGGCTGGGGTCGCGGTCCCAGCCGTAGCCCTTCTCCACGGCCCAGGATACGCCCTCGCTCACGGCCCTGTCCAGCTCCTTCTCGCTGAGCTTGAGCTTGCTGCCTACGCCTACGCCGCACGGTACAAGCTGAAATATTCTGTCGATGAGCTCCTGCTTCTTCGCGTCCACCTCCTTGAACGTGAGGTCTGTCCGGAGCAGGCGCACCCCGCAGTTGATGTCGTAGCCGACGCCCCCCGGCGTGATGATGCCCTCCTCCAGGTCGAAGGCAGCCACCCCGCCGATGGGGAAACCGTATCCCTGGTGGCCGTCCGGGAGGGTGACGCTGTACTTGTAGATTCCCGGGAGCTGGGATATGTTGACGCTCTGGGTCAGAGTGTCGTCCCCCTTCATGGCCTCCAGCAGGCTCTTGTCCGCGTATATCCTGGCGGGCACCTTCATGTACTTGCTGTAGGCTGTGGGTATCTCCCAAATGTTGTCGCTTACCTTGTCTATGGGAAATTGCATGTGTCTCTAGCATTTTCCCTTATGGTAAACCTAATAAGCGTTTATTGGTGTAGAGACCAATGATGGGTTTTGCGCTGGAGGGCTCTTAAGACTCTGCACCTGGGTGAGGTTCAGGAGAGGATAGCCGCCTACCGCGAGAAGCACGTCAGCCTCAGCCTGCTCCACGAGGAGTTCACCAAGGGCCGCATGCCCCCGGGGAGGTTCCAGGAGTACGTGGATTGGACAAGCATGACCCACGCAGTCCGGGCCTACCAGGAGGGGGAGGACTTCGAGTACCTGGCGGAGGAGGACCTAGGCCTCACGGTCGAGGACTTCAGAAAGCTTACGCCCCGACGCCTGGAGCTGCTGGACCAGCTGACCGAGGGCCGCGCCGGCTCCATAAACGAGCTCGCGGAGCGCGCGGGCAGGGACGTTAAAAACGTGTACCGCGACCTGAAGGCCCTGGAAGGGATGGGCTTCGTGGCGCTGAACCGTGAGGGCAGGAGCATGGTGCCAGAGCTCCTCGTCTACGAGATAACCCTGATACTGGACTAGTGTTATATGACCGGCGCCCAGAATAGTTAGCCATGAAACCCAGCAACGCATGTGACGCTGATCTTGTTCTGGTCAACGGTAAGGTCATCACCGTTGACGATTCCTTCTCCCTGGCCCAGGCCGTGGCCGTAAAGGGCGGCAGGGTCCAGGCGGTGGGCTCAACCGAGGAGATCAGGAAGCTCGCCGGAAAGGGCACAGAGGTTATCGACCTCAAGGGCAGGACGGTGATGCCCGGCCTCTACGACAGCCACCTGCACGTCGTGGGCACGGGCACGGCTCTCCAGATGATCAACTGCCGCACGCCGCCCATGATGAGTATCGAGGACATGAAGAAGGCCGTGGCAGAGAAGGTGAAGCAGGCCAAGCCCGGTGAGTGGATACAGGGCCGCGGCTGGGACCAGGCCAAGCTGGCGGAGCACAGGAACCCCAGCCGCTGGGACCTGGACGAGGTGAGCCCAGATAACCCGGTGGTGCTGACCAGGACATGCGGCCACCTCCTCGTCGCCAACAGCGTGGCACTGAAGATCGGAGGAACCACCAAGAAGACCAAGGACCCCGTTGGAGGCAGGATCGTCAGGGACGCCAAGGGCGAGCCGACGGGGATGCTGGAGGAGTCGCCCGCCATGAACCTTGTCAGGCTGCACGTCCCCCCGGTGGGCATCCCTGAGACCATGAAGGCGATCAAGACGGCGTGCAAGGCGTTCAACGAGGCGGGTATAACCAGCGTCATAGACGCCGGCGATACAGAGGACGACATGGTGGCGTACCAGCTTCTCAGGGAGCGTGGTGAGCTCACGTGCCGCGTTAACTTTATGCTCAGGTCCATCCAGGAGGGGGAGCCCATCGAGGAGAGCGTCAAACGGGTTGAGAACTTCCCCATGATCACCGGGATGGGGGACGAGTTCCTCAGGTTCCAGGGGTTCAAGATACTCATAGACGGAGGCGTAGGAGGCAGGACCGCGCTTCTGCGTGAGCCCTACGAGGGTACACCCGACAACGTGGGCATCCTCACGGTGCCCGTGGAGAACCTGCAGAGACTGGTGGACGCCGCCAACAGGCGGGGCATGCTCTGCGGCATCCACTGCGCCGGAGGCAAGGCCATGGACATAGTGCTCGACGCCTACAGGAAGACGGACAAGGTGAAGCCCATCAAGGGCCGCCGCTTCTACCTCATACACGCGTACCAGCCCAGCGAGGACAACTTCAAGACCTGCAGGGAGCTGGGGGTCCTGGTGGCAAGCCAGCCCAGCTTCCTCTACTACCTGGGCGACAGCTACTACGAGAACGTGGGCCCCGAGCGCAGCGAGTGGCTGAAGCCTCACAGGGCCTGGATCGACCACGGCATCGTGGTGGGCGGGGGCACAGACAGCCCCGTGACGCCATACCCGCCGTTCCCAAGCCTCTGGGCCGCCATAGCCCGCAGGACCGAGGTGAAGGGCACCCAGATGGGTAAGGAGCAGAGGGTCACGAGGGAGGAGGCCGTCAAGATGTACACGGTCAACGGCGCCTACCTCAGCTTCGAGGAGGACCTGAAGGGGAGCCTGGAGCCGGGGAAGCTCGCAGACATGGTGATCCTGGACAGGGACATACTCACCTGCCCCGAGGACGACATCCGGGACACGAGGGTGCTCAGGACGTTCCTCGGCGGCAGGACTGTGTTCAAGGCGAAGTAGCCACTCCACTACTTTTACCTATTTTATGCTTCCATACAGCTTATATTAAATACTCAGCATAGTTGCGGTTCTGAGCCTGAGCGGTATTCCTGGGGAAATAACTGCTCAGCGTCATTATGCTGGGTCTACGCTTTCGTAATTTACATCCTCAGTTCACATTCTATTATTACAGTTGAATACCGTGGAGATTATTGCTGGCTACAGTTTATTTCTTTTTTAAATGTTATTTATAGCTAATTCCATTGAATAGCAGCTAGACAGTTGTAGGGGTACCTAACCGTAGTTTATAATATCTAAATAATGGATGACCGTTCTCGGTCCATGAAACCGCGTGCAGATATAGCAGCTGTCACCGTTCTAGCCTTATTCCTGGTTACGGTGCCCCAGGTGGGGTGTGCGGCAGAGGCCGCACACATGGTCAGGTTCACCGTGTCCACAGACTCGGACTGGAGCCACCTGACCTTCTCTGGCTTCGAATCCGTTCTGCTTCACGAGTACGCGGTAACAAAGGGACCCGATGGCGGCGTAGCAGTGTATGCGGAAGGTGGAGAGATACATGTTTGGGTCTCCAAGGAGCCCTACGACCAGACGCTGGTGCAGCTGGACGTCGAGGCCCTGGTCCTTGGCACAGGGAAGCCTTTCATTGTGGAGGTTGAGAAGGGCTTCATCGGCGAGGCCCGGGTGAACGTCTACGGCTGGGCCTTGGGCCGGTACATGCTCCTAAAGAGGATCACTCACGGTAGCGTCCCCTCCGACCCGGCGATGAACCGCGGCGTCTACACCGTTGACGCGGAGCGGCTGCGATACACAGGGATAGACGTGAAACGGGTCGGCGAGGAGCCCGGCAGGATGGTTCAAGCCGTCTATTACCCGTGGTACGGCAGCCCGGGTGGGCCCGCGGGCGGCTGGCTCCACTGGGGTAACGTGTCTGAAGGAGGCTCCGACGCCTCAGTTCACTTCCCGGTCCTCGGGGCCTACGACAGCCTGGATGAGGCCACTGTGGAGGCCCACATCAGGTTGGCCATGGACGCGGGCGTGGACGGCTTCCTGTGCAGCTGGTGGGGCCCAGGCTCAAGGGAGGACCAGGCCATGGACCTGCTGCTGACGGTCGCAGGGCGTCTGGGGTTCAGCATCGGAGTCTACTATGAATCTCTGAGGGTCGGTTTAACTCCGCTGCCATTTGAGACCGTGGTGGATGAGCTAACATACTTGGTTGAAAGGTACTCAGGGTACGATGGCTACCTCAGGGTTGGGGGCGCGCCCGTCGTGTTCATCTACGGCGCCGAGGGGGCTGGTAGAGACGCGGACTACTGGCGCCGCGTGGAATCCGCCCTCGAGGGTAGGGTTGGAGACGTGGTGCTTGTAGGCGACTTCAGGGACCCGGGGCTCCTCAGAGTCTTCGACGGGATGCACGTCTACATAGAGCTTGACGCGGATGAGCACCGGGCGGTTTCGGGGGTCATATCGGAGAGTGGGTGGGGGCTTGAGGAGGGCAGCATGGCGGAGGTATTGGCTTCAGTGAAGGCCGCGGACTCGGTCACGCTCCACAGGAGGATCAGGGTGGGGACCGTGCTCCCAGGCTACGATGACACCGAGATCAGGCAGCCGGGCGATGTGCTGCCCCGCAACGGATCGGAGACCTATGAGGAATACTGGGGTCGCGCCTCCGATGCCGGGGTGGACTGGGTGATGGTGACAAGCTGGAACGAGTGGCATGAGGGCACCGAGGTTGAGCCCAGCGCGGAGGACGGCTTCGCAGCCCTTCAGGTCACGAGGGTGAACACTCAGCGGTTCAAGGGTGAACCCGTCGAGGTGTGGGAGCCCAGCCTCGTGGCTGCGCCCCAGCCCGGCTCAGTCAGGTTGAGCAACGCCGGGCCTGGGGCCGCCTACGCTGTCCACGTGAAGCTGTCTCAAGGCTCAGAGCTGGTCACAGACAGGATGATCCCGAGCATGGGGCCGGGAGAAGAGGTCGATTTCAAGGTGCCCGTTGAAGAGGCTGGAGCCCTGTACAGGTTCAATTATACCTGCTTCGGGTTCACAGGGCAGACACACACTGATTCTCTGGTCTTCATGTGCGAGGCAGATGATGTTCAAGTATCCAGTGATCACACCAGCAATGGAACTCGGAGCATCCAGGGACCCGGGATTGAGCTCCTGATGAGAAACTTTGTTGTCAAGGCGGGGTACGGGGAGGTTGAAGTCGTGGCGTACGTGGATGTCCTGAGCGATCCTCCTGAAGTCGAGTACTGCAGCCTGGACGTGCTGGTGGACGGGGAGGTCGTTTACGGTGAGTGCTGGAGCAGCCTACCCGAGGTGACATTGGGCCACCCTGCCCTCACAGCTCCAGGAACAATGGCTTACGAGGTGGATGTTCCCCTTGAGCCGGGCGTTCACACGGTCTATCTTAGGAGCTACGCCAGGAACTCGAGGTTCAGCACCGTCTACTCGGGTGAACCCATCACTGTGAACGTACCAAGCCCATACGTGGATGTCCAGGTTACCCGCTTCACGGCGCGTGAGGTGAGCGGTTACCTCCTCGTAGAGCTGGAGGCCCACGTGGAGTCGGACCCGCCTCTGATGGAGTACTGCAGCCTCACGTTGCTGTATGGGGATAGCGTCATAGGGGGCGTCTGCTGGACGGATATCACTGGCCTTGGTGGCTACAGGGCAGTGGCGGCCCCTATGAACCTGCGTTACACGTGCACGGTCCCCATGGGTCTGAAGGATTTGCTATACGCGGTGACCTACGCTAGGAACGTGGCTGGGTCCTTTTCCCAGGTGCGGCTGGACGAGTTCATGCGTTAGTTTGCCGTCTCGAAGCAAGAAAGACAGGACCAGAAATAAGTGGTCCTGGTCTGAGATGTCCTCGGACTTAAGTGATTATTGGGGCGGCCACGGCTATCGCCCTGACGAGGTCGCACGTGTCCTCGCACCTGTCAGTGATGTTCTCGAAGGACTCCACGAGCTGGGAAATGAGTATGGCTTCACCGATCTCGACTTGCCCCGTCTTGAAGCCGGCTATCTTCCTCCTCGCCTGCCTGTGCAGGTGGTCCATCTCCTCCTCCAGCCTCTCTACCTCGTCGGCGGCCTTCAGGGCGTCCTGGAACTTTCTGTCGATGAGCTTATCGATGCAGATGTCGAGGTCCAGGACGCAGTTCTTGACCACCCTCATGATGTCGGGGATCATCTTCTTCATCTCTTCAGGAGCATCGTCGAGGTTGAACTCCACCAGTATGCGCCCTGTCTCGTTGACCCAGTCTATGACGTGGTTGATCTCCCTCGCGAGCCTCATGAGGTCCTCCCTGTCGGAGGATGGCAACTCGCCCTTGGTGAGCTCGGCCACGATCTTCTTCTTGAGGAGGTCCGCGGCCTTCTCCTTCTGCTGGAGGCCGTCGAAGCACTTGTTGAGCTCATCATGCTTCCCCTCTAGGGCGTGGTTCACGCAGCGCTCCAGAATCTCTGTGGTCGTCACCATCGACTTCGAGTGGTCCCGGATCATGGTAATTACCAGGATTTTCCTCCTGGTCTTCAGCCAGCTCTCAAGGTGCGTCATACCTGTATCATCACCTCATTCTAGGTTTAATGCCTTTTCCAACCCCTCCTCGGGGTACCTGAACGTGAGAAGCCTCTCCTCGGGTAGAGCAGCGAAAACCTTGTCCCCCGCGGCGAAGCCCGCGGCGTCGCCTCTCACCGCGGCCTTGGACAGGATCACCTCGCCGTTGGAGGCCCTCAGCTCGTACCTGAAGTGGTCCCCGACGAAGGAGGCGGACGTGACGGTGCACTCCCAGGTGTTTCCGCCTACAGAGTCATTGACGAGCTCGACGAACTCGGGGCGGATCGCCAGCACGCATCGTTCACCCCCCCTCAGAGGCGTCTCCTCCCTGTCCTCGGCCATGAGGGTGGAGCCGTTGACGGCCACCTCAACGTGGTCGGTACACGTCTTCACAGTGCCCGTGAAGAAGTTGGCTTCCCCCAGGAACTTGGCTGTGAACAGCTCACGGGGGTTGAGGTACATCTCCTGGGGTGGACCCACCTCGACGATCCTGCCGGCCTTCATCACGACTATCCTGTCGGATATGGAGAGCGCTTCCTCCTGGTCGTGGGTGACGTGGATCGCGGTGAGGTTCAGGTCCTTGACTAGCTTCCTGAGCTCGTACCTCAGGGACGTGCGGACCTTGAGGTCCAGGGCGCCTAGGGGTTCGTCCAGCAGGAGGAGAGTGGACCCCGAGACTAGGGTCCTCGATATGGCTGTCTTCTGCCTGGCGCCGCCGCTCAGCTCCCTGGGGTACAGCGTCGCGTAGCCTTCCAGCCCCATCATGTAGAGCATCTCCTCCACGGGGCTCTCCCTCTCCCTAGGGGTAGCCCCCTTCACCATCAAGCCGTATGACACGTTATCGTAGGAGTTCATGTGGGGGAACAGGGCGATTTCCTGGAAGACGTACCCGACGCCCCTCTCCTCTATGGGCAGCGCCGTGGCCGCCTCCTCCTCTATGTAGACTTCCCCTGCGTCGGGCTTCACGATGCCGGCTATAGTCTTGATGAGGGTAGTCTTGCCGCACCCGCTGGGGCCGACGATGCACAGGTACTCGCCTGCGTTGACCGTGAGTGAGACGTCCTGAAGGGCCCTGACGGCCCCGTAGGCCTTCGCGGCCCCCTCGACGCGTACCTCAGGCACCTAGTACACCTCCAGCTCCCTCTGAAGCCCTATGGTTGGGGACTCGTAGACGTGGGTGTGCACGGGGCTGAAGCTCACGCTCACCCAGTCTCCCACCGCCACAGCCTTCACCGGCGAGCCTGTGGGCACCCTGGCAGCCACCTGGTCCCCGTTTGTGAGCCTCACCGTGTAGCGCGTCCACTCCCCAAGGAAGTGGATAGCCTCGACCTCCCCGGAGAACCTGTTCTCCTTTCCGCCGCGGGCCCTGGGGCTTATGCTCAGCTTCTCCTCCCTGACGGCAACTACCACTGGCTCCTCAGGCTCAAAGCTCACGTCGGCGACTTTGACCCTGAGGTTCTCCCTGAGCCTTATCACGCTGCCTATGACTTCCCTGTTCTCCACTATGCCCTCCAGGAAGTTGGAGTTGCCCACGAAGTTGGCCACGAATATGTTCCCGGGCCTGTTGTAGACGTGGAAGGGTGTGCTGTGCTGCTGGAGCTTGCCGTGGCGGAGGACTAGTATCCTGTCCCCTATGGTCATGGCCTCCTCCTGGTCGTGGGTCACGTGGATGACGGTGAGCCCGGACTCCTTGGCCAGCCGCCTGAGCTCGGTCCTCAGCTCCACCCTGAGCCTGATGTCCAGGGCTCCCAGGGGCTCGTCCAAGAGCAGCGTATTGGACCCTGAGGCGAGGCCCCTCGCCAGGGCGACGCGTTGCTGCATGCCACCGCTGAGCTCGTTGGGGTAGGCGTCAGCCCTCGCGTCCAGCCTCACCATTCTCAATACCCTGAGGGCGGACTCCCCAGCCTCGGACCTAGGAACCTCCTTGGAGAGGGGGCCATAGGCCACGTTCTCCAAGACGGTGAGGTGGGGGAACAAGGCGTAGGTCTGGGGGACATAGACGGCGTCCCTCTCCTCAGCCGGTACGCCGCTCACATCCATGCCGCCGAAAAATATCCCGCCCTCCGTGGGCTGGATGATTCCGGAGATGAGCCTGAGGAGCGTCGTCTTTCCGCTGCCCGTGGAGCCGAGGACGCACAGATATTCGCCGTCCCGGACCTCGAAGGAGATGTCGTCCACGGCCTTCAGGGGCCCGAACCGCTTCGTGAGGTTCCTGACGCTTATGTACGGCACCTCACTTACCCCTCCTGTAGACGACGAGCCTGAGGGCCAGCAGGGATGCGAAGGAGGTGAGCACAAGGAAGGCTATGCCCAGGGCGATGTCCGAGGTGGTGGCAGGGACCACGTGCTTGACCCACGAGACCAGTAGCACGGGGGCCGTCTTCAGGCTCTGGGACACGGCCGTGGTGGCGCCTGTCTCGTCGACGCTCCTCGTGAA
>Ga0153916_10002199_pt1 | contig 14353 bp, 13 predicted proteins | sample Opewatmetagenome_FD_109642 | JGI IMG/M metagenome (GOLD analysis project Ga0153916, IMG submission 109642) | Freshwater wetland microbial communities from Ohio, USA - Open water 3 Core 3 Depth 4 metaG | ecosystem: Environmental > Aquatic > Freshwater > Wetlands | place: USA: Ohio, Lake Erie...
AAATGATTGGTTATTCAACTTTTAGGTTCTTTGATGCTTTTCTGTTGGCTGCTCTTATCTATCTGATACTTACTACTATCATCGCTCAATGCCTTCATATGTTGGAAAAGAGATTAAGTGTTCTGCCCAAATCGAAGTGAGTCATATGAGCACCGAAATTAAGTGCCAATGGCTGCTCTTCCAGGAATAAGGGCAAAAGTAATAAATCGGTGAGCGTGGAGAGATTCGAACGCTCAACCAATGGCAGTTGAACCAGAAACATTTGGCGTAAAAGGACGATCTTAAAAATCGGCTTCTCCCATCCAGTGACCTGCTGTTTTCTCCCAATCTTCTAGACGATTAGTGAGGCGAGTACATTGGATACGATTCGTAAGGTTCTGTTAATGGTTTGACGTCCAGTGGATTTGATTCACACTGATCTCTGCGAGCACCCCATCTTTTTTTGATCGAATCACGATTTTAATTTTCGTTCCCATTATTCGTAGAACACATTTGGACGACATAGAAATAACTGAGAACCTTCCATTAAGTGGAAATGAACAAGGAACCTGGAGAGCTACGAACCCACGGCCTCTTTAACGCGGTGGATAAAAGTGCAGGGAAAAACGGGAAAATATCCGTTTATTATATCGAAAGTATGCCAAAATCGGGATATAAAGCATTGTCATTGACAAGTGTTGACTGCTGTTGACTGGCGTTGACTCTTGTTGACTGACGTTGACAAGCCTAAAAATAATTAAAACGAATACATTGGAATTCTCATTTTTTTTGACCATTTTTCCGAAATCAAAAATGGTCAAAGTGGGGGATTAAACGCAAAAACCTGCCTTTCAGCAGGTCTGGGTGGGAAAAAAGTATCGTTTTTATGGCATTATTAACCCCTTCGTCCCATTTTCAGTGAGCGTGGAGCGGCTCGAACGCTCAACCAATGGCTTAAAAGGCCACTGCTCTACCTTTGAGCTACACGCCCGGATTTTGCGAAAAACATTCTATCACGCCTAGACGGCTTACACAAGTCTTGACTTTTTTTGACCCCCTTGTTACTATCTGATCACTTCACCACATAATTACCAGGAGATATCATGGCAGATATTCCCAAGCTGACTGAAACAGCCTTCGACGCTGAGGTGCTCAAATCATCCCTGCCAGTGATGGTCGATTTCACTGCCATCTGGTGTGGACCTTGCAAAATGCTGGACCCGATACTCGCCCAGCTCTCACACGATTGGGCTGGCAAGGTTAAAGTAGTCAAACTGGACGTTGACGACAATACCAAGCTTGCGGTGAAATATGGCGTCATGGGGGTGCCAACTTTGATCCTGTTTATCGATGGTGACCCGGTCCAGCGCTTGAGTGGTTACCAGCCCAAAGATCGCATCATCTCAAAATTCGGATCATATATCTAAACCGGGGGTCATGCATTCATGGTGGGACAGGTGATCAACCTGTCCTTTTTATTTACCCCCCAATCCCTCAGATATATAGGGTATAATCTTATTGCGAATTATTGCAATAAGGTGGGCAGCAATTATATCGGGGTAATAACAAGGTAAGGATGGTTATTATGTCACCGTGCCAGTCATTTCTCGAGGCTTTGCGCACCCAAGGCTTCCGCATCACCCATCAGCGCCAGATTATCGTCGAGGCGATTGCTCACAGCGGGAATCATGTTGACGCTGAGGAAGTTTTTGCCCACGTCCAGCGCAAAACACCCTCTGCAAATATCGCCACGGTTTACCGCACCCTAGACCTGCTGGTGGCGCAAGGACTTGCCAGTCGTATCGATCTTGGAAAGGGCCGGGTAATCTATGCTACCAACCAGCATGGTCCTCATATCCATCTGGTATGCCGGCATTGTGGTCAGGTGATCGATGCAGACCAGAACATGCTCTTCAGTTTGAACAAAAAGCTCAGCACCAGGTATCAATTTGCTGCCGACCTGCAACATATTTCGGTCCCTGGCCTGTGCAATCAATGTCAGGCGAATGAGGTCAGCGTGCAGGAGGAATAAAAATGCTACCTATTCATTTCGCCATGCACCTCCCAGATGGGTTCTTGTCAGTACAAGTGTCCATATTCATGTGGCTGGCCACGGTTCCAGTGATCGGTTACGCGCTTAAGCGCCTCAACGCCGACCTGGGGGAGCGGCAGGTCCCAATGATGGGCGTGCTTGCTGCCGCCATTTTCGCCGGTCAGATGCTCAATTTTGCCATCGCCGGTGGCACGTCTGGCCATCTCATCGGCGCAGCTATGGCTACGATCCTATTGGGCCCTTGGGCAGCCATGCTGGTGCTGACCTGCGTTATCTCTATCCAGGCTCTCCTCTTTCAGGACGGCGGCTTGTTGGTGTTAGGTACAAACATCTTCAACATGGCAATTGTAGGGGTGGCTGTAGCTTACATGGTCTTCCGGACTGTACATCGCCTGACCGGCGAGCGTTCGTGGGGGCTCTATGCAGGCGGATTCCTGGCTGCCTGGACGTCAGTGGAAGTTGCTGCCCTGGGTACCGGGCTAGAGCTCTCACTGTCGGGCACTTCACCCGCCAATATTGCCATTCCAGCGATGGGCGGTATCCATGTCCTCATCGGCATTGGCGAAGGCCTGATAACCATCGGGGCCCTGGTATTCTTGAATGCTACCCGTCGTGACTTAATCAAAACCAATACAGCAGCCCAGCCTAAGGGAAATTGGGTGTGGGTTGCCGGGTTGATCCTGGCATTACTCTTGGCAGTTGCCTCCCCGCTGGCTTCAAAACACCCCGATGGATTGATTTCAGTGGCACAGCATTATGGATTTCTGAGCAACGAAAAAAATCCCCTGTTTAGCCTGATCCCGCATTACGTTTTCCCCGGAATAGGAGATAAAACCCTGGCTACCATCCTGGCCGCTATTTTGGGCACATTGATTGTTTTTGGGGTCACGTTGGGGGTGGCATATACCCGCCGGCGCAGATCCGGTTCGGACGACCAGCAGCAAGTCTAGCAGCAGATCAGTAAAGGGAATCCATGCACGTCCATTTCCTCGATCCATTCCGCCCGCGTAATAGCCTGATCCACCGCTTTGACCCACGCCTGAAGCTGGTTTTGACCGTGGCATTTATATTAACCAGCACCCTGATCCCAAGCGGAGCCTGGCCTGCATACATCCTGTTATTTGCTCTCATCTTCTCCACTGAAGTGCTCTCAGCGCTCGGGGTTGGTTATGTGCTTAGAAGATCGATGTTAGCCCTGCCGTTCGTCCTGGCGGCGATACCCCTCGTCTTGACTGTTCCCGGGAAGGCATTATTCAGCCTGCCAGTTGGGCCCTGGAGCATTAGCCCGACATTGCCGGGTCTGGAACGTTTTATCAGCATCACCCTCAAATCGTGGCTATCAGTACAGGCAGCCATCGTCTTGGCAGCCAGCACGCCTTTTCCCGATTTGCTCGTTGCGATGCGGTCGGTGGGCGTCCCGCGCTTGTTGGTGTCCATCTTTGGCTTGATGTGGCGGTATTTATTTGTGTTGGTGGACGAATCCATCCGCCTGATGCGGGCCAGGGCCTCCCGCAGTGGGCATAGTGATCGACCTGGTACCCGAAGTGGTGGAGGGCTCGTATGGCGGGCGCGCGTGACGGGCAGCATGGCCGGAAGCCTTTTCTTACGCGCTTTCGAGCGTAGTGACCGGATCTATATGGCCATGGTCTCCCGAGGCTATGATGGTGAAGCGCGCAACCTGCCCTTACCAGCCATCCGGCCGGCTCAATACGCGATTTTGGCAGGCAGCGTGAGCCTTCTCATAGTCATGATTATGGCATCCTATTTATTGTGGGGGTGAGGCGTGCATCATTCGATTGAGGTTGAGCATCTATCCTACACCTACCCTGATGGGACAATTGCTTTGAAGGACGTCTCGCTGAGCATCGAACCCGGCGAGAAAGTGGCCCTTGTCGGTCCAAACGGAGCGGGTAAGTCTACCCTGATCCTGCATTTAAACGGCATCCTGAGCGGCGAGGGTTTAGTTCGGGTGTGCAGCCTGAGGGTGACTAAAGAGAACCTGGGCAGGGTGCGCTCGTGTGTGGGGCTGGTATTCCAATCTCCAGAAGACCAGCTGTTTTCACCTACCGTGCTTGACGATGTAGCATTTGGGCCGCTTTATCAGGGACTGCCACCGGAAGAAATCCACCAGCGGGTGGATGAGGCCCTTGAAGCCGTTCATATGAGTGCATACAAGCAGCGTGTGTCTCACCACTTGAGCATGGGTGAAAAGAAACGTATCGCTATCGCCACTGTGCTAGCCATGCGTCCAGAGGTATTGGTTCTCGATGAACCGACCGGCGGGCTGGACCCACGCTCCCGGCGCACGTTGATCCACTTATTGCAGGAGCTCCCACTGACCATGCTGGCATCGACCCATGACATGCGTATGGTGAGTGAAGTGTTCCCGCGTATGATCGTCCTGGATGAAGGCAGGGTCGTTGCAGATGGACCGACGCATGACCTGATGAACAATATCCCATTATTGGAAGCGCATGGATTGGAAAAGGCTTAAAACATACAGGCTGGCAATTGCAAAATGCCAGCCCGTTGTGGATAGTATATCAGCATAAAACTAATCAGTCACAGTTCAATCCTGCGGCTTTACGCAGTACCGCAACTTTATCTGTGTTTTCCCAGGGCAGGTCCAGGTCATCGCGCCCAAAGTGCCCATATGCAGCAACTTTTCGGAAGATGGGGCGGCGCAGATTGAGGTCACGGATAATAGCACCTGGCCGTAAGTCAAAGTGTTCAGTCACAATGCGAGCAATATCATTATCGGGTATGCAGCCGGTGCCAAAGGTCTCCACATTGACGCTTAGGGGATGAGATACTCCAATGGCATATGCCACCTGGATTTCCACCCGATCTGCCAGACCGGCAGCGACGATATTTTTGGCTGCGTAGCGGGCAGCATAAGCCGCTGAGCGGTCCACCTTGGTGGGGTCCTTACCGCTAAAACAGCCACCACCGTGTCGACCCATGCCCCCATATGTATCGACGATGATCTTACGCCCTGTCATTCCTGAGTCTCCTAACGGACCGCCGATGACAAACCGCCCGGTCGGGTTGACGAAAATCTTGAGCTTATCGTCCACCAGGTCCTCAGGCAGCGAGGGCATCATCACATGCTCAATCACTGATTCTCTTATCTCAGCATGTGAAATATCAGCTGCATGTTGGGTGCTGATCAAAACGGTGTGCACGCGCTTGGGTTTGCCGTAGCTATATTCAACCGTCACCTGGGTCTTTCCATCGGGGCGCAGCCAGGGAAGGGTGCCATTCTTGCGGACTTCGGCTAATCGACGTGCCAGCTTGTGGGCCAGATAAATGGGAAGCGGCATCAATTGGGGCGTCTCATTACAGGCGAAACCAAACATCATGCCCTGGTCACCGGCCCCCACCGCATCCAGGTCGGCCTCGCCCAACCCACCTGCCTTGGCTTCCATCGACCGGTTCACGCCCATAGCAATGTCGCCAGATTGCTTGGAGATCGCCACCTGGACGGAGCAGGTATTGCCATCGAATCCCATTTCGCTGGAAGTGTAGCCGATCTCGGTGATGACCTTGCGCGCCAGCTCGTCGAAATTAATGTTTGCCCGCGAGGTTATTTCTCCCAGCAGCAGCACGAAGCCGGTCTTCGTGGCCACTTCGCATGCCACGCGCGAATAGGGATCCTGTTCCAAACAGGCATCCAGGATGCCATCGCTGATCTGATCACACAATTTATCGGGGTGCCCCTCCGTCACTGATTCGGAAGTGAACAGCAGGCTGGGTGAATTCATGAAAGTATTGCTCATCAAGGTCTCCTTAAAAGAACTTGCCCCGTCTGGTCAGGAAAGGGCAAGGGACGAGCGTTCTTATGAACTGCCCTCTCATCTTCCAGATAATACCTCTGCCGGAGTTGGCACCTTGGTAACGATGACCCTGCTTCGATTGGTTCTACGCTGCCAGGTTGCCGAGGTTTCATAGGGCCGGTCCCTCCACCTCTCTGGATAAGAGCGCCTCGGGGGCTGCTAAATTATCGGGCGGATAATACCATGGTTAATGGTAACTGTCAACTTGGAAGGTTTACTATCAGCCATCACCTCCACAGCCAATAGATCATGTAGTAGCCGATCACTACCGCCCATAACCATGAATCAACCCGGTCGAAAGCCCCTCCGTGCCCGGGTAAGATATTGCCTGAATCCTTGACTCCCATCTGGCGTTTGATCATGCTCTCTCCCAGGTCTCCCAAGGTGGGGAGAATCCCCATAACCAGGCCTACCAGGGCGCCTCGTAAGGGGGTGATAGCTGAATTGGGGCCGGCTCCCCACCGCCATACGGCAGCAAATAAGGCCGTAAGCACTACACCCACCAGGATCCCTCCCAGATATCCTTCCCAGGTCTTCTTAGGACTCAGCCGCGGCGAAAGCAAGTGCCGGCCGAATCTCTTACCGATAAAATATGCACCCGAATCAGCGAACCAGACCGCCGGGAGCACCACCAGGATCCACCACCTGCCTTCGGGGAGGTTGCGCAAGGATATAAAATATGCGCCAATCCAACCAATGTAGAACATGCCTCCCAGGGTGACTGCAAAATCTGTCCCCGCCTGGTCGCGACCGCGTTCGTACGCCACCAGATGGTAAGTCATGCTGAGCAGGACGAGCAGGCTGATCAGCCACGGAGCACTCTCAAACCCGTTTATTTTTCGGCCAATGAGAATCAACAATGTGCCCCCCACAACTAAAACGATCGAGGGTTTCAGCCCACCAGTGCGAAATAACGTCACATACTCCCAGGCAGCCAGGCCCATAAAAACCGCAACCAGGGCTGTAAAATACCATCCACCTGCCAGGATAGCGGCCATCCCTAACGGCAGAAGGACAATTGTCACCAGCAAGCGCTTAACGAGCATGTGCTTTCTTGCGCTTAATCTGCCCTGCAGTCAACCCATAACGCCGTTCTCGTTGGCTGAATTCTTCAATTGCTTTCAATAATTCCTGGCGGTCAAAATCTGGCCAATACGTGGCAGGGAAATACCACTCAGAATAGGCCCCCTGCCAGATGAGGAAATTACTCCCTCGCAGCTCCCCTGAGGTGCGGATGATCATATCTGGATCGGGCACTCCGGCAGTAAACAGGTATTTGCTGACTAAACTATCTGACACCTCTTCCGCCTTTACCCCATCGCGTATCATAGCCTGAATAGCGCACACGATCTCGTCCCGTCCACCATAATTGAAGGCGATATTGAGGATCAAGCGGTCGTTATCCTTGGTGTACTCCATCGCTTCTAGCACTTTTTTGCGGAAGGAAGGTCTCAGGCGATCCAGGCGCCCGAGGTGCCTTAACTTCACCCCTTGGTCATATAGCTCCTGCAGCTCCCTGTCGATCACATTTTCAAAGATACGCATCAAACCTTGCACTTCTTCGCTGGGACGACTCCAATTCTCGGTAGAGAAGGCATAGATTGTCAGGTATTTGATGCCAAACTCGATGCAGGCTTCGATGATGCGGCGCAAGTTTTCAGTCCCTGCACGGTGACCAGCCATACGGGGTAAGCCACGCGCCAATGCCCAGCGCCCATTGCCATCCATGATGATCCCAATATGGGTGGGAATTTTTCGTGGTTGTTCGGGCAGAGCGGCTTCCTTGTCCGGACTCATACTTCCATGATTTCCTTTTCTTTTCGCACTCCCACTTCATTGACCAGTTCGATATACCTATCGGTCAATTTTTGTAAAATCTCCTCACCTTCTTCAAGCTCATCCTCAGAAATTAATTTTTCGTGCTCAAACTCACGCAGATCCTTGATGCCATCGCGTCTCACGTTACGCACGGCTACACGCGCTTCTTCCAGCCGGGTATGCACAATCCTCACCAGCTCATGCCTTCGCTCCTCGGTGAGCGGTGGCAGGTTCAAGCGGATCACCTTGCCGTCATTATTGGGTGTGAGACCCAGGTCAGATGCCTGGATGGCACGTTCGATGTTGCGCAGGGTTGAGGCATCAAATGGACGGATCATTAGCATGCGCGATTCAGGCACGCTGATAGTTGCCAGCTGCATTAATGGAGTTGGCAAGCCATAATATTCAACAGCCAGCCTCTCCACCAGTGCCGGTGATGCACGTCCAGTCCGGATCCCGGCCAGGTCTTCTTCGAGCGCCTCAAGTGCTCCCTTCATGCGTTCTTCGGCTTCGTTATGTGCTTCCTTTAGCATAGAGGTCTCCCTATCCAATGATCACGGAAAAGCCTGATTTCATGATGCAGCTTGATTTTGGATATGTCATCCACCTATAGGATACTCGAAAATAGCCGAGCAGAAAAGGGTAAATCATGTGACCAGGCTACGAGAAACTGGTTTATTACTCTCCAGAGCTCACCAGGGTGCCCACCAGCTCACCATAAAGCGCATTCAACAATGCACCTGGCTGCCACAAATTGAGCACCACAATGGGCAGATTGTTATCCATGCACAACGAAATGGCTGTGCTATCCATCACATCCAATCTTCGATTAATCGTCTCGATGTGGGTCAGGCGTTCAAAGCGCACAGCCTCGGGATTCTTGGCTGGATCCGAGTCGTACACACCATCGACCTTGGTAGCTTTAATCAGCACATCAGCCCCGATCTCCATAGCACGTAATGCTGCCGCAGTATCGGTGGAGAAATAAGGGTTCCCAGTGCCGCCACCGAAGATCACCACTCGCCCCTTCTCGAGGTGCCGGATAGCGCGCCGGCGGATGTAGGGCTCAGCAACGGCACGCATTTCAACCGCCGATTGCACGCGGATGAACATCCCCATGCGCTCCATGGCATCCATCAAGGCCAGGGCGTTCATCACAGTAGCCAGCATGCCCATATAATCCGCCGTGGCGCGATCCATCCCACGCTGTATGCCGGTGCGCCCACGCCACAGGTTTCCGGCACCAATCACGATGGCAACATCCACATTTTGCTGGCGCACATCAGCGATGATCTTGGCGACCAGCTCAGCCTGGTCTGGATGGATGCCTAATCCATCTGCTCCACCCAGTGATTCGCCACCTAACTTAAGCAAAATCCGCTTATATTTAAGAGTTCTTTCCATCCATTCCTCCGGAGTTGAGCCAGGTACTGTTTATATGGGTCATTTTGTTCACTATATATTTTAACAAAAAAACCAACCCGAAGGTTGGCTGTTTTGCTCATTGTTGGGTCTCTTCGCCCACTTCCCAGCGGGCAAATCTTCGGATGACAATGTTTTCTCCTATAGCCGCGATATGCTGGTTACGCAGGTCCGACAGAGTAATGTTTTCATCACGTACGTAGGTCTGTCGCAAGAGGCAATTATCGTTGAAAAACTTCTCTAATTTTCCCTCTACAATGCGCTCGATCACTTTTTCCGGTTTTCCTTCCACCCGCGCCAGGTTGCGTGCTTTCTCGCCTTCCTGCTCCAGCACCTCTGGGGGTACATCCTCAACTCGAATATACTTGGGCGCACCAGCAGCAATCTGCAATGCCACCTCGTGGGCGAATTTTCTGAATGATTCCGAACGAGCGACGAAATCAGTCTCACAATTAACCTCAACCATCACTCCCACACGGCCATTGCCGTGGGAGTAGAGCTCCAGCATGCCCTCTAAAGTCTCCCTGTCGGCGCGTTTGACAGCTTTTGCCAGGCCCTTTTCACGCAGGTATTCCTTGGCCTTCTCAAAATCACCATCATAAGTTTCCAATGCCTTGCGGCAGTCTAAGACACCCGCCCCCGTCTCTTCACGCAATTGTTTGATCTGTTCAATACTGATGGTCATATTTTCCCTCACGCGCCTACTTTTCGTCCTCAGTATCATCCTCGGTTTCGTCCTCGGTATCATCCTCGGTTTCGTCCTCAGTATCATCCTCGGTTTCGTCCTCGGTTTCGTCCTCGGCTTCATCCTCGGTTTCATCCTCGGCTTCGTCCTCGTCTTCATCCTCAGCTTCGTCCTCGGCTTCATCCTCGGCTTCGGCCTCGCCTTCGGCCGTCTCTTCCATCTCACCGGAGAGCTCACCTTCAGGTTCCGCCTCTCCTCCTTCTTCCTCTCCTATGAGTTCGGCCACTTCCTCTTCCCCGAGATCGAATCCTTCACCTTTTTCTTCTTCTTCAGTTAGGACTTCAATATCTTCTGTGCTGAGGTCTTTAGGGTGAGTGACCAGCTTCGCCAGTGTGGCTTCACCCAATAGCTCTTCATCCGAAAGCTCAGCTTCTTCTACGCCAACCCGGGCGATAGTCCGGGCTTCCTCCTCGACGACCTCTTCTTTACGCGCTCCTAATCCTTCCAGGGCAGCATCGGCAATTTTACCCACGACAAGCTTGATGGCGCGGATCGCATCATCATTCGAGGGGATGACATAATCCACATTGGATGGATCACAGTTCGTATCCACCATGGCGACGACCGGGATGTTTAGTAAATTCGCTTCATGGATGGCCGTGCCTTCGCGCGAAACGTCTACCACAAACAGCATCTCAGGTGGGCGAGCCAGCTTGCGTACACCGCTTAAAAGGCCTTCCAGGCGCTCGATCTCACGCATGAGGATCAAGCCTTCCTTCTTGGTGATGCGACCAAAATCTCCACCGTCGCGCATGCGTTCAAGACGTTCGAGCTCATTGATGCGCTGACGGATGGTACGCCAGTTGGTGAGGGTGCCACCCAGCCAACGGGCAGTCACGTACGGCATACTGGCACGCGTGGCCTCAAGCTGGATCGTTTCCTGGGCCTGGCGTTTTGTGCCCACAAATAACACCATACCCCCGTTTGCCACGGTATCTCGGACGACGTTATAGGCTGTATCTAATGCTTTTGAGGTTTTTTGAAGATCGATGATATGAATGCCATTGCGTTCGGTAAAAATATACGGCTTCATGGCTGGATGCCACTTGTGCGTCCGATGCCCAAAGTGAACACCTGATTCCAATAAAGCCTTCATCGGTACTACTGCCATATTCTTTTTTCTCCTTGTGCGTTTTTCCTCCGCTTCCCTCATTCCAGCCGGGACCGCCAGTGAGAAGTTACCTCACTATTTTCGACGGCACGCACCGGTTGGTCAGAAAGCGTGTGGGATGGGTTTCTCCTGCTCCTGCAGGCGTAATCGCTCCCGCCTTCGGCGGGAGCGGGTGGAGTATACCATAATATAGGCCTATCCGTCCAGAAAATGATTCGCCAGCACCGTACGAAACAAATATGGGCTTATCTACGGGCCCTGGAGACTCAAGGCCTCAGGATCAGGTGGGCCTTGGATGCATCTTCCACCTGTGGCCTCTCCCAAAGCATGGGATGATATTGGATCGTACGCCACATGTCGATCAGGTCACCGTAATGCGGGTTGAAAGCATGGCCGGATTCTCCAGTGGTATTCACCGAGAGGGAAGCAGGTAAGTTGCTCATGTCGACGATCATCCTCTCTGAAGGTAGCCAATCCACCTGGTAGGCCTTGCGTGGGTCGGTGAGTGCTGCATCCCAGCCTGTGGCGTTGATGATCGAGTTGCCACCCGACACGGGGTAAGGTCCGCGGTTGAAGATGGCTTCTATTGGCCCAATCCCCGAGACACCCAAGGACTGGTTATGGAATGTCACCGTATGCAAATCACCCCACTTCCAATGTGAGGAGTCCTTTCCCAACAGCTGCTCCAGCTCGGTCACCGCCTGCGAAAACGCCTGGCTGAAGATATCATCTCGTTTCTCAACTATCGGTGTAGTTTTATCATCCCACCAATCGCTCTCAGGAGACTGAACCAGGTGGCGCAGAATCTCAAACCAGTTGGAATCGCCCTCCGGCCAGAAGTCTTCCGGGATCTGGTCATGGAAGGTGCGTCCCAATACTGCGCGCCAGAAAACGTTATAGACCGCCGGTGCCGCCTGATCCATCTGGTTCTGGAAATCCCAGCCCTCGAGCAGATCACGCACCTGGATCAGGTGCTGATCCTGTAATGGGAGCTGCATCAGCAAGGGCACCATGAATGCGGCTGAGGCGTTGTAATCATCGCCATGGATTTTCTGAATGTAGGCAGTATCAATAGCACCAGGAGCGTTTTCGATCATCTGCACAATGCGCTCTGCCCGGTAGCCATAATCCAGGGACGTCAGGTTATACGGATAGTCGGAGCCAACGATGAAATTATTGGCACTGACAATATACCCCTCGGGAGGATTGAAGGCATTGGGAAGCTGGTCAAATGGGATATAACCCTGCCACTCATATTCGTCTGTCCAGCCAGGCACGGGATAATCACCGCTGTGACCTGGCAGGCGGATGGGGATATTCCCCGGCGTCTGGTATCCGATATTGCCCTCCACATCTGCGAAGACCATATTCTGGGATGGGACGGCAAAATACGACGCCGCCTGGCGGAACTCATCCCAATTCTTGGCCTGGTCCAGGGTAATGAATGTTTCGAGTACATTGTTCGCTTCCAGCGCAGTCCAACGCATGGATATGGCGAAGTCCGCTGGCAGCTCAAGCCCCCAGGCATCCTTTATTTTCTCATGGTCATCGGGATTATCCATGATGATCGGCCCATGTCGGGTATATCGCACTGTCAGCTCCACCGGGTCTGCCCCAGCCACATGGATTGTCTCCTTCACCAATTGCATGTTTACCCACTGCCCGTTGACCTCGTATTGGTTCGCGTTGCTGGGGTTGATCTTCTCGATATACAGGTCGAGTACGTCTGGACCGACATTGGTAAATCCCCAGGCGATGCGATCAGTATGCCCGACAATCACCCCGGGCACGCCGGAAAAAGAGAAACCCACGACGTTAATGGGGCAATCCGCGCTGACCGGTGCGCAATGCAAGCCGACTTCATACCAGATGGAAGGCATCTGCTCGCCTAAATGCATGTCATTCGCCAGGTATGGTTTACCTGAAGCAGTGCGGCTACCGGCTATAACCCAGTTGTTAGAGCCAATACTTCTACCCGCTGCGCCTACGGCCAATTCCACATTGGAAAGGCTTTTATGGATATTTTCGAAAGCCGGGTAAAGGTCAGCCAGGGTTTTCAGGCTCTGTGGTGGGACCGCAGGATTGCCCAAGACGGCATTGGGGGAAAAATCAGGAACCACCAGGGGATGGTCAGATGGATAAGGCGGGAATAAATCAGCAACCTGTTGGGGGGTGAGAGTCTTCATCAAAACAGCCTGCTCAATTTCGATATTCATGCGCGTCTCACCCAAACTCCACGCCATGACATTGGTCCAGGTGAGGGTGTGCACGGATTGCCAGGGTTCGGGCGTATAACCTGAGTTCTGTAACTTCAGGACGGCATACTCCAGGCTGAGGGCTGCACCTTTGTGGTCAGCCAGATAGGTATTGACGCCATCGGCGTAGGCCTGCAGGAGTGCCCGCTGATCCGCAGGCATGCTGTCCAGCACTTGCTGTGCCACCCGCGCCCATCCGAGCGTGCGCAGGAAGATATCCGTATCCAGCTGGGAATCACCGAACATCTCGGAAAGCCTGGCTGAGCCAATATGTCGCCAGAAGTCCATCTGCCAGAAGCGGTCCTGGGCATGCACGTAACCCTGGGCAAAGTACAGGTCATGCGCAGTTTGGGCATATATATTGGGGATACCATAACTATCGCGATAGACATCGACCGGATATTCCAGGCCGTTGAGCTTCAGCTCGCCCGAAGTGACCGGGAAAGAGCTGCGTGCCAGATATACGCCTGCTACCCCCAATATGATAGCCAGCGCACCGATGACGCTAATAATGGTGAGTAAGACGTGACCCAGCCTGGATAACATGGTTCCTCCTTTGGCAATGACGGTTTTCCAAAGACGCATGCTTCACTTGTCAACATCACGGGAATAAAAATGGCCCCGCTCGATGAATATTATCCGCCAAGATGGGGTATTTAGCAAGCCGAATTATGTGAAGGGGAATTAATTCAATGCAGCCATCTCAAAAATTATTACAATTCCTGGCGCTTAAAGATTTGCCAGGCTGCCAGGAGTGGAATCACGATCAGCCCCAGGCTCACCCCCAGGGCGATCCAGGAGGAGCTGGTGTCACCTTGCATCAGCCGCGCCCCCCACGACATCAGCTCTCCGGGCATGTACTTTCCCAGGCGCAGGACGCCACCGGCAAACCATCCAATAACCAAGAGACCGAAGGCGATCCCGATAGCTGCTCCTTGTGAGCGGGTGATCGTGCTGCACAGCAGGGTTATGGATACGATGACAAGGACGTATACGAACAATAAGGCGTTCAACACCAGCCAGTTCACGATATTCATGGCCTGGAACAGCAGCATGGTGTAATAATAGGCGGCCAGCCCCGCGATCGCCAGGCAGATGGCGAACATAGCCGCCAGGCTGAGGAACTTGGCCCAC
>Ga0153916_10002200_pt1 | contig 14351 bp, 14 predicted proteins | sample Opewatmetagenome_FD_109642 | JGI IMG/M metagenome (GOLD analysis project Ga0153916, IMG submission 109642) | Freshwater wetland microbial communities from Ohio, USA - Open water 3 Core 3 Depth 4 metaG | ecosystem: Environmental > Aquatic > Freshwater > Wetlands | place: USA: Ohio, Lake Erie...
ATAAAACCAATGTCCCCATGGGCTCCGGGCAATTGGTAGATGCGTGCCTCTCCATCCAGATCACCACCATTGACTGGTTTTAATTGTCCGAGTTTTGATTCAATGTAACCATGCATTTCTGCAGCGGTCACCAATTGACTCGTCTGGAAATCATTATTTCCCCCAAAAGGCATCATCTCGATAAAACGGATTTGCCATGGATGCTCCAGGGTGAGGCGCGCCAAGTCTGCCATATCCGGCTCGTTATAGCCACGCACCACTACAGCATTGATCTTGATGGGTGTGAGCCCTGCGTCTTCAGCGGCTTGAATGCCGGACCAAACATCTTTAAACGAACCCCAACGGGTAAGGGTTTGGAATTTATCCGGATTTAAGGTATCCAGGCTGATATTGACCCGCTGTAAACCAGCTTGTGCCAGAGGGCGTGCCATCCGTGAGAGCCGGACCCCATTGGTGGTCATGGTGAGCGTATTCACCCCAGGTATATTGGCGATTTGTTGTACCAGGTTAACCACCTGGGCGCGGATAGTTGGCTCGCCCCCGGTCAGGCGGATTTTATCAAATCCAAGGCTGACAAATAACCGCACCAGGGTGAGGATTTCGTCATCCTGCATCAGCTCAGCCGATGGCTGGAAGACCATCTCTTCTGGCATACAATACAAACAACGCAAATTGCAGTGATCAGTCAGGCTGATGCGTAGATAGTGAATTCGGCGTCCGTAACGATCGAGTGCCATATTTCTTCCAAGAGTACCAATAAAGAAAGCATATTATAGCATTAACCTTGGGAAGTTCGTGATTGGGCTTTCAGTCCAGCATTAATCTCTGGGTGGGTGATCCATTTCCCACTATCCAAAATATACTGATCCCACGGGAAGATAATAAATTCATCACTCACCAGGGTTGATACCTGGGGGGCAGGGTCCGCCCAGGTATGACTGACTAGGCAGGCAGTCACCACCTGCACCGCACCCAATTCTTTAGCACTGTCTGCAGCGATTGCCAACGTCTGACCTGTATCTGCGATTTCATCGATAACTACCACAATCTTTCCAGCCACATCCCGTGGGATGGGTACTTTCCACACAGGATGGTCATAAAGGATCTCGTCATTCATCCGGCGGGTGAGGCGAATGGGGAACAATTCACGGCGCAGGCTACAAGCTACTGCAGTGGCGGGGAATAAGCCAGCACGGGCGATCCCGAGAATTACCTGCGGTTGAAATGGCTCAAGAAGCTCTGCCAGACGTGCGGCCAGGCTGGCGAAATCATTCCACGTGATTTCCCTCACCCCGAAGCGGTGGGCGTAATCGTAACTCTTCATAACAGCTTACGTATGTGGGCAATATGGTCGTACTCATGCCACACAGCCCGGCGCAGAAGCTTGCGCGGACTCCAAAATTCTCCTGAAACACCAATCACTTGCTTGGAAGCGGCTAACTCTGGCAGGATTTCAACCAACTTTTCACGTACTTTCTTCAATCGCTCGAAGTGATCTTCAGGTACATCCTCACGGGGAAAAGCCAATCCAAGCCGGTCCAGGTACCACCATTCAGCACCACCGATATGCTTGAGGATGCCAGCGATGCTCCATCGTTCCTTGGGGTAAGTACGCTCAAGGATTTCCATTGGTAAATCACCCACCATCTTTAGCAGAGCCTCACGACCCCAACTGAGCAGCAATAGACCGCGCTGGATATCTTCCGCATTCAGTGGGATAAAATCATGCCGGAACCAGGCATTCACCTCGTATCCATCCTGGACCAGCTCATAATCTGAATTGATCGAGTAGCATTCCCAGGTTTCTTCCAAGCGATACTCGCTTCGTTCGCTACGCTCACTATCGGTCTTGGCCAGCCAGCTTTCAGAGGTATGCGCAGCAATCCACTCGCGATAATCCCGGATTGCCTGTGGGACCGCTGCCAGTGCTGCGGAGCCATTCGAACCGTAGGCAAAACAGCCTGGGTGTCCTAATACCCACGCTTGTGAACGTCCTTCGGTGCCATTTTCCAATCCTATATAATACATGTTAGTCTCACCTCGGGATATTTACCAAACCTTCATGGAGCATATCAAGCTCCTACTCTGTGACCTTGATCACCAGACCGTTGGTCATCCGCAGTAAGTCGTCGGGCGTTAGACGAAAGACAGCATGAGGTGTGCCAGCCGCAGCCCAAATTTCACGGTACCGCAACAGGTCTTGGTCGATGAAGGTCTCCAAACATTCGATATGACCCACTGGAGGAACCCCTCCGATGACAAAACCGGTGCGACTACGGACGAAATCCGCATCCGCTTTTCCGATAGTCTCCCCGATAAGCTCTGCAATGACTTTCTCGTTCACCCGGTTAGATCCACTGGCGATGACCAGGATCGGACGATGGCTCGTGATAACCTGGAAAATAATCGATTTAGCAATTTGCCCCACCTGACATCCCAAAGCTTGAGCGGCTTCCTGTGATGTCCGGGTCGAATCAGGCAGTTCAATCACCTCGAGCTGCATGCCAAGGGCATGTAAAGCTTGTTGGACTTTCAATGCACTAGAACTCAGATTCATCATACCCTCCGCGGGAGCAGATGCGCTTCCCAGCTACATAAACTTGCGTCGCCGCATCCAAAGGAACATCCCGAATGGAGTGCCCACGACAATAATCATCATCAAAATAAATGCAGGGTTGTTCGTCCAGGGGATTAATTCACGAGCCACTGGCTGGAAGAAATTCATTCCAAAGAAGCCGGCAACGAAGGAGATGGGCATGAACAGGGTGGTGATCAGAGTGAGGGTTTTCATGATCTCATTCATCCGATTGTTGATTACCGATAGGTAAGTATCCAGCACCCCACCAACCAGGTCCCGCAGGCTCTCTGAGATATCATGCAAGCGCACCAGATGATCATAAACATCGCGGAAATATATCCGATCTTTGGCATCGATGACCGCATAATCATCACGCGCCAGCTTATTTAAAACCTCACGCAGGGGTGATAGCACCCTGCGCAAGTGGAGGGTAGCACGCTTAAGGGTAAATATCCGCTGAACGATCTCTGAGGATGGCTTGCCAATTACTTCATCTTCGACCAGCTCAATCTCTTCATCCAGGCTCTCTACCACTTGCATGTAGTCGACAATCAGCTCGTCGGTCAATTTGTACAGGACGTGATCGGCACCGCGTTTAAGGTAACGAGTATCCCTGGTGCATACATCCCACACACGGTCGAGGGCTTGGATGGGCAAATCATGATGCGTGACAATGTAATTTTCGCCCAGGAAGATATCCAATTCAATGCCCTCAATATCCTCCTCGCCGCTGGTGAAACTGATGGCATGCATGGCGATATATAAGTACTGATCCCAATCGTCCACTTTGGGAACATGGGTTTCATGGAGGGCATCATCCACTGCCAGAGGGTGGAATTTAAAGGTATGCAACAAGATTTCTTCTGAGGGCTCAGGATCCTCACCACCAAAATCAACCCACAGGACGCCCAATTCATTCTGCAGGGCAGCAACATACCCCTCGGGGGTAATTTCGGTCAGCAGTTCACCATTCCCTTTATAGTAGAGAGCGCGAAGCATTCTTCCTCCAGCGGAACTATTTACGATTTATTTAGGGTCATGAATTAAGATTTCGAATACCATTATACGTTAAAAAGAAAGGGTGCAGCCATCCTGGATGCACCCGATAAATTCGTACACTAGGTTAAGCAGTAAATTTTTGCTTGAGACGCGCGTTTTTCCCTGTTCGATCACGCAAATGATAAAGCTTCGCCCTGCGTACCTGGGAATGCCGTTGAACGATCACTTTCTCCAGCCGCGGCGAGCGAGTGAGAAATGTACGTTCAACGCCGATGCCATTACTGGCAATTCGGCGAACAGTAAAGCTGGCATCATTACCACGCCCTCTCCGGCTGATGATCGTACCTCTGAACTCCTGAATACGCTCGGTGTTGCCTTCTTTGATGCGAAGATGCACGCTCACCATATCGCCAGGCCGTAACTGGGGGACATTGGGATTTTCAGCTTGCTCAACAGATTTCAAAAGATCGTTCATGGTGATCCACCTCTCTAATAATTGCAATAAATCGCTTTTTCAACACAAAGCCGCCAGGGGCGGCGAGGTGCAGGATTATAACATGGCACGTATGATTTGAAAAGGAAAAAGATGTTATATCACGCTAGGAAATTCACTAACCCGCTCGAGTTAACCCGTACAAAGCATTACCCCCCAGAAGTCGGTGAGCGTAATTGCTGTAATACAGCCATCAACCCGGCGGGATATGGTGCAGTGAATTTCAGCCTCTCCCCACTCAGGGGGTGGGTGATCTCGAGAGACCAGGCATGTAATCCCATTCTATCAGTCAATATGAACTGGGGGTCTTGAACCTGTTGGGGCGGGTGTACTTTCCCCCCAGCGTGAAGATTATTTCTCTTGCCATATAATTTATCCCCCAGGATAGATAGACCCAACGCAGAGAGGTGGGCGCGGATCTGATGGGTGCGGCCCGTTTCGGGGATGGCTTCCAGGAAGCAATATTGACCAAAACCTTCCAGAACCTTCAGATGGGTGACGGCAGGTTTTCCAGCTTGAGGGTCTATCACAGTGCGATGTTGGCGATCGCCATTGGGGCGCAAAGGCAGGCTGACAGTTTTTTCCTGCCATTCGGGGATACCAACCACCAGGGCATGATACACCTTAGATACCAGGTGCTTCTCGAATTGCGTGTTGAGCGAGCGGTGTGCTTTTGCTGAGCGGGCTAGAACCAGCACTCCACTGGTCTCTTTATCCAGGCGGTGAACAATCCATAATGGACCATATTGCTGTTCCAGAACGCTTTTGATATGCGGCAGGGTGGGATTATACCCATCCGGCAGGGTGGCAAGCCCTGCCGGTTTATTGACCACCAACAGGGCTGTGTCTGTAAAAAGCACCTGAATATCTACAGGTAGGCTCATTTCCGTTGCAAACAGTTTCAATCGTTAGCCGAGATTTCCACTGGTCTCCGGCTGTGGGGCAGCCTCTCCACGACGCACACCCCGCATCATGATGAATGCCAATATCATGAATAACGGTGCAGCAAGCATGGTCATAGAGTAATTATTCCCCGTGAATTGAATTATCAAACCATTGATGTTCGGACCAGCAATGGCTGCCAGGGTGGAAAACAGGTAATACAAGCCGGTGTAAGTTCCCAACCGGGCTGTAGTGGTCATATCTACCACCATCGGTAGTGAGTTAATGTTGATGCAAGCCCAACCAATACCGGCTATCATCATGATCAATCCAACAACGGGTACCTGACCTAAAACTGGCAGCTTGGTAAGTACCACGGTGAGCGTAGCAATCGGGGTGAAGTACATTGCCAGGAGGCACAATGTCATGATCACAATACCAATGGAGATGGTAACGCGCCGCCCTATATACCTGCCAAGATATCCAGATGGCAGAGCGAAGAGCACAAATAACAACGATAGCTGCCCCAATAAGCGCGTCCCATCCGACTCAGTCAACAGCAGATGGTTTTTGGCATACAGAGTAAAGAAGGCTTCCACCGCGTTGTACGCTACGAACCAGAATAATATCGCCAGAAGTACCCGCAGTGCGCTTCGATCCGGATCAGATATCACGGTTTTCAGGCTCGCAATCAAGCTAGGCTGCTCCTCTTTGCTGTCTTCATAGACCTTGGGCTCGCGAATCAACAGGAATACCAGCACAGCCGCCAGGAGTACCAGCCCGGACCCAAGCCAGAAGGGGTAAGCAGGATTCATATCGTAAAGCTTTGCGCCACCCAGGAAGGCAATGATCGATCCAACTCCACCCATGAGGTTGATGATCCCATTCGCCTGGGAACGGTTCCCTAGGGGGTGATATCCGGCATCAGGGCAATTACAGGGGTGCGCCAGAAAGCCATGCTCAATAATAGAGTGGTGGTGCATGCGACGAACAAAGGCAGCACCGCTGCCAGCGGGATCAGCCCAAACACAATCGCACCTATTGGTGCACCAATCAAAATAAAGGGCATACGCCTTCCGATAGGTGTGCGCAGACGGTCAGACCAGGCTCCCACTGGTGGCTGAATGAGCAGAGCAGCGATGTTATCCAGGGTCATGAAAAAGCCGATCAGGGCTGGCTGCAAGCTAAATTTCTCTTGCAGAAAGATGGGCACGAACGCGTTGTACGTAGCCCAGATGACACTGACACCAAAGAAGCCAAAACCGAGCAAAAAGATCTTGCCATAATTAAACCGCATACCATCCTCCAAACGATAGGTTATTGATTTTCCGAATGAAATTCATCTCAAGGATAAAGCTTACTTATCATCTAACTCCAAACCACTCAAAAAGTCGCGGTCATTCTCAGATAGATCTGCCTTTTGCAGCAAATCGGGGCGGCGCTGCCGAGTACGCAGCAATGCCTGCTGCCTGCGCCATTTAGCGATCCGGGCATGGTCCCCTGAGAGTAGGATCTCAGGCACACCCCAACCGCGGAACTCGGGCGGGCGGGTGTAATGGGGATATTCCAGCAGCCCTGTGGCATGCGAGTCATCCCAGGCACCTTCTGGGTCTCCCAACGCTCCAGGGATCAGGCGTGTGATGGCATCAATCAGCACCAACGCGGGGAGTTCTCCCCCGCTGAGCACATAATCGCCGATTGAAATTTCATCCGTCACCAGATGCTCACGGACGCGTTCGTCAATCCCCTCATACCGCCCACACAATAACCCCAGATGTAGATGTTGGGAGAGCTCTTGTGCCACCGACTGGTTGAATACCCTGCCTTGCGGAGTGAGTAGGATCACCGGGCAGGAGGGCGGAATACCAAGGACACTCTCAACCGCAGTGAAAATTGGCTCCGGTTTCATCACCATCCCGCCACCCCCACCATAGGGCAGGTCATCACATACGTGATGCCGGTCGGTGGTCCAATCCCGAATATTATGCAACTGCACGTCAACCAGATTGTTTTCCTGAGCGCGCTGTAAGATGCTAGCATCCAGATAGGGTTTGAATACATCCGGAAAAAGTGTAAAAACATCGAATCGCATGGTCGTTGTCATACGAAACCCATTCTAGCCGCAAGAGGAAGGATTGGCAATACACGCCAGAATTAACATCGGAGAATGCTTAAATACCACTTCTATACAGATTGATGAAACCATTTATGATGATGACAACGATTATTATAATGAATTTCCCTCCCACACGTTTCCTAATCTAAGCGGCTGGTAAGATATAGGGAAACAATGCCCTTCCTATTTGCTGGATTGAAAATAATCAGCTAACAAACCATCCAAATCTTTTGAAGTATGATCTCTCAGAATGGTAAAGAAATCTGTTGCGGTAGCTATGCCGTGGACATTCTTATGTGCGTAGTCTCTCAAGAAAGCAAAGAAGGCTTGATCTCCGATCAGATTGCGCAGGTTTTCCAGGAATTTTGCCCCATTAAGGTAAACTGAATCCCGGTAAGGACGAAACTGGCTGAAATCGTATATAGAGCCGTCTATCCAGCCGCTGGGTTCGTAGAAATTTACCCGATAATACCACCACCAATCCACCAATGATTCACCCGAGCGAGGGGGGTAATCGGGATAGACATTTTCGTAAAAAATATGTTCCATATAAGTACACATGGCTTCATCCAACCAGGGTTCCAGCGCCTGGTCGTTCCCAACCAACCCATACCACCACTGGTGTGCGGTTTCGTGTGCAGCGATGAAAGTCAGATAGCCCTTTGGCGTCCCGTCATAAAGATCGTAGAAGCCATGACTGAGGAAAAACAAGCCATCATACTCCATTCCATCCAGGAAATCTGCTTCGACAACACTCAGCGAGTAATGTGGGTAAGGCATTATCAATGTGGAGTATAACTGCAGAGCATCTGCGGTGTTGTGCAACACCTCCTGCCCAGCATATTTATCATAGGGAAAGGAATAGCTATAAATAGTCACATCCCCAACGGTGGTGGTTTGCAATAAATATTCGGTACTGGCTGATAAGGCAAATGTTCGGGCTGCCTCCAAGTGATATACATAGCTTTTCCCATCCTGCACAGCCGGGGCAGAAGCAGCAATGACCAGATCCTGAACCTGCTCAGCAAGAGTGATCTTGACCTGAAAATCAGCTGCATCAAACACCTGGTGCTCACCGAACCACCATTTTGGGTGTACCAACCAACCTTCACCATCGAGATAGGGGGGTATATACGGATACCAGTCCACAATATTCGTCTGTCTCTCCGTATAACCGTAGGGTACGGGACGGCTTGAATCGGAAGGGGCAGGAATCTCTGGAAGTTCTAATTGGTAATTGATCTTCAATCCCAGCTTTTCGCCTGACTGGAGAGGCTGGAGCAATGGGATGTGCATCTGGTCATTTTTCAATTCATAATTGTCAATATTTTCCCCATTCTCCCAGGCTATGGAGACAAGTACGAAACCTCCTTGCCAGAGGTTTGGCTCAATGACCAGGATCAAGTCAACGAGGTTATCCTGAGTGTAATTCACGTAGCTGATCACTTCAGATACAGACAGCGAGTGCTGAGGGTAATCAAATATGGCATCCAGATTATATTGAGCTGGTACTTTATAAGGCGGTGTTGGGGTGGAAGAAGCCTCAACAGGTGTCACTTGTGGTGAAGAGGTCAAAAAGGGTGGGAGAGAGGTTGGATCTGGCGAAATATTATTGGAAGGATCAATGGTTGAATAAAGTTGGGGCGTCGCGGTGCTAGAAATCACAGTCGGTATTGGAGAGCTAGATATCGTCGGGCTCGGATAAGCACAGCTCGTCATTAAAATAATGCACACCAAACCAATAATTGCAGAGCGACTGATTCTCACAACTTTAATCACTCTAATCTCGGCTCCCATTCAACCTCCAGAGATGGAAAATATCGGTCTAGAGTATAACACCCGAGTGTGAGCATCTCTAACCAGGTAAAGTATGAGGGATCATCCTATGATGAGCTATTTTATGAATGCCATCTCGCAAAATGTAGCTGGCAGTTCATAATTATCTAGCGGATAAATAGATCAACAATAAAACCATCGATAAGATAGCAACCAAAAGCAAGATAACCATCACCCAGGAAATCGCAGAGCGTTGAGGTTTCTTCATCGAAGTGATTTTCGGCGAAGGTGAGACGTTTATTGGGCGAGTAATATGGGCAGGTTGAGGAACTTCCATGGTTACAACCGTGATATTATCGTGGCCACCACGCTGATTGGCAAGATTTACAAGTTGCTCGGGACATAAATCGAGATGCCTGGTGCGCAGAATATCCAGGATCTCTGCATCCGTAACCAAATCGGTCAGGCCATCACTGCATAACATCAGGCGATCTCCGGGTAGCAAACGCAAGCCCTGGTTGGCTTCAGCCTGGCTATCACTTTCAACCGGGCTAAGGCGCAGACGCATATCCGGGTTAATTACATTCTTTGATCCCAGAAACCGGCGGATGATATGGGCGTTGGGATGGCCTTTGACTTGATCAGACGTGAGAGAGCCTTGGGCAAGTGCTTCCTGAACCCAGGTGTGATCCGTAGTCAGGCAGATGAGATCTGCCCCGCGCTGTAAGTACAGCCTTGAATCACCCACTGAGGCGGCATAAAGCTGCTCGCCAATTACCCAGGCACAGACACAGGTGGTACCCATACCGGACAGGGAAGGATCCACTTTTGAATAGGTAAGAAGGACCTGATTAGTATGGGTGAGAGCTTGCTTTAAAACCAGGGTGGGTTGGCTTGTTGGACTATTCGCCACAAATTTGTTAATATTCTCCACTGCCAGCTGGGCAGCTACCTCACCGGCACGATGTCCTCCAATACCATCTGCAAGTAATGCCAATACGGAAGGTGTATGGTCATTGGAGGAGGATTGGTATGCAGTAACAGAATATCTATCCTCGTTTGACTTACCCTTCATCCCTGGGTGCGTAGCTGCCGCAAAATTCAAGTGAGCGTGCTCGACTGGGATCACTGATTTGGCTCCAATGGAGTGACCACTACCGTACCCAATGGACCAGGCTCTGAAAGTTTAAAACGAAAACCAACTCTTCCTAAATGGATGATATCCGCATGCTCTAGTTTGGTTCCATTGGAGGTTACCTGCTCGTAATTCACCCAGGTACCTGCAACTGAACCAGCATCAGAGAGCAGAAACGATTTTTCTTCATGATGAATCCGTGCATGCAGGCCTTCAATGGAGGGGTCAGTAATAACCAGGCTGGCTTGATGAGGGTCACTTCCTAGAGTGATATCGTCAGATGTAATTTGCAACGGGACGGGCAATGTGGGTTCATCAGATCCCACCAGTGGAATCAGGTATGCTATGGCAGGAGCGGGTTTCTCTTTATGCTTGAGCCAAGGCAAGCGCTCTATTAAACTCTTTGAACGAGGTCTTGCTTGCACCTGCAGCGTTGAGGCAATTTTAACTGGTTGGGTAACGGGGTCTCTGAGCTGGCGCCTACGTTCGCGATATCCCGAAGGGCGTGTCTTTTCACTGGACCCTGCTGGATGCCTAACCTGACCTGGATAAGGCTTAGGGTGAATACGTCCACCCAGGATGAGCACTAAGACCAGGATGGAGGCGGAAATGAAGACAGTCACACCTATCACCAGCATCCGATTTTGTGAAACTGCAACAATCACCCCTTGGGTGGTGGATGGAACAATAATCTTGACTGATGTCTCACCACTCTTTCCCACCAATCCGAGGTTATCAGTGGCTTCGATCCTCAGGGTATGCACCCCATCCTGAGTGTATGGGCGCAAATCCCATACAAACTGGTTAAAAGGTGGGCCGATATTCTCTGCCACCAATGCACCATCCACGTAGAGGCTGGTGCGAACGAGAGGACGATCATATCCATCTGGATAAGTCACCTGGATTGTCAAGACCTCTTCCACAGGTAGAAGGTCACTAGTTACGTTGTTTTTTCCCGGTGTTGGCTGATTGGTATATTTACGCACAATTTCAGCTGGTAGGTTCAGAATTGTTAGGGCAGGTGATTGAAGACTGAGCTCAAAGGACATGGGTTGGGTTGTAATCAGATCACTGCCAATGGTCACCTGGGCAGCCGCTTGCTGGGCACCCGCGGTAGAAATCTGCGAATCATATCCAAGCTGATAAACATAGCGTAATGGCTCGAGCAGGGTTTCCAAGTCGGGGATAGTCTCGTCATGTGAAAAAGCAAAAAAAGTGGCATTCGTCTGGTCAGCCAAATTTCGCAGCTGGTCAATCTCAGGAAGAGTGAATACTTCTTGTGCAGCTACCAACCAAACATAGATATGTATATTCTGTTGGTTAGCGTTTGCAATGATGGATTGAAGACCAAGGGAGACGTCGGTTTCCTGTGGAGGGGTGATAAACAGTATCGCTCGCTCCATCCCAGGGCGAATGGTAGGATCCGAAGCTACCTGCAAGGCTGAAGCGAGTACTTCCAGGCTGGGGGTGGCGTTCGGGTCGTCTGGCAAGTAGGTTTCAAGTGAAGAGCGCAACGATGCGGGATCAGATGAATGCATTAACTGGGGACCACCAATGGTGAGCAGACTGAGATCGTCTGCTCCCGCAAGCTGGTCTTTCCATGTTCCCGCCAGGAGACCTTGTAATAAATATTCGTAGCGGGAGATTCCCAGGGTATCGCGAATGGCGAATGATGCACCCGGAGTAATGGCAATGACAAATTGGACTCCGGGTTTTTGCTCTTGCAACTCACTGACTGGCAGCTGGATTCCGTTCTCCTGCATACTGACATCTTGAGGAGTAAGCCCATGGACAAATTCACCCGATGGGTTGTGTACATCCAGGTATGCAGTGATATGAGGGAAGGTAGTGGTATCTGGGGCAGTAAGCGTCGCGATAAAGGCAGCTTGGGCTGAAGAGCTTCTCACACCGACAAGAAATATTATAAACAGGGTTACGATTGCGGGCACAAAACGCCCAAGACGGCCTGACATGGAGGGTATTTTAGCACAAGAGGAATCAAAAGGGCACGACGGTTTACTCACCGTGCCCTTCAGCGATTATGGAGTGGGTGTAACCTCAGGCGTGTTCGGGAGAGGAGTGGTAGTCTCGGACGGAGTTGGGGCACCAGGAGTACCAGCGGTTGGTGAAGGAGCAGAAAGTGCAGCTGCATCAGCAGCGGTATTGGGCATACCTGCCATGATCCAGGCTTGATAGATAGCGACCAACTCGGGAGGTAGGGCTCGTGTGGGAGGCATTGGGTTGCCAGCTTCAAGCCCTTCCACACGGTTAAGCATTTGCATGGTATTGCTAAGCAGGTCACCGGCAATCAAGTCAGGGGTATGGTCGCCCGTTTTTATCGTATCATCATAGTTATCCATGATGTAGTTATTATTCTTCTTGCCAGCGCGGTGGCAGGATACACAATATCTACGTTGAATAGCGGAGATATGTACCTCATAGGAGGGGATCTCTCCCGGAGCAAGGGTTGGGATGACATTGGCTGCAGCCACTTCCTTGGGCAGCTCAACCCGGTCGTCCCAGGTGTAGCGCATGAAAGTGACGATGGCTTCTATATCAGAAGGTCCTAAGGCGCCTCCAAAGGCACGCGCAAAAGGCGTCATTCCCAGGTCCGGCTGACCATAGGAGACAATGTCGGCGAAAGTCTGGTCATCCCGTGTATACATCTCATCTTTGGTATTAATGGCTTTCATTATGTAGCCTTCAAGGCCCTCAACACCTTTAACCTCACCACCTTCGCCATTCGGACCATGACATTCCGTACAGTTAACGGAATATAAGTCTTGCCCGGCGAGAATTTGTTCAGGTACAGACCCGGCAATGGTACCAGTCACTTCCTGAGGAGGGGTTGTGACAGCCGCTAGCACAGTGAGGGCCACGATCCCAATCACCATTACCGACATGATGCTAATTGCCCAGGGACGAGCTTTCCAAAAACGGCGTGAATTACGGTCAAAAAAAGGCAACAGGAATAATGCCAGAACGGCAATGATTGGAATGACAGTCGTACCGAGCCACTCCAACGACCCCGGAAAATATTTGAGTAGCTGAAAGAGGAACAGGAAATACCATTCAGGGCGGGGAATGTAAGTCGAATCTGAAGGGTCAGCTTTGGGTTCTTGGGAGACACCTACCCACGTGGCCATGATGACCAGGATGATAAAGAGAGCAACACTGATGACCAGGTCTTTATAAATGATATCAGGCCAGAACTTGACCCCATTTTGCTTTTCCTGGGTATATTTTTCTTTGTAAAGTTTCTTTTGCTCTTCGTTCACGGCTGTCTCCTTTTTCTAGTCTTCTTCTTTGGGGACCGAAGAGATACCCAGGCGGATGACCATATATAAGTGAACGCCAATTAATCCGGCTATCATGGCAGGGAACCACCAGATATGGACGGAGAAGAAACGAGCCAGGGTAACCGCGGAAAGGTCGCCACCTCCCCGCAGCACCTGGTTAATGAAATTGCCTAGGAAGGGTACTGTGCCAGCTATGGAAGTAGCCACCGTGGTTGCCCAGTAAGCACGCTGGTTCCAGGGGAGCAGGTAGCCGGTAAAACCCATGCCTAGGGTGAGCAGGAGCAACACTACACCTGTGACCCAGGTGAACTCGCGTGGATATTTATAAGCACCAAAGAAATAAGTTCTCAGCATGTGGAAAAATACAATCAGCACCATGAGACTGGAACCCCAATGATGAATGCCACGTATCAGCCAGCCAAAACTAACGCCTGTCATGATGTATTGGATGCTATCGTAGGCATGGTCTGGGGAGGGAACATAATACACGGTGAGCATGATGCCAGTAATACCCTGAAGGAGAAAGAGAAACAAACTGGCGCTCCCCAGGGTAAACCACCAATTTACCTTGGGTACCTTCCGGTCGAGGACCGTGCTATAAATTGTTTTTAACCCAAGGCGTTCATCTAACCAGTTAAAGGTCTTTTGGAACATACTTAGCTCCCTATGAAGTGAATCAGGAGATTGTTTTCCTCGATCTTGGTTTCATAGGTGTCGAGAGCTCGAGGTTGAGGGCCTTTAATTATCTGTCCATTGATATCGAAATAAGCATCATGGCATGGGCATATATAAGCAGCTGCGTCCTGTTTCCAGTTCACACGGCAGCTTAGGTGGGTACATTTATTGGAGAGAGCCAGGATCGAACCATCTTCGTGTTGGATGACATAAACGCCATAACTGTTGACGGTTTTTTCCCAGCCATTGACCTTGGTGCGGTTAAAGTTGAACAGCGTTGGAACACCGACCGGATAATTCGCTATCGGTCCTGCCGGGATCCAAGAATCAGCAGATACCTTTTGGAGAGCAGGGGCAATCAGGTAACCAATAGCTGGAATACCGATCAATGCTCCCAT
>Ga0153916_10002201_pt1 | contig 14335 bp, 14 predicted proteins | sample Opewatmetagenome_FD_109642 | JGI IMG/M metagenome (GOLD analysis project Ga0153916, IMG submission 109642) | Freshwater wetland microbial communities from Ohio, USA - Open water 3 Core 3 Depth 4 metaG | ecosystem: Environmental > Aquatic > Freshwater > Wetlands | place: USA: Ohio, Lake Erie...
CACGCGACGCACCTCCTCGATCCTGAACGCGGTCGCAGGAAGTCGTTCAGTACGTGCCCCCGCTATCCAGGAAGCCCTGCTATGCAGGGCTTTCGTGTCAGGGGTTCACAATGGTTACCGCCATCGGCGGCGGTCGTTGGTGAACGGACTGAGCGGGTCGTTTGGGGATCGCGCATCTGCGGTCGGGCCGTAGAAGTCGGGCCGTAGCGTCGAGGCCGAGCACCTGTGTCTCGGTCACGCCCTCGCGCGGATGGGAGCGTGAGTAGAATTGACCAAATTGGTCGATTTGACCAATCAGGACAAGTGGCCTATACTGGTGTGATGGCTGTTTCCTCATCCGTGATCGAGACGCTCCCCTTCAGTGAGGCCAAGGCAAAACTCTCTGACCTGATGACGGCGGTTGTTCACGGCCATCGACCGAAGGCGGTGGACAGGCACCAGGGCAAGGAGGAGATGTTCCTCGTCGGTCGAGACGAGCTGATCGCGCTGCTCGAGGGGTTCGAGTTCCAGCCGAAGGTCAGCGTGTCGCAGGGGGAGTTCATCGTCCGTCTGCCGGAGCTGGGGTTGATCGCCGGTGGTTCATCGCTCGATGAGGCTTTCGAGGAGTTGGTAGAGCTCGCGGAGGCCTACGCCGAGGACTATTTCGACCGCCTCGAGTTCTTCAAGCAGACCGACCGGCGCCGACAGCTGCCGTGGGTCGCGCGGATCGCGTTCACGGCTCCGGAGGAGCGGAGCGCTCTATTCACGCACCCGGCCGCGGGTGGCCGGGCGCTCCAGCCTGCTTGACGCCGGCGGCGCCGACATGGGACGACGTCGCGGCATTCCTCGCTGCTGACGGCTGGCGCGAGATTCCGAAGCACGGCGGCAGTCGCCAGAGGCACGTCTTCTACGAGAAGGTGCTCGACGATGGCCACGTGCTGCAGACGCACGTGTCGCACTCGGGGCAGAAGACCATGAGTCCCGGACGCTTCAGCAGCATCATCCGGCACGACCTCGAAGTCTCGAAGGCTGAGTTCTGGGAGTGCATCCGGACAGGCCAGCCCGTCGATCGCCCCGCTTCCGTCGAAGACGCGCCGGTCGAGCACGAAGCTTGGGTGGTCGCGGTGCTCGCCAGCGACCTGCACATGTCGGCAGCGGAGATCGAAGCGCTCACGCCGGAAGAGGCACAGCAGATCGTCAACTAGGCGAAGCTGCCAGGCTCTTTCGGGGTCCGGAGCCATGGCATTGCCATGGCCGGGCCAGAGGAAGTGAACTGGCCCGCGATCGTCGTCCGAGGCGCGGCAAGCTTCCCGCGAGCGTTCGGGATCAATGAGCAGCCGCCCGCGCTTGCCCCTCGGGCTCGCGGTCTTCCTTGACCGGGACGGAGAAGCGAATGCTCGTACCGGCACCCGGCGCAGAGTCGATCTTGACGGTGCCTTCTACGAGGCCGGCTCGCTCGTGGATCCCGAGGAGCCCAAAGCCGGATGCGTCGTCGCTGGGATCGAAGCCGATGCCGTCGTCTCGGACAGCGACCTCGACCGCCGCATCCGTCTGGACGACGAGCACGTCGGCTCGACCGGCGTCGGCGTGCTTGACGACGTTCGACAGCGCCTCCTGCACGATGCGGTAGACGGCGTCTTCGACCTGGGGTGGAAGCCGCATGGGTGCGTTCGGCGCGCCGGCCAGATCTACCCGCAGGTCGACGGCGAGCGTGTGCACCTGCGTCGTTCGCTCGACGAGCGCCCCGAGCGCCGCGTGGAGTCCTATCTCGTCGAGCGCCGCAGGCCGCAAGTCGGTGATCAACCCGCGGAGCGCGCATACCGCCACGTCGACTCGCTCGCCGATCTGGTCGAGGACTGCAGTGCGCTCGTCCGCCGTAGGGGCCCGGCGTGCGGCGTCGGCCAGCAATTTCAGTGCCGCCAGCTCCTGCAGCGTGTCGTCGTGGAGCTCACGCGCCCACCGACGCCGCTCCTGCTCCTGTGCCTCGACCCGCCGCCCCAGGGTGCCTGCCGCAACGTCCTGGGCGGTTGCGACGGCGAATGCGGCGCTCGCCGCGAACGCACTCAGGACATGCTCGTCCCACGCGCTGAACTGGGGGCCGTCACGAAGACGGTCGAACGCCGCAAGAACGCCGAGAGCACGACCGTGGAACAGGAGCGGCACGACCAAGCCCGTCCGCGCGTGCGTCTGCTCCGCGAGCGCGAAACGCAGCCGACCCGCGGCGTCCGCGAGCCGCTCCGGCTTCCCCGTTCGCAATACCTCCCCTGCGACACTTGCCTCGAGCGGGAGCCGCTGCCCCAACAGCGACTCGGACAGGTCGCCGGCCAGCGCCCTGATCTCGAGCTCGTCTCGGTGGTTGAGCATCACGATGGCTGCGCGAGCGTCCGTGAGCGCGCGACCGCGCTTCACGATCAGCTCGAGCACGCGATCGAGGTCGGTCTCGCCCGCCACTGTCCGCGCGATCTCCGTCGTTGCCTCGAACGTCGCCACTGCGCGCTCGAGCTCGCGTCCTCGACTCTCCATGCCCGAAAAAGCACGCGCGTTCTCGATCGCGATCGCAGCCCAGTCGGCGAGCACCACGAGCGCCTCCTCATCTGCCTCATCGAATGCGCCGCCGCGCTTCTCCGTGAGATAGAGGTTCCCGTACGGCCGGCCGCGAACGAGGATCGGCACGCCGAGGAAGCTCCGCATCGGCGGGTGGCCGAGCGGAAACCCGTACGAGCGAGGATGCCTGCCCACGTCGTCGAGGCGAAGCGGGCGGGGCTCGCTGATCAACACGCCGAGCACACCGTGCCCGCGCGGGAAATCGCCGATCGCCCGATGCGTCGCATCGTCGATCCCCACCGTCAAGAACCGCTCGAGCTCACGCTGGTCCGGGTCGAGCACGCCCAATGCCGCGTACTCCGCCCCGGTCAGCTCCCTCGCCGCGTCGAGCACATGCCGGAGAACCGCCTCGAGATCCAGCTCCGCGACGAGGCTCCTGCCCACGTCGATCAAACGCCGAAGGCGTACCTCCGCCGGAACCTGGGTCGGCAGCATGAGCTGGCGCTCATTGTCCCACCCAGCGCGCCACTGCACAACCGCGAGCGATGAGCAATGCCCCGTTTGCCTACGATGGTCTCTGGTGCAGGATCTCGAGACGACAGCTGACGCGGCCCACGGCGCGGCAACGCCCGCGCCGGGGGAGTTGGAGCGGAGGCTCGAGCAGCATCGCGTCGAGCTGACCGGCTACTGCTACCGGATGCTGGGATCGGCGTTCGAGGCGGAGGACGCCGTGCAGGAGACGCTCCTGCGGGCGTGGCGGGGCTTCGATCGCTTCGAGGGCCGAGCGGCGCTCCGCTCGTGGCTCTACCGCATCGCGACGAACGTGTGCCTCGACCTGCTGAGCGGGCGAGAGCGCCGCGCCCGTCCGATGGACCTCGGCCCGGCGCGCGAGCCCGTGGCCGAGAACCTGAGCGCGCTCCCCGAGGTCACCTGGATCGAGCCGATCCCCGACGGGCGGGTGTTACCGGAAGGCGATCCGGCGGAGGTGGCAGTCGCTCGCGAGACGGTTCGTCTCGCGTTCGTCGCCGCGCTGCAGCACCTGCCGCCACGCCAGCGAGCAGTCTTGATCCTCCGCGAGGTGCTGCGCTGGAAGGCGTCGGAAGTCGCGGAGCTCCTCGAGACGAGCGTCGCCTCGGTCAATAGCGCGCTGCAGCGGGCACGGGCGACCCGCGAGGCAACCGACGTGCGCTCGGACACGACGCCCTCGGTCGGCGCGGTGGACGCCGCGCTCCTCGCCCGCTACGTCGACGCCTTCGAGCGCTACGACATGGACGCGCTCACGGCGCTGATCCACGAGGACGCGACGCAGTCGATGCCGCCGTACGACCTGTGGCTGAGCGGCCGCGACGACATCCTCCGCTGGTGGGTCGGCCCGGGTGCCGGCTGTCGCGGCTCGCGAGTGATCCCCACGACGGCGGCGAACGGCGCGCCGGCGTTCGGGCAGTACAAGCCCAGCGCCACCGGCGAGGGGTTCGACCCCTGGGCGCTCCAGGTGCTCGAGATCGCGAACGGCCGGATCGTCGAGCTCACGTTCTTCCTCGACACGGAGACCGTCTTCCCGCTCTTCGGCCTGCCCGCCCGGCTCGAGTCGTAGCGTCCTCGGCCGTCACTCGGGCTTGCGTGCAGCGATGCGTTTCAGGGCGAGCGACGGTCTACCCTGCAGCTCGTACTCACCAGCCGCCGGCGCGCCGGCGCGGGAAGGAGAACCATGGGACAGCCGGTCGTCCACTTCGAGATCGTCGGGAAGGACGCGGAGAAGCTCAGGAGCTACTACTCCGACCTGTTCGCGTGGGAGTTCAACGCCGACAACCCGATGAACTACGCGCTCGTGCAGCGCGACGGGAACACCAACGCCGACGGCGTCGGCATCGGCGGCGGCGTCGGAGCGGGGCCGGAGGGGTACCCCGGCCACGTCACCTTCTACGTCGAGGTCCCCGACGTGGAGGCCGCGCTCGCCAGGGCCGAGAGCCTCGGCGGGTCGCGGATGATGGGCCCGGAGAAGGTCATGGAAGGGGTCGAGATCGGTCTCTTCAACGACCCCGAGGGACACCTGGTCGGCGTCGTCAAGTCCGCGTCGTAGGCACTCGTGCTGCCGGGGCCCCGCGCCCGCGCGGGGCCCCGGGCCGAGGCGCGTCAGCCCGGCAGGACGTCGCGCAACCCCATGAAGGCGAGCAGGTCGACCAACTCGTCCGACGCGTTGCGCAGCCGGACCCGGCAGCCGTGCCGCCCGGCCGCGAGCTGGAGCCGCGCAAGAGCTTCGACCGTGACCGCGTCGGGGTCGACTCCGGTGACGTCGCACACGGCGACGTCCGCGCGGCTCCGGCTCAGCAACGCACACACCCGCTCGCAGAGCCCGGGCAGATCGGCGCGCGTGATCGGACCCCGGATGGCGAAGGAAACCGTTTGCTGCGCCGATGCGGCCACCGGGATAATGACCGTCCAGCCAGAACGAACTCATCTGCGCCGCGGCCGATGAGTTCTGTGCGTCCGGTCGGTCTGATCACTACAGAACTCGAAAGGACAACCAAGCCAATGACCATGAACAGCCGCACGCGCTGGCTCGCGCTCCTCGTCCTCTGCGCCGGCAGCCTCATGATCGTCCTCGACACGACGATCGTGAACGTGGCGCTCCCGTCGATCCGGGCCGACCTCGGGTTCTCGGAGACGTCGCTGGCGTGGGTCGTGAACGCCTACCTGCTCACCTTCGGCGGCTTCCTGCTGCTCGGCGGCCGGCTCGGCGACCTCTTCGGCCCGCGGCGGCTGTTCCTGGTCGGGATCGCGCTCTTCACCCTCGCATCAGTCGGCTGCGGTCTCGCGAGCTCGCAGGCGTTCCTGATCGGGGCGCGGGCGGTGCAGGGCCTCGGCGGCGCGGTCGTCTCGGCGGTCTCGCTCTCGCTGATGATGACGCTCTTCACCGAGCCGGCCGAGCGGGCCAAGGCGATGGGCGTCTTCGGCTTCGTCGCCGCGGGCGGCGGAAGCATCGGCGTGTTGCTCGGCGGCGTCCTCACGGACGTGCTCGACTGGCACTGGATCTTCCTCGTCAACCTCCCGATCGGGGTTGCCGTCTACGTCCTCTCCCTGAGGCTGCTGCCGGCCGCGCGCGGCCCCGCTGCCGCCGTGCGCCTCGACATCGCAGGTGCGGTGACCGTGACGTCCTCGCTGATGCTCGCCGTCTACGCGATCGTGAACGGTAACGAGGCAGGCTGGGCCTCCGCCCGGACGCTCGGTCTCCTCGCCGCGGCGGCGGTGCTGCTGGCCGTCTTCCTCGGCATCGAGCTTCGCGTGCGCGCGCCCCTCGTGCCGCTCGGGCTCTTCCGGCTGCGCAACGTCGCGACCGCGAACGTCGCCGGCGTGCTCTGGGCCGCCGGCATGTTCGCCTGGTTCTTCCTCTCCGCCCTCTACCTCCAGCTGGTGCTCGGCTACAGCCCATTGCAGGTCGGCCTCGCGTTCCTGCCGGCCAACCTGATCATGGGCGCGTTCTCGGTCGGCCTCTCCGCCAAGCTCGTGATGCGCTTCGGCATCAGGTTGCCGCTCGCGACCGGGTTGTCGCTCGCGGCGGCCGGGCTCGTGCTCTTCGCACGGGCACCGGTCGAGGGGAGCTTCGCCGTCGACGTGCTCCCGAGCATGATCCTGCTCGGCTTCGGCGCCGGCATCGCCTTCAACCCGCTGCTGCTCGCCGCCATGAGCGACGTGGCGCCGGAGGAATCCGGCCTCGCCTCGGGAGTCGTCAACACCGCGTTCATGATGGGCGGCGCGCTCGGCCTCGCCGTTCTCGCCAGTCTCGCCGCCTCCCGCACCGACAGCCTGCTCGCCTCCGGCGGCGATCCACTCGCCGCGCTCAACGGTGGCTACCACGCCGCGTTCCTCGTCGGGGCGCTCTTCGCAGCCGCGGCGGCCGCGCTCGGCGCGGCGCTCCTCCGGACGAGCGCCGCGACCACCGCCGAGCCCGCGCGCGACGCGCAGCCCGCTCCGGCGGCGGGCGCCGACTGACGCCGTAGGGGAGCTGACGCCGCAGCTCAGTGCTTGTCCGCAAGCGGATCGCGCTCCTCCCCGATGCCGGCCCGCGTGGCCTCCGCGACGATGAGGGCGTGGCTCAGACCGTCGACCTCGAGAACGCCAGCGCGGTACGGAAGGCCCTCGACATCGCCGATTCCCTCGGCGTGCTGACCGTCTACCTCGATGCGCGCGATGCCGCCGTACCCGGCAGCGCCGCGATTCATGCTCTCCGGCTCGAGCTCCGGCGGCTCCATCACGTCGTCCGCACGACATGGGTGGCCGACGAGAGGCGCGCCGGAGAGCACCTGGCAGAGGTCGAGCGACGCGTCGACGCGGCCGTTCTCTCGGGCGAGGCACGGAATCTGGCGCTCTTCGTCGCGCTCGGGTCCGGGACGTCCTTCGCTGTCGAGCCCGCGGGAACCGTGCCGACGCGCGCGTTCCTCGGGGTGCGCGCCGATGTGCGACCGCTGTGTCTCGCGGTCCAGGCGGCGAAGGCCGCAGGCGTTGTCATCGTCTCCCCCGAGGGAGCCAGGGCGTTCGAGTGGGTGCCTGGCGAGCTTCGGGAGATCTGGTCTGACCGCATGCCGGAGCTCGAAGGTCGTGACCTCGTCGGTCCGTCTCATGCGCATCCCCACGGGCTCCCGGGTACCGCCCCCGGGTTCGAGGTAGGGCAGCAACGAGACCTGTTCGAGCGTCGACTGGACGACGAGTACGCGCGGTTCATCACCGCGGCCGGCGCCGCGGTCGCCGCACTCGCCGTCGATCGCGGCTGGGAGGACGTCGCGTTGAACGGTGACGAGGACCTCTGCAGCGCGTTCTCGCGGGGTGCGCCGAGCGCGGTCGCCCTCGAGATCGTGCCCATCCCGCATCTCGAGCAGTGGCGATCGACGGGGCAGCTCGCGCTCCTCGTCACGCCGTGGATCGAGGGAGCGAGGGAGAAGCGGGCAGAACAGCTTCTCCGGCAGCTGGAGGACGAAGCAGGGCCTGGCGGCCACGCGACCATCGGTCTGGGCGAGACGCTGACGGCGCTCGCGGACGGTCGCGTCAGGCGGCTCGTGGTGCACGCCGAGAAGCCGATCGTCGGGCGATCCTCACCGGACGGCGTTCTCGCCGCGCCCGGCGACATCCCGCCCGGCACCTCCGAGTCGGCCCTGGTCGACGATGTGCAGCTGGCCGACTCGATGATCGCGCGGGCGCTCGACACCGGTGCGGAGGTCATCGTGGTTCCTGCGGCAACCGCGGCCGGGACACTGCTCGAGGAGCTCGACGTCGCGGCTCTCACCCGTTGGTAGCGACCGCCGCAACGTGAGAAACCCGCATCGAGATCCGCAGGCGCCCCGACGCCGGACGGCCCGCCAGGCGCCATGGTGACCCTGTGAGGTCGATGCCGGGAATACCAGACCGCGACGTCGAGGCGCCGCTTCGCCTCGAGACACAGGGTGACGTCAGCGGGAGCGCCCAGGACGAGATCGAGACGAAGCTGCGCCGTCTCTCTCGCAGGGCTCCGCGGCCTGTGCGGATGCTGAAGGCGACGCTGGTGAAACACGGGGATCCCGCGCTCGAGCGCCCGAACGTGGCAATGGCCAGCATCGACGTCGACGGACGGGTAGTCCGCGCACACGTCGCAGCAGCCGGGATGGGCCAGGCGATCGAAGCGGTCGAGGAGCGTCTCAGCCGGCGGCTGGATGAGCTCGCGGAGCGCGACCAGGACAAGCGTCATGAGACCGGGCGCCATGCCGCCGGCGAGTGGAGGCACGGAGACCTGCCGACGCTCCACCCCGACTTCTTCCCGCGGCCGATCGAGGAGCGGAGGATCATCCGTCGCAAGTCGTACGCGATGCAGCCGATCTCCGTCGATGAAGCGATCTGGGAGATGCGGATGCTCGATCATGACTTCCATCTCTTCACGAACGCCGTCACCGGAGAGGAGAACGTCGTCTACCGGGGCGACGACGACGTCCTTCACCTGCGGCAGATCGCGCCGACGGGCGAGGCGTTCGTCGACCCCGTCCTGATCGATGCGACGCCTGCGCCGACGCTCGACGAGGCCGGTGCCGTGGCGATGTTCGACGAGGCCGACGGCCCGCTCCTCTTCTTCGTGGACGCGGACACGGGGCGAGGCACCGTGCTGTACCGGCGCTACGACGGTCACTACGGCCTCCTTCTGCCGGCGTCCTGACGGGCCCGCCGCCGCAGAGACCTGCCGGGAGCGATGTCGCGAACGACCCGCGCAGCGGGGTACAGTCGGCGTCAGTGACTCACGTCGACACCGCGCCCGCACGGCTGTCGTGATTCCGCTGCGCGTTGCGGTCCTGGCGCCGGTGTCGTGGCGCGTTCCGCCCCGTCACTACGGGCCGTGGGAGCAGTTCGCGTCTCTCCTCACCGAAGGGCTCGTCGCCAGAGGAGTCGACGTGACGCTCTTTGCGACTGCGGACTCGGTGACCTCGGGCCGTCTCGCCTCGGTCGTCGCTCGCGGGTACTCGGAGGATCCGGGCGTCGAGCCCAAGGTGGCCGAGTGCCTGCACATCGCGCACGTCTTCGAGCGCGCCGACGAGTTCGACATCATCCACAACAGCTTCGACTTCCTCCCGCTGACCTACAGCGGGCTCGTCGACACGCCTGTCCTGACGACGATCCACGGGTTCTCGTCGCCCCGGATCCTGCCGGTGTACCAGCGCTACAACGCGATCACCGCCTACGTCGCGATCAGCGACGCCGACCGGCATCCGAGCCTCGACTACGTGGCGACGATCCATCACGGAATCGACACCGACGCGTTCTCGCTGCACCCCTCACCGGGCGGCTACCTGCTCTTCTTCGGGAGGATCCATCCGGACAAGGGAGCCGCCGAGGCGATCGACGTCGCCGTGAGCTCGGGGATGCCGCTCGTGATCGCGGGGATCGTTCAGGATCAGCGGTACTTCGACGAGCGTGTCGCCCCGCGGGTCGACGGCGAGCAGGTGTCCTTCGTCGGTGCCGCGAATGCAGAGGAGCGGTCGGAGCTGCTCGGTGGTGCGCACGCGCTGCTGCACCTGATCGGGTTCGACGAGCCGTTCGGGTACAGCGTCGTGGAGGCCATGGCGTGCGGCACGCCGGTGATCGCGTTCAGGCGCGGCTCGATGGGGGAGCTGATCGAGGACGGGAAGACCGGCTTCCTCGTCGACGACGTCGAAGGGGCCGTCGCCGCTGTCGCCCGAGCGGAAACCCTCGACCGTGCGTCGATCCGCGCCGAGGCGGTCGCCCGATTCGGCGTGGCGCGGATGGTCGACGCCTACCTCGACGCGTACGCAGCGATCCTCGGCCGGCCCTCTCGGTCCTTGCGCTGAGGGTTTGCAGTGACGATCTGTGCGATAGTGGTTGGGCGAGTAGACCTTGCGCGGACGCCGCCGAGGCTCTGAGCTTCTCCTCTCCGACTGCCACACCGGGCCTGAGTGTCTCGGCAACGCACGTGACGCCGCGCTCGCGGCAGTCAGGAGTCAGACGATGAAGGGTTCGCAGAAGCCGAAGAAGATGGGCAAGAAGCCGGCGCAGAAGACGCTGAAGGAGCGCCGGGTCGAGAAACGCGCGGCTGCGAAGCAGACCCGGTCGCTCGGCGTCTGATCCCGGTTCCAAGCGAGCACGCCCGAGAGGAGGGAGACGATGAGCAAGCTGAACGCGCTGATCGCGCGCCTGCGCGCGATCCTGAAGCTGTAGCCGACGGTCCGAGCTCAGGCAGGGGCGGCGAGCACGGCCGCGAGCAGATCCCCGAGTTGCGCCGTCGCGAGGCAGACCGAAGTGTCGGCGGCGCCGTAGTAGAGGCGGATCTCGTCGCTGGTCCCGTCGTGGACGAGGCCGCAGGGGAAGACGGTGTTCGGCACGTCGCCTTCGCGCTCGTAGGGGGCGCGCGGTGCGAGGATCCACTGCGGGAGGCGGTGCAGCAGCCGGGTCGGCTCGTCGAGGTCGGTGAGGGCGAGGCCGATCCGGTAGATGCTGCCGGAGACGGTTTCCTTGACGCCGTGGTAGATCAGCAGCCAGCCGTGCTCGGTGCGGAGCGGCGGTGGGCCGAGGCCGATGCGGAGCGAGTCCCACCAGGCGCCCGCGCGCGGCTGGAGCACCTGCTCGGGCGCGCTCCAGCTGTGGAGGTCCGGCGAGCGGGAGAGGAGGATCTCCCCGTGGGCGCCGCCGAACTCGGTCTGCGGGCGGTGAAAGAGGATCCACTTGCCGTCGATCCTGTGCGGCAGGAGCGCTGCGTTCTTGTCCTCCGGGTGCCGGACGATCCCGTGACGCTCGACACTCGTGAAGTCCACGGTCGTCGCCAGGAAGACCGCCGGGCCGGCTGGGCCGTAGGAGGTGCAGGTGATCACCCAGCGCCCGAGCTCGGGCACGAAGACGACGCGGGGGTCCTCGAAGCCCCACTGCTCGCTCGCAATCCCGTCGGCCGGGGCAAGGAGCGGCTCGGGGTCGATCGTCCAGCCGTCGACCCCGTTGGCGGAGCGGGCGACGGTGAGGTGCGAGATCCCGGTCAGGTCCTCGACACGCACGAGCAGGACGGTCGTGCCGTCGAGCTGCGCTGCGGCCGGGTTGAAGACGGCGTTGACAGGGTACGGCCACTCGTCCGCGGTCAGGATCGGGTTGGCGGGGTGGCGGTGGAAGAGCTCGCGGTCTCTCATCCCCGCTCCCGGCGGAGGCAAAGCCGCCGCCTCCGCTCCCTGGGCGGCTCCGTCGAGCCCACGCCGCTCACGCCGTCGCCGTCTCGCGCGTGCGCTGGCGAAGGACGGCCGGCAACCCTGCCGTGTCGAGCAGCAGCGCCGCACGGTGGAAGGCGAGCGTCGACTCGGCCCCTTCGTTGTCGTTGGTCGTCTCGTCGCCGAGCCCGTCGCTGCAGCCGCCGGTCGCGAAGTCGTACAGCGGCCGGTGGAGACGGTTGCGGCCGAGGAACCAGTCGAACGCCCGCTGCGCGCGCAGTCCGTGCTCGGGCACGCCGGTGACGACGAACGCGGCCAGCTCGGCCTCGACGAACGCGGACGCGTCGAGCGGCTGCTCGTCCCCGGCTCCCGGAGCGGGCTCGGTGCGACGGCGGCCACGATGCCCGGTCAACCGCAGGGTGGTCTCGGCGAGCCCGGACTCGTCGCCGAGCCAGCGAAGCGCGTCGAGGCCCGTCTCCGTCAGCTCGGTGCGACCGAGGGTGGCGCCGCCGACGATGAGCGCGTGGGGGAGCCGCGCGTTGTCGTAGCTGAGCGTGTCCTCGAACCAGCGCCAGCCCTCGCGGGCGTTGGCCGTGTAGGCCACCGACAGCTGCTCCATCACGTGCTCCAGCAGCTGCCGGGCTTCCGGCCCGAGCCGGTCGGGGTCAAGGCGCGCGAGGCCGAGGGCGGCGTAGGCGCCCGTGCGCAGCGACGGCTCCGTCCGGAGCGTGCGGACGATCGTGTCGAGCAGCCGTTCGGTGGGGCCGACGACGGCGGGTACCCATGCCGTCGAGAGGATCTCGCCGAGCGCCCAGACCGAGCGGCCGACGTGGTCGCCGAGATGGGGCTCGTCGAGCCAGCGGCGGTCGTAGCCCATGAAGTTCCGCATGCCGGCCTGCGGGTCGGTCGCGTCCTGGAGGAACGCGAGCGAGCGGTAGAGAATCGTCGTCCAGACCTGCTCGTCGCCGCGACGGGCGAGCTCGAGCGCGACGACCGCGAGCCGGGCGACGTCGTCGACGCAGTACCCGCTCTCGCGGCTCGGGATCACGCCGTTCGCGTGCTGCACGATGCCGACGTCGTCCACGAGCGTGAGCAAATGGTCCGTTCGCAGGCTCACGAGCTGCCGATCGATGCCGGAGACCGACCGGCGGCGGCGCGGCGCCAGCTCGACCGCCTCCCGCAGCACCGCCGCCGTCGCCTCTGCGACCGACGGCCATGCCAGCTGCGCCCCGATCCGCCGCGCCTCGGCCCGGGCCGCCGCGAGCCGCTCCGGCTGCTCGACGTAGCGGCAGACGGCGTCGGCGAGCGCGGCGGGATCCGCGAACGGCACGATCTCGCCGGCACCCGAGCCGAGCATGTCCTGTGCGTACCAGTACGGGGTCGAGACGACACCGCAGCCGGCGGCGATACCGAAGGTGAGCGCCCCCGACGAGATCTGCTCGCGCTCCCGGTACGGGGTTACGAAGACGTCGGTCGCCGCGAGCAGGTCGGCGATCTCCTCGACGCTGAGGAAGCGGTCGTCGAACTCCACGTGGTCCTCGAGGCCCAGATCGAGCACCGCCTGCTCGAGCTTCAGCCGGTACCGCTCGCCCTCGCGATGCGCTACGTCCGGATGCGTCCGCCCGGCGACCACGTAGAGCACCTCGGGATGGCGCTCCACGATCGCCGGCAGCGCCTCGATCACCGTCTCGAGCCCCTTCCCCGCGGAGATCAGCCCGAACGTCGAAAGCAGGAACCGCTGCCCGCCGGCGCCGTATGTCCCGCGCATCGACGCCTCGTCTCCCGTGACGCGTGCCAACGCGTACGCATCGGCGCGCTGTGCAAGCACCGGCGGCGCGCCGTGCGGCACGACACGAACCTTGTGCTCCGCGCAGGTGCCGCCGTCGACGAGGAGACGCCGCGCAGTGTCCGTCATCACGATCACGAGCTCGGCCTGACGGCACACCGCCGCGAGTACCTCCGCCTGGTGAGGCGTCGGCTGCGACAGCACCGTGTGCAGCGTCACCACGAGCGGCTGCGACAGCCCCTCGGTCAGCGAGGCCACGTAGTCGCCGTCGCGGCCGCCGAAGATCCCGTACTCGTGCTGAAGCAGGACGACGTCGACGTCGAGGTGGCCCAGAATCCGGGCAGCGCGCACGTAATCTCCTCGAACCGCCTGGGCGATCGTCGCCGTGAGCCCGGGCCGTTGCGGGCGGGAGGGCTCGTTCACGATCACGACCTTCTCGACGCGGTCGATTCCGTCCAGGTCGAGGAGGGCCGCGCGCACGTCCGCCGCGAAGGCGCCGATCCCGCAGGCACGCGGCGGATAGGTCGAAACGATCGCGGTACGCAAGTCTGCCCGCGTCCCTTCCGTAGAGTTTCCGGCGCGACGCCGAAGCGTCAGCACAGCCGGTTCGTGTCCACCTTAGCGGACGACTGTTTCCGCCTCCTCCACCACCGTGGGGCCCGACCTGTCGGCGAAGCGATCGAGCACGCCTGACGAGACGAGTCGGTCGCGCGCGGCGACGGCGTCGTCGGCGGAGGCGAACTCGACCTGGATGAACACCTCGTTGGGGTTCTCGACGCTCCGGAAGAGGCGATATCCCTTGGCGGTGCTTCTCGTGCCGGGAGCGTCCAGGTCGAACATTGGCTTCCAGGCGTCGTAGTCGCCGACCTCGATGCGGGTCATGATGCAGGCCATCGGCATCCCTCCCAAATTAGAGGTATCTGATGAGTAATGAATACGCGACTAGAGTAACGAATAGATGAGCACTGTCAAGCCCTCCCGGCGCTACGACTCGCCTCGGCGGCGTGAGCAGGCCGCAGCCACTCGACAGAAGATCCTCGAGGCGGCACAGCGGCTGTTCGAGGCGCACGGCTACCCGGCTACGTCGATGAGCGCCATCGCCGCCGAGGCAGGCGTTGCGCTGAAGACCGTGTACGTGACGTTCGAGAGCAAGGGCGGCCTTCTGCTCGCGCTGTGGCATCTTCTCCTGCGCGGCGACGAGGGGCCGGCCCCCGTGGGTGAGCGGGAGTGGTTCCGGGAGGTCGTCGACGAGCCCGATCCGGCGCGTCAGCTTCGACTGAACGCCCGCAACTCGCGGCTCGTCAAGGAGCGCGTCGGTGCACTGATGGAGGTCCTGCGCACGGCGGCTGCGACGGACACGGAGATC
>Ga0153916_10002202_pt1 | contig 14334 bp, 17 predicted proteins | sample Opewatmetagenome_FD_109642 | JGI IMG/M metagenome (GOLD analysis project Ga0153916, IMG submission 109642) | Freshwater wetland microbial communities from Ohio, USA - Open water 3 Core 3 Depth 4 metaG | ecosystem: Environmental > Aquatic > Freshwater > Wetlands | place: USA: Ohio, Lake Erie...
CTTCTGTTGCAAGTCAAACTTGTCCTTTGCAATTCGATCGGAAAGCAAGGAAGTTTTGTTCACAACTGGGTCAAACTCTTCCAGTGAGCGAAGGCCATTAAACGCTGTGTTGTTGAACTTCTCACTTGCAACGCCCTGCAAGGTTGCTAATTGCTCTCCACGTAATGTTAGCGGGTTTGTAACTCCAGGAATTGGCGCGTCTGCAGCAGCTTTGGTAAACTCGTCGGCCAGACGTGACTGTGCAGCGGTAATATTTTGACGCATTGTGTCAATAGCTTCGATAGGAACTGACGCATCGGCATTTTCAACAAGCGTTGAGAAACTGTGCTGCACCATCTGCCAACTTGCAATAGCACCACCACGGTTGTCAACCGAGGAAACTGCTTGCATTGGGATATTGTCAGGGTTCGAATATTGACCTTTTACACGGCGCACAGTTTCGTTAATGCCGCGAGTCATGGTATACTTTGCACTGAGTGCAGCGGCACCACCAATAACAGCGTTTGTACCACCAAAGAAAACGAGATGATCTGTAAATGAGGTCTCTTCCGGGAAGAGGAAGTCACTGCTGTTCATTGTTGCATAGATGGCTGCATCAGCGGCGACGTTTTCAATCAGCACATCTTTCACGGAGGTTACAATCGCCTTGCGTTTCATACCAGCAAATTCTGCTGATGTGATTGCAGAAATATCTTGCAAGCCAGTGCGTGTTTTCATCAAACGACGAGCTTCCTCAAACTCTGGTTTGAAAAGTTTGGCGTTTGGGAGTCCGGTGGAGAAGAAACGATTTGCGCCTTCACCAAATGTTCGCGTTGCCACTTTGTTGAGGGCACTACCTGTGCGAACTGCTTTGACAGCTAAACCAGCAGGAACAAAACTACCAAGAATATCAGAAGTAATACCAACAGCACTTGGGTTGTCCTTGATGTAGTCGCCAATTGTTGGCATGTTTGTAGAGATAACTTCCTGCATGTAATTTTCATCAACGCCTGGCATGGACGAAACAAACGTATCCACTGTTTTTGCAAGCACTGCCGGAATGAACATAGCTGCATTGTCCATTGCAGAGCGATTGTTCTCGCTGTCTGTTGCCATAGTGAGCTGCGATTGCAATTTGGTATCGAAGGATGGGGAAGTGAAGTCTTCGCCGTCCATATCCACTTCGTTGTTGAAAAAGAAATCGGTCATAAGTTACTCCAATGCTGCTTGTTGACGTAACTGCGCCATCTTTGAGCGCATTTGTGCGATGAAGTTTTGTTGTGGTTTGTTACCAAAAACACGGGCGTTAATGCTAGAAATAGCTACTGCACCATCCAAGTTAGTTCCGACAGGTGTGAATGTTTGACGAGAAGCTTCTGGTAAATGCTTTTGCATCGCTTCTTCCAACAAGCGAAACCTTGTAGCACTATCAGCTTTGTCTTTGGCAGAACCGCGAACATAGCGTTCCAGATTACTAATGGAAAACCGGCCATTGGAGTACAGTAATGAACCTGTATTTTGTAGTGCCGTTCCAAGACCCAGTGCAGCAAACTGAGGATCAGCCGCAATTGACTTCAAGGCTGTAAATGCACCAACATTATATGCAGTCGTCGTAACTTTGTTTGCAAGTGTCGCCATTTGTGTATCGAATGCGGCCTGCTGTTTTCCACCGACAATACCAAAGGGCGCTAATGTTGAAGCAGTTCGCATCTGCAAAAGGATGTCGTCATAAACGGGTGAACCTGTTGCAATTCCCGCGCTAGATGCCCCAATCATCAACTCCTGTGCGCCCATCATATCGTCAATTCGTCCACCATTCTGTGAGAATTGGCTGATTGCAGAAGCGGTTGTCTTTGCAGGATAACGTTCTTCAATTTGTTTCTGCATTGATTCTTGAACGTCGTTGACGACCTTTGCGTATGCAGTAGCCATTTGACCACGCGCACGTGCATCGTCAGTTGAATCCATTGCCGTTTGAATTGCTGCTGCTTGGCGTAATAGTGTTGCTGCTTGTGGACTGAATACATCACTGCGTTTTGCCATTGTTGCAAATGCATCAGCGGGCTTCATTTCACTTGTGTCAAGACCAACAAGAACTGACAGACGGTCCGCTGCAGTGCGTCCTGCACTTGTTGCTTCTGCTTCTGCGATATTGTTTGCAGCAAAGTCAACATCGCTTTCAGCAAACTTCTTCAAACGCGCATCAAGTTCGTCAACACGGTATGCGATATTGCCGTTTTGGAAAATGCCACCCTTTGCTTGCTTGCGCATTAATTCAACTTGTGGACGTGAGGTTTTGTCCAGTGCTTCCAAACGGTGGAAGTTGTAGGTTTCCACATCTTGCACACCCAGCGCCATTTCAGCACTTTTCAAACTGAGGCGATTGCGCTTCTGGCGATCAAGTTCATCATCCAATTGACGTTGAGTAATGAAACCAGATTTCACACCAGCTTGCAATTCTGGCACTGACTTTGTTGCCAGGAAAGTTTGCTGTTGTTCCAACTTGTCTCGTTCTTGTTGACGACGTGACGTGAGTTCACCTTGAACAAGGTCCATTTCACGCACTTGCTGTGCGAGTTTCTGCCCGGCAATATCAATCTCAGTCTGGTTAGCTTTAACCTCAGTAGCGAATTTATCTTGAATTTGTGCACGACCTGCTTCTGCCAGTTTTACTTGATCCCAACTCTGTTGAACTTTGGTACCAACAGCATTGATATCACGGTTTGGATCGACAATACCAGCAAACGCATTACCAATGCGCTCAAAAAAACCGGCATTCTGTAATTGGTTAAAGCGGGCTGTATAAGCTTCTGTAGCTGCGAGAGCTGCATCGGCGCTTTGATTAACTACAGCAGATTCTTGCTTGTAGGTTTCAATTGCACGCTGGTTGTTTTCAAGAGCACCGATAATAACTGGGGAGGTTTGTGCACCAATTGCAGCAACATCACCACGTTCCTTGCTGAGTTCAGCACGAAGTTGTTCATCTGTTTGAAGAATGTCAAAAGCTTCATTTGCCATAATCATCAACCTCCTGGTTTGCCACCGCTGCCTGCTTTACTAATCCCAGCCGTGAGCATTTGTGTAAACGGGTCACTAAATCCGCTGCCCTGCCCACTCACCGTACCGGTTTGCTTTGTCAATGCATCAACAATTGACTTAACAAATTGTTCACTTGTTTGAGTTTGTTGTTCAGTTGAGGAGGTTGCTGTTGTTCCAGTCAACTGGCTGACGGCATCTTGAATTGATTGCTCGGTTGTTTTAGCTGTAGTTGCAGTAGTCGCACCTTTCAAAGCATTTACCAACGCTGTCAATTGTTCAGTCCCTAGCGCTGCCGCCCCGGTCAATTCCGCAGTTGTTGCAGCTCGTTGTTCTTGTTCCAACTGGGCCTGTAAGGCTGCCAGAGAGGTCTCCGCTTCTGTACGCCCTTTCGTCCCCAATTGTTGAACCAAAGAATTAAGGGAACTTCCAGCTTCGCCTGCAAGTGTCTGCATTCCTTGACCAAGCTGCTGCTCAACATTGAGACGGGCAGCTTCCACAATCGGAGTTACTGTGTCGGTTTGAGACCCAGTAATTGCACGTTGAGTCAACACATCTGCGAGATTGTTACCACTGATGGTACCCCCCAATTGTTGGATCAACCCACTTAGGAGTGCTTGTGTGGATTCATCCAGTGTGGTTGCTTGCTGCGTGGTATCACCTGAAACTGTCCCGGTTGTCTTACCCGTTTGCTCTTGAGATGTAAGGACGTTTGACAACAATTGACTAAGTGCATCAGATGTTGACGAGGTAGTCCCAGAACTAGTTTGGCTTTGTGTTGACTCACCACTTGTTTGTTGCTGGGAAGATTGCTCACTTACACCCAAACCGAGGGTTTTTGCAATTGAATCAAATAAGCCCATGGGATTCTCCTTAACGTTTCCACATTGCACCACGAATACTGCAATTACCTGCTACAGATGCTGTATATACCAATTTATAACGTCTTGCTTTTATTGGTGAAAGGGTTAAAGAGAGACTTCCACCAGCAGTAACTCCGGCTGTACCACTTATTGTTGAACCCACAGAGACATTCTGTACCGCAAGCGGTGCTGACATTTCATAGTTAATATCATCAAATGATGCATAGACTTTCACAGCTGGTGTTGTTCCAGAAAGTGTTACTACGGAAAACACCATCGCATCGTAGATCGTCGCGTTTGTTATTTCTACTACAGTTATGTTTGTTTCGTTTGTTACAGAACCAGAAAATTCACTATAACGATCTTCAGGCAATGCTCCAGCAGAAAATCCAGAAACTAACACACTCCCGTCATCGGCTACTGCAATAGATTTAGCACTTCCATCAGCCTTTCTTCCTTCAATTACAGACATACGCACCTCCTCAAAGTCTTATCACACCAACTTTTACCAACCACAATGCTGTACCAACAACAGCGAAGCCGATTAACCACAAGATTTTATGTACTATAGTTTTGCCAACATCGTGATAAAACTCATCTTCGCGAATTTTATTCGCTTGTTGAGCAATTAGTTGTATTTGTTCAGTAGTCATTTTATGACATACTCCGTGTTGAGGACACTTTGTAAAATCGACCCCCTCGGCCATGATTTCTCCTACTGTTTTGGCTTAATACGAATACCGGCAATTGTGGCGATTTCTTGCTTTGCGTTGACGCGCCCGTAGATGGTCAGTGCAGCACCACACGCAATAATGCCCTGATCAATAATTGCGCTTAGAGAAGCATTGTCAATACCATAACGTGTTGCGACTGGCCCAAGGATTATGACAAGTAATCCAGCGAATGTTTTTGATTTAACTAAGTCTTTCATGAAGTTTCTCCTTGTTTAACACAATCACAGCGGGCGATGGGGCAGCCGATGGCGATGGATAGTGAGTGAGCGTCCATGGTTAATCCATAATCACAGTAAAATTAAATCCAGCATCTACAGCAGCTCCTGTGGTACTTTGTGAAGTAAATATCTGTAATTGTGTGGTATTTCCACCAGCGATAACAATGTCGCCCCCATAATTCGTAGACGTAGCTATCGTGTAATTTGCCGTCCCAAGATTATGAGTTATGACGTATGTTCCTGTTGCAGTCTTTGCACTGCTCCATCCACTCGGCAACCTAATCGCGGTTCCCGCGTTATTCACTCGACCGTGGAATGTGTTTCCGTCATGTCTGACGGTGTTGCTGTTGATTGTGACCACCCCGGCGTTGGAAATTTTGAACCGCTCAGTCCAGGTGATTGCGTTTCCTGCCGCGCCGGATGGCGCGGTGTAAAAAATCCAGTCCCCACTGCCGTACCCAAAATCCACTAGCGTTGCAAAGCTACTCCCGACATATTTCCAGCCTGAATTTTGACGCGCATTTGATGTGAGAGCCATATTCGAATTACTCGATTCGACAATGGCCGAATTATCACCAATATCGACAACTCCATGCATACTAGCCCACGATCTAGCCACTCCTCCTATAGCAACATCACCCAAATCGCTAATAGATTTGTTCGCGTCCAGTACCACCGCCTTCGACGCCTGCGCAACCCCAGGCGTCGTCACAGCCGTGTAATTCAACTCGGCTGCATTGGCGGTCACAGCCACACCGCCAAGCTGCAAATTAGTAATATTAGCTGTAGTTATACCTAATGCGTCAATAAACCCACTCCCATCCACAACAATAGCTTTGCTCGCGGTGCGTGTTCCGGCAGTTACACCGCTTAAATAGTTTAATTGGGCTTCTGTTGCAGTAACGCTGCTATCAACAGGATAACCACTTGCATCAAACTTTGTCAGTCGCCCTGTAGTCCATGTAAATGGCTTCTGCATTGAATTTTCAAGAAATACAACCTGAGCAGAGGTCATTTTTCCTGGGTTTACCGTAGATGCAGCGCTGACGTTGGCAAGATCTTTTCTTGCTGTTGCAAAACCACCAGGAATTGTGCCGTTGTGAACACGCAACTCCATCGCAGTCAAATCGACAGTTATCTCACCTTCAAGACCAACAAATAAATTAGCATTCGTTGCGATATCACGAACAAATTGCACACGCTTCATTAGAAAGCTCTCCCAGAAACAATGCCAGTTAATTCAGCGATTTTAAGGTAGTAATATTCAGTGCCTACCATCGCCTCAACGCGCAATTGGTGGAACAATCCTGTTGAGTAACAGGCAAAAATTGATGACCGACCAGAAGTTTGCACAGCTTCCAATATTTGTGTTTGCGTCTCAATCTCCAAATAACCATCAACAGATGCGGATATATTTGCTGTATAACCACTGGAACTAGACGTTGTACCACCCCAGTTTTCGTAAGTGGTTGGTGACCAACTCATCCAGTCTTCAGAAGAAGATTGCATAGTCAACCAATCTTCTGAACTACTAATAGTGGCAGTGTAGTTAATTGAACCTAACATCACATCAGTGACTGTGCTGTATTCGGCAGCGGCTTCATTGACAATCAGCCGGAATGGTCCAACCTCAACAAAACTGTCCAGGGGGGCCGTAGTAAATGGTACAAGGGCCAGTACAAGCTTCGACAAGCCGTCACCAAATGCTACTTGACTCCGAAACAATGATACACCACCGGCTACATATTCAGAAGCCATTTCCAAAGACGTAGTCGTATCAAAGCTCACGACGTTTTCAGCAACTGCCCACTTGTCGTAAAACCCAGCATTGATGAATGCTGATTCATCAAAAGTTGACATGCCGAAAACAGATGGCATTTTAGTAATTCCGTCTTCTGTGCGGGCAGGCATTTGCACTACAGGTACAAATGCAGTCTGACTATAAGTCAATGTTGGAGTCAGTGAGTCCCCTGCAGAGGAAACAAACTGATACAAACTTCCAAATGAGTCGAAGTAAAAAACTCCGTTATCTAAAGAAGTTGTAAAATCTGCAATACAGGAATGAGTTCGATCAAACGAACCCCACTCGTCAACTTTGCCACACCAGACAAAGGCTTTGGTATAAATATATGGCTGCTCCAGTTCGGCAAGTGAAACAAATAGCCAACTCTTCGATGGAATTGATGTCAGTTTTAACTGCCCATTTGCAGTTAACTGACGAAGCTCCAAGAGATTGACCCGGAAATACTCACTCATCAACGGCTGCCAAATTTCAGGAACATCACCTGTTGTCCGATAAAATCCGTCAACTGCAAGGTAAATTACATTATCGTCCTTTGTTTGGACAATGCAATCGTGGTTTAGTGGTACAGAAACAGCAGACAATCTACGGTGACGAAACACAACAATCGTGTTTGTAAACACGGACTTCATAACTCCATTACGAGTGAATGTTAGAAATCCGTCATTTACGCGAAAAACACCCAAAGGGCTGTCCAATGAGAATGACCCGATGATTGCAAGTGATTGAAAGCCCGCTCCAGTTACTGTTGATGGCGTAAACGTCGTCCCGTCATCAATCACACTCCAAGCAACCAATCCGTGCGCAAGCACAACCAAGCGTCCGCCACTTTCACAACAACCAATAATTGATGAAGGTATATCAACGCCATAACTACTTCCGTTGACAATGTGCCAAGATGCAGTAGTGGGTATATACTCAATCAACCCAACACCACGACGAGCAAAATAATACTTCCCTCCAACAAGCGCCATAGACCACGGAAATTTATCTACAGGCTCAGTAAATACGTACACTGGAACTACTGTATTTGTCAAAACATCATACTGCAAAATACACCCAGTAGTGCATATCCAGGACGTTGCAGTATCTGTAGTGAATATCTGGACATTCGTTATATCTACAAGCAATTCGTGTGAGATTTCGGTCCTGCCAAACCCTGAACGAAGCCCATCTACCTCGACAAGAAAGTTTTCACCATCCAATACCACTGGTTGAGTGATCTTCTTATTGTCGAGCGCAGGAACAAGTCCTTTTATGCGATTGGCTTCTATGCGTGGCATTGTTTAACGAATATACAGTTCATATTGCAGTTGAAAGGATTCACCATCGAGCAACTGCACAGGTACAGTAAGTGCCCCGCTAACTGAAAAAAGCAATCCACCAGTACCTGAAGCAACGCTACAAAGGAATGCCCGACTAAATGCAGCAGAGAAATTTCCACCAGAGGCTGTAAATGTCAACACCTTACTTGCTGCACGTCTTTGCCCATTAACTGTGTCAATCGTCGGCCATCCAGTGGAATTGCGTTCCACCGACTTACGAGAATAACCAAATGTAACGGTTGGTTCAGTTACCAGAGTTGTAAGAACATCGCTATCGGCAACGGAGGCAGAATTGCAAAGGCCAACATAGAACAAAGCCGGGGAACCTGCAAGTCCCATGGCTTCGTTGCGCGTGATTGCCCGAAGGAAATTTTCATCGCCTTCAGCAACAACGGTATTTTTAATCGTCAATTCAGTTGGAATTCCGTGACGTTTAGCCACGGATTCAGGAAAGAAGAACTTGTATTGACCGTGGAATTCCATAATTATGCTCTCGGCGTATGGAGTGAATAAAGAAACCCTTGTTTAAATGTCATAGTGTTACCAACTTTTGCAGTGTCCCACTTGAATGAAATTTCAAGTGTGTGACTGACAGTGGTATCAAATGCATGTGGCAACGCTTCAGCGACTGAATACGTCTTTCCATTGTCAAAGACGAACGCCGAATCATACAGCTCACCTGAAACCCCCTCAGCTCCGATCGTAACATTGTATCGAAGAGACAGACCCACATTAGTTTGATTGCCGTCATTACGTGGGATTGTATGAATTAAACTACCATCGAGTTTAACATAGAGGGTAAAGTTATCACTTGCGGATGCGTTTGAATATGCCCCAAGAAGTTCCGTAATAATCCCTGAGCTGCTATGTAATTCATTTGGCCCGAATTCAATGTGCCAAATCACAGTTTCAACAGCTGAATTTACAATAGTGATTGGGGCTTCCAACTGGGCCACGCACAGTATAGCCGTTTTCAACGCATGAAAATTATCATATAACCACGACTCGACTTCCACAGGAAAAAATCCTGCAGGAGCAAGCGGTGAAACATGAAAGTGCCTGTAAACAATATGTGACATATTTAGCTTGAATATGAATCTGCTGACTTTGCGGTCACAAAGTCATTCTGCAATGACTTATAAAGGGCGAAACTGGAAACTGAGCGTTGATCAGCAAGCGCTTTCCAAATTTTTGCACAAGTCCCCTCAAGAATCATATCATACCAATTAAACAAAATCCAATTTGATACAAGAGCTCTGGCTGCTGCTTGATCTTGCGCAGTTGTTGCTGTTTTATAAGTCCATGTGTTCGTGGTGAGATCAAACCGAGCAACTCGGTCTGCTTCTGCTTGTACGTAAGCGAATGTGTTTGACCAAACAAAATAAGCAATATTTACAGCAGTCCCAACACTGATACCGCTCAAAATAAGCGAATCGCCAGAAATATAGTAGTAGTACTCAACGTCTGTATGTGATTGACCTGGCTGGCGATGTGCAGGTTTGTATGGCAAACTACGTGAATCAAGAATTGCAGGATATTCGAGTGTATGCACTTCACGGAAATACTGTGGCTTTGGCCAGATGTACGGTGATGCATCGGCAACGAGTGAATCTTCAACCAAATCGTCAGCAGCTTTTAAACCTTTCGCACCCTGACACTCTCTTATTGTTTGACGAGCATACTGTGCAATTCGCGAACGCATGGCAGCATCGACACGGCCAGTTAATCCAACCACATCGTCAACAACTGCCGAGAATGTTCCGTAATCTGCCATCGCAAAGTCCTTGGTAAACCCCCTCTAACAACTAGAGGGGGTGGTTTGTGTTACACGGCACCTACTTTGCAGAACTTACAGCCTTTGCTGCTTCTGCGGCCGCTTCGGGAGTTGCACCACTCGCAACCAACTTCAACGCGGCTTCTTCAGTTGCAGCACCCAACTTCTCCGGAATTGCACTTGTGAGACCGCCCTTCATTGCATTTGGCTGTTTCTGCAATGCCTTCAAACGCCGAGCTTCGGCATCAACAGATGCATGATCAACCTTGCGAACATTTCGACCAACCACACGGTTCGATTTGATTAATTCATCGAGAGCTTTCTCAACAGCTTCATCCGCAACATCAAGAACACCGGACTTAAACTGCAACAACTCCTCACCCACACGAACACAATAATGTGGGTTGCCGGAACCACTAACATAAGTTGCCATAACGCCTCCTTACGCTACCGGAGCTGCATCAATTGCAGCCTTCAACGCAGTTAATTCGGCTCGCAACTTCACTTCATACTCGGGACGAATTGCATCAAAGTCTGGAGAAGCACCACGTGCACCCGTAGCTGAGTTGGGCAACAACGCTATGAACTTGTTAATCTCAGCAAGTACAGCAGTTTGACCTGCTGCAGAAATGATCTCAGTGACGTTGGCATAACCACCAAAAGGACCTTCACTTACAGCCATGTTATATCTCCTTACGCTTCGGCAGCAGCAACTGACATGCCTTCATAGATACCGCCCGTACGGGCACCCTTATACTCAACACACATTTCGGTGGTATAAACGCCGAATTCTGCGTCATTGCCAGACATACCATCCATTGTATCTTCAAAGGTGCGACGAAGATAACGAGTTGTCACACCCGCAGGGTGTATCAAATACAAATCACCGCGGAATGCTGCCATTTCGTTCATCAACGGATGTGTAAGAACAGAGATTGCTCCATATGGAGTTATCCACTTGGTTACGTTCATTCCGAACTCTGTCTGGCCAGTTGTGAGTTCAATCACGCCATTCAAACGGGCGATTGAACCAAGAACTGACAAAACAGTATTGTCACCAAATGCAATACGCTCATTTGGTGCCCCCTTGATATTGTTGCTAAATACCGCCATCAAGAATGCGTCAAGTTCTGACCACTTAGTTCCAGCTGATTCAGAAGTCACGGCACCAGAAACATTCTGACGTTTGCGAATCTGAGTGATTACGCCATCCATCATACGCCAAGGTTTGCCGTTACGCGTGCCAATAGATTGGCGCCCCCACAGCAGTGAGCGTTCAATGGCTTCTGCGTGATAAACACTTGCGTCACGACGGTTTTTGGCAATTACGTCACCGGTGTAAAAATCAACGGCTTTGGCGGTGCCAGTCACATCCCAAGGATCACGGAAAATCTGCATGTAGTTCCAGACAGGGAAGCCGACATTTGCGTAGGATTCAGGTTTGGAAGAACCTTCCTCATGTGCTGTGCCAATCAACTGAATTGGCACTGGAGTTACAGAACCATTGATGGTGGTATTGGTTGTATCAGCAAGTGCGCGTGTTACAGTCGCCGTTGAACCGCTGACTGATTCAATGTAAACGTATTCACCAGTGGTTTCTACAATGTAGTACTGACCAGCAACAACAGCTGATGCATCATCGAGAACGAATGATGTTCCGGTCGTTGCATTATTGGTAACATTGCAACGACCAGTAATACGATTTTCTTCAAACCACGTTACAACAGTATCACCTGCATCAACTGATTTCATACCTGCTGTCAATGCAAGCATTGGCGCAGACCCCTGTGGTTCATACTGCAAAAGCGCAGAGGCAAAATCACCCTTGCGGTTCTGCTGAATCCCACTATCTGAAGCAAATACACCTTTTACTGCCATGTTGAATCTCCTATTGTGCTAACGACGTGAAAATTGAGTCCCAGTCGGTTTCTTGCGATTGCTTGCCGTTATTATAATTTCTGCTACCTGGTTGCCCGTCTGGTGCGGACTGTACATTACCACCGGCTGTTTTACTTACATGCTCAAAGAATTTGCCCACTTCCTCGATTGCCTGTGTTTGTGATTTTCCCTGCTTGATGAACTGCGTCAACACGGCTTTAGCAATTGGTTCAATTTCTGGAGCAGCCGTAAATGGCAATGCCATTTTCATCTGCCCAATCACCATATCACTCTTGTAGTTGCCCGTTGACTGATCCACTGCCTGACCAACTGCATCCTTAACCTTGGAATCCATCAACCGCTGAGCATCTGCAACACCTGAACGGTATGAATTTGCGCCAAGTGTATTAAACGCAGCCTCCAAACTTGAGTGATCACCGTTACGAATGTCATTTGCGACAGTCTGGAAATTAATACCATTGGTCAAACCCAGGCTAGCTACATGATCTGCAAAGGCCTTATTTGGGTCCGTTGGCATTTGCTGAGATTGCTGTTGTACAGGAGCAGCGGCAGCAGCTGGTTTTGGGGTATCCCATAGATTAGCATAGCTGGGGGTGTTATTTGGAGTGTTATTTTGCTGGCCCTGCCCACTTGCAGAACCCCCAGAACCGCCATTTGATCCGTTGTTTTCTTCACGCTTCATCTTGATGTACTTCATGGGTATTCTCCTCTGCTAATTGTGAAAGTAATTCGATAAAATCATTGATGAGTTCCAAACGCTGGTGGTTCGCAATTTGACGCTGTTGATACACATCACCACCATACGGTGACATCTCAAGAATTTGCTGCTCAATGTCGGTGCGTGTCGCATTCAGTAGGCGAGCAAGCGCGAAACCACCTGGTGTAACTGTGTGCAACCGCAATTGCAACTGGTCTTCTGATGGCAAAAGCTCAAATTGGCGCTTAATCATGATCAATCTTTCTTATTGATTGATATGACATGTAGCTGGCAAGAAATTCACCTGCACTACCAAGAATTACGAGACCGTTTTCACGGAATTGAAGCGATACGTCAACAAACATGATTTGCGTGCCGTCATTTTCCTTCATCAAATACTGAGGAAGTGGAGGCATTTGATCACGGATTTCTGTTGCAACAAGATCAACAGGGTTAACTTCACCGTCATCATCCCCAGCTGTTGGCATCTCACTAAAAACTTCCTCTCCATCATTTGAAGTTCTTTCTGTTTCACTCATTTCTTTCTCCTTTGATGGTTTCGTTCATTCGATCAGGGTATGACTTCAGATGTTCGCTCACCATGCGAAAATCACACATCGCCCCCCTCGCTGCGCTCACGGTGCGAAGTGCAATTGTTAGCATGGATCGCCGCTATTGCGCATCTTCGTCAACCCGTGATCTCAAGAACTTCACGAACTGTGATTGAAACGTTGTCGTAAACAACTTGCTGGTGGGTTTCACCGTCTGCAAGAACGATAACTTCATTTGCTGGTCCTCGAAATGCAACACCTTCCGGGTCACTCATGCGGCGCTCAATGTGAACACGTTTGTCTGGTGCGCAGTGCGCGGTAACTGTTACTGTTGATGTCATGCGGTTACTCCTGGTTGTGCCGCACCTGCGGCTTGCTGTTTTTGAACAAACTGTTGTAACAACTGGAACGCAAAATCACGCTGTTGCGGTGGCAGTTTGTCCATCTCGGATTTGTACTTAAACTGGGAAAAGTCTGACTTGTCTCCCATCAACGTGGTGAGGTAGTTAATTACTGCAACTACGTCTATTTGCTGATTTGCCTGTTGCGATTGCAAAACTGAGTTGAGAATCTCCTTAATGCCTTCGATCAAGCTGAGTTTGTCAAGACCTGAGAGACCCGCAGATACAGCAAATTCCAACTTGGCATCACGGAACTCAGAGGGATTGACATTGATCAGGTCGCCTTCAGGCGAAATGAGTTCCATCTCGGTTTGGAACTGAAGGATGTTATACATTTGCATATGCCGCACGACTGTGAGAATTTGCGAGTCAAGCATCTTGGCAATTGTATGAAGGCGGCGATCCGTGCTTTGCACAGTTGCTGCTGCTTGGTAACGAGTTGCCCGCTCCAGGTCCGTGATTTGTCGGCGCAAGTCCGTTGGCAAAATGTTCTGCATCATGTCATCGGTTGCAGAAATATCTCTCAGCGTGTTTTCAGTTCTTGGTGCATCAAACACTTGGTAGATTGACTTACGCAAGTCATCAGGGCTTCCTTCGGCGGCAATCTTACCAGAGGACATATCATCCGTGGTTGCAAGTCCTGGAAATACACGCTTGTCGTAGAATGTCAACCCATACAAAGACTTGCGGGCTGCACGTTGATGCACATTCATCTGGAAGCTGGCAAACCGATTGAACGGTGTCAGCAATTCGCCAAACGACTTGGTATTCAGCCCAAGTTCATCATCGTTAATCACACCGAAACTTGCCGGGAGCATCCCGTGGGCGTTCGTCAAATGGACTGCGTTCACAATTGTGTCGTCGTTAGCCAGTGTAACCCGCCAAATTTGCAAGTTGTCGGATGTGGGAGAATTCTTGATTCCGAATTCCTTAGGATTGAGCCAAATGCACATGTTCACAAACTCGCAAGCACCCCCAACTGTAGTGCTTGCACCTGCAAAGATTTCATCCCAGTCTGGGACGCGGTTCTTCATTGAAGAGAATGAACCGCGAATC
>Ga0153916_10002203_pt1 | contig 14333 bp, 15 predicted proteins | sample Opewatmetagenome_FD_109642 | JGI IMG/M metagenome (GOLD analysis project Ga0153916, IMG submission 109642) | Freshwater wetland microbial communities from Ohio, USA - Open water 3 Core 3 Depth 4 metaG | ecosystem: Environmental > Aquatic > Freshwater > Wetlands | place: USA: Ohio, Lake Erie...
GACATCAAAATGGACAGCCTGATTGTGGTGGATCAAAAAGAGAGCAGGGCATACTGCAGAACTCTCTCTAAAATAAGGCGTGGTGACGCCGTGGTGATTGGAGAGAACGGTGTCCGTGTGGTGCCTCCTGAACGGCCGCGGGAGCAGACCGCGTTTGAGTTCATGCACGGGACGGTATCATCGGAGCGCCCCAGTGAAACCCTCATTGCCCAGATAGCAAAGGAGATCATCGATCTCAAACAACGCGGGGGGAAGATTGGGTTAGTGGGGGGTCCAGCAATTATTCATACGGGGGCGGTTGAAGCGGTCGCGGAGATTATACGGAAGGGGTATCTCGATGTCCTCTTTGCCGGCAATGCCCTGGCTACCCATGATATAGAATATGCTCTCATGGGCACTTCATTAGGAATGGACATCGCCACCGGTAAACCGGTGAGCGGCGGGCACCGACATCATCTGTATGCGATTAGCGAAATAATCCGTGCCGGATCGATAAGGATAGCGGTAGAGAAAGGGATCATCACGAGCGGTATCATGTATGAGTGTGTGCACCGCAACATTCCCTTCATCCTCGCCGGCTCTATCCGTGATGATGGTCCGCTCCCCGATGTGATCACCGATGCAATCCAGGCGCAGGATGAGATAAGGGCTCACTTGAAAGGGTGTGGTATGGTGTTGATGGTGGCAACACTCCTGCACTCCATTGCCGTAGGGAACTGCCTACCCTCCTATGTGAAGACTATCTGCGTGGATATTAATCCCTCAGCTGTGACGAAATTGATGGATCGGGGCACCATGCAGGCGATCGGGATTGTGAGCGATGCCGGCACTTTCTTCCCGCTCCTGGCAAAACAACTCGAGATACAGGAACGGGAGATCAGCGGGTAAGAGGAGCGCAGTAGGGTCTCTCCTCTCGCAGTATAAACTGCCATTCTTCTTTGCAGGGGCATTCCCGGGCAGCAAGGTTCCGGATCAGATCCCTATCGCCGGTTTCAGAATAGGTTCGTATCCCCTCAACGAGCTCCCGGTCGCACGTCCCACAATTGTGCGGACCTCGTGGTGTCCCTCCGCCAACTGGATCACAGAGTATAGGATCACCTGCTGTTTGCAGCACCTCCAGGACACTCCACAGGTAGGGGGGGCGGTAGGCCATCCTTTTCCAGTACCATTCAACCAGTGTTCTACTCTGGACCGTGCAGAGATTCATGGAGATGAGATCCGCCCACGGTCTGCAGGCCTCGATGGACGTGACCATGTCATCGATCGCCTCCTGTTCAGTAAGAAATGGCGGTTTCATCAGCAGATACGCCTTCACCCCGGCGTCCACCGCATGAATTTTCTGTGTGGCCTCCTTGACATCATTCAGGGAGAATCCCTTGCAGATTGATTTATCCCTGATGGCATCATTCGCCGTCTCCAGACCAATTGCTACATAGAGAGGTGGATCCCATCGATTCGTATCTATTGTTGCGATAAACTCCTCGATGACCTCAGGATAGATATGTTCCGGCCTGGATTCAACGATAATGAGCTTCCCCTTGAATAACCGGGCAACCTCATCCCGTGCATAGGAAGGAACCTCCTCGCGGTCAAAAAAACTCCCCGAGGTAAATATCTTGACCATGTCATATCCCTCATCTCGATACCTGTCGTGAACCCACCGCAGTTGCGAGGTAATCCCGCGGGTGAGGGATTCCTCATCACGAAAAGGATACCGTTCATGACGGTACCCGCACATCAGGCACTGCCCCCAGCTGCACCCACCCGTTCGGAGTATAATAGTGAGGCATTCGACCTTTTTACCGCGATAAAACTCACGGTTTCTCCAGGCCGCTACCGGTCTCTCACATTCTTCAAATACCATCAGTATCTTACCTATTGATCATGTCGCTGAAAAAGATCGTGTTCCTGCTACTCTGTTCCTGCCTGCTCATAGGTGCAGCACACGCGTATATTGTAACGTTATCGGTTCCCAGGAGTGTGAGTGCCGGTGATACGATAGCCATCAATGGATCTAGCAATTTGCCCAGTGGTCTCTCTACCACCATTACACTGTCGAAGGTGGGAGCCATTGGCCTCATTGATGAAAAGGATATCACGATACAGGAAGGAGGGGTATTCACCACCAGTTTTAATGCCGGAAATCTGGAGAAAGGGACCTATAAAATCGAGATAATGGAAAAAAATGATTATCCCTATGGATCTGGATCTGTGGAGTGGGTTTTTGTGGATGTGATAGACCGGCGAAATGAGATCTCCCTCATTGCACCACTCACCCAGCCGTTCGATGGCTCCCTTATTATCAGCGGGAGTATATCGACAATTGGCGATAGTGGGCTCCGAATAAGCGTGGAAAAGGGGGGCACGATTGTGTTTGGACCCGAATACATCAAGACCTCAACAGAAGGGATGTTCGAGACGGAGATTCCTATTCCCGATGATGGAATGTATACCGTCACTTTGATAGATAACACTAGCTATCGGTGGACGGTCAAGTATAATGCGATCCCCCTCTCTCAGACAACGCAGCCAACAACGGTGACCACCACACTACCGGCACCAACAACGGCAACGATGCCAGCATCACGAAATGAACCGGCGTTTTTCAGAGTTACCTCTGGTCAGGGAGTCATGCGGGCATACACCAGCGAGGGTGTTGACTGGGTGATGGAATACATCGATGAGACCGGGGCACAGAAAAAAATCAATGTGCGGGGGACCGCTGCAGAGGAAGTAACACTTGCCGTCTCAGGTGGGACCATCTACTTCAAGATCTACCCGGACCGGTACGATGATCGCGCTACAGTGACCCTCTCCGTGGAGAATGCTCGCACTATCGAACCCTGCACCACCTGTGCCGGGTTGTTCGAAGCGGGAACCACACCAACCGAAGCGACCCCTCTCCCCCTTTTCCTTGCCATTTTCGCCATGCTCTGCGTTATCGCTCTTCGGAAGCTGTCATAACAATCTATTTTTTCTTTCCGCTCCCACAGTACACAGAGAGCCGGGGTAGTCTAGTCCGGAAAGGCGGTGGCCTTGAAAGCCACTGGTGCGCAGCACCTCAGGAGTTCAAATCTCCTTCCCGGCGTTTGTGAATGAGTGATTTTTTGACCGGAAACGCTCTTCGAGGTGAGGGTATACGTGCATTGCCATACCTGCAGAGGTTGTTGAGATAAAGGAAGGAAATATCGGGGTTGTTGATTACGGCGACCTCAAACAGGAGGTGCATCTTGACCTTGTGGATGTCAAGATCGGAGATTTCGTCCTGGTGCATGTGGGATTTGCCATTCAGCGATTGGATCGTCAGGAGGGGCTGGAGACCCGCGAGCTGTTTAAACAGGTGTACGCTGCAATGGAGGAATGATGCACGAATATGGCATCGCGTATGACATCTACATGACCGCAAAGAGGACAGCGGAGGAACATCAAGCAGAGCGGGTAAAAACGATACATGTGGACGTAGGAGAGATGGCGATGGCCAACCCGGAGCAGGTAAAATTTTTGTTCGATGCCATCGTTGGTGACGATCCCCTCTTTGAGGGTGCCGATCTCTCCTGTCATCAAGTCGCTCGTCTTGCACGGTGCCCGTGCGGGTATGAAGGAAAAGAAATCTTTGTCTGCCCCAGGTGCGGGTCACTCCCTGACCTGGTGAGAGGCAGGGAGATCGTAGTGACCACGATAGAGATCGATCTCGAGGAGACATGAAGGTCAGCCTGATGCATGGCGCTGGCGGGGAAGTGATGGGCGAGCTGCTGCAGCGGATTTTCTCCCACCTCACCCGCACGAATGCGGGAGGGATTGGCCTGGAAGCGATGGACGATGGAGCGGTGATTCCCATCAATGGGACGAATATCGTGTTTACTACCGACAGCCACATTATCCGCCCGCTCTTTTTTCCAGGAGGGGATATTGGCCGCCTTTCTGTCTGCGGGACCGTCAATGATCTGGCGGTGATGGGGGGGAAACCCATCGCCCTCTCCTGCGGTCTCCTCATCGAGGAAGGGTTTGATGTCGCTATCCTGGAGCAGATTGTTCGATCCATGAATGAAGCCCTGGAAGAATCAGGGACAAATCTGGTGACTGGTGATACCAAGGTACTGGAACGAGGAGCTCTCGACGGTATCGCGATCAATACAGCGGGTATTGGAGTCGCCACCCAGATTGTTCGGGATAGCGGGCTCGAAACGGGGGACCAGATCATTGTGAGCGGGACACTGGGTGACCACGGACTCTCCGTGCTTACTTTCCGCGAGGGGTTCGACCTGGGCGAACAGATCCGATCCGATATTGCCCCTCTCTGGGGACTGGTCGAAACTGCCCTGGAAGCAGGAGAGGTTCATGCCATGAAAGATCCTACGAGGGGGGGATTCGCCAGTGCGATGAATGAGATGGCGAAGAAGAGTAACGTGCAGGTACTGATTGAGGAAGAATCCCTCCCCGTCAGGAAAAGTGTGCGGAGCGCTGCAGACATGCTGGGAATTGATCCATTGGAAGTGGCGAATGAAGGAAAGGTGATCCTGGGGGTGGCGAGAGAGGACGCAGAAGAGATACTCGCGGCGATACGAAGCCACCACTACGGGCATGATGCTGCACTTGTCGGGACAGTGGTGGCGGGATCGCGGGTGATTATGCGGACAAGGGTCGGTGGGGAACGGTTTATTGAACCACCGGTTGGGGACCCGGTGCCCAGGGTATGCTAGATCTCATCCTGAAGAATGTTACCCTTCCCCAGGGTGGCCGGACGGACATCAGTGTAAAGAAGGGTATGGTGAATCACGCCGGGGCTTCAGGCAGGGCACATGAAACAATAGATTGTACCACTATGATCTGTCTCCCTGGTGGCGTTGATATGCATGTCCATATGAGAGATGGCGTGCAATCCCAGAAGGAAACCTGGAAGAGCGGGAGCATGAGTGCCCTCGCCGGGGGGGTAACGGTAGTAGTGGATCAGCCAAATACCGATCCACCCCTCCTCACCCCAGAGCGCTATCGTGCACGGGTGGAAGAGGCGATGCGTGCCTCGTGTTGCCATTTTGCCATCAATGCCGGTGCCGTGCTGGGAACTGACCTGGAGGCATTGTGGAGAGCTGGTGCGATGGCCTTTGGTGAAATCTTCACATCACCCTCCACATCCAGCGAACCGGTGCCCTACCGCCAGCTCATTGGGATTCTCCAGAACATTGGGAACCTGGGAGCGACAGCCACGCTCCATGCCGAAGCGGCTCCAGACCGTCCCGCCCTCTCTCTTGAAGAGCATGATATCCTGCGATCAATCGACCGTGAAACGGAGCTCGTTCGTTCCATAGAGAGGAGTGTTAAGGAAGTCAGATTGCATTTCTGTCATCTCAGCGCTCCCCATGCTATCGACACTGCTCTCTCCAGTTTTGAAGTGACACCCCATCATCTTTTTCTCTCTCTTGAACACTTTGATGGAAACGATGCGAGGGGCAAGGTGAATCCCCCGTTACGGAAGGAGATAGTACGACGGGAACTCTGGTCACGCTGGGATCACATCCCGGTGATTGCCTCAGATCATGCTCCCCACACCATGTCCGAGAAACAGACCTCCTTCGACAAGGCACCTGCGGGTATCCCTGGCGTGGAAACTATGCTCCCTCTGCTGGTATACTCAGCCCTTAAAGGCGACATTACCCTTTCGTCAATCGCTGAGAAAACAAGTTATACCCCTGCACGGATCCTGGGAATTCCTCTCTCCGGTTTCAGCAAGGGCTGCAGGGCGGATTTTATCCTCTTCAGACCGGAGGTGACCGTTATCAATGCTGAACACCTTCACAGTCGTTGCGGGTGGACACCATTTGAAGGTATGCAGGGAATATTTCCCGATAGCGTGATTATGGACGGTATCCGTGTCTATGACCAGGGAGAATTCCTGGAACAAAGGGGACGCTGGTATGCAGGGAGAGGTTATATACCTTCATGATCCATGGAAGATGGTGCCGATACAGCGCATTCATAGGTCCCCGGGTGAATATGGGCACCAGCCCTGCATGATCTACGGGACAACCCGATTGTGCGACAGGCACTGCCCGGCACGAGGGCGTTAAACGGGAGACGGACGGCAGAACGCCACGGATGATCCATGTTTGTTAGTGCCGGGCAACATTCTCGGTGATCCATGGGAACTATCGCCGATGCAGTGACAGAGACCCCTGAGGGCGTTATCATCAGGGTGATGGTGACCGCAGGATCAAAACATCCGGTTCTTTTTTCCTCCTATAATTCATGGAGAAAGGTCCTCCACTGCAGCCTCGGTGCGCCTGCCACGGAGGGAAGGGCAAACCGTGAACTGGTGGAGCGATGTGCTAGGTTCTTTAAGGTCAGTCCTGCATCGATACGTATCACCGAAGGACAGATGTCTACAACCAAGAAGGTGCTCCTTGTGGGAACGACAAAGGCTGAGATCATCCCCCTTATTGAACAGAGCCTGGAAAAGACCGGGAATTGAGGGTACGGTCGATGGTACGGATGCAAGTGTCCGTTATCCATGAAGTACCACACCATTCCAGGTGTGACAGAACATGATGGGGCTTAAAAGGTTATTCGCAGCGTATCGCTCATGTATTTGAGATAGGACTATTTGTGATAGAGTATCTTCTGGCGTATCCTCAATAGTGATAGATCCGATGTACGTTCCTATGACCCAATCAGGCGCCTACTTTAAGTAATGCGAATGAGACTCTATAGCTGCCCTACTATATGGGGCGATATCATGATGCATACTCATCTCCATTTCCTAGACGGGGGCTTGAAACCGTGGATTCATCTGATACAACGAAGTACCTCATTCATATTTATCTCCACACTGAGGGGGTTGTCGACAAATCCGATGTAGTTGGAGCGATATTTGGGCAAACGGAAGGCCTGCTCGGGGAGGACATGGATCTTCGCGATCTCCAGCGAACAGGGAGAGTAGGGCGAATCGATGTCCAAATTGAGAGTAAAAAGGGTGAAACCAGGGGAGAAATACTCATCTCCTCATCGCTCGACCGGGCCGAGACGGCTGTCCTTGCTTCCTCTCTTGAAACTATCGATCGGGTGGGCCCATGCATTGCCCACGTAACGGTTGACCGGATAGAAGATATCAGGGTCACCAAGAAACGGAAGATCGTTGAACGGGCGAAGGAGCTCCTCCTCGAATCCTTTGAGGATACACCCATCGATACCGTTGAATTGCTCGACCAGGTGCGGGATGCGATACGGATCGAGAAACTGGTGGAATTAGGGGAGGAGAAGATACCGGCAGGTCCAACGACACTTGAATCTGATGCAATCATCATTGTGGAGGGGAGAGCGGACGTCATCAATCTCCTACGGTACGGCATCAAGAATGCGGTTGCCGTTGAGGGGACACGGGTTCCAAAGACCATTGCTCAACTCTGCGAGACCAAGATCTCGACGGTATTTCTTGATGGTGACCGAGGAGGAGACCTGATTCTCCGCGAACTCCTGCAGGTCGCTGATATCGATTACGTTGCCTTCTCCCCTCGAGGAAGGAGCGTCGAGGAGATGTCCCGAAAGGAGATCACCAAAGCTCTGCGAAATAAGGTCCCGGCGGAGCTGGTACGGGAGCAATTCGACCAGCGAGAGGGAATAGATCAGCAGTTCAAGGCGATAGAAGGTGATACTCAGGGTATGAATAGCCGGCCCCCACTCATCACAGAAAAGGTGGATACATCGGGTTCAGGTGACACCGTAGGTACTCATCCCTTCAGCATCGCACAGCACATGAAAGATGTCCAGGGTCGGACGATCGCCCGTCTCCTTTCATCGGACTTCAGCATTCTCCGTGAGGTTCGGGCAGATGAAATTGAGCGCGCTCTCAACGAGGTGAATGGCACCATTACCGGTGTGGTCATTGACCGGGTGGTCGATCAGAAGCTCCTCGACAGCTTTACTCTCCATGGTCTTGAGGTGATCGCCGCAAAGGATTTCAAGGGGATAATAAAACGGCCATCGGCGATAAAATTACTCAAAATGACCTGATACTCCTGGAAATATCGCCACGTAACATTTTTTATTTCTGTCTCACCATAGTGATTAGGGGATACAGCGAATGCATAAGGAAGAACTTATCTCTCTGCATCAGATGCTAGTGGAGATCAAGGATTATTTCGAATCCATCAATCCCAACCTGAAATTCACCCAGTACTATGCCCTGAAGATCGATCCCTCCCAGATCCACCGGAGTAAAATTGAACACAAACACGCGATTTTCGTGCTGGGATCTGAACTGGCAAATGCAATGCGGGAGGTGGAGTTCTCTGCTTCAGGGAGAATATCGGCGAGAATGAAGGAACTGGCCGATAAGGTGCTCAAAGAAATCGAATTAATCCATTAAGGACATCCCATCACCCTCAGACTATCACCTCATTTCTAAACCCCGTTCGTATTCTCTTCTATAAGGATCCTATCTTCTGCCGGCAGCGATCAAGGAGTACCTCTCTGGACGGGAGTCGATGATGTCGCGGGACGCTTCTCACAACCTCTTTATCCGCTAGAGAGGAATGTAGGATATGCGCTATTATCCCGTTCCCGGTAAAGGGCTCACCTATGCGAAAGTGAACCGGGCGATCGAGGCGGTTTTTGCAGAGCACGGAAAAGGCAGGGTCAGTATGCCGCCGAAAGTGTATGTCAATCTTCCGAATGGGGACTTCAGGATCATGCCTTCGTATGTGCCTGCGCTGGAGATGTGCGGGGTGAAGGTAGTCAATGTTCACCCCAATAATCGTGAGCATCATCTCCCCACCGTGATGGCCACAACGCTTCTTTTGGAGGTGACCACCGGTCTCCCCCTCGCAATTATCAACGCCACGGCTTTAACGGATATGCGGACGGGGGCCGCCGGCGCTATTGCCGCATCCTACCTTGCGCCGTCACGGAATATTTCCCTGGGGATTATCGGAAGCGGGCGGCAGGCGGAGGCGCAAATCGCAGCGATTGCTGCCGAACTTACGGTACAGGAGCTGTGTATCTGGAGCCGCACAATGTCAAATGCCGAGAAGCTGGCCGCACGATGGGGTACCCTCAATGCCCGTGCTACTTCTATCCAGCGTGCTGCCTCCTGTGATGTGGTGGTGACTGCCACACCGGCCACCAGCCCAGTCGTGATGAATGACTGGATCCAGGAAGGGACCCACATCAACGCGATTGGCGCAGATGGTCCGGGGAAAGAAGAGCTGGATCCTGCGATACTCGTCAGATCATCGATTTACGTCGATGATATCAACCAGGCCATTCATTCCGGGGAAATAAATGTTCCTATTCGCAACGGACTCCTCACACGCCACCAGATTACCGGTACGCTGGGAGAGGTAGTCCTGGGTTTGAAAAAACGTACGAGCAAGGACGAGATCACACTCTTCGATTCGACTGGTCTCGCCATTCAGGACTTAGCGATAGCCCGTCTGGCGATGGAGGAAGCAGAGTACCTTGAACTTCCCCTGCCCCTTTAAGCGGGAACCTGTCATTCCCGCTTATTGGCACTCCAAACCTTCTCGCGGTGCACCGGTCCGCTATTATATGTACAGAATGGAATGAGGCGACCGTCCGGAGTCGCATAATGGATACAGCAGCGCTGAACGCGGTTGAGGTCGTAATTGTACCGGTCCATGAAATGCATGATCCCGATAAAGAGGGCATTCCAGTGAAAATCCCGCAATGCATTGAAATCCTGCAGGATGATGGTTTTTGCGAGCAGTTTCCAGAAGGCAGCTGTATCTCCTATATCACTCTCTTTCACCGATGTATGGAGATTTTTCACGCTCTCCAGAAGCATCAGATATTTATTGATGGATCCACCTTTCTTCAACTGCTCGGTCATCTGCTTAATAGATTCAAAGAACCGGTCGACATTGATCATGCGGTTGATGGGAACAATTCCCTGATCCGTGACAAAGACATACGTCGCAGCACCACAGTGTGGGTGGGTAGTAAATCGTATCTGTGGCCTGCTTGTATACTCCTCCACCAGGTCTGAGATAGCAACAACGCAGGGGACGGGATAGAAATCATCTTTTTTAATGATCCCTCCCGTCTGCTGCTCGATCCTCCCTACCAGGTCGGGGATGGTGATACGCTCCTTCATGATATCATCGTCACTGGCTGCACCGGTGAATGCCACCGGTTGGAAATTCACTCCCCGCACCGTGCGGATATTGTCGGCAGCGTAGCGGATGATATCCCCCACCTCGTGGTCGTTCCTCCCGTTGATAATCGTTGGGACCAGGACCACACCCTGGCCTACCTCCGCACAATTTTTAACCGCCTTCATATGCTGGCTTACATAGGGATCGGTCTCTTGGGTGACCCCATCGAAATGGAGATAGATTGTGCTGAGCCCGGCTGCCTTGAGCTCTCCAACATACGCGGGATCCTTCGCCAGCCTGATCCCATTGGTGGCTATCTGAACCTGTTGAAAGCCCATCTCTTTGGCCTTTCGGATGATGGAGGTGAGATCGTCACGCATGGTGGGTTCACCACCGGCAAATTGCACCGCGGGGGCCGGTACCGGTTTCTGTGACCGCAGAAGTTGCAGCATGCCCATCACCTGGTCATAGCTGGGCTCATAGACATATCCACACGCCTGAGCGTTGACGAAACAGAACTCGCAGGAAAGGTTACAGCGGTTGGTTAGATCGATATTCCCGAGGAGTGTTCCTGAGCGGTGGTTGGAGCAGATGCCACAGTTTTCAGGACATCCTTCTATAGACCCCTCCCTCTGAGGATTGTCTATCCCTCTCCCAATGGTTTCAAATGCTTCATAACGCCGGAACATTCTGGCATCTGACCAGTATAGGTGTCTGAATGTCCCATGGTCGGGACAGGTTCGGTGGAGCCACACCTGCCCCCCTTCCTCCTCTACATCGGCGTCTAGCACCCGGCCACAGACAGGGCAGAGTGTTTTCGTGTGTTTCAACAGCATAAACGGGTTTCACCGATGGATTGTCGTTATACCTTTAATCCGATACCTTAATCTGTACACTGCTGATTATAGTAAAGATATTGGACACCATTATTAATATTGAGTATTATTTCATCGCCATTTTTGCCGCCCTCTGGATAATGCTTCCGGCATACGTTCCCAACCCAATTGCGGCACTCTGCGGTGGAGGGACCCCTATCGATAGGGGGAGAACCTACCCTGATGGGCGAAGGATACTCGGGGACGGGAAGACCTTCCGGGGATTCATTATCGGTATCGGGAGCGGGATCCTTGTGGGGATGATCCAGATCACGATACAGTCGGGAGGCGGATGGAGCGGTATTCCGGACCACACACCACTCTCTATCACTCTGCTCTCCATCGGGGCACTCTCCGGTGACCTCGCGAAGAGCTTTATCAAACGGAGGCTGGGAAAGGAACGGGGGGAACGCTGGAACATCGCCGATCAGTATGATCTGGTGGCGGGAGCTCTCCTGCTGAATGTTGTTTTCAACCTGAACTGGCTGATTTCAGCAGTCTCTCTCATTATCTTCCTGTGGATTTTGATTCTCACCCCCTTCCTCCACTATATTATGAATATTATCGGGTACCTAACCGGGATTAAGGATGTACCATGGTAAATCGTATCGCTGAGATGTTACGTCAGGCAGGGGCTGTCACGTTTGGAGATTTTGTCCTGGCTTCAGGGGCACGGAGCACGTACTACATTGATGTGAAGAATGCAATCACTGATCCCTTCGTGCTCAAGGCTATCGGTGAAGTCATCGGCCAGAGCATGACCTGCGACGTGGTTGCCGGGGTGGCAGTGGGGGGTATCCCTCTTGCTGTGGCGACCTCGCTCTCACTTGGCATTCCTTACGCTATTGTGAGGAGTGAGGTGAAATCTCACGGCAAGAGTAGTCCGATTATCGGCAATGTCCGGGGAAAGAAGGTGGTGCTTGTCGAAGATGTGACCACTAGTGGTGGTTCAGCGCTGAAAGCGGTGAATGCCCTGCGACAGGAAGGGGCGTATGTCGATACCGTAGTGGCAATTGTAGACCGCGAGGAAGGTGCTGTCGAGCTCCTCAAGAATGCCGGTTGCCACCTCCTGTCTCTCACCAGCGTGCACGAACTGGTCTCCGTATAAGGTATTTTAAAGTACACGTCCAAGTGATCGATATGAAGATACTCGTGGTAGGCGGGGGTGGGAGGGAACACGCCATCGCGAGGGCACTAGCGCTCGATCGGTCTATCGAATTGTGCGCGGTGATGAGCCGGCGGAATCCGGGAATGGCACGGCTCACTGCACGCCTGCTCATTGAGAAAGAGACCAATGTGCGGAGGATTGTAGAATTTGCTACTGGGCAGGAGGTGGAGTACGCGATTATCGGTCCTGAGGCTCCGTTGGAAGCTGGAGTAAGTGATGCCCTGGAAGAAGCTGGAATCGGATGTGTGGGACCTTCACGAGCTGCGGCACGACTGGAGACTGATAAGGCATTCTGCCGGGAGATGATGAATGCCCATGGCATCGCCGGGTGCCCCCGTTATCGTGTATTCCATGATGTACAGGGGGCCATCGATTTTATCAACGGGTATGTGGGGGATCTCGCCATAAAACCCATCGGCCTCACCGGTGGAAAGGGTGTGCGGGTGATGGGAGAACAGATCGATCGCCCCCAGGCAATCGAGTATGTACGAAGTCTCAGAGGTCATGTGGTGCTTGAGGAGCGCCTCATTGGTGAGGAGTTCACACTCCAGGCATTCGTCGATGGAATGCATCTTGTCCCGATGCCCCTTGTTCAGGACCATAAGCGAGCGTATGAAGGAGATATCGGTCCCAACACGGGAGGGATGGGATCGTATTCCATGCCTGACCATGGGCTCCCCTTTGTGACAGATGAGGATTACCGTACTGCTCTGGCTATCATGAAGGATGCCGTCTCTGCACTGCATAAGGAAGGGTTTCCATTTCGAGGGATCCTGTATGGACAGTTTATGAATACCAGAGAAGGCCCGCGGGTGGTGGAATTCAATGCCCGGTTCGGGGACCCTGAAGCCATGAATGTACTCTCCATACTATCCTCAGATTTCGGGGACGTTCTCATACATATCGTGGAAGGCACGCTTTCTCCCTCCAATGTGCGATTCGAGCAGAAAGCTACGGTCTGTAAATACGTGGTCCCCCAGGGCTACCCGGAGACTCCCGTGATGAACGCTCCACTGACCATCGGGGAGTATGGCGGCGCATTCCTCTACATGGCCAATATTGAAGAGAGAGATGGAATCCTGTATACTCAGGCATCACGGACGCTGGCGTTTGTTGGTCTGGGAGATACTCTAGAGAGTGCAGAGGCCATTGCAGAGACGGCGGCGAGTGCAGTCACCGGACATGTTCGACACCGAAAGGACATCGGAACCACCGCTCTGCTTGAGAAACGATGCGCCCATATGAGGGAACTGCAATGAAACGGGATTTTTTATCCATTGAAGATCTGAGCGTCCAGGAACTCCAGGCACTTCTTGAGGAAGCGAAATTGTTGAAGCAGGAGCGGGCTCAACATAGAATGAGGCAGTCCCTCCACGGCAAAACGCTTGCCATGATCTTTGAAAAGGCATCGACCCGGACTCGAATCTCGTTCGAAGTGGGTATGTATGAACTGGGGGGACACGCCCTGTTCCTGAACCCAAAGGATCTGCAGCTCGGGCGGGGGGAGGAGATACGCGACACGGCACGGGTGATCTCACGCTACGTGAACGGGGTGATGATACGGGCATATCGACATCATACTGTCGAAGAGTTCGCCAGGTACTCGCGGGTTCCCGTGATCAATGGCCTATCGGACCGGGAGCACCCCTGTCAGATTCTTGCCGACCTCATGACGATGCAGGAACATTGTACCAACCTGCGTGGGCTGAAAGTGGCATGGATTGGGGATGGGAATAATGTATGCAATTCCCTTATCCTCAGTACACCTCTCACCGGAATGAAGGTGATAATTGCCTCTCCACCGGCTTTCGCTCCATCGGAGGAGATTATCACCCGGGCCCGATCGAGGGGAGGAGCCATTCAGATAACCCAGGATCCTTTAGCCGCAGCGACACATGCCAATGTCCTGTATACGGACGTATGGATCTCTATGGGAGATGAGGCAGAACAGGCGGCGCGGGTGAAGGCGTTCAAGGGGTACTCCATCACTTCTGATCTGCTCTCACGCGCTGCCGGCGATGCGGTGGTCATGCACTGCCTTCCCGCTCACCGTGGGGAGGAAATCAGCGATGAGGTGATTGAATCCTCCCGGAGCGTTGTCTGGGACCAGGCCGAGAACCGGCTCCATGCCCAGAAGGCATTGTTGAACTGGCTTATCCACTCCTGAGTTACAATCGGATCAAC
>Ga0153916_10002204_pt1 | contig 14332 bp, 12 predicted proteins | sample Opewatmetagenome_FD_109642 | JGI IMG/M metagenome (GOLD analysis project Ga0153916, IMG submission 109642) | Freshwater wetland microbial communities from Ohio, USA - Open water 3 Core 3 Depth 4 metaG | ecosystem: Environmental > Aquatic > Freshwater > Wetlands | place: USA: Ohio, Lake Erie...
GCGCGCCGCGTGGCGGGCTGGGAGGACGCCGGCGAGCAGGCCGATGATGACTGCAAGGCTTTCCGCCAATATCACGTAGAACCACGAGATATGCACCGGCAGGGCGGGCACCAATAAATGCAGCAGTTGTCCGCCGCTGGTGCCGAGGATTAACCCCGCGCCGCCTCCGAGGGCGGCCAGGATAATCGCCTCGCCGAGGAACAGTCCCAAAATATGGGTGCGACGTGCGCCGAGGGCGCGCAGCAGGCCGATCTCCGAGGTGCGTTCGTTGACGGTGATGGTCATGATGGTGAGTATGCCCACGCCGCCCACCAGCAAGGAGATGCCGCCCAGGGCGCCGACCGCGAAGGTCAGCACGTCGAGAACCGAGCCCAAGGTCTTCAGCATCTGTTCCTGAGTGGTGATGGTGTAGTCCTCGCTGCCGTGACGGGCGTTCAACACGCGGCGTATGCCGGCGCTGATCTCGGTAGTTTCGGCGCCTTCGCTGTAGAGCACGTCGATCTCCATCAGGCTGTCGCGGTTGAACAACTCCATGGCCTTGACGGTAGGAATGTACACGGCCTCGTCCATGTCGAAGCCCAGCACCTGCCCTTTGGATTCCATGGTGCCGATGACGGTGTAACGATTGTCAGCGATGCGGATGCGCTCGCCGAGAGGATTAATAGTGCCGAAGAGTTCGGTCCGTACCTTGCTGCCCAGCACGGCGAAGGTGCGCGGCGCCTGCGGATCGTCCACCGGCAGGAAGCGGCCGCTTCCGACGGTGAAGCGGAATACGGTGGGCATCTCCGGCCCCACGCCGTAAATGGTGGTGCGCCGCCGTTTGCCGTTGTATTCCGCCTCGGCATTGCCTTGCACCACCGGCACCACGGCGCGCACCTGCGAGAGCGCGGTGAGCGCGGTGGCGTCGCCGATGCTCAGGGGCCGTACCGTGGCGATGGTGCCGACGGGCGTGCCGTGCGTGACGGTCTTGCCGGGATTGATGGCGATGAGGTGCGTGCCGAATTGGGTAAACTCGGTCAAGACGAACTTGTGTATGCCTTCGCCGATGGAGGTGAGCAATACCACGGCGGTGATACCGATGGCGATGCCGAGACCGGTGAGACCGCTGCGCAGGCGGTGCGCCGTGATGGAGGCGAGGGTAAAGCGCATGGCATCGCCGAGCAGCATGGCTCAGCGCCTCTGCAAGGCGCGCACGGGATCGAGCCGCGCCGCGCGCCGCGCCGGTAAAATCCCGAACAGCAGACCGCAGCTCAATGCCACGCCCACCGCCGCTATGACTGCCCACCACGGCGCGCCTACCGGCAGGCTGGGATAGATCTCGCCGATGAGCCAACTGCTGGCCTGACCCAGCACCAGACCGAGGGCGGCGCCGATCAAGGAGAGCAGGGCGGCCTCGGCGAGGAACAAGCGCAATATCTGTTGCGCGGGGGCCCCCAACGCCTTCAGCAAACCGATCTCCGCGGTGCGCTGAGTCACCGCGATCAACATGACGTTCATAATGAGGATGCCGGCCACCGCGAGGCTGATGGAGGCTATGCCGCCTACCGCCAGGGTGAGGGCGGTGAAGATTTTATCGAAGGTGGCGAGCACCGCATCCTGGGTGATGATCGTCACGTCCTCCTCGCCTTGATGGCGGGCCTTGATGGTGGCGCGGATATGTTCCTTGGCGGCGGGGATCAGTTCGCGGCTGCGCGCCTCTACAAGAATACGGAACAAAGAATAGGTATTGAGCAGGCTTTGCGCCGATGCCACGGGGATGACCACCAGATCTTCGGTATTGACGCCCATGGACTGACCTTCGGAGGAGAGGATGCCGATCACGCGAAAGCGGCGATCGCCGATGCGCAACCATTCGCCGAGGGCCGGTGTCGCGCCGAACAATTCGTCGCGCATCTTGACGCCCAGGATGCACACCGCGGAGGCGGCCTCGGGATCGCCGGGCGGCAGAAACCGGCCCTGCGCCATCTTGAAGTGGCGGATGTCGAGAAAGTCGGCGGTGGTGCCGAGGATGACCACGTCGCGCTCCCGCGCCCCCCACGATACCGGCGACGACCCGATGTTGAGCGGCGCGACGCGACGCACCGCGCTGCTACGGGTCAATGCCATGGCGTCGGCCAGGGTGAGGTCGCGCGGGGTCTCGCTCAAGAACATGGAGGGACCGACGCCGGCGGTCTCGGAGCGGCCGGGCAGCACGATGAGCATGTGGGTGCCCAGGGCCGCGAATTCGCCGGTGACATAGCGCCGCGCCGCTTCGCCCAGCGAGGTCAGCACTACTACCGAGGCCACGCCGATGGCCATGGCCAGCAGCATCAAGCCCGCTCGCAGGCGGGAACCGCGCAGCGTCCCCAAGGCAAAGCCCAAGGTGTCGAGGACCTTCATGGCGGAGGCGTTTGCAGTGCGTCGCTGTCGATGCGCCCGTCAACCATGCGCACACAGCGCTTGGCGCGCCTGCCGATCTTGGGGTCGTGGGTAACGACGATGAGGGTGAGTCCCCGGCTGTTCAATTCTTCCAGCACCGTGATGACCTCTTCGCCGGAGTGGCGATCCAGATTGCCGGTCGGTTCGTCGGCGAGAAGAATCTGCGGTGACATGACGGTGGCGCGGCCGATGGCAACCCGCTGTCTTTGCCCGCCGCTGAGTTGTTCCGGCCGATGCGCGGCACGGTCGGCAAGGTTCATGGCGGCCAAGATGCGCGCGACGCGCTGCCGGCGCTCTTGCGCGGGCACACCCGCCAGCAGCATGGGCAGGGCGATGTTATCGGCGGCGGTGAGGCGCGGTACCAGGTGAAAGAATTGAAATACGAACCCGATGGTGTGGCCGCGGATCTGCGCCTGTTCCTGATCGCTCAGTGCGGTGACATCGCGCTTGTCCAGCAGATAGCTGCCGCTGTCGGGGCGGTCGAGCAGTCCGATCACGTGCAACAAAGTGGATTTCCCCGAGCCGGACGGCCCCATGATGGAGACATATTCACCGCGCTCGATGGTGAGGCTCACGTCATTCAGGGCATGCACCGATTGGTCACCGACTTGAAAGCGCCGGTGGATATTCGTGAGCCGGATCATGGGGCCGCGGCGGTTTTTTCCAGCGTGACGCGGGCGCCGGCCTTCACGCCCTCGCGGTCGATGGAAAGCACGATGGATTCGCCGGTGGACAGGCCGGACAGCACTTCAGTATATTTCCAGTTGGACAGACCGGCCCGGAAGCTACGTTCTTCAAGTTGTTGGGTGGCGGGGTTGTAAACCAGCACGCGATGGCCCTCCAGTACCGCGGAGGTGGGGATGCGCAATACCTTGTCCCGCGTGCTGACGACGATCTCGAGATCGGCGCTGAAGCCGGGCCGCAGTTGCTGGTAGTCCGCCGGATCGGTGAACAAGGCCTCCACTTCGACGGTGCGCGCCTGTTTCTCGAGTTCCAGCACATAGGGGGCGATGCGGCTGACGCGGCCGGCGAAGTGTCTGTTGGGAAATGCGTCCAGGCTGATGCGCGCCGTCATATCGGTTTTGATTGCCGGGGCATCGACTTCATCGATAGGCGCGGCGATGTACAGGCAACTGGTGTCCAGCAAATCGACAGCGGGCAGGGTCGCCACGCCGGTGGGTGAGGGGGTGGCGAACTCGCCGACCTCGCCGTTGACTTCCGCGACGATGCCCGGAAACGGCGCGCGCACCAGCGTCCTTTCCAAGGCGGCGCGCGCTACGCTGACGCGTGCCGCGCTGACCTCCACATTGGTACGGGCGGCGCGGCAACCGGCTTCACCGGCCTTGGCCTGAGCGCGGGCGTTATCGGCCAGTTGTTCGGCAACCTGTCCCTTCTTACGCAGATCCTCGAGGCGCTTGGCCTCGCGAGCCGCGTTTTCCGCCAACAGGCATGCCTGATCGGCGGTGGAGCGGGCGGCATCGGTTTCCTTTTCCGCCAGTTGCAGTTGGGCGGAAATATCGTCGTTCCACAGGGACAGCAGCACCTGCCCGGCAGTGACTCTGTCGCCTTCCTTGACGGGCAATTTAGCGATTTCGCCGCCGATGGCGGGGGCGAGGCGGGCGCGGCGGCACGCCTTTACGGTCCCCGCGCGGGTATTGGATACAGTGGACTCAACAGCGCCGAGCGCGACTTCCGTGACGCTGACGGCGACGGGTTTAGGGCGCGATAGGTACCATATCGATACGGCGATACCGGCAATAAGCAACAGGAAAATGGCTAGACGAAATGGGGAAAATTTCACTGTTCGGCGCGTTCATTAAGAAGTTTGGCGAGAACGCGGTAATGCGATGTTGAAGCGCGCAATAAATACGGCGTTGCACGACATGAATCATATGCCGAAGCAAACCGATCATGCCTCCTGCGCAATCGGTTTGCCATCGGCACCGCGATCTTCTGAACGACCGGCTACATCCTCGAAAGGATTTTGTTGATCTCCGCTTCGGCCGTCAGCCAATCCTCGTTGGGGTCGCCCCCCACGAAACCGCGCTTTTCGGCCTTTAAATAGGCGGCCTCGGCAATCATTTTTTGCCGCTCAGCGGAGGTTACCGCGCTTTTTGTATCTACCCGAGCCTGGAGGATAGCCGCCTTCTTAGCAACGGTTTTGTGTCCCGCCGTGGCAGATTCATTTCTAGCGCTTGATTTGCTGGTAGATCCCTTGGTATCGCCGGCCTTCTTGGCCTGGGTTGCTGTCGCTCTAATGTCTGGCATCGTTGCGCTCCTTGTAGTCCATGATTAACGATAGGTCGATGTTCGTTTTTATTTGATATAAATATAGCACACAATGGCCGCACCCTGAGGATGGAGATATCACGAATCCCCTTTAAGATTCAGTCAAAAATTCTTTTCCCCATAAATACGACGCACATAGTCATCGACAATGTTTTGAAACTCTTGAGCGATATTTTCGCCTTTGAGGGTCACGGTCTTCGCGCCGTCCACGTAAACAGGGGCCACCGGCACCTCGCCGGTACCGGGCAGACTGATGCCGATATTGGCATGCTTGCTCTCGCCGGGACCGTTTACCACGCAACCCATTACCGCCACGGTCATTTCTTCCACGCCGGGGTATTGCTTGCGCCACAGCGGCATCTGATGGCGGAGATAGCTCTGGATATCTTGCGCCAGTTGCTGAAAGTAGGTGCTGCTGGTGCGGCCGCAGCCGGGACAGGCGATCACCATGGGCGTGAAAGAGCGCAGACCCATGGTTTGCAATATTTCCTGTGCAACAATGACTTCCTGGCTGCGGTCGCCGCCGGGTTCGGGGGTCAGCGAGATACGGATGGTGTCGCCTATGCCCTCCTGTAGAAGTACCGAGAGCGCGGCGGTCGAGGCGACGATGCCCTTGCTGCCCATGCCCGCTTCCGTAAGGCCCAAATGGAGGGGGTAATCGCAGCGCGCGGCGAGTTCACGGTAGACGGCAATGAGGTCCTGCACGCCGCTCATCTTGCAGGACAGCACTATCCTGTCATGGGGCAGACCCCATTCTTCGGCCTTTTGGGCGTTTTCAAGCGCCGATACCACCATGGCCTCGTGGATAATGTCCGCGCTATCGCGCGGCCGGGTCTGCTTGGCGTTCTCGTCCATGAGCCTGACCACCAGTTCCTGGTCGAGACTGCCCCAGTTGACGCCGATGCGCACCGGTTTGTCGTAGCGGCACGCCGTTTCGATCATCACGGCGAATTGTTCGTCCTTCTTTTTGCCGCGGCCCACGTTACCGGGATTGATACGGTATTTGGCCAAGGCCTCGGCGCAGCCGGGATGATTGCTCAGCAGCTTATGACCGTTGAAGTGGAAATCGCCGATGAGCGGTGTATTGCACCCGCGTTTGTCCAATTCCTCGCGGATAGGCGCCACCGCGCGCGCCGCCTCGTCGCTGTTGACGGTGATGCGCACCAACTCGGAGCCCGCCCGGGCGAGCTGCATGACCTGTTCAGCGGTGGCGCGGACATCGGCGGTGTCGGTGTTGGTCATGGACTGCACCACGATGGGGTTTTGAGCGCCCATGGCGACGTGAGCTACTTTGACCGCCACCGTGGGGTGTCTGCCTACCGCTGCGCTAAGCTTGGACATAAGAACGGCGTTTCGGATTGGTGCATACTAAAAATCGAGGTAGGTAATGATATCTTAGTTCCGGAGCGAACGGCAGCATGGGGACGGAGTGAGGGATGGGGAGGCTTATGAAGGACGAAATGGCGCAGATGCTTGGCGACATCCGGCAGGAGGTGCGCTTGACCAAGGACTGGATCGGCAGGGACCATCTCGACGAACGGGTGATGTCCGCCATGAAAAAGGTGCCGCGCCATGAGTTTGTGCCGTCTGAGTGCCGCTATTTTGCCTATGCCAACGGACCTTTGGCGATCGGCCAGGGCCAAACCATATCGCAACCCTATATCGTGGCCTTGATGAGCGATTTGCTGGAAACGGATGCCGGCGACGTGGTGCTGGAGGTGGGGACCGGTTCCGGCTATCAGGCGGCGGTCTTGTCCCAATTGGTGAAGCAGGTTTACAGCCTCGAGATAATCGCGCCTTTGGCACACGCGGCGGCGGAGCGGTTGCGGCGCTTGGGATATGACAACGTGGAGGTGCGCGCCGGCGATGGTTATCACGGTTGGGCGGAGCATGCCCCATTCGACGGTATCATCGTTACGGCGGCAGCACCCTGCATTCCACCCCCGTTAATCGAGCAACTCAAGCCCGGTGGGAGATTGGTGGCGCCCGTCGGGACGGCTTATGGCCATCAGGTGCTCACTGTCGCGGAAAAGGACAAGCACGGCACCATCGCCATGCACGAAGTGTTGCCCGTGGCCTTCGTGCCGCTTACCGGCCGGCATGAATCGGAAAACGATGCGGGCTAGAAGGTTTGAACAAGCTGATCCGCCCAGGTGACGGCTTTCAAGTAGGCCTGGGTGAGGGTGTCACGAGAAGTATCCGGTATATTGATTTCATCCCATCGGCCTTGCTCATAGTCAAGCACGCATTGCAGCGTATGGCCCAGTGTCCCTTTGGAATGCAAGAGCGCCTCCTTGATGTCGGTCGCCAAGGGGAGCTTGCTCAAGGCATTTTCCATTGACGTGTCCATGAGGGCGTCCAAGACCGAGAGCAGGCCGACTGTAAAGGCGCTTTTACTGCTTTTAGTATTGTCGCCCGCCAGGCATTCGCACATCTTGGCTCGGGTGATCGCCACGACCATCAGCTGCAGGGGTTTGCCGGGGATGCTGGAAAGGGCGATGAGGGTTACCCATTGCTTGATTTGCTGCAGACCCACATAAACAATGGCATGATGAATGGATTCTATGGGCTTCGATAATGCGTAAAAGGGAGAATTAAGACTGCGCAGCAGCTTATAACTGATTGCGACGTCTTGGCTGACAAGATCGGCCAATTCCGTGATCTTCAAATCGGGTTCTTGCAGCTTGGCGAGCATATGCAGGATGGAAAGGCGGTTGGCTGGGATGCTTTTGCCGCTGACGATCTTGGGCCGGCAAAAGAAATAGCCCTGAAAATAGTCGAATCCCAATTCCTCGGCGAATGCGAAGTCCTCGTGGGTTTCCACTTTTTCAGCCAACAGCTCGACATTGTGCTCGCGGAGGAGCGCAACATGGTCGCGAACCGTGCCGCGGGGTAGATTGATAATATCGATCTTGATGATCTTGCTGGCGCTGATCAAGGGACGAAGATTGCTATGATAGATGAAATCGTCGAGGGCGATCTCGTAACCCTCGGCGCTCAAGCGGCGGACGGCTTCTATGACGACGGCATCCGGCTCGATATCTTCCAGTATTTCCAGAACCACCTGTTCTTTGGGGAAGGGCAGGGGTAAGTCACCGACCACAAAACTGCGGGGCAGGTTGATGAATGCGCGCTTTTTGCCAACCAACCTTTCCAGCCCAAACTCCAGAAAGGCATTGAGAAGCACTTGCGAGGTGGCGAGGTCATGATCGATTACGCCCGCGGCATTTAGCTTATTATTCGGGCGATAAAGCAGTTCATAGGCAAACAAATCCAGGTTGCGATCGTAGATCGGTTGCCGTCCTATATATATCTCGCTCATGATAAATCCTAAACCCGACTAAGGCATTAGGTATATCGGTTTGGAAGGGCATCCGCTTAATCCCCGCTTACCCCAGTCATTCGCCAATACCGAGCTTGAGCGGTTCGCGTGCCACGGCAACGAATATCTCTTCGAGGGTCTCCTTGCCGTGTTCGTGCGGCAATGTCTTGGGATTGCCCTCGAGCAATATTTTGCCGTGCGACAGGAATAGCACCCGGTCACAAACTTCCTGCACTTCATACATGTTGTGCGAGGTCCACAGGATGCCGCACGAGTCCTGTATGGCGGATACCTGAATCCGCGTCCGAATGTCGCGCGCCGCCGCGGGATCGAGCGACGCCGTCGGTTCGTCGAGGAGCAGCAGGCGCGGACGATTGAGCAGCGCCTTGGCGAGGCCGATGCGTGTCTGCTCGCCTGAGGAGAGCAGCCCGCATTTCACATTCCGGAAGCGGGTAAGTTCAAACTGCTCGAGCAGTGATTCGATGCGCTGCGAGAGACCATCCACGCCGTATATCATGCCGAAGACCCGCAGGTTCTGATATGCGGTGAGATTACCGGGCAGGGGTGCGTAGACGGCCGCGAAATTGGTGTGCTCCAGCGCCCGGGAGCGATGCATCGCGATGTCCATGCCGTCGATCAGGATGTTTCCCGCGCTCGGCTCGAGCACACCGAGAACCATGTTGATGATGGTGGTCTTGCCTGCCCCGTTAGGGCCGACGAGACCGACAATCTCGTTGCGGCCGACTGCGAAGGAAACGCCGTCGACGGCGATTGTATCGCCGTAGCTTTTGCGCAAATCGCTAACGGTCAAGACCGCAGCATTTTGCTGAGCGCTTGCCATAGGCGCCGTGATCTTAGATGCCATGCCACCACGTCCGGACAGGCGCCATTGCCGGGAACGCCGCGGCGGCGGCAAATGCCGTGAACTTTACAATGAGCCTGCGACCCATGGCACTTGGTTTCTGGCCGTGATGTTCGCAACCATACATCATTTGTTACCCTCGTTGGTCACGGCAAGGGATACGTCCCTGGCCACACCGTCTTGTCGCAGCATAAGTTCCTGGAGCAATGGCCAATCGATCCTATCGGTCAGATGCCCTGCCGCGGCGAGTTGTCGCAGTACGCCGAGCGGCGGAGGTGCTTTACTATAAATATCCGGGTTGATCTCCACGAAGACATGACCGTCTTCTTCAGACATCAATACCGGGGCATAAACGAGCTTGACGATGAGCCCTTTGCTCAGCCGGGGAAAGAGCTGGGCGATATCATCGGGGTGCAGACGTATGCATCCGTGGCTTTGGAAGTGGTAGACGCTGGATGGGGCAATCGTACCATGAATGCCATAACCCGGCGCATCCAATCCTATCCAAAATTTACCCAAGGGATTATCCGGCCCCGGCGACACTTTGCTTATGACGATCTGCCGTTCCCTGGCCATCTCGTCTTGTATGGATTTCGGGACCAGCCACACTGGATTTTTCTCTAAACTGGTGATGCGAAAAGTGCCTTGCACGGTCGGCCAAGTGGGTCTGCCCAAACCGACGGAATATGAGGCCGCAAGTTTGCCGTCCCGGAAGAAGAACAGCATCCGCTGCGGTAGATTGATCACGATGCCGTCTTGCACAAACTCCGCGACGATGTGGTGATTGTCTATCCAAAGGTTCTGTCCGGGCAGGATCCGATCAGGGTCCGGTATTGCATTGTCCCTTGCCAGGAGCGCGGCCGACACGCCAAAGCGCGCGCCAATCTTCTCCAGATAATCGCCCGGCATCACGCTGTAGCTAAAGCGGCTGCCCGTCAGCGTCGGCAACCCTTCTGCTTGTCCGCCCAGGCAAAGGTTTTGTGAGGCCCCGAGCAAGATGATAAGGGCGCAGAAGGCAAAACGGGACATATGATTTTAATCGCTTACGTAACGATGCGGGGATATATCCATCCCCCGATCAGAACCAGCAATGCCAAGACTGCCGTTAACACGACATAATCGGTCGTCAACCCCAACATGCTTTCTCCGCCGGCGAGGGCCAGGGCCCGCAGCCCATCGACTTCGTACGTCAGCGGATTGATATGCGCGATCCATTTCAGCCACTCCGGCATAATCGCGGTGGGATAGATGGCGTTGCTGGCGAAGAACAGCGGCATGGTCAGCACTTGGCCAATGCCCATGAAACGTTCCCGGGTCTTGACGATGCAGGCGATGATGAGGGAAAACGTCGAAAACAGGGCGGCGCCCAGCACCACCAATAACAGGACACCTAATAAGGCTTGCGGGCTCCAGTTCATCTTTACGCCCAAAGCCAGGGCCAGCGCATAAATAAAAATCGCTTGCGACAGTGCCCTCACCCCGGCCGACACGGACTTCCCCAACACCAAAGCGGTGCGCGGCGTGGGGCTTACCAGGAATTTGTGAACCACCCCGAGGTCACGCTCCCAAATGATGGAGATGCCGTTAAAGATGGCAACGAACAGCACGCTTTGCGCCAGGATGCCGGGGGTCAGGAAATCAATATAGCTAAGATTCCCGGTTGGGATCGCGTGCACGCGACTGAACACCTGGCCGAACACCAGCAGCCATAATGCCGGCTGCACCGCCCGCGTTATGAGCTCCGTGGGGTCGTGACGCAGCTTGCGCACCTCCATCTCGGCAATCGCCAGCGTCTTCGTGATAAATCGCAGGACGGCGGTCAGCATTTACGCTATCCAGTTCTTGATGCGCCGTCAGCCAAGCTTCCGCGTGGTGCGGCGCATGGCTGCCGTTTCAAGGTAGGCATTCTCCTCTTCTGCCGAGTCACCCGTATAGTGTACAAATACGTCATCCAAGGTGGCATTGCCGCCGATTGCCTGCTTAAGTTCATCCGTCGTTCCGACCACAATCAACTTTCCCTTGCGCATGATTGCCGCCTTTGTGCACAACTGTTGCGCTTCATCCATATAATGGGTTGTGAAAAAGATGGTGGTGCCATAATCGGCGCGGAGTCTGTCTATATGCGCCCATACTATCTCGCGGGCGATGGGATCCAGCCCCACGGTGGGCTCGTCGAGAAACATGAGCTTGGGCTGATGCAGCATGGCCTGTGCGATCTCAAGCCGTCTGATCATGCCGCCCGAATAATCCTTAACCATCTTATCTCCGTGCTCCGTCAGGCCCATGAACGCGAGGCTCTCGCGGATGCGCGCCTCGCGTCGCTCCCGCGGGATGTCGTACAGTATGGAGAATACCCGCAGGTTCTCGTAACCGGTCAACTCGCCGTCCGCCGACAAGGCTTGGGGGACGTAGCCGATCAAGCGCCTCACTGCGGCGGGCTCGCGCACCACGTCGAAACCGCCGACGCTGGCGCTGCCCTTGGTCGGCGCAAGCAAGGTTGTCAACATTCTTATTAAAGTCGTTTTGCCGGACCCGTTGCGTCCCAATAGCCCAAAGACCTCCCCGGCATCGACCGAAAGAGTCAGCGTATCCACCGCGACCACTTCCTTGAAGCGGCGGGTCAGCGACTTAATGGATAAAATTTCCGACATGAACCTTCCAATGGGCGGGAATGTATTTCGGGTAGTTTAATTGATTTTGGGCGCTTGAACTCAAGAACCGGCACTAATGCGCTTAATCGCAGGTTTGTTACGCCGCCAATTGCGGACAAACCACTTGCGCACCTCTTCCAGGATGAAGAGGCCGATCGCGAACGGGACGATGAATAACCAAACTTTCCCCGTAATTGGCGCCGTGTCGAGCATGGCATTGCCCCAAGGCGAATAGTCGATGAGGATAATGAGCACTAATTCCAACAATACACCCCAAACGATCAGCCGGTTGCCGAATAGCCCAACGGAGAATGCCGAGCGGTTCGTGCTGCGGCACAGAAATACGTTCACGATCTGCATTACCACGATGGCGCTGAGGCAGGCGGTCGTGGCCTGCAGATAGATGAGATCGTTGGAATTCAATATCTGGCCGTATTCCCAGCCTGCCGCAAGGAGAACGAAAAAGAAAGCGCCCATAGCGGCGATGGCTTCCACCAGGCCCAAGAACAGATAGGAACGTAGCGCCAAAGGCCAATCCAGCAAGCGCTGGTGTTGCGGGCGGGGGGGCCGCTGCATGATCTGCGGATCCGGTTTTTCAACCCCGAGACCCAGGGCGGTCAACGAATCGGTTCCCAAGTCGACCGCGAGCATCTGGATGGGAGTCAACGCCAGGGGGATGTTCAGCAAGGCAAAGCCGATATAGGGAATCAGCTCCGGGACATTGTGCGCCAGGATGTAGGTGAGAAATTTGTGGATATTATCGAAAACGGCGCGCCCTTCCTCGACGGCGTTAACGATACTGGCGAAGTTGTCGTCCAGCAACACCATGTCGGCCGCCTCCTTGGCCACATCGGTACCGGCTATGCCCATGGCGATGCCGATGTGCGCGCTCTTCAGGGCCGGCGCATCGTTTACGCCGTCCCCCGTCACCGCCACCACATGCTGCTTTTCCTTCAATGCCTCGACGATGCGCATTTTATGATCCGCGCTCACCCGCGCAAACACGATCTCGGGCGTATCCAGGGCAAGCCGCAGTTGCGTGTCCGAGAGACCGCTCAGTTTTTCTCCGGTCAGCACCAGCGGCGTGTTCAATTGGACAAGCCCGATCTCCCGGGCGATCGCCACCGCGGTATCGGGGTGGTCGCCGGTCACCATGATCACTCTGATACCGGCCTCCCCGCATCTGCGGATCGCTGCGGCCACCTCCGGACGCGGCGGATCTTCCAGTCCGACCAGCCCGCTGAAAATCAGCTTTTCCTCCATGGCTTCGCCTGGCCGCGTCTGTTCCATCGGGCGATGCGCAAAGGCGAGGACACGCAGGCCTTGGGCGGCCATGGTTTCCTGGGCGGCGCGGGCCTGCGCGTGCAGCTCGGCGGTGAAGGGACGTATCTCGCCCTTTACCAGGATAGAGTCGCAAAGAGGAAATAGCGCTTCAGGGGCGCCCTTGCAGAACAGCGTCGGACCGTCCGGCATTTCATACAGCGTGCTGACGCGCATGCGGTCGGCGTCGAAGGGGATTTCGTCCAGCCTTCTATATATAGGAATAGCCGGCAACAGCCGCCGTGCCGTTTCCGCCAAGGCGATCTCCATGGGATCGCCGAAAAAAATCCTTTTACCTTGCTGCTCACCCTCCTTGAGAGCGTGGCATAGCAGTGCCGTCAGGAAGAAGGGCCGATAGCGCTTAGCTTCGGCTTTATCGAGTGAAGCAAATTCGTCCCCAAGGTAGAGTTGCTTCACCGCCATGCGATTCTGGGTCAGGGTCCCAGTCTTGTCGGTGCATATCACCGTGGTGGACCCCAGCGTTTCGACCGCGGGGAGGTAACGGATCAGGACGTTTCTCTTCGCCATGCGCTGGGTGGCGAGGACCAGCGCCAGGGTCAAGGTCGGCAGTAAACCTTCCGGCACCATCGCAACGATAATACCGATGGCAAAGATGAAGTCCTCCCAGAAGGGCGCGCCGAGGGTCCAGCTGATCACGAAAAAGGTCAGGCCGATGACGACGGCCATGAGCGCTATCAGGCGGCTGAGGTAGGCGAGTTCCTTGCGCAATGGCGAAACCGCGGCTCTGCCTGCCTGGGTGAGATGGGCGATCTTGCCGAGTTCGGTGTCCATGCCGATAGCGAAGACCAAGGCCTTGGCCTGCCCGGATAGCATCGCAGTCCCTGCCAGAAATATATTCTTGGCGCGGATCAAATCGCTTTCGGCGGAGGGGGCGGTATCCCGCACCGCGGGCAGCGACTCGCCGGTTACCGTTGCGTTATTGACCCGTACGCCAAATGCTTCGATCACGCGGCAATCCGCGGGTATATGGTCGCCCTGTTCCAGCAGCACGATGTCGCCCGGCACCAATTGATCCGCATCAACCTGCACGGCCTTGCCTTCGCGTAACGCTTTGACTTGCGGCGGCAGCAAATGACGCAGTGCGGCGAGGGTTCTTTCTACTCGGTATTCCTGCCAGAAGGAAAATGACCCGCTGATCAGGATCACCGCAATGATGGCATAGCCCAAGCGCGCCATGCCTTGCCCGGGGGCGCTCCATTCGGCGACGAAGGCCAATGCGGCGGCAACCCACAAGATCAGTGAAAAAAAGCTGGTAAATTCCTTGAAGAAGCGCAGGACCATAGACGCGCGGCCGACTTGCCGGACGCGGTTCGGTCCATATTCGAAGTGACGGCGCTCTGCCTCGGCGGACGAGAGGCCCGACGGCGCGCTGCGCAGGGTCGCGAACGCTTCATCGGTTGAGACTTGGTGAATGTGCGTCATAGCACCGCATTTCTTGCGGCTCAGTAA
>Ga0153916_10002205_pt1 | contig 14326 bp, 17 predicted proteins | sample Opewatmetagenome_FD_109642 | JGI IMG/M metagenome (GOLD analysis project Ga0153916, IMG submission 109642) | Freshwater wetland microbial communities from Ohio, USA - Open water 3 Core 3 Depth 4 metaG | ecosystem: Environmental > Aquatic > Freshwater > Wetlands | place: USA: Ohio, Lake Erie...
ACATCGGCCCGGAGGCGGCGATCGCCGGCGCCAGTCAGGCGAACGTGGTGATCGCAAAGTCCATCGACATGCTGGTCACGATGTTGGCCGAGAGCCGGCATGGCTTGGCCCCGGCATGGTGCGTGTTCATCGGCACGCCGCTTCGTCACCTCCAGGCGACCGGCCTGACCGATCTGCTGCTGGATCACTGCGCGCGAACGCCGACCCTGTTCATCCAGCAGAGCGCAGATCCCACCGGCACATACGGCGAGCTCGCCGGGCTCGTCGGGACCGGCGAGCGGCGGCCGGTCTGCGTCGAGATACCGGGCGACGACCATCTCTACGCCGACGTTCCAGGGGTGGCGGTTATCATCGAAGCCTGGAGTTCGACGCTTCCGCCCGTGAGCGGGGTGTCCCCTCGACCTTGAAGCCCCGGTCACAGTCCGTCGTCCTACAGTCAAACAAATGTTCGCCACCCGCCTTCCGCCGCGCGGGCGGCTGGGCTAGCGTCCCCGCACAATCCAAAAGACGCAGCGGGAGACACGCGATGAAGGCGATGCTGAGCAAGCAGGTGGGCGGGCCCGAGACCCTGGTCCTGGAGGAGCTGCCCAGCCCCGAACCCGCGGCCGGGCAGGCGGTGGTTTCGGTGAAGGCCTGCGGCGTCAACTATCCCGACGTTCTGATCATCGAGGACAAGTACCAGTTCAAGCCGCCGCGCCCCTTCGCGCCGGGCGGCGAGATCTCGGGCGTGGTGAAGAGCGTCGGCGCGGGCGTCACCGCGGTGAAGCCCGGCGACCGGGTGCTGGGCAGCACCGGCTCGGGCGGCATGGCCGAAGAGGTGGCGGTGGACGCCGCCCGGCTGACCAAGATCCCCGACAACATGCCTTTCGACGAGGCCGCGGCCTTCGTCATGACCTACGGCACCTCGCAGCACGCCCTGAAGGACCGCGGCCAGCTCAAGCCCGGCGAGACCTTGCTGGTGCTGGGGGCGGCCGGCGGCGTGGGGCTGGCGGCGGTCGAGCTGGGCAAGGCGATGGGCGCCAGGGTGATCGCGGCCTGCTCGAGCCAGGAGAAGGTCGACTTCGCCATCAAGCACGGCGCCGACGGCGGCGTGGTCTATCCGACCGGCGCGCTGGACCGCGACCAGCAGAAGAAGCTGGCGGACGCCTTCAAGGACGCCTGCGGCGCTGACGGCGCGGACGTGATCTATGACGGTGTCGGCGGCGACTACGCCGAGCCCGCCCTGCGCAGCATCGCCTGGGACGGCCGCTATCTGGTCGTGGGCTTCCCGGCGGGCATCCCGAAGCTGCCGCTGAACCTCCCGCTCCTGAAGAACTGCCAGGTGGTGGGCGTGTTCTGGGGCGCCTGGGTGGCGCGCAATCCCGGGCCGAACCGGGCCAACATGGACGAACTGATGGCCCTCTACGCCTCGGGCAAGGTGAAGCCCGTCGTCTCCGAGCACTTCCCGCTGGCCCGCGCCGGCGAAGCCATCGCCCACCTCGCCAACCGCAAGGCCATGGGCAAGGTCGTGGTGACCATGGACTGACGCTGCGAGCCCCGCTACTTATCGCTGATCATATAAGAACAAATCGGGAGGTTTTCGTGGCGGGGCGTCTGGACGGCAAGGTTGCGGTGATCACCGGCGGATGCTCCGGCATCGGCCTGGGCACGGTGGAGCTGTTCGCGGCGGAGGGCGCAAGCGTCGTCGCCGCGGACATCCAGGACGAGAAGGGCGCGATGCTGGAGAAGCGCTTCTCCGGCGCCGTGCGCTACGTCCACTGCGACGTCTCCAGCGAGGCCGACATCGCCGCGGCGATCGGAACGGCCAAGGAGGCCTTCGGCGGCCTGGACATCCTGTTCAACAACGCCGGCATCTCCGACCGGATGGGTTCCGTCACCGAGATCACGGCCGAGGGCTGGGACTGGATCTACGGCATCCTGGTGCGCGGCCCCGCGCTGGGCATGAAGCACGCCGCGCCGCTGATGATCGAACGCGGCGGCGGCTCGATCATCAACACCGCCTCCATCGCCGGCCTGCAGGCCGGATGGGGCCCCATCGCCTATTCCAGCGCCAAGGCCGCGGTGCTGCACATGAGCAAGGTGGCCGCCGCCCAGCTGTCGCCGCAGAAAATCCGGGTGAACGCCATCTGCCCGGGCCTGATCGCCACCTCGATCTTCGGCGCGTCGCTCGGCATGACCCGCGAGGTGGCCGACCAGATGGCCGCCCGCGTGCAGGAGTTCGGCGCCACGGTGCAGCCGGTGCCCAAGGCCGGCGTGCCCAACGACATCGCCCAGGCCGCCCTCTACCTGGCCTCCGACGCTGCGGCCTTCGTCTCGGGCACGCATCTGGTGGTCGACGGCGGGATCACGGTGGGCGCTCGCCACGCCTGGGACGCCAACGCCGTCTCGCCCTTCGCGGCGATGCTGGGCCTGACCGAGCTGCCTATCGGGCCGGGCCAGGGGTGATCGAGCTCCCCGCGGCCGCAAAGCCCAAGGCCGGGCTCGCGCCCAACGTCCACGGGGCGCTGTGGATGGTCGCGTCTGCGGTGGGCTTCACGGCGATGACCTCGCTCATCAAGTACCTGGGCGCCGACTACCCTGCGGCGCTGCAGACCTTCTATCGCCAGGCCGCGGGGTTCGTGATCCTGCTGCCGGTGATCCTTCAACGGCGCAGCGCGGCCTTCGCCACCACCCGGCCGGGTATCCTGATCTTCCGCGCTGGCGCGGGGACCATCGCGCTGATGCTGTCGTTCTACGGCTTCCAGAAGATGCCCCTGGCCGACGCCAACGCGCTCTCGTTCACGCGCACCCTGTGGCTGGTGCCGCTCGCCGCCTTCGTGGTGAAGGAGAAGATCGGCCCTTTGCGCCTTGGCGCAGCCCTGGTGGGTTTCGCGGGCGTCATGCTGATGATCCGGCCGGGCGCGGACGGCGAGTTCCACATGGGCGTGCCGGCGATGGCCATGCTGGCCTCGTCCTTCCTGCTGGCGCTGACCATAACCGGCATGAAGGTGCTGACGCGGGACCACAGCCCCATGGTGCTGCTGGTCTGGTCGGCGGCGCTGGGCCTGCTGCTGTCGATCCCCGGCGCGCTGTTTGTCTGGCGCTGGCCCGATCCGGTCGACCTCGCCCTGCTGAGCCTGATGGGCGTGGCGGGGACCATCACCCAGGGCTGCTACATCAAGGGCATGCAGATCGGCGACGCCGCGGCCATGGCGCCGATCGACTATGTCCGCCTGGTCTTCACCGCCGCGGTGGGCTTTTTCCTGTTCCACGAGGTCCCCGGCCTCTGGACCGTCGCCGGGGCCGGCATCGTGGTGGCCTCCACCCTGTTCATCACCTGGCGCGAGCAGCAGATCGCCAAGGCGGCTTCCCTCTCAGGCTGAGGCCAGGATCCGCGGCGGCCGCGCCGCACGGGCGGCCAGGAAATAGCCGGGGATCGCCAGCCCCGAGATGCAGGTGAAGGCGAACAGGGTCCAGCTGTAGGGATCGGCCACGCCGCGGACGGCCAGCGCGTCCGCCAGGATGCCGGCGCCGGTCACGCCCACGCCCAGGCCGACCACGTTCAGCGCCATGATGTAGAAGGCCACGACCGTGGAACGCACCTGCGGCGGACAGAGCTCCTGCACGACCGAGAAGGTCGGCCCATAGAAGGCGCCCAGCTGGAAATAGGCCACGGTGATGCCTACCCAGAACAGCGGGCTCTCCGGCGGGGCCAGCCGGTAGCAGAGGTTCACCGGCAGCAGCACCAGCAGCATCCAGACCATGAACATGGCCCGGCTCTGACCGGTGGCCCGCACCCAGCGGTCCGACGCCGTGCCGCCGAACAAGTTTCCGATCACGCCAGCGACCATGGCTACGACCCCGCTGATCACCGCGATCTGCGCCCTGTCGAAGCCGCGCTCGCGCACCAGCCACAGCTGGTCGAAGGTCGCCGCGCCCAGCACGAAGTGGATGATCACGCCGGCGCAGATGGTCAGCTGCAGGGCGGGAGAGCCCTTCAGCGTGCTCAGGAACACCTTGAGCAGGTCGCCGAGTTTGGGCCGCGCGGCGGCGCGAGCCGCGGCGTCCTGGCCGTGGCCGCGGGTCTCCTTGACCCGGAACACGACGAGCGCGAAGGCGACGCCCAGCGCCCCCAGCAGAAAGAAGCAGTTGCGCCAGCCGATGGCCGGACCCAGCACCCCGGCCACCAGAAGGCTGACGCCCACCCCCATCGGCACGCCCATGTAGTAGCAGCCCGTGGCGAACCCCAGGCGCGAGGGCGGGAAGCGGTCGGCGAGCAGCGACAGGGCCGTGGGCGTCAACGCCGACTCGCCCACGCCGATGAAGATCCGCGGTAGGGCCAGGGTCAGGAAGCTGCTGGCCAGGCCCGAGGCGGCGGTGAGCCCGCTCCAGGCCATCATGGCCGCGCCGAGCAGCCGGGGCCGGTTCACCATGTCGGCCAGCGCGCCCATGAATAGGCCCGCCACCGCGTAGAAGACGATGAACACCAATCCGGTCAGCAGGCCGAACTCGGTGTTGCTCAGTCCGAGGTCGGGGACGATGAAGTTGGCGAAGCTGGACAGCAGCTGCCGGTCGACGAAGTTCAGGACGTTCATCAGCGCGAGCAGGACGAGCAGGCCGTAGCCCGCCTTCGCCCCGCCGCCGTCGCCGGACTGCGGCATGGTCTTCCTCCCAGGACGCGGCGAATTCTGAAGTGTCCGCCGTCGTGCGCCGAAGGAGCCTAGACCGAATTTCCGCGAAGGTAATCCTGACGTGAGGTCAGGCGGGCTCGTCCCTCATGCGCACGATGACCGACTGGCTGGCCGTGGCCATCAGCTCCCCATCCTCGGCGAACAGGTTCATGATCCCATGGGCGAAGCCGGAGTCGACGCCGAGGATCTGGATGTCGCAGAGCACCCAGGTGGTCGGCACGATCCGGCGGACACGCAGGGTGTTGTCCAGGCTGTTGCCGCCGGCCATGCGGCCCAGCGCGGCGCCGATGCCCGAGGGCACATAGTCGGCGAACACCGCCAGCATGCCGGCGTCGACGGGGTGATCGCCCCTCGGGCGGACCCACATGACCATGCGTCCGTCCGGGCTGAGCTCGCCGGTGCGCGGGCCTTCGCCATAGCGGCCCGGCGCCATGCGCACCTCGATGCGGCCGTTGAGGTTGTCCGCCTCCTTGGGCCACAGGCCCTGGGACACGCAGTCGTCGGGCGGGGGCATGTCGGGCATGGCCGCCCACTGGTGCGAGATCCCGCTGGGTCGCTCGCCCAGGGCGGCGTTCACGGTCAGGATCTCCTTGTCGCCCACGTGCCCGATCACGCGCGCCTGGCTGGTGTGCTTGCCATGCGCGGGGATCCAGACGTCGAGGTCCACGATCGAGGGCGGCCGGGCGTAGGAAAGGTACTGCGCCGTGGCCCAGATCACCGGCCGCTGCACGGTCCGCTCAAGGGCCGCGATGGCCGAGGCCAGGCCGATGCCGCCGAACATGAACTGGTTGTCGGGCGGCCCCACGCAGATGCCGGCGTGCAGCGGCAGGAACCAGCGGTGGGGGTTGTGGGTCGATTTCAGGTCGAAGAAGGGTTCGCTCATGGCGCTCTCCATGGGCGATCAGGCCCCATCGCGGCAAGCCTCCGCAGCGTCACGCCGCGATGTCGGAGGGCTCAGGGGGCGCCGGAGCCTGCGCGGCCTCGGCCAGCAGCCAGGCCCTGAAGGCCTCTGCGGCGGGCTTGGGCTCGCCCGCCGGCCGGATGAAATGAAACCGGGCGGGCGTGCGCACGAACCCCAGCGGCGCGGCGAGCCGTCCCGCCGCCACGTCGCCGGCCACGTAGATCCAGGGGGTCAGGCCCACGCCCAGGCCCGCGGCGGCGGCCTCCAGCGTGTAGAAGATGTGCTCGAATTCCTGCCGTTCGGGCGGTTCGCCGAGCCGAAGGCGCATGTGGCTTTCCCACTCCGTCCAGGCCGGCAGGTGAGTGCGGGTGTCGAGCCGGGGCAGGCGCGATATGCCCGCGACGCCCGGCCCGACCGTGGCCGCCAGCTCTGGTGAGAGCACCGGACCGTGGAAGTTGTCGAGGAAGGCGATCGCCTCCACGCCATGGGCCGGGATGTGTTCGGCCAAGCGAATGGCCGCGTCGAAGGGCTGTCGGGCGAAGTTCACCGGCCCGTAGGCCTCCGTCACCGTCACCTTCAGGCCGGGGTGGCGGGCATGGAAGCCGGAGAGCCGCGGAATCAGCCAGCGCATGGCCAGCGTGCCGACGCAGGAGAGCCGCAGCTCCCGGTCGGCCGCGGAGCGCAGGTCGGCGTAGGTCCGCTCGATGGCGTCGAGGCTGGTGGACAGCGTGGCCGCCAGCCGCCGGCCGCCGTCGGTGAGTTTCAGCCGATGCCGGGGTCCCTCTGTCAGGCGCACGCCGCAGGCCCGCTCCAGGCTGCGGATCTGGCGGCTGATCGCCCCGTGGGTGACGCAGAGCTCGTCGGCGGCCAGAGTCATCTGTCCGAGCCGGGCGAAGGCTTCGAAGGCCCGAAGGGCCGTCAACGGCGGGAGATCGCGCCTCGTCATGTGACCTCAGCTCACAAGCCCGCAGCGGTTATATCGTTTGTGGCGCCGCAGCGAAATACCCATGATCGCCGAAAATCAACGGCCGGTTGCAGGCCGACACGGGGGTAAGTCATGACGGTTCAAGCCGAAGCGGCCGATCGCCGCTTTCGCCCAGTTGCGCCTCCTCGCCTGAAGAAGACGCCGCCGATCTGGCGGTTCATGACCGGCGAGTACCGTCGCAACATGATCCTCGGCTGGGCGGATGAGGCCTATGAGGCGCCCTTCTTCAGCCGCCCGCTGTTCGCCATGCGCTATCACGCGGTGAACCATCCGGACGCGATCAAGCGGGTGCTGCTGGACAATGTGGCCAACTATCCTAAGCCGGCGCTGATGGGGCGGCTGGCCGGCGATCTGCTAGGCGACGGCCTCTTCGCCGCCGAGGGCGAAAGCTGGCGCAGCCAGCGGCGGATCATGGCGCCGGCCTTCACGCCTGGCGCGGTCGCCGAATTCATGCCGGGTTTCCTCGAGCAGGCCTGCGCCACGGCTGACGGCTGGGCCGACGCCGCGCCGGGGACCGTGGACGTCGCCGCCGACGCCACCCGCACCACCCTGCGCGTCATCAGCCAGGCCCTCTATTCCTCCGAAGCCGTGATGGCGTCCGACGAAGCCTCCGATCACGTGGCCGCGGTCCTGGCCTCAGTGGGCGAGTTCCGCCCGGGCGTCATCCTCGGCCTGCCCTGGCTGGACGCCTCGCCGCGCCTGCGCCGCGCGGCGGCCGGCCAGGCCTTCCTCAAGGACCAGTTGTCCCGCTTCATCGCGCAGCGGCAGGCCGCCGCTGACGCGCCTGACGACTTCATGACCCGGCTGCTGCGCGCCTTCGCCCAGGAGCATCCGCCGGAGGAAGCCGCCGAACTCGCCCTCTACAACGCCATCACCTTCCTGATCGCCGGCCACGAGACCACGGCCAACGCGTTGGCCTGGACGCTCTACGTCCTCAGCGAACAGCCCGAGGTCCAGGACGTCCTCGCCGCCGAGGCGCGCGACGCGCTGACCGAGTCCGATCCCGAGGCGATCATCACCTGGCTGCCCTATCTGCGCTGGGTGCTGGACGAGGTGCTGCGGCTCTACCCGCCCGCGCCGCGGATCGAGCGCCAGGCCCTGGAAGACGACGACCTCTGCGGCCACGAGATCCGCAAGGGCGACCTGATCAGCATTTGGCCCTGGCTGGTCCACCGCCACCGCGCGCTGTGGAACGATCCGGACGCCTTCGACCCGGAGAACTTCAGTCCGGAGGCCAAGGCCGCCCACCACCGCTTCCAGTACCTGCCCTTCGGCGCGGGCCCGCGCATCTGCATCGGCGCCCAGTTCGCTGTCGCCGAGGCCCTGCTGATCCTGGCCGTCTGGTTGTCGCGCTACCGCTTCAGCCCGCAGCCCGGCCACCGGGTCGAGGTCCAGGCCGATCTCGCCCTTCGCCCCAAGGGCGGCCTGCCGCTGCGGATCGCGCGGCGCCCCGACTAGTTAAGCTTCAGCCGCACGCGTTCGCGTTGCGCGCGGGCCGCAAGCGTCGCGCCGCCGTCAAGCGCCGTAGCCCGCGCCAGGGCCTCAAGGGCGCCGGCCAGCGCGCCCTGGCCCTCGCGGGCCGCGGCCACGTCCAGCCAGGGGCGGTGGTCGGCGGGATCGACCAGGGCCCGGCGCAGGGCGGCGCGCTCGGCGCGGCCGTAGTCGTGGGCGGCGACCGCGCGGGCGAAGATGTTGTTCTGCAGCCGGATCAGCACGGCCCGGTCCGAGGCCGGCGCCATCAGCTCGTCCAGGCGGTCCGCGACGATCGGGGTGAGGCCCGCATGCAGCGCCCGGCGCGTCAGCTCCGAGGGCATCACCACGCGGCCCTCGCTGTAGGGGTCCAGCGCCAGCGGCCCCTCCGGCGTCTCGATCCGCAGCAGGAAGTGTCCGGGAAAATCCACTCCCTGCACCTTCAGGCCGCAGCGGCGGGCCACATGCAGGTAGTAGACGCCGAGCGCCACGGGCAGGCCCTTGCGCCGCTCCGCCACCGCCAGGATGTCGGCGTTGTCCGGGTGCTCGTAGGTGAAGAGGTCGCCCACCAGCCGCAGGTCGCCGGCGAGGGTTTCGGCCAGCGCCTCCTCGGGCGTCTCGCGCGACAGCCGTTCGGACAGCCGCTCGACGCCCTGTCGGGCCAAGGCGCGCGCGGCCTCGGGATCGCGGCTCGGATCCTCGTGGATCGCACACGCGATCGCGGCCTCCAACAGCGGGAATTCGCCCTCGGGGGCTTTGCCGGCCTCAGCCAACAGGATTTCGGCGTCCTCACGGGTCATGGCGGTTCGGCGGTCTATGCGCCCTTCCAGGCGTCCGGACTATGCCTGGGAAGCCGGCCGGGCGCGAGGGCGATCAGGTCCAGCCGCACGGCGGTTTGTCGCAGCGACGGCCTGCGGGCCGCCAGAGCCTCGCCGGCGCGGCGCAGGCGCGCCCGTTGCTCGGCGCCCACGGCTTCCGCCGCCTGCGCCAGGGTCATGCGGCGCTTGACCTCCACCACCGCCAGCACCCTGCCGCGCAGGGCCAGGAGGTCGATCTCGCCTTGCGGGGTCTTCAGGCGGAAGCCCAGGATGCGATAGCCCTTGGCCATCAGCCACAGGGCCGCCAGCACCTCGCCGCGGCGACCGGACCTGCGCGCCGCCGCGCCCCGGGCGCTGCGGACGCCGCTCATCGGTCGGCCTTCCGCATCTCCATCGCCCGGCGATAGAGGTCGCGGCGGTTGAGGCCCAGCGCCTTGGCCACCTCGGCGGCGGCCTCGGCCGGCTTCAGGCGGGAAAGCGCGTCGGCCAGCGCCGTGTCGGCGTCGGCGGCGGTGGCCTCGGCTTCGCGGCCCGGTCCCACCAGCACGACGATCTCGCCCTTGGGCGCCTGGACTCGAGGATCTGCGGCCAGCACGTCCAGCGGCGCGCGGATCACCGTCTCGTATAGCTTGGTCAGTTCGCGGGCGACCGCCGCCTCGCGCGGGCCGAGCACCGCGGCCATGTCGGCGAGACTGTCGGCCAGGCGCGAGCCGCCTTCGAAGAACACCAGGGTGGCGCGGATGCCGGCCAGCTCCTCCAGGAACGTCCGGCGCGCCGCCGACTTGGGTGGCGGAAACCCCGCGAACAGGACCCGGTCGGTGGGCAGGCCCGCCACCGACAGCCCCGCGAGCAGGGCCGAAGCGCCGGGGATGGGGAACACCGGCAAGCCCAGGGCCGCGGCCTCCTTCACGAGCCGGAAGCCGGGATCGGAGACCAGAGGCGTGCCGGCGTCGGAGACCAGCGCGATCCGCGCGCCTTGGGCCAGCATGGCCAGCAGCTTGGGCGTGGCCCGATCGGCGGCGTGCTCGTCGTGCCGCTCCAGCTTGGCGGAGATGCCGTAGGCCTTGAGCAGCTTGCCGGTCACCCGGGTGTCTTCGGCCAGCACCAGGTCGGCGGCGGCCAGCACGTCCAGGGCCCGCAGGGTGATGTCGCGCAGGTTGCCGATCGGCGTCGCCACCACATAGAGCCCGGGCGCCAAGGGCGCCTGGGACAGGGCCGGCGGCGGCGGATGGTGCGCCATCAGCCCTTGGCCGCCGGCGTGGCGTAGACCCGCGCGCGGGACCGCTTGATCACCCCGTCCTTGGGATCGACGTAGAGCAGGCCCTCTTCCATGGCCCGGCTCCAGCCGCCGCGGCCGGCATGGCGCAGGCCGCAGGGGAAGCGGGCGCTGGGGGGCACACGCTCGACCTGGCGGGCGATGACCTCCTCCAGCCTGGTCAGCATCTGTTCCCTGGCGGCTTCGTCCTCGCCCACGTGGGCGCGCAGCTCGGCGTAGACCCGCTCCCATTTCCGGCCTGCCTGCTCTTCGAGGTAGGTCCGCAGCGCCGAGATGTCCTGCGCCAGCAGCGCGACGTCGAAGGCGGGCTTGGCCGCGCCCTTGTCGCCGGCGAATTTGGGCGGGGCGACCTTGGCGGGACGCGGCTTGGCCGCGCCGAAGCGCTTCGGGCCGGGTTTCGCGCCGGGCTTTGCGAATGGTTTCGCGCCGGTCTTGGCGTACGGCTTGTCGCCCGGCTTCCCGAACGGCTTGGCGCCGGTCTTCGAGAACGGTTTGGCGAACGGCTTCTGGCCGGGCTTGCGTTCACCGGGTTTGGCGAACGACTTTCGGGCGGGCTTGGGGGGCGGTTTGGGCAAAGATGATCTCCTGCGCCGCCTGATAGCACAGAGGGCGGCCCATGCGCTCTAGCTCGCGAGCTTTGCGGTCAGGCTATCGAGCACCAGCCGTCCGGCCGGCGTGGCGCGCAGGCGCTCGGCGTCCCCGGCGATCAGGTCAAGCTCCACCAGCTCGCGCACCTTGGGCGAGGTCGGCGACAAATCCAGAACCGCGACCTCGGCGAAGGCCACGCCCTCGGCGATCCGCATCCCCAGCAGGACCCGCTCCTCGGCGGCTTCCCGCGCGCTGAGCGCCTCGTCGCTGGCGAAGCCGGTTCCGGCGGCGGCGACCGCGGCGATGTAGTCGGCGGGCTTGGCCTGGGCGCAGGTGGCGTGGCGCACGCCCTCCAGCGTCAGCCGTCCGTGGGCGCCGGGGCCTGCGCCCACATAGTCCCGGCCCCGCCAGTAGACGAGGTTGTGGCGCGAGCGGGCCGCCTCGCCGCGGGCGTGGTTGGAGACCTCGTAGGCGTGGAAGCCCGCCGCCTCCAGGACCGCCTGGGTGGTGTCGAACAGGTCGGCGGCGGAGTCCGGACCTGGCGGGCGCAGGGTTCCGCGGCGCACGGCCCGGTCGAAGGCGGTGCCGGCCTCGATGGTCAGCTGGTAGGGCGAGACGTGCTCGGGCCCCAGGTCCAGCGCCGCCCGCAGTTCCTCGGCCCAGCCGTCCGGCGTCTGGCCGGGCAGGGCGTAGATCATGTCCAGCGACAGGCGCGGGAAGGCCTTGGCCGCGACCTGCGCCGCGCGGCGGGCCTCGGCGGCGTCGTGGTTGCGGCCGAGCAGCTTCAGCGCCGGGTCGTTCAGCGCCTGCAGGCCGAGCGACAGCCGGGTCACGCCCGCCTGGGCGAAGGCGGCGAAGCGGCCGGCTTCGGCGTCGGTGGGATTGGCCTCCAGCGACACCTCCAGGTCCGGTTCGGGCGTCCACAGCCGCCGCGCCAGGTCCAGGATCTCGAAGGCCTGCTCGGGGTCCATCAGCGAGGGCGTTCCCCCGCCCAGAAATACCGAGGCCAGGCGCCTCGGCCCCGTCAGCGCCGCCTGGGCGCGCAGGTCGTCGAGGATGGCGCTGACCAGCGCCCGCTGCTCCTCGCGCCGTCCCCGGTCGCGGAAGACGTTGAAGTCGCAGTAGGGGCAGATCCGCGCGCAATAGGGCCAGTGGATATAGACCCCCAGCGGCGTCGACGGCGTCGTCAAAGAATTGCGGCCTTCAGCTTTTCGAAGGCCCGGGCGCGGTGGCTCATGGCGTCCTTCGCGGCGGGCTCCAGCTCTCCGAAGGTGGCGTCGCGGCCTTCGGGAATGAAGATCGGATCATAGCCGAAACCCTTGGTCCCGCGCGGCGGAAAGGTCAGCCGGCCGTCGATGCGGCCCTCGACCACCACGGCGGGACCCTGCGGCCAGGCCACGGCCAGCGCGCAGGTGAACCAGGCCGAGTCGTCGTCCGAGCCGGTGGCCTCCAGGCGCTCCTCGACCTTGCGCATGGCGGCGGTGAAATCCTTTCCAGGCCCCGCCCAGCGGGCGGAATAGACGCCGGGCGCGCCGCCCAGGGCGGCGACCGACAGCCCTGAATCGTCGGCCAGCGCCACGAGCCCGCTGGCGTCGGCGGCCGCACGCGCTTTCAGCAGCGCATTGCCGACGAAGGTGGCCTCGGTCTCCTCGGGCTCGGACAATCCCAGATCGCCGGCCGTGACCAGCTCGAAGCGGTTGTCCAGGATCTGGGCCAGCTCGCGGGCCTTGCCGGGATTGTGGGTGGCGACCACCAGCCGTGCGCCGGGGTCGAGCTTCAGGGCCATGGGGTGCTCCGAGGAAAGGACGGCGCGGACCATAGGCGGGCGCGGGCTTGCGGGCAATTTCCCCGAGATTGCTGCATTGCAAAAGTTTAATATTGTTTTTCGATAACTCCATTGATCGAACAACGATGTGGTCATATTGATAATCGGCATGCATCCGAGTTGTTGGCGCCGAATTTGCTGCACCGCACAATAAGCAATAGAATATGAAACACTAAAGGAGATGCCGATATGACTGCTCAGAAGATCATGGCCTGGATGGACCGCGCCGCCGTGACCGTGGTCGTGCTGCTAGCCGCCCTGCCGCTGCTGACCGTGGTGGCGGGCGCCTCCATCCACTAATCTACCTTGGTCGCCCGGAATCGGGCGCCGGCGCCGCCGGGCGACGAGACGAGCGGGGAGGGAATCATGGTGCGCGCCTTGGGGCCGGCTTCGGTGTCGAGCCTGCTGAAGATCATCCTGGATGTGGTCTATGCGGCCCTCTGGATCGGTTTCGTCGCCCTGGGCCTGATGACGCTGGCCGCCCTGCTGCTGAGTCTCAATCCCGACCTCCTGGCCGACATCACCCTGACCGCGGGCGGTGAAGAGATCCGCGGTCGCGGCCCGGTGGTGGCCGGCGGACTTTTTGCGGCCACGCTCTACACCGGCGGCGTGCTGGTGATCGTCGACCGGCTGCGGCGGATCTTCTCAACCCTCACCGCCGGCGACCCGTTTCATCCCGACAACGTCACGCGCCTTCGGGTGGTGGGCCTGATGCTGGCCATGCTCGAAGTGGGCCGCTATGGGGTCTGGGCCGCCAGCGCTTGGCTGCTGCCGGGCAGCAACGAGGTCGAGCCGAACCTCAGCCTGACCGCCTGGTTCTCCGTGCTGGTGGTGTTCGTCCTGGCCGAAGTGTTCCGCGAAGGCGCCCGCCTGCGCCGCGAAGCCGAGCTGACGATCTAGAGCGTGATAGCCGAAAGTGGAGACCGGTTTCGGCGGCCATCACGCTCTCAACATTTGAATTGGCGCGGAGCGGAAAGAGTTCACCCATGCCCATCCGAGTGCTCCTGGACCGTGTTCTGCTCGAACGGCGCATGTCGCTGACCGAGCTGGCCGACCGGGTCGGCGTCACCATCGCCAATCTCTCGATCCTGAAGACGGGCAAGGCCCGCGCCGTGCGCTTCTCGACGCTCGCCGCGCTTTGCCGCGAACTGGACTGCCAGCCCGGCGACCTTCTGTATTACGAGCCCGGACCCGCCGACGACCTCGACGAGGACGAGCCGGGGTAGGCGGGCGGACCTATCCGCCCGTCGCCGCCTTCTGCAGGACGCAGAGCTCGCCGATCCCTTTTCGAGCCAGGGAAAACAAGGCCTCGAACTCCCCCTGGCTGAACCCGCGCTTCTCGCCGGTCGCCTGGACTTCCACGATGTCTCCCGTGCCGGTCAGGACGAAGTTCGCGTCGGCTTCGGCGTTGGAGTCCTCCTCGTAGTCGAGGTCGAGGACCGGCGTGCCATTGAACACGCCGCAGGAGATCGCCGCCACCTGGTCCAGGATCGGGTCCTTGGCGATCAGCCCCTCTTCGAGCAGGTAGCGGGTGGCCAGGCGCAGGGCGACCCAGGCGCCGGTGATCGCCGCCGTGCGGGTGCCGCCGTCGGCCTGGATCACGTCGCAGTCGATGCTGATCTGACGCTCGCCGAGCGCCTTCATGTCCACCACCGCGCGCATGGAGCGGCCGATCAGGCGCTGGATCTCCTGGGTGCGGCCCGACTGCTTGCCGATGGCCGCCTCGCGCCGTCCGCGCGTGTGCGTCGAGCGGGGAAGCATGCCGTCCTCCGCCGTCACCCAGCCCTGGCCGC
>Ga0153916_10002207_pt1 | contig 14324 bp, 15 predicted proteins | sample Opewatmetagenome_FD_109642 | JGI IMG/M metagenome (GOLD analysis project Ga0153916, IMG submission 109642) | Freshwater wetland microbial communities from Ohio, USA - Open water 3 Core 3 Depth 4 metaG | ecosystem: Environmental > Aquatic > Freshwater > Wetlands | place: USA: Ohio, Lake Erie...
GCCAACGGCGACCAACACCCCGACACCGACCGAAACCGCAACACCTACGGCAACCAACACCTCCACGTCAACAGCGACGAACACGCCGACGCCGACCTACACCGCAACCCCCACACCCACCGATACCGCCACGCCTACGGCCACCAGCACCGCCACATCGACGGCGACTAACACGCCCTCGCCCACGCCGACCTACACCGCCACCATCACACCGACCGACACCGCCACGTCAACGGCGACCAACACCCCGACACCGACCGAAACCGCAACACCTACGGCAACCAACACCGCCACGTCAACAGCGACGGACACGCCGACACCGACCAGCACGGCTACATCGACAGCGACTAACACTGCTTCGGCCACGCCGACCTACACCGCCACCATCACACCGACCGACACCGCCACGCCTTCGCCCACCAGCACGGCTACGCCAACACCGACGGACACGGCCACCCCTACGGCAACTGACACTGCTTCGGCCACGCCGACCTACACCGCCACCCTCACTCCGACCGACACTGCCACGCCTACGGCAACCAGCACGCCTACGCCCGCGCCGACTAACACTCCCTCGCCCACGCCGACCTACACGGCCACCTCCACACCGACCGACACCGCTACACCTACGGCAACCGACACGCTGACGCCCACCGACACCGCCACGCCTTCGCCCACCAGCACCGCTACGCCAACACCGACTGACACGGCCACGCCTACGGCAACCAACACTCCCTCGCCCACGCCGACCCACACCGCGACCCCCACACCCACCGACACCGCCACACCGACGTCCACCAACACTGCCACATCAACGGCGACTTACACGCCGACACCGACCGACACCGCTACGCCTATGGCCACCGACACCCCCGCACCGACGGACACCGCTACGCCCACCGCGAGTACTACTGCCACATCAACGGCGACCAACACGCCAAGACCAACCAACACCGCCACGCCTACGGCAACCACCACGCCGACGCCGGTCTCGCAAGGGTGCCTCACGAGCGGACAGAAACTTCGCCTCACCATGGGTATCCTGCTGCGCTTCGGCGCTCGGGCCGGGGATCGTCGCTACCAAGCCCAATACGACCTTAACCACGACGGCTTCATCGATGCCTTGGACTTGCTCGTGCTGGCCAGCATGCCGCTCTGCCACACCTAGTCTGGCCGCGACAGATAGACTTCGTCAGGCGCGCGGCCCGTCATGAGCACATCGCCTCCGTTGCCGCTCGCCGCGCCACGCCCTACGCTCAACCCACGAACCACGCACAGGAAGCTGGACCATGCGCGTCTTCGTCACACGGCGCCTGCCTGGCGACGGACTCGAGCGACTCGCGCGCGAAGCCGACGTCGACCTGTGGCCGGACGAATTGCCGCCGCCGAACAAGGAGATGGCACGGCGCACCGCGGAGGCCGACGGGTTGATCTGCCTCCTCACCGACCGCGTTGACGCCGCGCTCATCGACGCGTCGCCGCGGCTTCGCGTGATCAGCACCGTCGCCGTAGGTTACGACAACATCGACGTAGCAGCCGCGGCGCGCCGCGGCATCCCCGTCGGCAACACTCCGGGCGTGCTGACCGAGACGACGGCCGACCTGGCCTTCGCGCTGATCCTTGCCGCGGCGCGCCGCATCGTCGAAGCGGAACGCTTCGTGCGAGAGGGGCGCTGGCGCACCTGGGACCCCAACCTGCTGCTCGGCTACGACGTCCACGGCGCCACGCTCGGCATCGTCGGCTTCGGCAAGATCGGACAGGCGGTGGCGCGGCGAGCGCGCGGCTTCGACATGCGCATCTTATGCGTGAGCCGCTCCGACATCGTCACTCCCAACACGCAGCGCGTCACGCTCGGCGAGCTGCTTCGCGCGTCCGACTTCGTCAGCCTGCACGTGCCGCTGACGGCGGAAACGCACCATATGATCGGCGAGCATGAACTGCGGTCGATGAAGCGGACGGCGATCCTGGTCAACACCGCGCGCGGCGGCGTTGTCGATCAGGCGGCGCTCGCGCGGGCGCTGGAAGAGGGCTGGATCGCGGGTGCCGGACTGGACGTCGCCGAAGTCGAGCCGGTACCGCCGGACGACGCGCTCTTGCGCGCGCCGAACGTGACGCTGCTGCCGCACATCGGCAGCGCCAGCCACGCGACGCGCGCGCGCATGGCGGCGATGGCCGTGGACAACTGCCTGGCCGGCCTGCGTGGCGATCCGCTGCCGCACCCGGTCGCCGTCCGCCCGTAACCGCAGCGCAGGCGCAGGCGGGAGAGCTTCGCTTGGCTTGCCGTACCCCTACTAAGGCCGCACCCCCGCCTTCTCGAGCAGCCGCAGGATCCCCGGCCGTTCGCCGGGAATGTCCTCGGTCAGGCGCGCCGCGGCCACCACCACCGTCCACCTCCGCAACAACTCCGCATCGACCTGACGCCGCCGCCGGTACGTACGAACGTACGACGCGCGCACGAGCCGGCGCGCGAAGGCAGCGCCCACGCGCACGACGATCGGCGTGCCCGGCGGCAGCGCGCCGAGCTGGAGCAGCAGCAGCGTCCGTGCGTGATCGGCGATTGGGTCGCAGCGGACGGCGTTCGGCCAATCGATGACTACGGGGCCATGTGCCGACATCAGGACGTTGCCGGGATGGAAGTCTCCGTGGCACAGGCGATCGCCGTCCGGCAGCGATGCCAACTCGCGCAGCGCCACCTCGGCAACGTGCGGCGGCACGCCGGGCAGCGCTGCCGGTATCAGCGCCCTCAGCGCCGGGACCTCGGGCGGCGCGACGATCTCGTGGAGGTCGGCGTGCAGATTCCCGCAGATCGCGCCGACGCGCCACACCTGCCATGGACGGCGTGCCAGCAGCGTCAGCAGGTCGGGGCCGTCGACGCGCTCCACGACCAGCCCCGGGCGTCCCTCGATCTCGACCCGGCCGAGCACCGCCGGCACCAGCGGCAGCACCGAGCGTCCCGCCCGCATCGCCGCGGCCTCCCGCTCGACGGAACGCTCGCTCCGTGCGTCGCGGAAGAGGCGCAGCACGCTGCCGTCCTCCCAGGCGAAAATCTCCGCCTCGCGTCCCTCCGCGATCTTCCGCAGCTCTCGTATCGACGTGACCGTGCGCACGCGCTTCCTCCGTTGCGGCGATCATCGCATCGTGCTGGCGCGCGGCGCCAGCGGCAGCGGATTGCGAATCTCGTAACTGGCGCACGGGCCCAGCCTGCTGCGCCGGTCACAGTCGCGCCGCAGGGAAATGCTACGCGATGTGGCGCAGCCAGCCGCCGTTAGCGGCGCGGTCGACGTAGAGATCGGCCGACCAGAGTGAGCGGCGCGGCGTGCAGCCCGCGCGGCGGGAGCGGGGCAGCCGTCGCTCCACCTCATCCAGACGCGCCTGGAGCGACAGTACCTGGCCAGCGAGTGCGCGCACCTGACCGTCGAGCCGCTTCACCTTCGCATCCGCGCCCCGCAGCGCTGCAACCTTCTTCTCGAGCTGCTGGATGCGTTGCCTCGCCTCGCGCTGGGCGGCACCATCCGCCGGCGAAGGCGCAGGCCGGGCAGCCGGCGGCGCGGCGCGGGCGGCGGCCGGCGGCGATGGCGCAGCAGCGCGCGCGGGCGCGGCCGCCGGCTGCACGCTGGCAGGCGGCTCAAGCTGCGGAGCGGCCGCGGGCGGCGGCGCGGCCTTTACTTGCTGCACCTTCGCTGGCGGCTCCGGGGCCGCCTCGGTCTTTGGCGGCAGCGGCACGTCCGGCAACTCCGGCTCAGGCTCGGCGGCGAGTATCGGCTGCGACGCTACCGCCTGCGCCGACGGCGGCGCCGACGGCGGCAGCGCAGCGGCCGACGGTGGCGGTGGCGGCGGCGCCGCAGCCACCATCGCGTCGATCTCCGCCTGCGACAGTACTTGGTCGCTCACACGTCGACCTCAACGATGATCTTGCGCTGGAGCTCCGGGTCGGAAAGGTCAATGTCATACGGCTCCTTCACCGGCACGCCGTTCACCGTCAGCACGCGCACCACCGGCCGCGCGACGTGGCCGGGATTCGATGCCGATACGACGCCGCCCTCGCCGCTGCTGAGGATCACCGTGATCCCCGCCGGGTACTGCGGGATCTGCCGGGCGAAGATCTTCACCAACTCCGGGTCGAACATCTCGCCGGAGTAGGCGATGATGAACTCAATCGCTTCGTGCGGGCGCAGCGCCTTCCGGTACGGGCGCCGCGAGCGCAGGGCGATGTATGTGTCAGCGATGCCGATGATGCGGGCGTACAGCGAGATCTCGTGGCCTTTCAGCCCGCGCGGATAACCCTTGCCATCCCATCGCTCGTGGTGCTGCGCGATGGCTTCCATCGCGTCCTTCGTCAGCGCAGCATCCTTCAGCATCTCGACGCTGTGCCCGGGGTGGCTCTTCACGACCTCCCACTCGGCTTTCTCCAGCTCACGCGGCTGTTCGAGCAGACCGGGGCGTAGCGCCATGTAGCCGATGTTCATCAGCGCGGCGGCGATGCCGAGCGTGAGCAGCTCCTTCTTCTCCGCGCCGGCCAGGCGCGCCATCACCATCGCCAGTTCGGCGGTCTTGATCGGATGGATGTACTGGTAGCCCTGCAGTGAGTAGGAGCCGGAGATGTCGGCCTCGCCCATGAGCATCGGATAGAGGCAGCTCACGAGCTTGTTCATGGGCGGCACGAGGCCTATCAGGCCCCCCTTTGGGATGCCGCCCGTGTGGCCCTGCTGCATCACCATCAGCACGTTCAGCGCCTGCGATGCCTTCGCCTCCAGGTCGGCGCTGAACAGCGTCCCGACGGGGATGTCCTCCGTGCGCGGGTCCTCTATCAGGATCTCCGCCGAGCACGAGCGGGCCAGCAGCGGGAGCTTGGCCTCCGTCAGCGTCTCGCCTATCTCGAGCACGGGGCAGCCCTTCACGTCGTAGACGGCCGCTTTGAGGACCATCCCCGACTGGGCGTTCGAGGTCGATACGCGACGCACGCTCTTGTCCTCCCCCGAGAACTCGCTATGCGGACAGCCTCGCCCGCTGCCCGTCTGCGGCGGCTCTCCGGTAGAAGTTGCCGCCGGAACGATCGAAGCCCCGACTGTCCGATCCCAGCAGCGCCTCCGTCCCGCCCACAAACAGCACGCCGCCCGGATTCAGCGACTGGTGGAACTTCTCAAACAACTGCGCCTTCGTCTCGTCCGAGAAGTAGATCATCACATTGCGACAGATGATCAGGTCGTACCCCGTCTCGAAGCGGTCCGAGAGCAGGTTGCGCTCGCGGAACTCGACGCGCCGGCGCAGCGTGTCCGCGATGCGATAGCCGTCGCCTTCTTGCGTGAAGTACTTCGCCAGCTCGGCCGCACGCACGTTGCGCACGTCCGCGGCCGAATAGGGGCCGCCGGCCTGCGCCTTCGCCAGGACCACCCGGTCAATGTCCGTCGCCAGGATCTGCGCGCGCGGTCCGGCGTTCAGTTCGTCCAGGATCATCGCCACGGAGTACGGCTCCTCGCCGTGAGAACAGGCGCTGCTCCAGATGCGCAGGCGCGCCGGCCGCTTCAGCAGCTCCGGCAGCACCTCGTCGCGCAGCCGGTCGAACTGCGCCGGGTCGCGGAAGAACTCCGACACGTTGATCGTGAGCATGTTGCGGAGTTCTTCGAGCGCCTCCTGGTTAGCGTGCAGGTTGCGGCAAAACTCCGCCGCGGAAGCCGCCGTCCGTCGCGACACGAACGCATCGAGGCGGCGCCGCATCTGCTGCACCTTGTACGCGTCGATGTTGATGGAGAGCAACTCGTTGATCCGCTTCTTGAGCAGCGTGTACTCCGCGTCGTTCATGCTGACGCCTCCTGCCGGATCGGCGTCTTGCACATGCGCGTGACCGTATCGGCGACGTTCTGCAGCGGCACGATCCTGTCCGCGAAGCCCGCCTCCACCACGCTGCGCGGCATGCCGTACACAACGCACGTCGACTCGTGCTCCGCGACGACTTCGCCGCCGGCCTGCTTGATCAACCCGGCGCCGCGCGTGCCGTCGTGGCCCATGCCAGTCAGCACCACGCCGATCGTCTGCGCGCCATACACTCTCGCCGCGGACTCCATGGTGATGTTGACGGCGGGACGGACGCCGCATTCGATGGGCGCCTGGTTCAGCTCAATCGTGCCACCCTTTCTCACCGCCATGTGGAAGCCGCCGGGCGCGAGCAAGATGACGCCCGGCTCGATCTTCGAGCCCGGCTTCGCCTCGCGCATCGGCAGCGATCCGATCTCGTCGACGCGCTCGGCGAACGCGCGCGTGAAGCCCGCGGGCATGTGCTGAACGACGAGGATCGGCACGGCCGTGTCCGCCGGGAACGACGTGAGGACGGCCCGCAGCGCCTGCGGCCCTCCGGTTGAAGCGCCGATGACGACCACGCGCTGCTGCCAGCCCTGGCCGGGCGTCGGAGCGGGCCGCGGCTGCAATGCGCTGACCTGCGGCCCAGCGGGCCCTGCGAGGCGGCGCACGCGCGCCGTTGCGGCGTACTTGATCTTGCTGGTCAGCTCCTCGATCACCCCGTGTACCGAGGCGATGCCGCCGGCCACCGGCTTTGCCACGAAATCGACCGCGCCCAGCTCTAGTGCGCTGAGGGTCGCGTCGGCGCCGGCGCGCGTGAGCGAGCTGACCATGACAACGGGCAGGGGACACTCCCGCATGATGCGCTCGAGCGCCTCCAGCCCGTTGAGCCGCGGCATCTCCACGTCGAGCGTGACGACGTCCGGCTGCAGCGACGCGACCTTCTCGATCGCATCGAGTCCGTCGCGCGCATAGCCGATGACTTCGATCTGTGGGTCCGCAGGCAACTCACGGCAGAGCACGGCGCGCACTGTCGCGGAATCATCGACGACCAGCACCTTGATGGTCCGGTCAGTGTTCACCATCGCACATCTCCCCGCCGCGGCGGCGCCGCGCTCCCGCTCACGCGACCAGCTTGGCCAGCGCGGTCTTCACGCGGTCGGGCTCGAATGGCTTGACCACGAAGTCGCGCGCTCCGGACTTGATCGCCTCCATGACGATGGACTGCTGGCCCATGGCGGTCACCATGGCCACGCGAGCCGCCGGGTCGAACGCCAGGATCGCCTTGAGCGCCTCGAGCCCGTCCATGCCGGGCATCGTGATGTCCAGCAGGACCGCATCCGGCTTGTTCGCCTTGTACGCCTCCACCGCCTGCGCGCCGTCGCCTGCCTCGAGAACCTCGTGGCCCAATTCCTTCACCAACGCCGCGTTGCGCATGCGCAGAAAGGCGGAGTCATCCACTACCAGCACTTTCGCCATGTGTCACCTCCGTGTTCTGTCGCTGTCCCGGTGTCCGGCGCCGAGTTCCTGCTACAGCTCATAGCTCGTCCCCCCGACCGTCGACACCGCGACCTTGCCCGTGGCCGCGAACACCCGCACCGTCCGGCCATGCGTGCCCCCGACGTCCTCGCCCCGCACGCGGATGCCTGCCGATGCTGTCACCACCCGGGCGGATTCCACGTTACGCTCGCCGATGTTCAACTTGCTCGCCAGACCCGCCGCGACGACCATGCGGGCGCCGCCCGCCATCTTGAAGATCGTGCGCGACTTCAGCGCGCCGGCCGCCTCCAACGCCCCCAGCATTTGACGGACGCCGGTGTCCACGAATCGGACCGGGTTCCGCGCCGCGACGCCATTGCCCTGCGTGCTGTCCGGCAGCACGAAGTGCGCCATACCGGTCACGCGGCTCACCGGGTCGAAGGCGGTGAACGCGATGCACGAGCCGATGCCGTAGCAGATCAGGACGATGCTCGGGTCTTCCGTCACGTGCATCTCCCCCAGGCCGATCACGACGGTCGCCTGCTCCTCCCCCACGCTCTGGATCATGCGGCCTGCCCCCATGCCTGGAGCACCGAGAGCAGGCTCGCACTCGGCATGACGAAGAACATGCCGGAGATCTCCCGGTCCGGCGCCGTGAACGTCGTCTCCGCGACAAACGCCTCGTCCTGGGTCATCAGCAGGTCGGCGGCGATGATGTCCAGCAGCGCGCCGGCCATGTCCATCATTACCGCGGGCGGCGACGGCCGCAGGTCCATGCCCACATCGTCGGCCAGCACGTTGAGAAACGATGCGCCGACGATGTTGCCCATCTCGCCGAGCGCCGACTGCTCCATCTCTCCCAGCGTGTGCGTCGTGTTCGGCGGCTGCATCATCATCAGGTCGACGAAGGAGCACGCGATCTTCGGGTCGTAGATCAGCATGAGGTGCCCGTCGGCCGTGCCCGAAACGGTCAGGTAGATGCCGACCGACGTCACCTCCGGCCCGCCCACGAGCTGCGAGATGTCCGCGATCGGCACGCTGCGGAGTTGGAACGATCCCACCTCCACTGATTGCCCGATCATCTGCGAGAGATTCTCGATCGCTTTGTTGGTGCCCTTGCGGATCACGCCAGCCCAGGGTCCCATCGTCGTCACGTCCACGCGCTCCTCCTTCGACTTCCCTCCGCGGGTGATTGCCATCTGTCACGCCGCCTTCATCAGCGTGGCGACGTCGAGAATCAGCGCGACTTCGCCATCGCCCAGGATGCTCGCGCCCGCGACTCCCTTCGCACGCCCGATGGTCCTGCCCAGCGACTTCACTACCACTTCCTGCTGATCCATCAGCCGGTCGACCGCCAGGGCGGTCGGTCGGTCGCCCACCCTGACCACCACCATGAAGTCCTCGCTGCTTCTCACGGCATCAGCCGAGATCACGCTCAGACGAAACAGCGGCATGATCGTGCCGCGCAAATTCACCACTTCCTTGTCGACGATCGTCTGCACCAGCTCCGGGTCTAGGCGGCCGGTCTCTTGCACGTAACTCAGCGGGATCGCATACACCTCGTTGACGGACTGCACCAGCAGGCCCCGGAACGTCGCCAGCGTCAATGGGAGTTCGAGCGTGAAGGTACTGCCGCGCCCGGCCCGGGTGTCCACTATCGCCACGCCGTTCAGCGCCTCGATGCTCTTGCGCACCACGTCCATGCCCACGCCGCGACCGGAGATGTCCGTCGTCTTGGCCGCCGTCGACAGGCCGGAGGCGAAGATCAGCTCCACCGCCTCCTGCTCGGACATCCGGTCCGCGGCCTCCCGCGTGACGATGCCCTTGCGGACCGCGCTCTCCCTCACACCGCGCGCGTCGATGCCCTTGCCATCGTCCTCCAACCGGATGACGATGCGCCCCTGGTCGTGCGACGCGGTGAGCTTCACGGTGCCCGTCTCCGGCTTCCCCGCGGCGCGGCGCGCGTCGGGCAGCTCGATGCCGTGGTCCACCGCATTCCGCAAGAGGTGGATCAGAGGGTCCTTGATCTTCTCGATCACGGCACGGTCGATCTCCGTATCCTCACCCTCGGTGAAGAACTCCACCTGCTTGCCTGTGCTGCGCGCCACGTCGCGGACGAGCCGCGGAAACTTGCTGAAGAGCGTGCCGATCGGCAGCATGCGCGCCTGCAGCATGCCCTGGTGCAGGTCCTCCACCATCTTGCCGACGTGCGCCGCGATCTGCTCGAGCGACTGCACCGCCTCGTCGCCGCGGTAGCGCGACTGCAGCGCTTTCGTGATCTGCGCTACTCGCGTGCGGTCGATCACCAGCTCGCCGACCAGGTTCATCAGCGCATCCAGTCGGTCGACGTCGATGCGCACCGTCTGCAGCGTCTCGATCTTCTGCGACGCCGCCTCGAGCTGCTCGCGCTCGCTCTTGCCCCGGGCGGCCGGGCCGAGATCGATCACCCGTTGGTCCTCCGCCAGTTTCCCGCTGGCGGCGTGTCTGCGCTCTTCGTGCGGCGTGGCCTTCGATGCGTCCCACGCCTCCACGGCCACGGACTGCACGTCGTCGACGGCCGCCACGGCGGCGCGCACCTCGTCCGCTGGTTGCGCGGTCACGATCACCGCCTGCAGCGTCGTGCCGATCTTCTCCGCCTGGATGTCGTCCAGCGTCGGCAGCGAGGCAACGACCTCGCCGCGCGACGACAACTCCGTCACGATCTGGAACGCACGCACGGCGCTCCACGCCGTGTCGGGCACGAACGTCGCGCGCACCACGAGACAGGCCGCCCCTGACGCGAGCACGGCGTCGATCTGCTCCATGGCCGCGGCATCGGCCGCGACAACTGCCTCGATGGCCGCTGCCGGTTGCGCGCCGCCGCCGCCGGCCGACCCGGGATCGGCGATCGCGCGCAGCGCGGCGACCGGCACCGAGATGTCGACGTCGCCCTCGGCCCCGGCGCCCAGGTGGCCCATCAGGTCCTTCAGCCCGTCGAGGCTGCCGAGCAGCGCGTCGACCAGTTCGGGCGTCACGGCAAGCGCGCCCTTGCGGACCTTGTCGAGCGCGTCCTCCATGTGATGCGTCAGCTCCGCCATGTTGCGGAAGCCGAGCATGCCGGACGAGCCCTTGAGCGTGTGGGCGGCGCGGAAGATCTCCTGAAGGAGGTCGACGTTGTCGGCCTCCTTCTCGAGACGGATGATGTCCTCGTCCAGGAGCTGAAGCTGCTCTTCAGCCTCCTGGAGGAACACCTTCAGCTCCTCCTGGTCGATGACTGCCGAATCCATGGCTGTCTCCTGCGGCCCGGAGGCCTCCTGCTACGCCGCCGCCAGTTCCATCTCTTGGAAGACTGCGCGGTCATCCGACGTCAGGAGCGTATTCAGGTCGACGAGGATGATCAGCCGGTCGCCCAGATTGACGATGCCCTCCACGACGCGCGTATCCGCGGTCGTCACCACCGACGACGGCGGCTGGATGCGGTCGCCCGGCACACGCAACACCTCCGTCACGGCGTCGACGATCACGCCCACGTCCTCCCCGGCGATCTCGACGACCACGATGCGGCTTTCCGCCGTCGCCTCGCTGATCGCCACGTCAAACCGTTTGCGGAGATCCATGATCGGACAGATACGGCCACGCAGGTTGATCACGCCCTCGATCTGCTCCGGCGCATTCGGCACCCGCGTGATCTCCTGCATCCGGATGATCTCGCGGACCGCCTGGATGTCGAAGCCGTAGACGTCCTGTGCCAGACGGAAGACGACGAGTTGCCGCTCCGCGCTCACGCCAGCCTGATTCATCATGATGTGGCTCCTCCCCCTGTCGGGTATCCAATGCGTTCCACTTGCGAGAATGGACCGCCGCCCGCTGCTTGCCCGTGCGGACGCCAAGATGGCAACGACGCCCGAACTCGTTGCGCGCGGTCCAGCCCGATCCCGCGATATCGTGATCATTGTCGGCAGCCCTGCCCTGCGGGTTTATCCTGCCCGCCGCAGCGTCACTACTGACACGGCGGGCTCGCCGGCGCGCGACAGGAAGTGCGGCGGCCGCCGAAGGTCGAGCGGCACGGCCGACGTTCGGCCCTGCGCCCTCCGCTCTCTGCGGCCGATAAGACGCCGGGGCCGCGAGCCGTGGCCTCACCTGGGGGGAGGATGCGTCTCATATCCGTCGCCAGCGCGGCACCGGGCATGGTGCTGGCCAGCCCCGTCTATGACCTCCGCGGCACGCCGGTCCTCGCGGAGCGCGAAACGCTGACCGAGGCCACTCTGCCGCTGCTGGCCAACGCTGTTTCGTCCGAGCTGGTCATCGAGGACCCGCGCACGGACGACATCTTCGTGGGCTCCGTGTTCACCGCCGACATCGAGGTGCGTGCCCTCCAGGCCCTCACGGGACTCCTCAACTCGCTCGACCCGGCCGGGCCGGCCATCCCGCGCGGCGGGCTCGTCGGAATCATGCACCCCGTCGCGAAGTTCGTGGCGGCCGTGCATCCCTACATCAGCGGCGAACCGGCGATCGCCGGCTCATACACGCTCGACGGCTACCACCACATTCACCCGGTACGCGTCGCCCAGCTTGCGCTCGTTATCGGCGCACACGCCGGGTTGAGCGCAAAAGATCTCACCAACCTGGGCCTCGCCGCCATGCTCATGAACGTCGGCTATGTGAGCCTGCCGCCCGGCATGCTCGACCAGCCGCGCGACCTGACGCCGGGCGAGCGCGACGCCCTGCACAACCATCCGCGCCGCGGTCTGGAGATCCTGGCCGCCAGCGGGCTCGAACGGGACACGTTTCTCGCCATCGCCCAGCACCACGAGCGCTGGGACGGCAGCGGCTACCCGGCGGGCCGCCGCGGCGCGGACATCTGCGTTACCGCCCGTATCCTCGCCATGGCCGACACCTACATCGCCCTCCGCTCGCGGCGGCCGCACCGCCCCGCCTTCCGCCCGCACGAAGCGGTTGAATTCATCATCGCCTTCGCCGGCGCTCTCTTTGATCCGGAGCTGGCGCAGACGCTCGTGCGACAGATCCCGCAATACCCGGCGGGGGTCGGCGTCGTGCTGAGTTCCGGCGAGTCCGGCGTGGTCGCGAATCCGAACGTCGGCCATGTGGCCCGGCCCGTCGTGCGCGTCTGCGCCGTCGACGGCACCAACGTACGCAAGACCTACGACGTCGATTTGACCGCGCGCGAGCACCAGCAGAAGGTCATTGCGCAGGTCGACCTCTAACGAACACACGCGGCCCGTCACGCTCGCAATCGGCGTCTAGCAGGGTGGAGATGCCCCCGTTTCCTGCCGATACCCAGCAGGGACGCTCTCGTGCGAACGGCCGCGTCCCCGACCGGGGGGAGGCATCACCGTGGACAAGCAGCAGAACAGCAGCCGGCAGCTCGTCATCACCACCGTGGGCGACACCTACTGCGGCATCGACATCGAGCAGGTACGCGAGATCATACCCGTGCCGGTGATCACGCCCCTGCCCAAATCGCCCGTGAACCTGATCGGCGTCATTAACGTGCGGAGCGTCGTCATCCCGGTCGCTGATCTGCGCGCGTGCCTGGGCTTCCAGCCGCAGCCCGTGACCGCCGACACCCGCATCGTGCTCGTCAAGCATCACGATGAGACCCTTGGCCTCATCGTCGACGCCGTGAGCGAAGTCGTCACGCTGCCCGCTGACGCCCTCGCGTCCATGCGGGACAGCCACGGCGACAGCCGCTTCCTGCACGCCGTCGCGCGCTTCCAGGACCACCTGGTCCTCGAGATCGACCACACCCGCGCCATCGACGAGGGCCTCAACACGCCCGTGCCGGCTGTGCGGCAAGACGACCCGCCGGCGGCCGTCGAAGCGGCGCCGCTCCACCTGGAGCACGCCCACGACACCGCCGCCGATGACGGAGAGCTGCGCATCGATCTCATCGAGGAGTCGTTCAAGTTCGTCGCGCCGCAGGCAGACCTCATCGCGGACCGCTTCTACCAGCGGCTGTTCGAGGCCGCACCGGCTGTCCGCAGCATGTTCCCGGACGATATGGCCGACCAGAAGCGCGCGCTGATGGCCGCTCTCGGCACGATCGTCAGCCACCTCCGCAGGCCGGAGATGCTGGAAGCGTATGTCTCCGGCCTCGGCGAGCGCCACGCCGGCTATGGCGCCCGGCCCGAGCACTACGACCTCGTCGGCGAGACGTTGCTCGAGACGCTGGCGGAGGTCGCCGGCGACGCTTGGGACGACGCCTACGCAGGCGCCTGGGGCCAGGCCTTCGCCGCCACGCGCGACATCATGCTCGCCGCCGCCGCGGTGCCGGCAACGAAGGCGCCGGCGAAGCGCGCCGCCTGACCGCATCACGTCCACAGGTCTGCTCGCCCGCCACCTGAGTCCGGATGATTGTCTGACTGCTTTCGGGCGCATCGTTAGCAATCGCGGCGGGAGAGTGCTAACGGGCCGATCCGGCATTCCGCGCGGCCAGCCGTCTCGCGGGCTGCAGTTCGCAGCACGCGTCCGCGGCGGGTCGCCGGCGATCATCGCACGGCGCCCTGGAGAACTCCGAGCGCTGCATGTCACGCCGGAGCGCGCGTCCTCGTCGCCTCGCCCAACGAGCTGGCTGCGACGAGCCGCCGCAAGATACCTATCCTTCGATACGTATTGTCCCCGCAACGCTAAATCCAGCGCTCGCACCGCTAAACGGCACTTTCTCCGGGCTCGATATTCGCACGGGCAACATTCGGGCAAGACGTGAGGGCACCGCAATCCACCCCCTCACGCAAACGAACGGGGAGGCGCTCTTGAAGCTCATCAATAACATTGGCATTCAGATCAAGCTGATCGTCGCATTTGCCGTGGTCATGTTGCTGCTGGGCATCGCGGTGTTCTTCTCGCTGCGGGCCCTGCAAAGCTCCACCGACAACACGAAGACCATCTACAACGAGAACATCAAGGGGTTCGAGGCGCTCGACGCCGCCAAGACGAACCTGCTCACCGCCGAGAAGGTCTCGATGGACGCGCTCGTCGCCGCCGAGTACCACCCGAACGATACGAAGGCCAGCATCGATCAGTCCGGCACGGCGTTCGCCGCGGTAGCGGAC
>Ga0153916_10002208_pt1 | contig 14316 bp, 27 predicted proteins | sample Opewatmetagenome_FD_109642 | JGI IMG/M metagenome (GOLD analysis project Ga0153916, IMG submission 109642) | Freshwater wetland microbial communities from Ohio, USA - Open water 3 Core 3 Depth 4 metaG | ecosystem: Environmental > Aquatic > Freshwater > Wetlands | place: USA: Ohio, Lake Erie...
TAGTTATCGGGAAATACCATGAAGCTGATAAAGTTACGGCTTCAGCTAACGTTGATCTTAGAACTTGGGCAATTTTTGAACCAAGCGTTACCTCAGTCTCATTAGGAAATCGCAAAATGACATCGGAAGCAAAATAACAAACTGTTCCACTTGCATACTGCCTGTATGCTTCTTCATAGTTTTCGCTATAAGTTTCGTTTAGACTACTCGCGGTATAATTGTTGACAGTTTGTTCATCAGGGTTAAAATACCATGTTTCCGTTGCAATAGTTCCTGTGATTGCTTGGGCTTGTGGCAATGCAGCTAAAACCGAGAGGATCAAAACAAGCGCCAACCAAAGAGGTGAAAGTCTCGGCAGAACCGCGCGCTTAGGGAATGACAGTTTCAGCCACATTCTTGCCAGCCCTTTTCTATCGTTTCTCAACAATTACGTTGTTCTCCACATAAACATCACCTTCGAAATTATCCTCAAGATAAACCGTACAATTCCAGAAACCATGAAGCCTTGAACCAGAACTAGGACATAAAGGAAATTGAACTTGCCCATTCTCTGATTCCCAACCAGCTTGAACATGATACCATCCATTCGGCGCAGAATCCCAAGGCTCCGCAACTCCTTTCCCTCGCCAATACTCTGGTAAACCCCAATGCCCGCCATTCCCTGTGCATGAAGGAATCCAAACAAGCCCAGAGTGGAAAGTATTAAGCCAAAGACCCAATATGATGAAAGCTATACCGCAACTAATCAATAATGCTGTTTTCATTCTTGCCAGCCCATTCTTTTCTTCAATTCTTCACTACTAAACTTCCCTTCCAACTGCCACTGCTGCCGAGCAAAATTACAAGTCCGACACTGCTCCAAAGGAGGATCATCCGACTGCAACATCTTCCTAAAAGCCAAAGCTGATTTAGAGTTCCAAACTTTCAAAGGATGCTCTTTAAACACGTTCCCAAGAATATAATCATAATTATAGCAGAAATAAGCATCTCCATTAGGATGAATGAACATTGCATCCCAAGCTAGAAGACAATGATCCCACTTCGCACTTTTCGACAACATATACTCAAAGCCTATGACTTTTAGAGGCGATTTCCGAGCTTCAGCCTCATAAACATCAAGAGCTTCCTTCAAAGCAACTTCAGAATCAACCAAAGGTTTGAAAACGCTGAAATCTGGCCTGCTCACCGGGTCAATCATCAAATATGTCAAATCATCAGCGTAAGGTTCAAGCATATGGATTAGGCTTGGGATTTGGTGAAAATTAGCTTCCGTGATAACCGCGTTAATGTGGATGGGAGGATTATCTGATTTTCCCAAACCCAGTTTACATTTGTATTCAATCATTCGTTGAAGGTTTCTCATAACGATGTTCAAGTCAGCTCCACCGCGCAAATAATGAAAGGTTGAAGGCTCTGCCGTGTCAATGCTGAAAACCAAGTCATCAACACGAAGCAAAGCATCCAATTTATCTTCAGTCAACAAAACCATTCCGTTTGTTGTGAGACTGAGAGAATATTTTCCACTATCCTTTAACCATCGAACAATCTCTGAGGCTTGAGGATTCATAAAAGGTTCGCATAAGCCCATGATGCAGACTCCGCGAATAGAAGGCAACTTTCTCAACAATTTCTGCAACGATTCAAGTGTGATAACGCCTTCTGGAACTTGGAAGCTTTCTCTCATGCAGTATGGACAGCGAATATTGCAGAGATTCGTTAAACAAACGCCTAGTTGAGTTGGAACAGCTAGAGAACTTCTGAATCGGAGAGTTTTTGCCAAATAATTGAGAAAAAACTGTTTCAACGGCGATCCTTCGCTAATGCTCCATAGAAACCTTGAATCACTGCAAAGAATAAAAGCATTATGAACATCCAAATCGAAATCGGAGCTTCATTCGTGAAATATCCAGTATAGGTTATGGCAAAGTACACGGTTAAGGGAATTGTCATAATAACGACCGGCTTCCAAGTAACCATGAGCATAACAATTAACCCAATGATGACAAGCAAGCCCAAATACATGCCAGGCTCCGTATAGAATAGAGCTGTAAACAAATCTTCAATGATCGCCATGCTTTCACCCCGCTAGAAGATAAATGAACAATCCAAGACCGATGATGAACATGACCATCGCATACATAATCCAATTGGCGTTTTCACTGATACTTTGCTTGAGTTTCCACACCATCACAGACGGACCGACAATCATTAAGACTATTCCTAGGAAGCCTAGGATTAATGGGAACATTGAAGCGTAGAGGTCTTCTGCCATGTTTTCACCCAAATGGTTTGAATATGATTATGAGCAAACGCAAGGCGATGTATGCAATCATAGCCCAAAGAGGCAATGCAATAGCAGCATTCAGAATGGTTGCTCCTATTCCAGTCAAGCCTAAAATTTCTGGAGCTTGAAAAGTCATTAATCGTCCTAGAATATCCCATCCGCTTAAACCTCCGCTTGCTACATCTATACCCATACCCATGCTGACAGCTACTTTTCCATCAGTATTCCAAGCTGTCAAGACTTCATCGCGGGTTTCGTTCCAGTCGCTAATCCAAACGGTTACTGAAACGTGGTTGCAGAATATTGGCGTGAATTTTGACTTATTTCCTGCCTCATCTAAATGCCCTACTATATCTGCATAATAGATGTTATAGACTGAAGCATTCTCAATCTGCATATTATCGAGGAAAAACCAGTCATACCAATAACTGTGAAGAAAGTAGAGGTTTTTGCCTCCTAAAGTGCTGCCTCCAACTAGAAAGCGAAAGTTGACTGGTGGCGTTGCTCCATTGAAATCATAGGTTACGGTAGTCGCGGGAAACGTCATAGTTACATCGTGACTTAAGAAATATTCTATGCCTCCTAATTCTCGCGGGTCAAAATTAGGTGGAATATTGTAACCTTTTAAACTGCTAGATGGTGGTGTAAAGTTGCTTGGCATATTGCCTAAGATCAAAACGAAAATCCCTATGAAAGTAACAATAAAGACCACGGAGCCTTTCCAGTTTTCTGAATCACTACTCAAAAGTAACCCTTCGCTGTTAAAGCCCACAATCCAGCAACACCTAGAATCGTGAGAATCATAAGCCATACTGGAAACCATCCAATAACTACAGCAATGCCTTCAGAAGCAAACAAGAAAATTATCAGCACATATTTAGCTCCATCCTTTCCCCGAACCAAAAGCATAATCGGTATGTTGATGATTGCCATGAGAATTACGCCGAGAACTAATCCTGCTGCAAAGGAACTAATGCCTAATTGTGTTCCAAGTTGACTGGGAGCTGAATCAACATCAACTGGGATAGAAGTATATTCCAAAGGATTAATAGTCACATAACCATACTTCCACCAGAAATCAGGTTCAGTGTTCACGGTCACGAAGTAAAGAGTATTGACTCCAATAGTATCTGGATTGTAGCCACAGGAACCACTCCAATGTTCACCATCGCTGATTGTCTCCGCATATTGCCAAACATTAGGACGCTCTGTTCCATATTCAATAGGACCACTTTCAGGAGGCCATAAATAGATGTTAGCAGAGCCTCCAAATTCGTAGAATCCTACATAATCTCCTAACAAGAACATTCCAAGGTTATCGCCTACGATAGTGCTAACGTCATAGGATTGCCAAGTTTCCGTTGCAATGTCAAATTTGATGAGCATTCCTCCACCATAATAGTCAAACCAAATGAGGTTACGCTCTGCATCGTAGCATGTGCCATCGACCCAAGTGGTAGGGTAATTAGAATCGGTGACAAGTTGCCTTTCAACGTATGTGTGACTTGTCCAGTTCCACATTCCAAGCCATGCGCCGTCTTTTTGTAGGAAATACATCATGTCATTTACTACGACTGCGAAATGAGCCCAGTTTCCTTGAGTTGCGTAGGTCCAATTATAGAATTTACGTTCATACGGAGCGAAATATCCGAGTTTTCCAGTAACTTGATTTCCACCAAGCACATAGAATATCTTTGTGCTTGAGCTGTAAACCATAGAATCAGTTTCATTTGCACTTACGCTGATAGGGTTTCCAGCTCCAAAAGGATTATAATTCGTGCCATTCAAACCCACTTTGTCCAATACATAAAAATCGCCAGAATCGCTTGAAGGACAATAAAGGTTTCGTGAATCATCAGTCATAAAGTAATTGCGGTCATTTCCTACTCCCGGATCGATTACTGTGGAAACTCCAGATAGACGATTGAGCTTTAAAATTCGCAATTCATCTGTAGCGTTTCTTTTGCCTCCGATCCATAAAAGGTCTGGATTGTTTCGGTCATAGATGTAGTATGCGCCTTGAATGAATTTGTCCGGGTCGGTTAAGTCTCCAAGAGGGATTTCTCCAGTTGTCACGGTTAAGTAACTTGGTGGAGGCGCAAGAGCTAGTGGAATGAGGTTTAGGGTTGTTAATAAGAAAAGAGAAAAAAGGAAGGTTTGTCGTTGCCAAACCTTCATTTATGTTTCCCTCGTTTTCGACGTTTAGATTTGCAAGGCAAAGTCTAATCATTCCTACCTCGGTAGAGCGAAAGCATACCCACTGTTCCACAAATCAATACTCCGGCGATCCAAACGAAAGGCACCAAGCCCAACATTGAAGCGGCTCCCTGATAACCAGTGAAGTTCCAAGGTACTTTCCCAACCGAAGCGCCTGTTGAACCTTTCCAAATTTCCGATTGCACTGTCTGCACAATCGTTCCAGTTAGGCTCAGGAGAACTACGGTGACGATGATTATGCTTATGGCTCCGATGACTGTTCCACGTACTTCCATCTTTGTTCCATCCCTCCTTTGCTACTTTGTCGAATATATGATTTGTGTGTAAACGTATATGAGATTAGCTTTACATGTATGCCAAATCTTATATTTACAAACGACAACTAATGATTTGATCCCATGAAAGGAATACGGCAGAAATACACGGCGATCAAAGAAATCGTAAAACAATGGTGGATAGGAATGCGGATGCCTAAACTTGTCGTGGAAATCATCTTAGCCAATCAACAACGAATAATCAAGAAATGTTCAATAGACCATGACCGAGTAGTTATCAACAAAGGCAAGAAAGGCTTTGGAGGTAAAGAATGGGCTCCAACATTCTCAGAAGGTTGCCTAATCAATTATCGAACTGGAATCTGGCCGTTCAAAGGTTTCAAACAGAAGGTTGTCGTTAAACATGATGCAGAGGAATGCATTGATTTCTCTAAGAAAGCGGTGGATGTTCCTTCATGGGATAAACATGCAGCGGAAAAGTACCATGAGGCTCAAGTGTTGAAACACGCGGGCGCTGTTGATTTGAAGGCATCCGTTCCTATCGTCTTCTACCTTGGGTTAGCTGTTTCATTCATTACTTTGTTCATTGTGTTGATGGGCGGGAGAATCCGCTTTTGAGTGAATTGGTATTAACTCAGACTGAGCAAGAACAGCTTTCCAAGATTCTTGAAGAAGTCAAACCTGAAGAACTCAAACCCATTCTCGAAGCCCTAACTATGACTATGCGAGCATTGAAAGGACAACCCATCGAACAAACAGATTTCATAAGCGGCTTAATGAACCTCAAAGACATTCGAGAAAGAACACGCCTCAACACTCAGATCATCTTGAGAAAACATGTCTATCTTCAACTAGGCGCTATGTACTGTCCAGAATTGAAGGCAGCTTTAGATTGGGCTAATGAAGAAAAACACGATCTCATAAGTTACAAGGGCGAAGGCAGAACGGAAGCCATAGACTATAAGAAAGCGGAGAAAGCAGCGGAAGCGGGAATGATTCAGCCAGGAGTCTTCGCGGGAACGATTCTTGAACGTGAGAAAGTGCAGCCTCCTCAGAAAAGGCATTGGTGGAGTCGCGGTGGTGGAGAGAAACCGAAATTAGAAAGCCATGAGGTAGAATCATGATAGAGGATTTCATGGTCGGGTTTGGTTTCGGGTTCTTGATGCTTCCGGCTATTTTTGGGTTTGTATGGCTCATTAATAAGTTAGGATTCTTGAAGAAGAAGGAAAAGAAAGAATGAGTTGGATAATTGAAACTCTTGGTGGCTTGACTTTTATCGGAATGTTAATTCTAACTCATGAGTTTGGGCATTATTTAGAGGCAAAACATGAAGGAATCTATAAAGGATGGGCATTTCTTCCAAATCCTCATATCAAGATGACAAGACCTTACAATTCAAGATGGAAATACTTGTCAGGTATCGCTGGTAGTATTCTATCATTGCCATTATTCTTTCTTGCATTTTCTTGGGAGTATTGGTGGATGTTCCCCATTCTATCGATTAGTGCAGGAGCACTTGATTTTGTGGTGGTTATTGGATATGGAACATTAAAGAAGGATAAAAAGGCATGAATGAGAATATCTGCTTAAAATGCCCTAACTGCCAAAAACCCTTTTGGGTCAAACTAGAACAAGGATACATAGAAGTTCAAAAGAGGGAGGCAAAACATGCAAGCTCTTAGCCCAAACCAAAACCGAGAGTTCATCAAAATGGTAGTTGAACAACTCAATGAAATCCCCTTCACCATCAAAAATGCTTTGCTCATGCTAAACCTCAATAACCCAAGAGAACAAGCTTTCGCGGGAAGTTGCTTTCTTTGGTTGCCGACATTCGATTCTCCATTGAATCTGAGTTACAAAGAAAAGATCACGCTTCTAATGGAGTTCATTCAACGATTCAACATAACCCAAGATGATTATCAGAAAGCCATTCGAGATGGACAAAAGAAATGAGTTACCGAGGCAGACGAGCCTTCTTCGATCCAGAAACCCTCTACCAAATGGAACGATGGGCAGACACCATCGTAAGACAAGATTCATCATTCAAAGACTATGCTGGAGCGCCAATAGAAATAGGCGAGGAATTAGCAACCATTGACACAGCATTATTCCTATTTTCTGGACACAAGAATCTCGCTCTCTTCCTTAAACTTCGAAGAAAATATCTTATCCAACTTCGAACTGCTTATTTTGCAGGTGTCCGAGCGACAGAATTAACTATGCTCAACTTCTTAAAAGGCGTGAGGACCGATCAAAGTGCAAGAGGCTTACGGCCCACAACTCCCACAACTTGAATACGTCGATGATATCATCAAGTATATTTTCTCACGGCAGACTTCAACCTTCATAATGGGATTTGGCAGACGCGAATCAGGTAAAACCGATTTCAGTCTATTAATCGCTTTCATTCTATGGAAAGCTGGAATCATTGAACACTTCGCATCCAATATTAAAATCTATGATAGTCCTTTCCCCATTAAACACATAACAAACCTACCCGATCTTGAAGAATGGGCTCGAGATACACCTGGAAGAAAACTCTTTATTCTTGACGAAGCAGGAAAGTCTCTCCGACGCCGAACTCCCATGTCAAAACTAAACATTGAGCTCTTAGACAACCTTCAGATTCTCAGAAAATATAGATTAAGTATCATCATGTTAGCCCCGGCTGACAAATATATTGATGCTGCTTCATTGGGTTCAGATGTTCTTGATGGATACTTCATTAAACCATATTTTAAGAATCCGAAAGTCGGTATATACCATGATTTGTTAGAAAAATTCCACAAAAACCTAAGTGACATACCTCCTACTCCTGTGAAGTTTGACACTTGGGATGTTGCTCCGTTCAATCTTAAGGGAAAGAAATCACCTAAGTTTGATAGTAAAGAGGTTGATGACATTTATGCTTGGTGCCATGGTAAGACCTATGAGGATGTCGGATGGGAGAATCCTAATGAATGTAATAGAAAGGTTCGGCAATTCTGTAGGAGAATATTCGATTGGGGGCTTTACGATTTACTTAACCCTGTTGGTGTTAAAGGCAAGGAGAACGGTTTACAAACTAGCCCATAAATCAACATTGTTTTGCAGTTTGCAGTAAAGTGCAAAACTTAAAAGCAAGAACAACATAAAGAGACTTGGTGATTGAAAGAAAATGAAGTGGAACGAACCACATCCAACATTGCTCTGGTATATCATAGATTTCTTTGAATGGTTATGGCATAAAATTCGCAAGCCCAAACCAAAGCCATTGACTCCAGAACAAGAGAAACAACGGCAAGAATACATTGAATTAATGAAGGCAAAAGGCTTTCACTTCAAGGATGAAAGCGAAGAAGAGGCAAAGGCTTGAGTTCTGTTGAGGTTCGCCAACGCTCAGAGGCTCGACAGAGATGAGTTCTCCACTTCCCAATGCTACCATAGTTCGAGAGCGCATAAGACAAGTAGCCAATATAGATATCTGCAAATGCCTAAGTGCTTGTGACCTTTGGGCAGCCCGCATAAGCGAAGTAGTTTCCCAAGCAAGACCGGGAGAGAAAGCTTACGGTCCACAAGCCAAGGAAGTAGAAGTGACAACATATGAAGGCTACGAAGTAGCCATATGGGATGTTCACACAGCCAAGCGCGAAGGCTTAATCAGAAAGATCGCGATTCCCCTGAGCCTTCAACCAGAGGCGAAACAACTCTTAGCTTATTTTGAAACCTTCGACCAAAAGGATCAAGTCTTCCCCTTCACACGTGCCAAACCCTTAGACTATGTTAGCCGCGTTCAACCCATCTTCAAGGGCTTAACCTATCCCATAGATACCTATGTAGTGGGTCCAAAAGGAAACTTAACGAAAGTGCCAAGCCACAAACGAGACTTCAAACTTCACGCCCTCCGGCATGTACGCGCTTCTGAACTTGTAGAAAAGTATGGATTTGATGGTTTCAATTTGGCAGCTTACGGTGGCTGGACTATTCGCACAGCATCAAGCTTTTTTGGTCAGAGTATTCCTTCAGTGATTAGCCGCTATCTCTACCTGAATTGGCAAGGCTACATTCAAAAACTTCTTCGGAGAATCTAGGATGATCAGGCGCTTTGGAGGTCATATTCAGGGGAGTAATGTTGATCCAAGGATTTACTCTGAGGAAGAACTGAACTATTGGGCAAACTACATGATTGAGAATTATGTCAAAACCAGGAGAGCAAGTATCGTAACTTGCGGTGGGGATTGGGATGAATCTTGGTTAACGAATTGGTTTGAAAGAAACTACCACAAACTTGGGTTTATCGAAATCCAAGAAGAAGGCACAAGAACCTACAAGGAAATTAAGGTAAGTCAGAGCTTTTATGGACGCCCAGACTTCTTGGTATCGCGAAGCGGAACATGGTTGCGATTAGAAATAGAATGCTTTTCCTCACGTTACAAATACATGCATGATCTTTCATATGCCCATTTCATTCTCTGCTATGAAAAAGACGAAGAAATCCCAGAGATAGAAGTGATTGAGTTGCGTAGAATCTTAGGTTGTGATAATATCATCAATGAGTCTGAATGGCTACAGTATCTTGATGTGACCGATGAGACATTCCAAAAAGCTAATGATGCCAAAATTATGGAGTCGATAGCTAAGACATGGAGTGAAAGAACGTGGTGAATGAAAGCGATAGGCAAAAGTATAGTGGTTTGGGTAGGGGTCTGAGCGTAAAAAGCGGTTATCGTGTTGAAGGTGGTGAAAAAAGAAAATGAGCATTCTTGGCGATAAACCCATGAACATCGATCTATTCAACCTTCTAGGCTACTGCGAAGACATCTTGATGCAACTGCATACCTATAGAGTCGGTTGGAAACTATTTCAGATTCGATACTATGTTGCGACAAAGCATTGGTTGGTTATGCCTTGAGTTCTATTGGGGTTCGTCAACGCTTCCGTTTTTGGTATGATTGAAAGGTCATAATAGATTCGCATTTTTGGTGTCTGATTGTTGCACAGTAATCTGACAAACCTTATATACGGTTACTTACCGTATAAGCTAGTGCTTGTCCCAGAACACTTGAATAGGGTTTATGAACGCAAACTCAACATTCAAGCCGGGATGGGATAGCAGGAACATGCGACAACAATGGCATCCAAAGAACTCGTTGCTTGTCAAACGATAGCGGAGTATTGTGCGAGACTCGGAATACCAGCAGTCAACATTGAAACTGAAAGACGGAAGGGAAGAAAAAGACGTTATCTTGGAACTTGGTTTAGAAATGAAAACACAGTTTATGTCAAGATTCGAGGAAGATCAGTCAGATCAATTCGCAACACGGCTGCCCATGAATTGATTCATAAAGCCTTCAAAGGGAAGGTACATGGACAAGCCTTTGAAAAGTATGTCAAGGCGTTACAGAAAGGTCAACTTGTTTTCGATGGAAGAGGTTTGGTGCAATGATGGAGAATTCAGTTTCACTTCCTCGAAGAATCTCTCAGTCTCACCTTGTGTACGCTGTCATTCGCTGGCAAGTTGAAATACGCATCAACGGCAAATTGAAAGCTGCCTTGTCAACCCGTACCAGAAAAGGTAAATCCACGATAAAACCAACAGCAGCCACGAAGCCCCCAACTGAGAGAGAAGGAGGCAAAATCATTGTTTACCACGAATATTTCCGCCTCCTACTAACAGCGCCAAAATCGTTAAGAAATCAACTTGTCATCGAATTACCAACACTTCAAGGCTTCAGAACCACTGAAATCAGCACCCTACAAGCCGAATGGGTTGACGTGCCAAACGGCGACATACAAGTATTAGATTCAAAGAAAAACACCATATTCACATTGCCTTTAGACCCAACTGTGGCCGAACACTACATCCAATACGTTCATGAAACAGGCATCTATCAAGGCGCATTACTTCAAGGACGCAAACGCACCGGCAAAGGATTAAGCGTCACACATATTGAACGCATCTGGACCGATCAATGTGAAGCTTGTGGCGTTCCAACTATGTCTCCGCGGATGGGTAGGGCTTATTTTGCTGTTGTGGAACATTTTGTTTTAGGCAAGCCATTAGGCTACGTTAAATTCATGCTCAGGCACGACAGCTTGCAATCAACTGAACATTACTTGTACAATCGCATCGTGTCCTATGATGATATGAAAGCGTTGTTTTATCGGGGCAAGAAAAGCCGCTTGTTCATGAATCAAAATCTGGAGATGACCAACCCATGAAACACGATCTCGAAACTTTCCCAACTTGCGAACGATGCGAAGTCTTTTCAAATCCTACTCTGAAGACTTCATTGGCAAGGGCTTCTTTCTGTGAGGGCTTACGAGCTGCGGGTGCTTGTCCAAAAGACAAGTGGAAAGTGGAGTTTGAGAAAGAACTCCGAGAACTAAAGAAGAAAGCTGAAAGAGAACGAGATTTCAGTTTAGGAGAATTAGATGGTGCAGAAGCGCATGGTAAGGTTGAAGCTTTTGAACAAATTTTGGGAGAAGAAAAGCCATGAAGTTGAAGGGAAAAGAAAATCGCCTCGACATTTATGCACCGCCAAATGTGGTTGAACAATTCGATAAGAAATGGCGAAATGAAGGCATCTATAATTCGCGTAGTGAGGCGGTGCGGGGTTTGATGAGGAAGTATGTTGAAGGAGCATGAACAAAAATGAATTGCCCAGATTGTGGAGACACATTAGACATCTATCCAGAAGGTTCGAAATGCGGTTACTGCTACACTTGCCACAGTATCAAGGTAATTGTGCAGAAGGAGCATGGAAAGAAATGAGAATTTGGCAAATCGAAGTATATTATCAATGGACCAGAAATGACCCTTGGGAATTATGGGAACCTTGGAAAGTTAAGGCAGAGACAATTCAAGAAGCCATTGAGAAAGCAGTGAAAGCAGAGCAAAATCGCTTTGACGATCCGAAAGAAAATAAACCGAAATTCTTCGAGGCTCAGAAAGCGAGTCTTTTGGTCGAGGTTGATTTAGAATGAGTGATGTTGAAGAAGACATGCCACACACCGAACCCATCAAAGAAGACAAGCAAACCACAGTTAAAGAAGTCGATGACACTTGGAGAACTATGGATTGGAATAATGACTTATGGAATCTATGGCTTAAAAAGGAATCTTTGAAGGCTCTTTTGCGAATCGCTCAAGCTTTGGAAACAATCAATAAAGAAGGGATTTACGCCTATGAAAAAATATGAAGAAATTGTCAAGCGCCTTGAGAAAGGTGAACGTGAACGGAAGGAGATTCAGGCGAAGTTGAAGGCTTTAGCGGAAGCCCACAACAAACTCGTCAAACAAGTTTTGAATATTCGCTTTTGGAAGGAGTTTCTGGTTGATTTGGAGGCAACAGAATGAGTATGCGCTTTTGGAAGCAAATAATCAATCTCCAAGATCAGTTCTATCCAGATTGGAGAAAACAGAAGCCGCGCACTTTATTTTCGACAGCTTTAGCGGGTGAATGTGGTGAAATGTGTGGAGTAGTTACCCATCTTGATGGTGGAGGAACTAACACTACAAGATACACAGAAGAAATGATACTTGAAGAAGCGGCTGACATCTACATTCAACTTGTTCTTCTGTTGGAGAAAAGCGCATTCACCGAAACCGATTTCGAGCGTGCTCTGATTAGCAAATTCGCAGTTCTGCATCATCGTTTGAAAGAAAAAGGAGGATTGAAAAGAAATGAGTGAGCAGGTTTTGACTCCACTAGCCACCAAACTAGAAGTCATCGAAGCATTAGCGCGGATTCGCAACCACCACCAAATCAAAGGCGATCATTACCGAGCCAAGCGGGTTGAGGAGTTTGTGTTGAAGACTTGGGGAGTAAAACTCGAATGAGCGATTCGGATTTAGTGGCTGGAAGTAATGTGGAATTTGGCAGGGAATTAGAGAGAGACGAATGGAAGCATAAACTCCAAGCATTCAAGGCACTCATAGAAACTGAATGTTCAAGCAATACAAGCATGTTAAGAAGTGATACCCCAAAATCTGAACGGCGCATTAGCGTTCTTCATGCTCGAATCGAAATGCTCACTTGGGTTCTGAAGCAAATTGAGGAGTTGCTGAAAGCATGAGTGATGTTGTGAAAGCGGCGTTGCAAACCAAAGCCAAAACCTTGAAGCAATGGATAAACGAACAAGAACCAGAGATGAATTTCTCCACAAAAGACATCTGTTTCATGCTCTGTGAGAAACCAGAGACTTGCGACAAGATTTGTTCTTGGGTTGATTTGTTCGTTACTCGGAAATTCCTTGATGTTGAGGTTGCTCAAGCCATAGCAGAGAACCTTTTGTCTGCAAAAGCTTCACCAAAAACGGAAGAACTAAAACAGAAACTTGAAGATTTCATTAAGACTTGTCCACTGGTTCCCAACACAACATATCTAAGCATGAAAGAGTGTGATGCATTACTTGCTGATCATAGCATAGAACTTGATGAATGGTATCATAAACTCAAGGAATTGGTGAGGGTTCTTTTTAGTGAAGGTTTTTCTTCGCAAGAAAAAAGTTCGGTTGAAGTCAAACAAAAACTCCAAACCTTTATTGATAAATTAAAGCAGGAAAGCCCTTACTCATTAAGTTTTATCGATGTGTGGGAAAACACAACAAATCGAAAAGACATAGTGCAACGTAACTTAGCCTATCAAATTGCCTATGATAGAGGTGTTTTGGATGGTTTAAGAAAACTTGAGGAGTTGCTGAAGCCGTGAATTGGCAGGTTATCCTGAAAGCAGACGAAATCTACCGGCAACTCTGGAACCAAGACTTAGCGTTGATTGAAAAGCAAATCGAACAGTGCCAAGACCCGGTGTATCGGTGGTTGCTGCGGGTGAAGTTTGACTCGTTGAAGAAGGATTCTTTGAGGGAGATGTGAAAACCAAACCATGAACGATATAAACAAACAGTTGGATGTTCTTGCAATCCTATGGTGCGATTGGAACGAAGGCATTATCACTGGTAATGATGTGATGGCAAAACTCTGGGATATATTTCCTGAGATTCCATGGGAATGGAGAGCGAGAATGAAAGCAAGAAAAAACCGCAAGGTGAAAAAATGAAGCAAATTCGCATCCCCTATTCTGGCACAACCATAGCGCCTGAACGAACTAAAGCAGACATAGAAAAAATGCTCAAGGAACACGGCATACAAGACATTGAATGGACCACTTTTCAAGGCAAAACCACGTTGAAGTTCATTTGGCAAGTTGAAGTGAAAGGCGTTCAGAAAGGCATCATGTTCTCCTTCACTCCACCTATCATTGACAGCGTTAAACGCAGTTGGACTGGGCTGCGGTATGAGAGAATCCATGTGAACTTAGAAGCCACGAGTTATCGATTGCTTTGGCATTACTTGAAGAATAAGTTGGAAGCTGTTCGCTGGGGACTTGAAAGCATGGAGAAAGAGTTTCTGAGCCATGCGGTTATGAAGTTGCCAAACGGTTCAGAAACTTTGGTGGGCGAAAACATTCAGAAAATCTACGAAGTCGTAAGCGGACCTGCCCTAGAGTACAAGCCAATTCAAAACAGCAAAATCGTTGAAGGAGAGGGAGCAGTTCAA
>Ga0153916_10002209_pt1 | contig 14309 bp, 12 predicted proteins | sample Opewatmetagenome_FD_109642 | JGI IMG/M metagenome (GOLD analysis project Ga0153916, IMG submission 109642) | Freshwater wetland microbial communities from Ohio, USA - Open water 3 Core 3 Depth 4 metaG | ecosystem: Environmental > Aquatic > Freshwater > Wetlands | place: USA: Ohio, Lake Erie...
GACGGCTCGGACCGGCACACGGCAGCGAACCGTGCCGACACGTACGCATGGTCGCCGACGGACGACCGCTTGGTGTGGTCGTGGAGCGGCCCGCTGACGATCGTTGCAGCCGACGGCTCCGGTGCGCACAGCCAACCCTGGGTTGGTCCATTCGGCACGTGGAACAGCATTGACATCAAGTGGAGCAGCGATGGCCACTCCCTTGTATATGTGCTGCAAGAGGGAGTCCCGCCGCGTGTGACGAGTCTGGCCATCTGGCACGTGAGCGACAGTCTGACTGATGCGGCCGTCGTCTACGACGCTGGCAGCCCGCCGCGCGACGGACTCGACCTGCTCGCGTGGACGCGCTTGGATGCGCTCCTCTTCTACCGCAGACCGTCTTTTGCCGCCGACATCGCGGACGGCGTAACCGTCGAAGAACTGCGCGTCGGGTCTGGCCCTCAACCAATCGTGCACCAGTTCGCACCGCATGCCTTGCAGATGCTTCTCGGTCTCTGGTCGCTCGCGCCATCGGAGAGGCTTGCTGCATTCACGAGCGGCGGAGGCCGCGAGACGTGGACGAACAAACGTATCGCCATCGCATCACCGTTAAACGCCACGCTGGTCGACGTGACACCCCCGGACGTCGCCGCGATCGCGCCGGCGTGGTCGCCGGACGGCTTGCGCATCGCCTACGTCGCGGCACCGGACACCGGCACGAGCGTCAGCGGCGGCGACGCGGCGAAGGCGGCAATGGCCAAACGCAAGATCTGGGTCATGGACGCCGCCGGCTCGAACCAGCGCCAGCTCACCAGCGACCCGGCGTACCGCGACGAGCGCCCGCGGTGGTCGGCGGACGGCTCGCGGATCTACTTCATGCGGCTGGATCAGCAGGACCGCTGGTCGCTCTGGTCGATGTCCGCGGACGGCAGCGATGCGCGGCGGCTCATCGACAACCTCTCGCCGAACATCATGGGCTCCACCGCTCCCGTCTGGTTCGGCTACTACGGGCTCGTCTCCTGGTCCGGCGTTCTCGATTTCTGGCAAACGCCCGCGAATTCCCCGGAAGTCGACACGCTGTCCATGGCCTCGCTCGGGCTGACGCTGCAATACCCGGCGGCATGGTCGACTGGCGCCGCGCAGGAGTTTTCGAGCGCGGCCGCCGGGCCGGTCATCTCCTGCTCCAGATGCACCGTCCTCGGCCCTCCGTCCCCGCAGCACACGTATGGCGTCGAGATCTTCACCGAGGACCTCGATCCGGGCTGCGCCGTCTCATGCTATGTCGGCAACAACGCGATCGGCATCGGCGAAACTCCACTCGATCCGGCGGCGCAGACTGACGTGCGCGTGGCGGGCATCGACGCGAAACGGATGGAGATCCAGAGGCAAGCGCCGCTGGGCATCGCCGCCGAGACGGGCGACTATACGCCATATCGCGAGATTTGGACGTTCGTGCCGTGGTACGGCAAGGCGCTCTTCTTCGTGGCGTTCTATCGCGATGGCGACGCGGCGGCGGAGGGCGAGACGCGCGCGGCGTACGAAGCGCTGCTGGCGAGCGTGGAGCGCATACCGCCGCCCGAGGCCGCCGGACAGTACATGCCGGTGACGTTCTCCGCCGGCCAGACGATCTCCGTATGGGGCTACGCGGACGCGCTCGACACACGGCCATGCATGGACGCGCTGGCGGACATGATGCCCGCGGCGCATGACGTCCCCGATGGCGACGTCATGACGTGCACGGTAGACGATCGCGCGGTGCAAAGCCTGCGCTTCGTGAAGGACGACAACGGTGTGCTGCACCTGAGCGCGGTCGAGGTGTCGCTCGCGGCCACGTCGCCGCCCCCCGCATCGCAGGAGGAGGTCAGTTGCGACGAGATCCGGTCGCTGCTGCTGCCGGGCGATGGCGACCCGTCTACGGCGGCGACGCGCGTCGCCTGCCTGCTGTCGCCGCCGGCGCGGGGCAGTGTTGGCGCTTCGCAGGCCGAATTCTGGAGCTACGTCGCGCCGCGCTCGAGCCCCACGGCGGCGTTTGCGCTGCCCGGCTGCTGGGAGCTGCCCCGCTACGTTACTGGCAACCCGGGCGAGGCGACTGCCGCGGTCAGGTGCTCGCTCGACTAACGCCCGGTGCCGCGCAGGGGCGACAGCCGGTACGCTCTCGCCATGGCTCTCTCGCTGATTCTGGACACGGACATCGGCACAGACGTGGACGACGCGCTGGCGCTGGCGTTCGCGCTGCGGCACCCGGAGATTGAGCTGCGCGCGGTGACCACGGTGTCGGGCGACACGGCGCGACGGGCGCGCATCGCGAAGATGCTGCTGCTGTTGGCGGGACGCGACGACGTGGAGGTGGCGGCGGGCGTCAGCGGCGAGGTGAGCCAGCCGATGCGCCAGCCGGAGGCCGGCCACGAGACGGCGATGCTGCTCGGCGAGGAGCGCGATCTGCCGATTTCCGAGCGCGACGGCGTGACGCTGCTGCTCGAGGAGTGCGGCACGCAACGGTGCGAGTTGGCGACCGTCGGCATGCAGTCGAACGTCGCGGCGGCGCTGGAGCGCGACCCGGGGTTCGCCGAGGAGGTGCCGCGGCTCGTCGTGATGGGCGGCGTGTTCGCCCCGGTGCGCTTTCTCGGCAACGAGCTGCCGCCGTCCGTCGACCACAACCTGAACGTCGACCAGCCGGCGTCGCTGCGGGCGCTCAACGCCGCCATCCCGACCCTGTACGTGCCGTGCGACGTCACGTTCAACACGTGGCTGCTGTCGTCACACCTGGAACGGTTGCGCAAGGGTGATGCGCTCTGCCGCGCGCTGGCGGCGCAGATCGACATCTGGCGCGTACACCTGCGGCGCATGGGCCGCGGTGTCATCCCCGACGACCACGTCTGCCTGCTGCACGACCCGCTGACCGTCGCGTGCATGGTCGAGCGGCGCTTCGTCACGTCGACGACGGCGCGCGTGACGGTGGCGATGCACCAGGGCCATGTCCGCACGTTCATCGACCCGGCGGCGGGGCACGAGGCCGAGATCGTCACGTCGGTCGACGCGCCGGCGTTCGCGGAGTTCTGGCTGGAGACGGTGCTGGGTTAGTCGCCTGGTGGCTTGTCACTAATCGCTGGGGTTGAATAGAGAGGAGGGCCGCCGAGTTGGCGACCCTCCTCATTATCCGGAAAGCTGATAGCTGACAGCCGAGGGCTGACAGCTACGGCGCTACACCTTCAGCTCCGCGGCGACCAGCTCGCGGTGGTAGTCTGCGTCACCCCACGCCAGCTCCGCGGCCTTCTGACGCCGAAAGTAGAGCTGGACCTTGTAGTCCTTGGTGAAGCCGATGCCGCCGTGGATCTGCTGGCCGTGCGCCACGACGCGTCGCGTCGCCTCGCTGCACCACGCCTTCGCCATGTGTACGTTCATGTCGGCGTCAGCCTCGTCCTGGTCGACCGACCAGGCGGCGCGGTACGTGATGAACCGCGCGCCGTCGACGTCGGTCACCATGTCGGCGGCCTTGTGCTGGATCGCCTGGAACGAGCCGATCGGGCGGCCGAACTGGATGCGGTCCTTCGCGTACTGGACACTGATGTCGAAGTCCATCTGCGCCAGCCCGACGAGGTACGCGCACTCCAGCACCGTCGCCTTGCGCTGCACCTTCTTGAGCAGGGCCGCGCCGCCGGCGATGACGTTCGCCTTCGGCACGCGCACGTTCTCGAACTTCACCTCCGCCTGCTTGTCGGCGGCGATGGTCTTGAGCTGCGTCTGGCTGATGCCCTTCGACTTCGCGTCGACGATCACGAGCGTGATGCCGTCGTCGCCCTTCGTGCCCGGCTTGCGCCCGACGACCGTCATGAAGTCGGCGACGTTCGCGTCACGCACGAACAGCTTCGTGCCGTTGAGCACGACGTCGCCGCCGTCCTCCTTGACCTCCAGGGTCACGCCCTCCGTGTCGAAGCGGGCGGACGGCTCGGTGTAGGCGAGCGTCCAGATCGCGTTGCCGCTGGCGATGTTCGGCAGGTACTGCTTCTTCTGCTCATCCGAGCCGCCCTCCAGCAGCGGCACCGTGCCGCCGACGACGGTGCTGAGGAACGGGCCCGGCACCAGCGCCCGGCCGAACTCCTCGATCAGGATGATCAGGTCGAGGTAGGCGAAGCCGGCGCCGCCGTAGTTGTCCGGGATGAGCAGGCCCTGCCAGCCCTGCTCGGCCATCTTCTTCCACAGCTCCGGCGAGTAGCCCTTCTCGTCCTCCTCCATCGCACGGACGAGCGTCTCCGGGCACTCCTTCTCGAGGAAGTCGCGCGCCGCGTTCTTCAACAGTTCCTGTTCTTCAGAAAGCCCTAGGTCCATATCGAGGACAGCTCCTTTCAGCTGATGGTCCCGTGTTCCCGCCTGGGTTCGCCCGATCGCTGCTTCCAGGGCAGCGCTGCGAGGTCAGAGGTCAACGGCCCGGACGCTCTCCGACCCACGGCCGCTGACTTCCAACCTCCAGCCGCCCGTTCACGCCATATTCGTCCCGCGCCTCCCGCTCCCGGCGCCTTCGCGCGCCGCCTGCTCCTGCCGCTCGAGGATGCCGGCCCAGGCCGGCCACGCGAGGAAGATCGCCGCGCAGATGGCCGCCGGCCACGCCGACCACAGCAGGTACTCGCTGCGGAAGGCCTCCCGCTTCGTCAGTGTGTGCCCCGCCAGGCACGCAGCCGTCGCCGCCTTCACGTCGGACTGCGGCACGTCCTGCTCGTCGATGCCGCGGTCGCGGGCGATCTGCGCGCGGAAGCCGGCGCAGTCGTTGTGCGTCGCGCCCGTGGCGATCACGCCTGTCGAGTACAGCGCCGTGCCGGCGCCCAGCGCCACGCCGTAGATCACCGCCGCGATCGCCACCGCTATCGCGATACGCCTCATTCGGCCACCTCGTGGCCGTTCGTGGCCGGGAGGTCGGAGGTCGGAGGTCGGAGGCCCGCTGACTGCCACCTCTCGATGAGCCGGTAGAGCTGGCGCGCGAGCACCTCATACTGCTCGATGAGTGGCTCGACTTCCTCCGACGACACGTATCCGAGCGCCCGGGCGATCTCGAGATGAACCTTCATCTCGGTTGCGGATCCCAACGCAGTCGTCAGATACGCCCGGAATTCCTTTGCTGAGCGCCGCTTCGCGTAGCCCTCAGCAATGTTCGCAGGCACTGACTTGCACGCACGCCGCAGTTGGCTCGCAAGGTCATACTTCTCATAGTCCGGGAACCGCAGCACGAGCTCATGCACGGGCCGTAACAACGCCATTGCGCGTTGATACACCTCCAGATCTCGATAACTGCGAATCGGCGTCGTACTCAAGATTCCGACCTCTGACCTCCGACCTCTCGTCTATCCTCTCGGCAGCCCGAGCCCGCGCTGGGCGATGACGCCCCGCTGGATCTCGCTCGTGCCGCCGGCCAGCGTCGAGCCGATGCAGATGCGGTAGATCGCGTCCATGCGGCCGTTGTCCGCGGCCCGCGGCGAACCCGCGCGGAGCTGGCCGTAGAGGCTCGCCACCTTGACGCCGGTGCGCGCGATCCGCTGCGCCAGCTCGGACGCGTACAGCTTGTTGATCGAGGCCTCCTGGTTCGGGATCAGCCCCTTCGCCTGCATCGTCACCACGCGGTACGACAGGACGATCGCAATCTCCGTCTCGATCGCCCGGTCCGCCAGCTCGTGCCGCACCGACTCCCAGCCGGCATCGCGGCGGCGGTGCTGCTGCGCGTACGCGATGATGTCGTACACCAGGCGCTGCAGGCCGGCGCCGCTGATGATGCCGGAGCGCTCGAAGTCCAGCGTCGTCGTCGCCACGTACCAGCCCCGGTTCAGCTCCCCCAGGAGGTCTTTCTTCGGCACGCGGACGTTGTCAAAGAACACCTCGTTGAAGCTCGGCGTGTCGGCCATGTTGGTCAGCGGACGCACCGTGATGCCCGGCAACTTCATGTCGAGCAGGAAGTAGCTGATGCCTTTGTGCTTGGGCTGCTCCGTGTCGGTGCGCGCCAGCAGCATCATGCGCTGGGCGCGGTGCGCGCCCGACGTCCAGATCTTCTGTCCGTTGATGATGAAATCGTCGCCGTCCGCCACCGCGCGCGTCTGCAGCGACGCGAGGTCGGAGCCCGCACCGGGCTCACTGAAGCCCTGGCACCAGAACGTCTCGCCGGAAAGGATGCCGGAGAGGTGCTCGCGCTTCTGCTCCTCCGTGCCGTGGACGATGATCGTCGGCCCGGCCAGCCCGATGGCGAGGAAGTTGGGCCGTGGCGCGCGGGCGCGCGCCATCTCCTCGTTGAACACGAACTGCTGCATGACGGTCATGCCGGCGCCGCCGTACCCCTTCGGCCAGGCCGGGGCGACCCAGCCCCGCTTCGCCAGCTTCTGCAACCACTCGCGGTCGCGCGGGTTCTCCCCGACGCCGACGCCGAGCACGGTGTCGTCGTCCGCGTGCAGATCGGCGGGCAACTCCCTCGTCAGGAATTCGCGCACTTCAGCGCGGAATGCGGCGTCCTCGGGTGTGTCCCTGAAATCCATGCTCAGTTCGCTATCACTGTCTTGGCAAACCCAGTCCGCGCTGGGCGATGATGTTCCGCTGGATCTCCGACGTCCCGCCGGCGATCGCCATGCCGACGTTGGCCACGTACGACCTGGCGAAACGGCCGCGAAGCTTCGCCCACGGTCCGTCGCCCCAGAGGCCGCCGTACAGACCCATGATGCCGATGCCGATGCGCGACTGGCGATTCACGTAGTCCGAGTTGAACACCTTGGTGATCGATGCCTCGTAGTTCGGCACCAAGCCGCGCGCCTGCATGCTCACGACGCGGTACGACAGCAGGCGGAGCATCTCGAGATCGATCCACAGGTCGGCGATGGCGTGCCGCACCTGCACCTTGCCCCAGACCCGGTGCCCGGTGCCGGCCTCGCGCTCGGTCTTCGCGAACCGCGTCAGGTCTTCGAGCGCGCGGCGCGACTGGCCCGAGTTGCCGATCGATGAGCGCTCGAAGTCGAGCGTCGTCGTTGCGATGTACCAGCCGCGGTTGAGCTCCCCGAGCAGGCCGGAGCGCGGGATGCGCACGTTGTCGAAGAACACCTCGTTGAAGGCCTCGCCGCCGGCCATGTTGATCAGGGGCCGCACCGTGACGCCAGGCGTCTTCATGTCCATGAGGAAGTAGCTGATGCCGCGGTGTTTCGGCGCATCGGGGTCGGTGCGCGCCAGCACAAACATCCAGTCGGCGTAGTGCGCCTGGCTGGTCCAGATCTTCTGGCCGTTCAGGATGAACTCGTCGCCGTCCTGCACGGCTCGCGTTTGCAGCGACGCCAGGTCCGAGCCGGAATTCGGCTCGCTGTAACCCTGGCACCACACGACGTTGCCGGACGTAATGCCCGGCAGGTGCTGCTGCTTCTGCTCGTCCGTCCCGTACAGGATCACCGTCGGGCCGAGGTAGCCGACGGCCGCCGTATTGACGATCGGCGCGCGTGCGTAGCTCATCGCCTCGTTGAAGATCACCTGGTCCCAGAGGCTCAGGTCTAGGCCGCCGTACTGCTTCGGCCAGGCCGGCGCGACCCACCGCTTCGGCGCGAGCTTCTTGAGGAATTCCCGCCCGAACTCGTGACCCTCCTCATCGACCGCGTTGTCGACCCCTTGCCAGTCTGGCGGCAACGCCTCCTTGAGGAAGGCGTTGACCTCCGCCCGGAAGGCCTCCTGTTCTGGCGTGAACTTGAACCGCATCTGCGTCTCCGATGTTGGATGTTAGATGTTCGATGTTGGAGGCCGCCCGTCGGATTTCCAACGGCTCATCAACATGTGTATCTGCTTGCCAATCGCCTCGTAGGCGTCGATGTACTCCGCACATTCGCCGCCGGGGGCATAGCCCAGTTGCTGTGATATCTCAAGATGCACCACCATCTCGTTCGCGGATCCCATCGAGATGCCCAGGTAATACTTGAAATCCTTTGCCGATCCTCGCCGCGAATATCCCTCGACGATGTTCGTCGGGACTGAGCGGCATGCCCGCCTCATCTGATCCGCCAACCCGAACTTCTCGTAGTCCGGGAACGCGAGCACCAGCTTGTGAATCGGCCCGAGCAACTCCATGCTCCGCTGATACACACGCAGATCCCGATAGCTGCGGATCGGCCGGCTCGCCGCTTCCAACCTCTAACCTCTAACATCCAACATCGCGTCGCTCCCGAGGCGAATTCCCAAAGTACGCCTCAGTCCCGCGGCAGCCCGAGCCCGCGCTGGGCGATGATGTTCCGCTGGATCTCGCTCGTGCCGCCCTCGATCGTGTACGCCTGCGAGCGCAGGTACGTCGCCAGCCAGCGGCCCTTGTTGGGAGCCGAATCGCCGCCGAGCTGCCCGTATAACCCCAGGATGTGCACCGCCGACCGCGCAATGCGCTGGTTCAGTTCGGTCGAGAACAGCTTGAGCGACGACGCTTCGTAGTTCGGGATCAGGCCGCGCGCCTGCATGCTCGCCACGCGATACGAGAGCATGCGGGCCACCTCCGTCTCCAGCATGCGGTCCGCCAGCTCGTAGCGCAGCATCGGGTTCGTCTTCAGCGTGCTGGTCGGGTCGTTCTGGTGCTCGCGCGCGTAGTCGATCAACTCCTCGACGTGCTGCTTCATGCCCGTCGCGGAGCCGATGCTCGATCGCTCGAAGTCGAGCGTGGTGACCGCCGCGTACCAGCCGCGGTTCTCCTCGCCGATCACGTTGTCCTTCGGGATGCGGACGTTGTCGAAGAACACCTCGTTGAACTCGTGCGAGTTGCCCAGGTTGTACAGCGGCCGCACCGTGACGCCCGGCGCCTTCATATCGAGGACGAAATAGGTGATGCCGCGGTGCTTCGGCGCGTCCGGGTCGGTGCGCGTCAGCAGGATCATGTACTTGGCCATGTGGGCCAGCGTCGTCCAGATCTTCTGCCCGTTGACGACGTAGTCATCGCCGTCGCGCACGGCGCGCGTCTGGAGCGCCGCCAGGTCCGATCCGGCCTCCGGCTCGCTGTAGCCCTGACACCAGATGTCCTCGCCCTTGAGCATGCCGGGCAGGTACTTCTTCTTCTGGTCCTCCGTGCCGTGAACGATCAGCGTCGGGCCGGCCATACCGAGGCCGATGATCATGTGCAGCGGGCGCGGCGCCTTCATCAGCGCCATCTCCTCGTTGAAGATGAACTGCTGCACCGTCGTCATGCCGGCGCCGCCGTACTCCTTCGGCCACGCCGGCGCGATCCAGCCCTTCTGGCCGAGCTTCTTGAACCACTCCTGGTTCGCCTGCCAGCCGCTGATCAGCGCCTCTTGACTCGATTCGCCCGCCTTCGGCCGCGGCGCCTCCGCCACGATGAAGTCGTGCACTTCCTTCCTGAACGTTGCCTCTTCGGGCGTGTCCCTGAAATCCATCGGTCTGGTCTCCTTGTCGCTGATCGCCGGTGAACAACGCCGGCATGTTCGATTGCTCTGTCTCCGCGCTCAACCCTTCACTCTTCACAATGTGGAGAGGGGTCGGTGGTCAGGTATGCGGTTACGCCGCCTAGTCCCGCGGCAGGCCCAACCCGCGCGTGGCGATGATGTTGCGCTGGATCTCCGACGTGCCGCCGGCGATCGTCGACGCGAGCGACGTCAGGTACGAGCTCTCGTAGCGTCCCTTCAACGGGGCGCCCTCGCCGTAGAGCTGGCCGTACAGCCCCAGCACCTTGATGCCGGTCCGCGCGATGCGCTGGGCCAGCTCCGACGCAAAGAGCTTGGTCATCGACGCCTCGTGGTTCGGGATCAGGCCCTTCGCCTGCATCGTCACCACGCGGTACGACATGAGCCGGGCGACGTTCGCCTCGATGTACCGGTCCGCCAGCTCCGTCTTGACGGAGGACAGGTAGCCCGTGCGGCTGGTGCCGTCCTTCTCGTGCTCCTTGGAGTGCCGGACGAGCTGGTCGAGCTGGTGGCGGATGCCGACAGCGCTGCCGATGCTCGAGCGCTCGAAGTCGAGCGTGGTCGTGCCGACGTACCAGCCGCGGTTCAGCTCGCCGACCAGGTTCTTCGCGGGCACGCGCACGTCCTGGAAGAACACCTCGTTGAACATGTTCTGGTTCGCCAGGTTGGTGAGCGGCCGCACTTCGACGCCCGGGGACTTCATGTCGAGCAGGAAGTAGCTGATGCCCTTGTGCTTCGGCGCTTCCGGATCGGTGCGCGCCATCATGAACATCCAGTGCGCGTACTGTGCGCCTGACGTCCAGATCTTCTGGCCGTTGATGACGTAGTCGTCGCCGTCGCGCACGGCGCGCGTCTGGAGCGACGCCAGGTCGGAGCCGGAGCCCGGCTCACTGAATCCCTGGCACCACTGCACCTCGCCGGAGAGGATGCGGCTCAGGTGCTCCTTCTTCTGCTCGTCGTTGCCGTGGGTGATCAGCGTCGGGCCGACCATCGACACGCCCATACCGCCGACGGGGGGCACGCGGTTCTCGGCGAACTCCTCGTTCATGATGAACTGCTGCATGACGGAGAGGCCGGCGCCGCCGTACTCCTTCGGCCAGGCCGCCGCGATCCAACCCCGGCTGGAGAGCTTCTGGCGGACGTCCTTCAGCCGCTCGAACGCGCCCCGGTACATCCCCGTCTCCAACTCGATGTCCTGGACCGAGGGAGAGATCTCCTTCTTGATGAACTCGCGCACTTCCGTGCGGAACACGGCTTCGTCTGGGCTGTCCTTGAAGTTCATCTTCAGCTCCTTGTCACTGGTCGCCGGCCTTCTGGCTCAGCGCTTGGACGACCGCACCGGCCCGCCCGGCCGGAACCCTCCGTTGTCTATGCCCTCGGCATGCCGAGACCGCGCGAGGCGATGATGTTGCGCTGGATCTCACTCGTGCCGCCGCCGACGGTGCTCGTCGTCGCGTACAGGTACGCGCTTGCGACGCGCCCGGTCTGCGCAACGTGCGGACTGCCGCGCAGGAGCTGACCGTACAGCCCCAGTGCCTTCATGGCGGTCCCGGCGATGCGCACGTCGAGCTCCGATGAGAACAGCTTCGCGATCGACGACTCCTTGTTCGGCACCAGGCCGCGGCTCTGCATGGAAATCACCTGGTACGAGAGCATCGCCTCGACCTCCGCCTCGATGGCCCGGTCGGCGATCTCATAGCCCAGCTTCGTGTTCGACGCGATCACGCCGCTGCCCCGGTTCTCCCGCACGACCGCCGCCAGATCCTGCACCATCAGGCCGTGCGAGACACTCGTGGCGATGCCGGATCGTTCGAAGTCGAGCGTGGTCGTGCCCACGTACCAGCCGCGGTTCTCCTCGCCGATGATGTTGTCTTTCGGTACGCGCACGTTGTCGAAGAACACCTCGTTGAAGTCGTGGTTGTTGGCCATGTTGACGAGCGGGCGGATGGTGATGCCGGGCGACTTCATATCCAGGATGAAGTAGCTGATGCCCTTGTGCTTGGGCGCGTCCGCGTCGGTGCGCGCGAGCAGGATCATGTAATGCGCGACGTGGGCGCCCGAGGTCCAGATCTTCTGGCCGTTGACCACGTAGTCGTCGCCGTCCTTCGTCGCGCGCGTCTGCAGCGCGGCCAGGTCGGAGCCGGCGCCGGGCTCGCTGAACCCCTGGCACCAGATCGCGTCGCCCTTGACGATGGGCGGCAGGTACGTCTGCTTCTGTTCTTCCGTCCCGTAGAGGATGATCGTGGGGCCGGCCCAGCCGGTGCCGATGCCGTAGTTGCCGCCTTTCGGCGCGCCCGCCGTCGCCATCTCCTGGTTGAAGATGAACTGCTCCATGACGGTCATGCCGGCGCCGCCGTACTGCTTCGGCCAGGCGGGCGCGATCCAGCCCTTCTCGGCCAGCTTCTTCGCCCACGCCGCGTTGATCTGGCGGTACTCGTCCGTCGAGAGGCGAATGTCGTCCCAGCCACCGCCGCCGAACATGGCGCCAAACCCACGACGCTTGATGCCGGCCGGACACTCGCGCTCGATGAACGACCGCACTTCCGTGCGGAAGGCGGCCTCCTCCGGCGTGTCGTGAAAGTCCATCTGCGTCCTCGTCGATCTCTTCCGGCGCGAGCGGCCGGACGATCTTCCCTGAGTCTTACGTTAACGTCAACTTGCGGTCGTAGGCCGCGTTTACATCCCCCCGACGCCCTCGGGCGTGCGCATCGGCGACGCGCCGGTATTCACGTAGGACGGCCGAGCTCCGTCCCGCTTCCGGACCGTCTCGAGATAGATGCGGCCCCAGAGATCGGCGCGTGTGCGGTCCACCTCATCCTTGAACTCGAGCATGTGCATCAGATCCATCGTCATGCCGATGCCGAGGAACTGCCAGGCGATGAGCCGCGAGTCCACCTCGGACCGCACGACACCGCGCGCCTTGCCCTCGTCCAGCGTGTCCGCGACGAAGTCGACGAACGCCTCGAAGTTGTCCCTGAGCGCCTCGCGGATGTCCGGGTCGTCGGCCTCCGACAGCGCGCGGAACTGCAGCTTCATGTTCGCCGAGTGCGATTCCAGGTGGTCGTAGTAGTAGACGCCGATCGCCCACAGGCTCTCGATCGGGTCCTCGTAATCGCAGGAGATCTCCTCCCAGATCTTGAGCAGCCGCGGGCCGGTGGCGCGAATGGTGGCGAGGAAGAGATCCTTCTTGCCGGTGAAGTGCCGGTAGAGGCCGGGCTCGGAGATGCCGGCGGCCTTGGCGAGGTCGGCGGTGCCGACCTTGGCGTAGCTCTGCGAGGCGAAGACGCCGCGCGCGCTCTCGATGATCTGGCGCCTGCGCTTATCGGCGGGGAGCCGGCGCGCCCGCTGGACCATGCTCGTCACCTTTGCGAGTGAGCACTCACTATCGCAATGGAAATCCTAGCACCGGCCGCGGATGCGGTCAACGGGCCGGATGGCCCCCGAGCCGGCCGCTGCCGTGAGCTGAGTCGCCGCGTACCGAAGACCAGGGACGGACGTGGGGGTGCTCCGGTCACGCCGCCTGGAGTCGATGGCCGCTCGCTGACGGCGAGACGCAGATTGACCGATGAGGAGACGGACTACCCGGCGAAGTCCATCACGCAGTGCACAGTGACGCCCTGCGCCAGCGTGAAGTAGCAGCTCACGCCCGCGCGCGTGTACGCCGGGTCCAGGATCTCCTCACGGTGGGCGGGGCTGTTCATCCAGGCCTGCACCAAGCCGGGCGCCAGCCACGACTGGGTGCCCCAGGCCAGCACCTCGCCGATCTGCACGTTGAAGGGGAAGCCCGCCGCCTCGACGCGCGACACGAGCGTGCTGCCGTCCGGCCCGACATGTGAGAACCAGTTGTAGTCCGAGAGCGTGCGCGCGTAGCTCGCGGCCGCGTTCGTCAGCCGCGGCTCCATCGTGACGGGCACTAGGCCGTGCTGTGCGCGCTGGGCGTTGACCAGGTCGCGCACCTGGCCGATGTACGCGTCGTCGTACCAGCCGCCTGCGGCGGGCGGCGGTGCCGGCGTCGCCGTCGCCGCGGCGACGCTCACCACCAGAGGCGGGCTATCGTTCAGGGGCGGGGCGTCCGGCGGCGGCAGTGCGCCTGCCTGAGCCAGCGCGACGGCGGCGTGCAGCACGTCGATCAGCGGCACCTGCGTCGGCGCCGGCGGCGGGGGCAGGAACCCCGCCTTCACCAACGCGTCCGCGGCCTGTAGCACCTCGATCAGCGGTACCTCGGTCGGCACCGGCGGCAGGAACCCCGCCTTCGCGAGCGCGTCCGCCGCCTGCAGCACCTCGATCAGCGGTACCTGCGTCGGCGCCGGTGCGGGCGCGGGCAGCGCTCCCGCGCGGGCCAACAGGTCGGCCGCGCGCAGGGTCTCGTACAGCGTGGGGGTCGGCGCGGGCTTCGGGGCGTCGGCGGCCGCCTTCCGCGAGGCGAGCGTCTCGGACACGTGGGCGCTGTGGCCGTGCGACGGGCGAAGGGCGAGCGTGATGGTTGCGGCCGCGATAGTCACGATGACGGCGACCGGCAGGAGCCAGTAGCCGACGGACCTGCCTCCCTGCATCAACCCACTCCTCGATCCATCACACCTGTGCCGCTGGCAGCCCGGTGGCGCGTCTGCCCGGAGGATCATCAATCCGTCGGCGTGCGCGCAGGATGGACGAACACCCTCACGGGCCGGCGCGAGGGCGCCAAAACGGCGGTCACTTGACACCTAGGGGATGTGCCGAACGCCGAACCCGCGCGAAGCGGAATGCTAGAATGGATCGCATTCGTCGCGGCTCGCCGCTTCACGGAGGATCCCCCCTGGAACTTCGACGGGTAGTCATCACGGGCATCGGCGCCGTCACGCCCATCGGCAACGACGCCGAGACGTTCTGGCGCAGCCTGCTCGCCGGCAAGAGCGGCATCGGCCCGATCACGCACTTCGACGCGTCGCGCCA
>Ga0153916_10002210_pt1 | contig 14304 bp, 14 predicted proteins | sample Opewatmetagenome_FD_109642 | JGI IMG/M metagenome (GOLD analysis project Ga0153916, IMG submission 109642) | Freshwater wetland microbial communities from Ohio, USA - Open water 3 Core 3 Depth 4 metaG | ecosystem: Environmental > Aquatic > Freshwater > Wetlands | place: USA: Ohio, Lake Erie...
GGCATGAGCGTCCGCCCTTTCTTTCATGAATGAGCTGTTTCATCTCAATCTACTATCCTGTGAAAAGCGGGATTTAGTCAAGTATGTCTGCGAAAAACACGGTACCTATTCAGATACGTGTGTTTGATGCCTTCATCCCCTTCTTGTAACCAGGGGAAAGGGGGAGGTGATGCTGTGTTTCCAATTTCTCTTCTTGACACCAAAATATATTGCATGTTATGTTCAAAGCATGAACGTTCATGGTTTGAACGATGAAAAGTCAACAAATCAGGACAGTTACAAGTCCCTTCAACTGCTCGATGAGATAGCAAAGGGTGAGCCCCTCTCCCAGAGGGACCTGAGCAAAAAACTCAATTTCGCCCTTGGCCTCGTCAACTCCTACATAAAAAATCTGGTGTCGAAGGGATATGTGACGATAAAGAACATACCTGCCAAGAGATACACCTATTATCTTACGCCAAAGGGTTTTTCGGAAAAGACGCGCCTCACCTATCAACTGCTCCAGGATTACACGAATATCTACAGGGAGGCACGCATGAATTTTCACACGCTCTTTCATGAATTGTCCGCCAGCGGGGCGAAGAAGGTCGTCTTTGCCGGAGTTGACGAGGTTGCGGAGATAGCATACCTTTCGCTCCAGGAGGTTGACATAGAACTGGCAGGGGTTTTTGACGATGCAAAAAAGGGATCAAAATTTTTCAGAATCGTAGTAATGCCCTTTCACGAGATACACAGCATAGAGTACGACAGGGTTATTTTGAGTACCTTTCTCAGAAAAGAAGAGGTCTACCGGAGACTTATGGAAAATGGTGTCTCCGGAGAAAAGATCCTCGCGATCTATGATATTCCGTCAGTCAATAAATAGACTGACAGTATAGACGAAGGATCAGTAGTACAAAGGCAATCTTTGATGATCATTGCCGAAATGAATCTTTACTGTGGGTAAACAAGTACCTGGTCGGCGGTAGCCCGTCAAAAATCCGGGAAACATGAAAAAAAGGGATTATAAATGAGCGACGGATTTGATCTGATCATAGAACCGGGAAAGGGTATCGGGCAATACTGGCGTGATCTCTGGAAATACCGTGAGCTCTTTTATTTCCTTTCCTGGCGGGATATCCTGGTACGCTACAAACAGACGGCGATCGGCATCGCCTGGAGCGTCATACGGCCATTTCTGACCATGGTTGTTTTTACTATAATTTTTGGCAAGCTGGCAAAGTTTCCTTCTGAGGGCGTTCCGTATCCTATCCTGGTATATGCAGCCATGCTTCCGTGGCAGTTTTTTTCCAATTCACTGAGTGAAAGCAGCCAATCGCTGATAACTAATGCCAACATGCTTTCAAAGGTCTATTTCCCGAGACTGATTGTTCCGGCAAGTTCGGTGATTGTGGGCCTTGTTGATTTCCTTATTTCATTTGTCATACTCGTTCTGCTCATGCTCTGGTACAGCTTTATCCCCGGTTGGCGCATCGTAACATTGCCTTTGTTTCTGGTATTGGCCTTTCTTGCGTCTTTCGGGTTTGGCCTCTGGTTTGCTTCCCTGAACGTGAAATACCGTGATTTCCGTTATATTGTGCCTTTTGTGGTGCAGTTTGGCCTCTACATTTCTCCGGTCGGCTTCAGCAGCAATGTGGTGCCGGAAAAATGGCGACTGCTCTATTCCCTCAACCCGATGGTTGGCGTTATCGATGGTTTCCGGTGGGCGATTTTGGGTGGCAAGACACAGATTTACTGGCCCGGTTTTTTCCTTTCGACAGCGCTTACCCTGCTGGTCTTTGCGTTGGGGATACGATATTTCAGAAATACGGAACGGACGTTTGCGGATATTATTTGACGTCAATGGATGTTGAATTGTGAAAAATGGGAAATTGTTGAATTGGGGAAATGGGAAATTAATCGCCAGTGCAACAATTCCACCACCTAAACATTTCATCAATTTTCTCAATTCAACAGTTAACCATTTGAATGGAGCAATACTTGGAATATAAGTTTGTTTTTGAGAAGCTTGAAGTGTGGCAACTGGCAAAAGAGCTTGCCGTCGAACTATACGGAGCTACCAAAAAATTTCCTGTAGAAGAGCGTTATGGACTGGTTTCACAGATTAATAGGGCAGTCATATCGGTTGTGTCGAACATCGCCGAAGGCGCTTCCAGAACAAGTAAAAAGGACAGGGCTCATTTTTATCAGATCGCTTATAGTTCCCTGATGGAAGTGGCTGCACAACTGATTATTGCGTACGAATTGACTTTTTATAAGTTCTCCGGAAAATGCCAAGCTGAGGGAAAAGCTGCACGAAATTTCAAACAAACTGAATGCTTTATATAAATCTCAATTGAACAATTAAACGATTTAACAATTAAACAAATTATATGACGGTTATAAAAGTCGAAAATTTAGGGAAAAAATATATCCTTACCCATCAGAGGAAGGAGCCTTATACCGCTCTGCGCGATGTTATTACGGAGAAGGTCAAGGCTGCTGTCAGGAAATCAGGCGCTATGCTTTCGCCTAAAACCTCAAACTTAACAGTTGACACCACTCACGAAGAATTCTGGGCGTTAAAGGATGTCTCTTTTGAGATCAAACAAGGGGACAGAGTCGGCATTATCGGACGAAACGGCGCTGGGAAATCCACGCTGCTCAAGATTCTCAGTCGTATCACTGAACCAACATCAGGCAGAGTCTCGATCAAAGGGCGCGTGGCCAGTCTGCTGGAGGTAGGAACCGGATTCCATCCAGAGCTGACCGGAAGGGAAAACATTTATCTTAATGGCGCTATTCTCGGAATGACCAAAAAAGAGATTGACAGGAAGTTCGATGAGATTGTCGATTTTGCCGAGATCGAAAAATTTCTCGATACCCCTGTTAAGCGATATTCTTCAGGAATGTACGTCAGGCTCGCTTTTGCCGTGGCGGCTCATCTCGAACCCGAGATACTCATAGTTGATGAAGTATTAGCTGTCGGAGATGCCCAGTTTCAGAAGAAGTGCCTGGGGAAAATGGAGGAGGTAGCAAATCAGGGAAGGACGGTTTTGTTTGTGAGTCATAATTTAACGGCTATTAGGGTCCTCTGTAGCAGGGCCTTGTTATTAAGGCAGGGGAACCTGCTTGATGATAATTCTCCGAATGAAGTCGTAAGCAAATATATGGAGGGAATACAGGAAAATAGTTATTTTCGTGAGTGGCCCGATGAGAGGTTAGCTCCACACAATGGGTCAGCTACGCTAAGAAAAATAACTATTTGTGATAATGGTGGGCAACAGATCAATAATATATCTTCTGACACTCCTTTTAATATTGAGATTGACTATAAAGTCAATACGAATAAAGCTTCGGTTGGGTTGAATCTGATTTTTTATGACAATGAAAATAACTGCATTTTGGCATCTATCAATAATCATGAGCCTAACTGGTATGGTAAGCCCATGAAGACAGGCAAGTACACAAGTGTCTGTAAAATACCGAAAAATTTATTTAATAATGGTAACTACAGCTTAAGTTTAATTATCTTTGGGAAAAATTATTCCGATTCGCTTATTGTGAATAATATATTAAATATCGAAATACTTGATGGGATAGAAGTTAGAGGAGATTATCATGGCCTTTATGCCTGTCCCATTCGGCCATTATTTCATTGGAGCACAACCCAAAAGGAGTCAGCAGGTGAGCTTTAGTATACTTATAAATAAGATGTACAGAAAAATACTTGGTAAAGATAAAATGGGTCAACTAAAACTCACGTCGCTTGAAAAAAAAATTTATAATGAGGGAGAGAGGCTCATCCCCGGCGTTACGCATGATATGTCGGAAGTCATCCGACACACAAGTTCGTATGAATTTTTCAGGATGGTTATCGAGAACGATCTTCCCCTTATTGAGAAAACTCAAGAACTTGGAACTATTCATGTCATAGATTTAGGTTGTGGTGTTGGCCATGGCTGTTATACCCTTGCAAAATTGCAAAAATTAAATATCACTGGGGTAGACGTTTCACAGGAAAGTTTAGAATATGCCCGCTGCCATTATTCCAAAGACAATATTTCTTACCAGCAGAAAGATTTAACTCACTTTATTCCTGAAATGCCGATATACGATTATATAGTATCTCGTGGAGTCCTGGAACATATACCTAATGGGCTACAACTCGCATTATCATCAAAATGGCGTTATAGGTTGCTATTTGATGTCCCTTATGATGAAGCGGAGGGTCCTAACAGACATCATCAAATCATAGGTATCCGTGAGGAGCATTTTTCATCTTTTCCAAATGCTGAACTCTTTTTCCAGGATTTGGCTGGTGTAATTTATGATATGAAAAATAAACCCGCTAAATCTAATATGATAATGTGTGTTTGTAGTCATCCTGATCTTCCTAAAGTCAGTAGTTTAAACATAGAATTTCCTTTGCCAGCTTGGCATCCCTGACAAACATACTACCTGTTTTTGCTTATCAAATTTATATGAATAAAAATAATACATGGTGGATAAATGGGCATTCATTGGCTTGAAAAAGAAAAGTTTTTCCCCACAGCAATAAATAAAATTGAAAAAGCGGATATTGTACTGGATATAGGTTGCGGCATAATGCCTCAAAAGTATATAAGGCCGAGGGTGCATATTTGTTGTGAGCCTTATGACCAGTATGTTAAACATTTACAAGAAAAAATGAGAACTGAATATGACCGCAATTACGTAATAGTACATGCAACATGGAGGGAAGTCATAAAGATGTTTCCTCCCAGGTCTGTGGACACAGTCTTTCTTACCGATGTCGTCGAGCATCTTGAAAAGGAAGAAGCCATGAAGTTGCTTCATGACACAGAAAAAATTGCACGAAAGCAGATTGTTGTTTTTACACCACTTGGGTTTATGCCACAAGAGCATCATGACGGGAAAGATGCCTGGGGTCTTGATGGCGCTGCATGGCAAGAACACAAATCGGGTTGGCATCCAGAAGATTTTGACGATTCGTGGGACGTGTATGCTACCGAAAAGTTCCATGAAGAAGACAATTTTGGGAAAAAGCTTGAGTCTCCTTTTGGTGCTTTTTGGGCCATAAAAAACATGGGATATTCCGAAGAAGATATGAATTCGGCCTTAACAAAAGCGAACCTTTTTACAATCACTGACTTAGCTGTAGAGCTTAGGTTGAATATTCTGCTCAAGATAGTAATAGGACTGATGAAAATCCTCGTGAAAATTAAGCGGTCGAGATTCAGTGTGTTTCTTTACAGGATTTTTACGGAAAGATAACATTTGGCGGCATTAACTAAAAAGATTGGGATTGTCTCTCATATACTCCCTCCCTCACCTTCCGGTCAGGCAATGGTACTTTACCGCTTATTGAATGAATTGCCGTCTGACCGGTACTGTCTTATGTCTCGTGAAAACTATAATGAAAGAGATGAGGATATTCACGGTTTTCAAAGACTTTCTGCACGGCATTATCATTTAAGACCTGTTTTTCAATTGCCGGTTCTGAATGAATCGATTTTATTTGCATTCACTATTTGTTTGAATGCTTTGCCGGGCATCTATAGCCGCGCAAATCAGATAAAAAAAATTATTCAACAGGAAGAATGTCAGTTATTGATAGCATGTACAGGGGATTTTTATGATCTTCCGGCTGCATATCTCGCAAGCAAATGGACGGCAATTCCATTAATTGCTTATTTGTTTGATGATTATGCATACCAGTGGCTTGGATTTAAAAGGTTGATAGCAAGACGGTTGGAGCCGATTATCTTGCAGCATGCAAAAGCCGTGATAGTGCCTAATGAGCATATGCAAAAAGAATATAAACGGAGATATGGCGTTCATAGCAGTGTTATTCATAATCCCTGCCCGCTTCCCGGGCTTGATGAGTTAGATAAAGCCGGACGTTTATTCAGTAGAGGTGAAATAAATATCGTTTATACAGGGGCCGTTTATCATGCGCATTATGATGCTTTGCGCAATTTGGTAGCCGCAATCCAGCTAACTGGACGTTCCGATATAAAATTACATATCTATACTGACCAGCCTGAGTCAGTTTTAGAGAGGAACGGCATAGTGGGAAATATGGTAGTGTATCATCCTCATATAAAACAGTCTGAGGTGCCTGTAGTATTGCGGCAGGCTGACATTTTGTTCCTGCCGCTGGCTTTTGATTCCCCTATTCCTGAGGTTATAAAAACCTCTGCACCCGGAAAAACAGGCGAATACCTTTCTGTGGGCAGGCCGATTTTGGTTCATGCCCCTCAGGGCTCTTTCATAAGTTGGTATTTCAAGGAAAATAATTGTGGAGTTGTGGTTGATAATAATGAACCCGAACTTTTATTTATTACGCTCAAGAAGCTTATAGATAATAAAGAGTTTCAGGAACAATTGAATAAGAATGCCAGAAAGGCAGCTGAAAAGGATTTCAGCATTGATAAAATGAAGAGCAAATTTATGGAAGTGTTGGAATTTAGCAAGAAGTAACATGCAAATGAGTATTGTGCGAAAACTTAAAAACGGAATATATTCTTTTCTCGCAGGAACCCGTGTTTTGGACATACTGGTATATATTGTTATGAGACTGTTTGTCAGGATCTTCAGGTTGGTTGCAACTACGGGGAGAGGGAGTAACATATGTCTCAAACACGGATTTCTTCCTTTGCCAGTGCATTTCTATTCGCCGGTCCCTGATATCAATGATTTAGAAAAACGCGATATTTGGGGCAAACGGAATGAACTAAGGGGTATTGATTTCAGATCAAACGAACAAAAAAAGTTATTAAAAGAACTTGGAGTCCGTTTTTCAGAAGAATGTCAGTGGCCTTTAGAGCTGAATGAGAATTCTCCTGAGTTTTATCTCAAGAACCCTTCTTTTAGTTATGGATGTGCAGCGTCAACCCATTGTATGATAAGGTATTACAAGCCGAATGCTGTTGTCGAAATTGGTTCTGGAATGTCATCCAGGGTTATTGCGAGAGCTCTCCGGCTAAATGGTTGGAGTAAAAATACACAATATATCATTGTAGACCCTTATCCTTCAGACATCATAAAAAACGGTTCTTTAGGAATACCAAATCTTGTTAAAAAAAGGGTTGAGATGCTTGATCCATCTTTCTTTGAGCAGTTGAAAGAAAACGATATCCTTTTTATTGATTCAGGACACTGCGTTCGTATCGGGGGCGATGTGAATTATCTTTTTCTAAATATATTGCCTCTTCTTAAGCCGGGAGTTATTGTTCACATTCATGATGTTAATCTCCCCTATGAATACCCAAAAACTTATGCTACAAATAAAATATTCCGTCAGTTCTGGACAGAACAATATTTGCTGCAGAGTTTCCTTTGCTTTAACAGCGCATTTGAGGTGTTGCTGGCGATGAGCTACTTAATGAAAGATCATGGAGAATATTTCAGAGAGGCTTTCCCCTTTTATAATCCAGATATCCATCCCTTTATCAGCGGCAGTTTCTGGATGAGACGGAAGTTACAGGTAAAACAGCAGTAAATGCGTATTCTTCTGATTGCCATGTCCAACAGTATCCATACTGCTCGCTGGGTTCGCCAGGTGTCAGACCAAAGATGGCAGTTCGACCTTTTCCCGAGCATAGACTGCGGGATTACTCATCCTGACCTGCGTAACATTAAAGTGCACCACACATTTTCGGGTGACAGAGGTGGCATTGATTCAAGCGTAAGTGTGGGCGGAGTTCCTTTGGGCAGTAAATTTGCAGCCTATGGGGCGGCTGAAGTTTTAAAAAAGCTTTTCCCCCATTACCTTGCGCGTCGACTTGCTCGTTTCATAAAAAGGATTAGTCCGGACATCATTCATTCTATGGAAATCCAGCATGCAGGGTACCTGACACTTGAGGCAATGAAACTTGTAAAAGGCAAATTTCCGCCATGGATAGTGTCTAACTGGGGAAGTGATATATCCCTCTTTGGACGTCTTAAGGAGCACGAACAAAAAATAAGAGAGGTCTTAACGTCATGTGACTATTATCACTGCGAGTGCGAGCGTGATGTGAAGCTGGCCAGGTCTTTCGGATTTCAAGGTGCGGTACTGCCTGTTTTTCCTAATGCGGGTGGATTTGACATCAATGCGGTGTCCGGCCTCATGCAGCCCGGTCCGGTATCGCATCGGTCTCTTATTATGCTTAAAGGTTACCAGCATTGGGCAGGAAGGGCGCTTGTGGGATTGAGAGCATTGGAGAGGTGTAAAGATATCCTCGGCGGATACACTGTTGTAATCTACTCTTCAACTGCAGATGTTGAAATTGCTGCCAAGCTTTTTCAGAATTCTACCGGTATATCAGTTAAGATTATTTCAGCTGAATCGCCTCATAAAGAGATCCTCTATTATCATGGACATGCCCGTGTCTCCATAGGTCTAAGCATCGGCGATGCTGCGAGCACGTCCATGCTTGAGGCGATTGCTATGGGTTCTTTCCCGATTCAATCGTGGACTGCCTGTGCCGACGAGTGGATAGAAGATGGAAGGACTGGAATACTGGTGCACCCGGAAGACCCGGACATGGTGGAGCAGGCTATACGAAAGGCACTTGCAGATGACAGACTTGTTGATAAAGCTGCTGAAGAGAACGGGCGCACGGTGATAGAAAAGCTTGAACAATCAAAAGTAAGGCGGAAGGCGATTGAACTGTATGCCGGTGTCGCGAAAGAAAGGGGTATTATGGATGGCTCATAAAACAGTGCTGATTCTCGGCGCAACAGGCATGCTGGGGCACGCCCTCTTCGATCTATTTTCTGACAGGGAAGACATGGACGTTTATGCCGCTGTTCGGAGCATCGAAGGACTTTCAACGTTGTTCCCTCAAAACCTCTTGCCCAGGATACTTAAGGATGTGAGTGCTGACGAGTTTGATTCTGTTATGAATGTGTTATCTGAAGTGAAGCCTGATGTGGTCATTAACTGCATCGGCATTATTAAACAACTGCCTGAAGCCAAAGACCCCGTAACTTCCATCTCAATCAATGCACTTTTTCCGCATAAGCTTGCAGCTTTATGCAAGGCGTCAGGTGTTAGAATGATACATCTGAGCACTGATTGTGTATTTAGCGGAACGAAAGGAATGTATACCGAGGATGACCAACCCGATGCAACTGATCTGTATGGCCGGAGCAAGCTTCTCGGAGAAGTTGATTATCCGCATTGTGTTACTCTTCGGACATCAATTATAGGACATGAACTGAAAGGGAAATACGGTCTTGTTGAGTGGTTTCTTGAACAGGAAGGAAAAGTGAAGGGGTTTGCCAATGCTATTTTTTCAGGCTTTCCAACCGTTGAAATAGCGAATATAATTAGCGAATACATAATACCGAACAAAGAATTAAAAGGGCTTTATCATGTATCGTCCCATCGCATTTCCAAATACGATCTCTTAAGGTTAGTGGCGGAGCGCTACGGTAAAAAGATAGAGGTAGAAAAGTATGACGGTCTACGTTGCGACAGATCGCTCGATTCCAGCCGATTCAGAAAAGCGACCGGATACAATCCTCCTTCATGGCATGAACTGGTAGACAGGATGTATAAGCATTTTAAAGGGACTGCTTTTTATGGCAAACAGTAATCTATTTTATTTGTGGATGAGGAGGTATTCGAATGTCTCTGTTTGACGACAAGACGGTTGTAATTACAGGGGGGACCGGTTCTCTCGGAAAGGTGCTCACCAAGCGGTTGCTTTCCGGTGATGCGGGTACCCCGAAAAAGATCATTATCTTTTCCCGCGATGAAGCAAAGCAACACTTTATGCGAGTTGAGTATCAGCAGAAGATAAAAGCCACTGATGAAATCATCTACCACAACTTTGAGCGGCTGCTCGAGTTCCGTATCGGCGACGTCCGTGATTATCATTCTGTCTGTTCTCTCCTCAGGAACGCGGATATCGTGATAAATGCGGCGGCTCTTAAGCAGGTCCCTTCCTGCGAGTACTTTCCCTTTGAGGCTGTGCAGACAAATATTACAGGGCCGGAGAATATTATCCGTGCGATCCGCGAAAATAATCTGAAGATTGAAACGGTTGTCGGCGTTTCCACCGACAAGGCCTGCAAACCTGTCAATGTCATGGGAATGACAAAGGCCGTTCAGGAACGTATATTTATTTCCGCCAATATAACGGTTCCTGAGACCCGCTTTATCTGTGTCCGCTATGGCAATGTCCTGGCTTCAAGGGGATCGGTAATCCCTTTATTCCACGAGCAGATAAAAAATGGAGGTCCTGTAACTATTACGACAGAGGATATGACACGCTTCCTGCTTCCGCTTGACCGGGGGGTCGATACCATCTTTGCCGCGATTGCAGGGGCGGCTGCGGGTGAGACCTATATCCCGAAAGTGCCTGCTTCACGCATCGTCGATGTTGCCAAAGCCCTGATTGGAAAAAGGGATATTAAAACGATCATAACCGGCATTCGCCCCGGTGAAAAGATACACGAGGTCCTTGTCTCGGAAGAGGAAGCCTGGCGGACGTATGACCGTGGGGATTATTATGCCATTAAACCGATGCTCCCTGAACTTGATAAGAAGAAGGAGACGATTGAGCCTCTCAAAAAGGAATACAGTTCCGGAGATTCCCTGATGACATTTGATGAAACTGTAAAGCTCCTTGAGAAACATAATCTGATGGTGGGGCAGGAGATCATTGAGGAAGGAGAATTTCTCAGATGAAGGTCATGACCATTCTCGGAACCCGCCCTGAAATAATCCGTCTCTCCCGAATTATCCCGATTCTTGACCCGCTCTGCGAGCATATACTCGTTCATACCGGGCAGAATTATGACCGGACACTGTGTGATATTTTTTTCGAAGAGCTTGGTATCCGCAGGCCTGACCATGTGCTGGGTTGCAGGGCCGAAACCGCAATGGGACAGATCGGCGAGATACTGGTTGAATGCGAACGGGTCATCCTGGCCGAAAGGCCTGATCGTTTATTGATTCTCGGTGACACAAACAGTGCATTGTCTGCAATCGTTTCCAAGCGGATGGGTATTCCCGTATTCCACATGGAAGCGGGCAACCGTTGTTACGATGACCGGGTTCCCGAGGAGGTCAACCGCAGGATTGTTGACCACTCAAGCGACATTCTGCTTCCCTATACCGAGAGGAGCAGAGCCAATCTTTTACGTGAAGGGATTCCCGGAGACCGAATATATGTCACTGGAAATCCGATAAAAGAGGTTCTTGATCATTATGCCGCGCAAATTGAGGCCAGCCAGACATTGCAAAAGAATCGCCTTGAAAAAGGAAAATATTTTCTCATTACGCTTCACAGGGCTGAAAACGTAGATATGGAAGACCGCCTGACCAGCTTTATACATGCCTTTCACCTTTTGCATGAGGAGTATAACGTGCCATTAATCTGCAGTCTGCATCCCAGGACACGTTCCCGGTTGCAGAAGCAGGGAAAAGTCATGGAGGGAAGCGGAGTGCATGCTGTAGAGTCGCTCGGTCTGTTCGACTTTGTACATTTGGAAAAAAATGCCATGTGTGTTTTGACGGATTCCGGCACAGTCCAGGAGGAATGCTGTATTTTCAGGGTCCCCAATGTGATACTGCGCGATGTTACTGAACGTCCGGAGACGATTGAAGCGGGGAGCAATATGCTCAGCGGGGCAGACCCTGACTCGATCCTTTCCTGTGTCAGAGCGGTTTTGAGTCGCCCGCGCGACTGGACACCTCCGGCGGAATATCTGGTGAAGGATGTCAGCAGCACGGTCACAAAAATTGTGCTCGGGTACAGAAATTGTTAAGCTTTTCAGTCCTGATGAACAATAGTATTGATGGAATCAGCGAGACGGAATCCGGCAACATGCCGCTTGTGACGGTTATTACGCCTGCGTACAATCGAGAAGCGCTGATAGAAGAAACTATTCTTAGCGTGCTCAAACAGGACTATCCGAACATAGAGTATATTGTATTGGATGATGGATCAACCGATAACACATTGCAGATTATCAAAAAGCATCAGGACAAGTTGCGTTGGGTGACGCATGAAAACCTTGGAGAGACCAGAACGGTCAATAAGGGCTTTTCGATGGTCCGGGGGGAGATCATCGGCGTGGTGAACTCGGACGACCCGCTGCTGCCGGGTGCGGTGTCGAAGCTGGTTGAAACGTTAGTGAAAAATTCGGGAGTGGTGGTTGTTTACCCTGACTGGGAGATGATTGATGAGAGGGGTAGGGTGATCCAAACAATGCGCTCTTACGATTTCACGAGCTACGCGGATATGGTCCGCAAGCACTTCTGCCTCCCAGGCCCCGGAGCTTTTTTCCGGCGGGAAATGGTCGAAAAAATTGGCGGCCGGGATCCGGAATTTCGCTATGTGGCTGATTTGGAATTCTGGTTCCGCGCAGGAATTCTTGGTTCTTTTATGAGGGTCCCTGAGGTGCTGGCGACGTTTCGCGTTCATGCCGGCTCGGCAACAGTCAGTCAGCGAGGTTCTTTGATGGCAGTGGAGCATGTCGCACTTATTGAGAAACTTTATTCACTGCCGGAAATCCCTGAAAGTGCGCAGGCAGTGAAAAAGGAAGCCCTTAGCAGTGCGTTTTTCGTCGCGGGAGCAAATTTGAACAAGGGTGCGTTTTTTGACAAGGTAAAATATTTTTCAAAAGCCATTTATTTGTGTCCGCATAAATATTTTTGGGAATACAAAAGAAGAATATTGATGATGGTTCTTCTGCTCTTGGGAATCCCGGGCGACCGTGCCTACAATTTTCTCATCCGCTTTAGACGAAATAAATTACCAGTCTGGTGAAGATTATTCACACACAGGCGATTTCTCATGCGGCCTTCGGAAGGCTGTCATGCGTTACGCTGATAGCTGTAATTGGCGGCATGTGAGCGAAGTATGGGTTAGACGTAGGTCATGACATTTCGATTTGCCGATATTCACGTTGCACAAGCCACCTGTAAGAAGCTCAAGGGCCTTCGCGGGGGTGTGAGGATAACATTGAACCGTCTGAAAATGGAGTTTCTGATCACGGCTGTCAGAAAGATGTTCTGGGATGTCCGGGATGTCTGAACGTCCGTTTATAGGTCAGGATATGCCGGGCAACTGCCTGCTGAGTATCATCATCCCCTTTTTCAATGCGGAAACGACGATCCGCAGGACCATGGAATCTCTCAGTAATGTTTCCACTGGGGCGGGTGAACGGGTTGAAGTCATCATGGTCGATGACGGTTCGGATGATGGGGGCTCCCGGGTTGCCAGCGCCATGAAGCAGGAGTTGCCCCATCTCAGTATCACTTTGATGACCCAGCAGAATGCTGGGACATCTGCTGCACGGAACGCAGGCCTGATGAGGGCGCGCGGTGAATGGGTCTTCTTCCTTGACGCTGACGACGAGCTTGCCTTCGACCCTGTTCCTTTTATCGAAAAACATACTGATGCATCATGTCTCGCCTTTGCGGTCAGGTATTACCTGGGTTCCGAACCCAGGGGCATAAGTCGTCCTGTGTCTGTCAACAGGGAGAACCATCTTGCTGTCTTTACCTCACGGAACGCGGTTGCCGTATCGGGCGTGATATTCAGGAAGGACCGGATGGATAATTACTTTGATCCTCAGTACCGGTTTCTCGAGGACTGGCTTTTCTGGATACAGAACCACCGCATCTTTGAAGTAATGAAGGTATTCCCCGACGTCTCGTCAGCAGTGATCCATTCCCACGGTGCAAATAAGACCGCAGACCGTGAAAAGCACGGAAAGTTCAGGCGGCTGGTCGCAGAAAAGGTCCTTTCAGACTTTGGCCCGCGCCTCGCGCCGCAGCAGAAAAACAACCTTCTCATCCAGTCCCGTATCGGCATGGTCCAGGAGGGCCTGAAGGTCCCGGCAGACACCTTTTTCCTTTTCCCCTGCAACGCACTTCTCTACCTGAAAATGCTTGCGTATGTTCTCTTCGGGAAAAGACTTGCCAGTCTTGACCTGTACGGGAGCTGAAGAAAAGACCGTTAGTCCACCGTGCGCCCGGGCGGCCTCCCGCCGGCTTCTTTAGGGCTTTCCCTTTCATTTCAGTTTTCAGGTATTATAGGACAGCCGCGGTAATAATATTATTATATAGACCGGCTGGCGCGGAATGAGACTAAAACAATCAATATCCAGGCGGAAAAGGGATTTGGGAGCAAGAGGCAGCTCTGACAACTGACAAAGAGAGGTTTATTGACGTCGTAAGGAGCGCGGGGGAAGGTGAACGAAGGTCCGGAAATTTCCGTCATTATTGTCAACTACAACGGCTTGCATTTGCTCGCAGCGTGCCTCGACTCCTTTCGCCAGCAGACCTTTTCGAATTTTGAAGTTATTCTCGTTGAC